>Ga0196978_1000394_pt1 | contig 22451 bp, 15 predicted proteins | sample S3v_2013CmetaG_FD_155491 | JGI IMG/M metagenome (GOLD analysis project Ga0196978, IMG submission 155491) | Soil microbial communities from Anza Borrego desert, Southern California, United States - S3+v_20-13C | ecosystem: Environmental > Terrestrial > Soil > Desert | place: USA: California... | reverse complement strand
CTTGGCCTCCTTCTCGGACATTCCGCACCAGGCGATCTCGCGATCGGTATAGACGACCGCCGGCACCGTGTTGGGCTCGTAGGCGACGGCATGTCCGGCCATCGCTTCGGCGGCGACGATGCCCTCGTGCGTGGCCTTGTGCGCGAGCATCGGCCCGCCGACCAGATCGCCGATGGCGAAGATGCTCGGCTCGGCCGTGCGGCGTGCAGCGTCCACGATGACGAAGCCGCGCTTGTCGACCGCAACACGAGTCGAGGCCAGCCCCAGACCGCTCGAGTTGGGAATGCGGCCCACTGCCACGAGGACGGCATCGAAGCGCTCGTCGGCGGCCGCAGCATCGGGTCGCTCGATGTGCGCGACGACGCCGCGCGAGTCTTCGCTCAGATCGGTGATCCGTGCCGAGACCGAAAGGCTTTCGAGCCGCGGCACCAGCTTCTTCTCCAGCACGCGCGCCAGGTCCCGGTCCATGCCCGGAAGGATCTCGGCGGCCGCCTCGACTACGCTCACGCGCGAGCCGAGCGCGGCATAAACCGTGGCCATTTCGAGGCCGACGTATCCGGCGCCGACCACGAGCAGGCGCTGCGGGATGCTCTCCAGTTCCAGCGCATCGGTGGAACTCATGACGCGCGGGCTGTCCAGATCCAGCGGCGCCGGCAGAGCAGGACGCGAGCCCGTGGCGAGCAGGATGAAATCGAAGGTGCGCGCGGAGATGTCGCCGTCCAGCTTCTGCAGCTCGACCTGCTGCGCCCCGCGCACCACCGCGCGAGCCTGCACGCGCTCGATGCGACGCGCCTTGGCAAGCGAGTCCAGACCGCCGGCCAGTGCCGAGACCACTTCGTCCTTCCAGGCCCGCAGGCGCTGGCGGTCGATGCGCGGCTCGGCGTACTCGATCCCATAGGTGCCGGCGTGGCGCGCTTCGTCCAGGAGCGCGGCCACGTGCAGGTAGGCCTTGGAGGGAATGCAGCCGCGATGCAGACAGACCCCGCCCAGAGCAGGCTCGGGATCGACGAGGGTGACCTGCATTCCGAGATCGGCCGCGCGAAACGCTGCCGCGTAGCCGCCGGGGCCGCCGCCTACGACGGCCAGCGTGGCCGGCGCCCGTGCCTGCCGATCCTGCTCCGCCACCGTCAGTTGCCTTCGAGGTCCATGACGAACGGCTCCTCGAGCGCCTCGCACAGCCAGCGCGAGAAGCGCGCGGCGTCGGCACCGTCGATCAGGCGGTGGTCGTAGGACAGCGACAGCGGAAGGATGCGCCGAGGCTCGAAGCGATCGACGACCCAGCGCGGCTCCATCTGCGAGCGTCCCACGCCGAGCACGGCAACCTGCGGCGGGCTGATGATGGGACTGAAATGCGAGCCGCCGATGCCACCGAGATTGCTCAGCGTGAACGTCGCTCCCTCCAGAAGCTCCGGCGTCAGGGCGCGGCCGCGCGCACGCTCGGCGATCTCACCGAGGGCGCGGGCGATCTCCATGATGTTCTTCTCGTCGACGTTGCGGATGACCGGCGCGACCAGGCCGCGGTCGGTATCGACGGCGACCGCCACGTTGACGTAGCGATGATAGAGGATCTGCCCTTCTTCGAGCTCCAGGCTCGCGTTGAACTTGGGAAACTTGCGCAGCGCAGAGCCCAGCGTCTTCAGCAGGATCGCGGTCATCGTCAGCTTGCCGCCGCCGCGCGATGCGCGTGAGCCGTACTGTTCGCGAAGTCTCTCGAGCTCGGTGACGTCGGCGGCATCGTGATGCGTGACGTGCGGAATCGTCGTCCAGCCTTCGGTCATGCGCTCGGCAATGCGCATGCGGATGCGACCGACGGGCTCCCGCTCGATGGCTCCGAATGCATCGCGGGTGCCGTCGGGCGCCTGCGCGGTGGCCGAGGCCGGCACCGGCGCCGATGCCGGCTCGGGCCGCAGCAGGGCGCGCGCATGTCGCTGCACGTCGCGCTCGCTGATGCGGCCGCCTGCGCCGGAGCCGGAGACGCGCGAGATGTCGACTCCGAGCTCGCGCGCCATGCGCCGCACCGACGGTGCAGCCGGAACCGGGCCGGCGCTGGCCGGCGAAGGCGCTGCCGAACGCGCAGGCTCCGCCGCTGGGGGCGGCGCAGCAGCGTCCGCGTCTTCATCGTCGTGATCGGGCTGCGCCCGTTGGCGATTGGCGCTGCCTCCGGATGCCTGACGCCGCTGCGATGGCTGCTCAGCAGGAGGCGGCGAATCGGGCGCGGCAGGCGGCGCCTGCGCACTCTCGGCGGCGCCTTCCGCCTGGACCTCTTCCGCCTCACCCTTGGGCGAACGTTGCTGCTGCCGATCCGACGACGACCCCGCCTGTCGGCTCTCCTGTGGCTGCGGCGTCTGCTGCTCTACGGATGCCGGCGTGCTCTTGCCCGCACCGTCGCCGCCTTCGTCGATGCGCAGCAGCGCCTGGCCCATCTTCACCTCGTCGCCTTCCTTGACGAGAATCTCGGCGACCTTGCCGGCGATGGTCGATGGCAGCTCGAACTCGGCCTTGTCCGTCTCCAGCGAAAGCAGCGGCTGATCCACCCCGACGCTGTCGCCCGGCTTGACCAGCACCTCGATGACGACCGCGGTGTCGATGTTCTCGCCGAGCTTGGGCAGAGTCAGTTCGCGCGCCATCGTTCTCCTCAGGCCACTTCCAGCGGGTGCCGCTTGTCGGGGTCGATGCCGAGATCGGCAGCCGCCCGTTCGACCAGGTCCGCATCGACGCGGCCGATGCGGCTCAGCTCCACCAGAGCTGCCAGCGCCACGTAGCGGCGATCGACTTCGAAGAAATCGCGCAGCGCGGTGCGGCTGTCGCTGCGGCCGAAACCGTCTGTCCCCAGGGCGTGGAAAGGCTTGGGCGACCAGCGCGCGATCGAGAGCGGCAGCGCACGCACGTAGTCGGTGGCCGCGATCGCCACGTCACCGCGCTCGGACAGGCATGCGGCAACGTGCGATGTGCGCGCCGGCTCGCTGCGGTGGAGATGATTCCAGCGTTCCTGCGCGATCGCGTCACGGTAGAGCTCCTTGAAGCTCGTCACGCTCCAGACGTCGGCGGCGATCTGGGCGTTGTCCTCGAGCCAGCGCGCGGCCGCGACGACCTCGTTCAGGATGGCACCGCTTCCGAGCAGCTGCACGGACGCGCGGGCGTCGGTCAGGCCCGAGCGCTGCAGGCAGTACATGCCGCGCACGATCCCTTCCTCGGCGCCCTCGGGCATGGGCGGCATCTCGTAGGGCTCGTTGTGGACGGTCAGGTAGTAGAAGACGCTGTCGCCGTCGGCATACATGCGCTGCAGGCCGCGCCGCACCAGTACCGCGATCTCGAAGGCGTACGCGGGATCGTAGGCGAGCAGGTTCGGCACCGGCAGCGCGAGCACGTGGCTGTTGCCGTCCTGATGCTGGAGCCCTTCGCCGGCAAGCGTGGTTCGTCCCGAGGTGGCGCCGACCAGAAAGCCGCGGCATCGCATGTCGCCGGCAGCCCAGACCAGATCGCCGACGCGCTGCAGCCCGAACATCGAATAGAACAGGAAGATGGGAATGGTCGGCACGCCCCAGGTCGCATAGGCCGTGCCTGCCGCGATGAACGAGGAAATCGATCCGGCCTCGGTGATGCCTTCTTCCAGGATCTGGCCGTTCTTGGCCTCGCGGTAATAGAGGAGACTCTCGCGGTCGACCGGCTCGTAGAGCTGGCCCACGTGCGAGTAGATGCCCGACTGCCGAAACAGCGTCTCCATGCCGAACGTGCGCGCTTCGTCGGGCACGATCGGGACCACGTAGCGGCCGATGTCGTCGTGGCGCATGAGCTTGCCGAGGATGCGCACCATCACCATGGTCGTCGACACGCTGCGGCCGCCGCTTCCGCCGAGGAACTCGCCGAAGACCTCGTCGCCGGGAATGGCAAGGCGTGGTGCGCGGTCGACGCGCGCGGGAATGGCACCGCCGAGCACCTGGCGGCGCTCGAGCAGATAGCGGATCTCGGGACTTTCCTCGGGCGGCCGATATAGCGGAGTGCGGATCATCTCCTCATCGGAGATCGGAATTCCGAAGCGCGCGCGGAACTCGCGCAGCTCGTTCTCGTTCAGCTTCTTCTGCTGGTGAGAAACGTTGCGGCCTTCTCCGGCCTCGCCCAGCCCATAGCCCTTGATGGTGCGCGCAAGGATGACGGTGGGCGCGCCGCGGTGCTGAATGGCCGCATGATAGGCTGCGTAGACTTTGACCGGGTCGTGTCCGCCAAGGCGCAGCCGTGCCAGCTGCTCGTCCGAGTAGTTGGCGACCAGGGCCGCAAGGTCCGGGTGAGCGCCCCAGAAATGCTTGCGGATGTATTCGCCCGATCCTGTCGCGTAGCGCTGCACCTGCCCGTCCACCGTCTCGCGCCAGCGCTTGGCGATAAGGCCTTCCTCGTCGCGCTCCAGCAGCGGATCCCAGTCACTGCCGAGAATGACCTTGATGACGTTCCAGCCAGCGCCGCGGAAGACCGCTTCCAGCTCCTGAATGATCTGCCCGTTCCCGCGCACGGGGCCGTCGAGGCGCTGAAGGTTGCAGTTGACGACGAAGATGAGGTTGTCGAGCTGCTCGCGGGAAGCCAGTGAGAGGGCGCCGAGACTTTCGGGCTCGTCCGTCTCGCCGTCGCCGAGGAAAGCCCACACGTGCGAGCGCGAGGTCCTGGCCAGGCTGCGGTCCTCCAGGTAGCGGTTCATGCGAGCCTGGTAGATGGCCATGATCGGACCGAGCCCCATCGAAACGGTGGGGAACTGCCAGAAACCCGGCATCAGCCACGGATGCGGATACGAAGAGAGTCCGCCGCCTTCGGCGAGCTCGCGCCGGAACTTGCCGACGTCGGCCTCGCTCAAACGACCTTCCAGGAACGCGCGCGCATAGATGCCCGGGGAGGCGTGGCCCTGAAAGAACACCTGATCGCCGGGATGGTCCTCGCTGGGCGCGTGGAAGAAATGCTGAAACGCCACCTCTAGCAGAGTCGCGGAGGAGGCGTAGGTGGAGATGTGTCCACCGATGCCCTCCTCCTCGCGATTGGCGCGCACCACCATCGCCATGGCGTTCCATCGCACCAGGCTCTTGATGCGACGCTCGAGGGCGAGGTTGCCCGGATACTTCGGCTGCGCGCTCGCGGGGATGGTGTTGAGGTACGGAGTGTTGAGCGGCTCGGCCGGCGCGGCGCCGCTGCGCGCGGCGCGCTCCTGCAGCCGCGAGAGCAGATAGGCCGTCCGCTCAGGCCCCTGATGCTCGAGGACGAATTCGAGCGAGTCCAACCATTCCTGCAGCTCTACGTCCTGTTCGACTGGCGCTTCTGGTACTGCCACGAGTGTTCTCGCCGCCGACGCCCGACGCTAGCCCATTTCGGCCGCGGCGGCGAGACACGCAGGGCGCATCGGAGTGCCGCATCTCGCGTGATACGCCACGGCCGGGCTGGCCACTCTTGCGGCAGTCATCGATACTCCGACGATGAGGACACTGCTTCGTATCGCCGGAGTTCTGCTTGCATTGCTCCTCGTGCTCGCCGTCGTCGTGCGCCTGACGCTTGGCGGGGGAGGAAGGCTCGAGGATCGCACGACCGCGCCCACGTTGTCCTTCGATGCCGTCGAGAAGGTCGTCGACCTGGATTACCCACCTGGAAACATCGCCGTTTCCTCGCAGGGACGCGTCTTCTTCACGTTGCATCCGGACGGGCGGCCGCCGGTCAAGGTCGTCGAGCTCGTCGACGGCAAGCCGGTCCCGTGGCCCAATGCGAAGATCCAGACCGAAGACAGCGGCGACGAGCTGCGCTTCCAGACCATTCTCGCCGTGCGCATCGACCGGCAGGACCGGCTGTGGGTGCTGGACTTTGCCGACTTCGGTCGCGGGCAGCCGCGCATCCTGGCCTTCGACATCGGCGACGGCCGGCTGCTGCACCGCTACGATTTTCCCTCGAACATCGCCGGTCTCGGCTCGATGCTCAACGATTTCCAGGTCGACGCCGACAGCCGCTACGTCTTCATCGCCGAGACCAGCCCTATTCTGCAGTCGCCGGCCCTGATCGTGTACGACGCGCAGAGCAAGACCAGCCGGCGCGTGCTCGACGGCCACGTTTCGGTGCAGAGCGAGGATCTCCTGATCCAGGCGCCGGGACGCGACATGACACTGCTGGGCGGCCTGGCCACCATGCGCATTCCCGTCGATTCGATCGCACTGACACGCGACGGCAAGTGGCTCTACTACGGCGCGGTGACCTCGGGCCGCATGTACCGCATCGCCGCGGCCGATCTTCTGGACGCATCCCTGGACGATGCCGCACTCGCGCAGCGCGTGCAGGACTTCGCGCCCAAGACCCTGAGCGACGGATTGAGCACGGACGACGAAGGCGGCGTCTATCTTTCCGACATGGAGCATTCGGCGATCCATCGCATGGACGCCGGCGGCAAGCTGACGACGCTCCTGAAGGATGAGCGGCTGCGCTGGCCCGACGGATTCAGCTTCGGGCCCGACGGATGGCTATACGTGACGTGCAGCAGCCTGCAGCACGTCCTGTTCCTGGGCGATGACGAGATCCGAGCGCACGCGCCCTATCAGATCTATCGCTTCCGCCCCGGCCACGTCGGCGCGCCCGGACATTAAAAAAGACGGCCACGCCCCGGCGGGGCGTGGCCGTCTTTCGTGCACTGGCAGTGGCGCCGTCTGCTAGTCGCGCTGGAAGTTGACGCCGATCGTCTTGTCGACGCCGAGGTTGAACTTGCAGCGCAGGCGCTCGCCGTCCTCGCAGTGCTCGGGACCGATCCAGCGGCCGAGCGCCGAGTCGTCGCCGGGGTCGGCGAACAGCGTGACGTCGGTATTGACCGGAAACTCGGCCGTGCAGATGTTCTGCTGCGTGCCGCAGTTGATGCCTTCGGGCTCGGAGCGAACCCGCCCGCGACCGCGGCCGCCGATGTCGACGGTGAGCACCCGCACGCCGCCCTTCGTGGTGATCAGGCGCTCCTCGGAGGGACGCGAGTCCCGAATGCAGCGGTTGGGCTGACCCAGCGCCTTGACGCGATAGGTGTAGGTGGTCGCGAAATCGAGGGTGTCGTCTTCGTAGACCTCCTCGTTGGCATCGACGATGTCGATGGTCTTCCACTGCTGGCCTTCCTGCTTGCGCTGGATGGCGAAGCCGCTCTCGCCGCTGGCACGGTCGAACCACGAGATTCGCGCCACGTAGAGCGCGATCAGTCGCGCTTCGACGTCGATGGGCCGCAGCGGGGCGCGGCGATTGACGAAGCACTCGTTGCTGTCGTCGGAGTCGCCGTCCTCGTTGAAGGCGACCACGTGGTAGATGTAGATGTCGTCCGGATCGACCGTGTCGATGAACTGCTCGACGTTGGGGCCTACCGTACCGCGGGACTGGAAGTCGTCGCCGGGCTGACGCAGGCGGAAGATCTCGAAGCCGTCCTCATCGTTGCTCTGATCTCTCCAGGTAAGGCGGACCTGCGAGTCCGAGATCTTGTCGGAGCGCAGCGTCGTGGGCCGATCGGGCTCGTCGGCTAAGGAGGCCGAAACCGTGGCGAGGCAGACCAATGCGCTCATTGCGAGAATGGATGGACGTTTCATTCGTGTCTCGTGCTCCTGACCTGAAAAGGAAGGGTTCCCCCCTTCGATTGCCGCGCCGCCCGGCCCCGCGCAAGGCAGCCGCGCGAGCCTGAGGCTCAAAAAAGCCTCTCCCCAACCGTGCGACGAAGGCCGCATCTTACCCACTGCGGTCCGGCAAGGGTAGCGGCGCATATGCCCGCAATTGGATTGCGAGGGTCGTCCTGTCCATACATCCGAAACTTTGGGCGCCGCGGCGCCCTCTCCGGAGGGGTCATGTCGGAATACGGTTTCTGGAACCTGGCCGCGCGGCATCCGCAGGCCATCGCCCTGGTGACGCCGGACGGCGCGGAGGTGACGGCCGGCGAGCTGGCCGCTTCCTCCAACGCCCTGGTCCACGCCATGCGCGAGCTCGGGCTGCAGCGCGGCGATGCCATCGCCACGGTCCTGCCCAACGGCCGCGCCATGATCGAGCTGTACCTGGCGGCTTTCCAGTCGGGTCTGTATCTGACCCCGATCAACCATCACCTGACCGCCTCCGAGATCGCCTACATCCTGAGCGATTGCGAGGCGCGCCTGTTCGTCGGCGATGCCCGCTTCGCTGCGGCCTGCGCGGCCGCCCGCGAAGAATGCGGCCTGCCCACGGAGCGGGCCGTCTCGGTGGGCACCATCGACGGCTTCGGTTCCTATTCGTCCCTGACCTCGGGCCGGCCCACCGCGCAGCCCGAAGGCCGCACGGCCGGTCAGGTCATGAACTACACCTCGGGTACCACCGGCAGGCCAAAGGGCGTGCGCCGGCGCCTGATGGACTTCGACCCCGACATGGTCGGATCGATGTACGCGATGTTCCTTTCGATGTTCGGGATCGAGCCTCTGAACGACAACGTTCATCTGGTGGGCTCGCCGCTCTACCACACCGCAGTTCTCATGTTCACGGCCGGGTCGCTTCACTACGGCCATACGGTCGTGCTGATGGATCGCTGGACTCCGGAAACCGCGCTCGACGTCATGCAGCGTTACCGCGTCAGCACCAGTCACATGGTGCCGACGCAGTTCCACCGCCTGCTGGCACTGCCCGAGGAGACCCGCGCGCGCTTCGATGCATCGAGCCTGCGTCACATGATCCATGCAGCGGCGCCGTGTCCGGTCGACGTCAAGCAGCGCATGCTGAAATGGTGGGGCCCGGTCGTCTACGAGTACTACGCCGCAAGCGAAGGCGGCGGCACGCTGGTGACTCCGCAGGAATGGCTGCAAAAGCCCGGGACCGTTGGCCGCGCATGGGCAGGCTCTGCCATCCGCATTCTGGACGACGACGGCAACGAGCTTCCCGCGCGCGCTCCGGGCACCGTCTACATGGCGCTGGGAACGGCCGAGTTCGAGTACCACAAGGACAAGGCCAAGACCGATGCCAACCGCCGCGACGGCTTCTTCACCGTCGGCGACATCGGCTACCTGGACGAAGACGGCTACCTGTTCCTGTGCGATCGCAAGATCGACATGATCATCGCCGGCGGCGTCAACATCTATCCCACCGAGATCGAGAACACTCTGCTGTCCCATCCCAAGGTCGGCGACGCCGCCGTCTTCGGCATTCCCAACGACGATCTGGGCGAAGAGGTCAAAGCCGTCATCGAGCCCGCGGCCGGAATCGAGCCAGACCAGACGCTCGCTGCCGAGCTCGACGTCTTCTGCAAGGAACGCCTGGCCAAATACAAAACCCCCCGCTCCTACGATTTCGTGACAGAGATGCCCCGAGACCCCAACGGAAAACTCTTCAAACGAAAACTCAGAGACCCGTACTGGGCAGGAAGAGAACGAAGAATCTGAACGTCGGCCACGGCGCGAAGCGCCGTCGCACTGCGCCACGCCGCGCTGAAGATTCGGAACGAAAGACGGGCGACGTGGGTGGGTCAGATGCCAGGCGGAGGCCGGTGAAGAGAGCGCAGGCGTACTTCCCGTACGCCGGAGCGAACGTGCCGGCGTCCAACGACGCAGATGGCCCGTTATCGTCGCCCGCCGGTCTATCAGTCGCAGACCGCTACGCTCCGCGCGACTATCCCTTCGGAAGCGTCTCTACCAGCGCCCGCGCAGCGTTGACGGCCGCTTCGTACTGCCGCGACCCGCGCGCAAACACCGTCAACACGCCGCTCAGATTGCTGCTGGCCGACGCCACGTCGCGCCACAGGATGCGCCGCGATTCGCGATCGACCAGCGCGGCCGACAACTTCGCGTGATAGCCCTCACCGGTCGAGTCGTATTCGGCGTCGAGCCGTTCGATTTGCACGACCATGAAGATGCGGGCGTCGGGCGGCGCGAGCGCGGAGAGGTGCTCGAAGGTCTCGTGGTCCAGGTCCATCGGGCCGGCAGGGCGCACTCCGAACCGGTCGCTGGCGGTGGCGAAGTAGCCGCGCTGGCGAAGGAACATGAGGGTGGCGTCCTCGACGTTGCGACTGACGCGTACGTAGTCGAATCGGTCGGGCCGCGCGTCGATGACCGGGAGCAGGACGATCTCCTGCACGTCCTCGCCGCGGAAATCGGGCTCGACCGTCAGCGGAGTCCTGTGCCAGTTGCACGCCGAAACGGTAGACAACGCCATGGCCACGAAGACGACGGAACGGAGGGCGAAGTGCATGGGGGACTCCTTCACAGGAGGTTCAGATTAGCCACCGGCCCCGATGCCGCGCAACCACGTTTCGAGCCCATTGCCGCGATGAGCACGCCGACCAACGGTCGAGCGCTGCGGCCGCAGCGGGCGTGCGGCACCTTCCGATGGGAAGGACTCGGCTCGCACACGGCGTCAGTGGCAGGCACGCGAGCCGTGGGCTATAGCGCCGCAAATGAACAACGGCATCGCGGCGCTGACGGCCGGCCTGCTCCTCTTGGCGGGCGCGGGCCCGGTCCTGGCACACACCGGCGGCAGTCTCGATTCGCATGGCTGCCACGACGATCGCCGCAAGGGAGACTTCCACTGTCACCACGGCGAGCTGCGAGGCCACTCGTTCACGTCGCGCAAGGCGATGCTGGAGGCGGTCGAGAGCGGCAACCTGCCGCCTCGGCCCGAGCGCAGGAGCTTCTTCTCGCGCTGGCTGCCCGGCCGCGACCAGGATGAGCCGCAGGAGACCGAGGCCCGAGCGGCCGAGCCGTCGCGCCAGGCCCCGCGTGACGACGCGGCCCAGCAGACGTCCGAACCGCCCTCGGCCGGCGATGAGGACGCTACGGCCGTTGCAGCACCCGAAAACGCGCCCACCGCCCGACCCGGCCCGCCGCCGGCTGCCGCGCAGCATCCGCGACCTGGCGTCGTTCGGCCCGCTCCTTCTGCGGCGCCGCGGGCGTCATCGACGGTTTCCCCGGCTCTGCCGGAGCGCAGGCGCGAGCGCAGCTTCGAAGAGCGGCTGGAGACGCTGCAGCGCCTGCTCGACGAGGGCCTGATCACGCGCGAGGAGTATCAGGAACGCCGGCGCGCGATCCTGGACGAAATCTGAGGAACACCGTGGCCGTACTGCGCTTCCCGAAAGGTTTCCTGTGGGGCACGGCCACCGCGTCCTACCAGATCGAAGGCTCGCCCCTTGCCGACGGCGCAGGCCCCAGCATCTGGCATACGTTTTCGCATACGCCGGGGATCATCACCGGCGGCGACACCGGCGACCTGACCTGTGACCATTATCATCGCTGGCAGCAGGACGTGGCCATGCAGCGCGAGCTCGGGCTGAACGCGTACCGCTTCAGCATCGCCTGGCCCCGAGTGATCCCTACAGGCAGCGGCGCGGTCAACGCTGCGGGCGTGGCGTTCTACGATCGCCTCGTCGACGCGCTGCTCGAGGCCGGCATCGCGCCGATGGCCACTCTGTATCACTGGGATCTGCCCCAGGCGCTGGAAGACGCCGGCGGCTGGCCCGAGCCGGAAACGGCCGAGCATTATGCCGACTATGCCGAGGCCATGTTCCGCGCTCTCGGTGATCGCGTCCATCATTGGATCACGTTCAACGAGCCCTGGGTCTTCGTGTGGCTGGGCTATGGGCTGGGCGTGCACGCGCCCGGCCGCAACGAGATCCCCGCAGCGTTGACCGCGGGCCATACCGTCCTGCGTGCGCACGGCCTTGCCGTCGAGCGTTTCCGCTCGCTGGTGCCGCAGGGCCAGATCGGCATCACGCTGAGCGTGCAGGCGCATCTCCCGGCCAGCGACGATGCGGCCGACCGCGCCGCCGCCGATCGCGCCCGCGCCTTCCACAACGAGTGGTTCACCGACCCGATCGTGCGCGGCGACTATCCTGCGGCGATGCGCGACCAGTTCGGATCGATGATGCCCGAGATGGGCGAAGCCGACCGCGCGGTGATTGCGCAGCGCATCGATTTCCTCGGCGTCAACTACTACACGCGCACCGTCAGCGCGCACGACGAGCACGGCTTCTTCCGCGCACGAACCGTTCAGCCCGTGGGCACCTACACGTCGATGGGTTGGGAGATCTATCCGGCCGGCCTGTACGTGGTCTTGATGGAGTATCATGAGCGCTACGGCCTGCCGCTCTTCGTCACCGAGAACGGTGCCGGCTACGACGACGAGGAAGCGCGCGAAGACGGCTTCGTGCACGACGACGGCCGCATGCGCTACATCCAGAGCCATCTCGAGATGTGCCACCGCGCCATCGCCGACGGCGTCGACCTTCGCGGCTACATGGCCTGGTCGCTGATGGACAACTTCGAGTGGACGTTCGGCCTTGCCAAGCGCTTCGGCATCGTGCGCTGCGATTTCCAGACGCTGCAGCGCACGCCCAAGCTGAGCGCGCGGTGGTACAGCCGCGTCATCGCCGAGAACGGCATCTGAGCGGAAGCTTCCAGTCGCTGCCCGCCGAGCCGGCGGGGCTAGCGGCCGAGCATCGAATCGGTACGGCGATCGACGGCTTCGAAGAATCCGTTGAGCGCGCGGAAGACAATGCTGCGCACCGGCTCGGCGGCAGCGGCACCGTGCGCCTTCCCCACAGCGTCTGCCCCGGACCGCTGCGTCCGGCGATCAGGTCCGCGATCATCGTCCCGGCATAGCTCGCCATGGCCAGGCCGTGTCCGGCGTACGCCATGGAGTAATAGATCGAGCGATGCGCGCCGGTCCTTCCGACCGTGGGCAGGAAATCCAGCGTCAGCCCGATGCGGCCGCCCCAGACCGTGTCGACGGCAACCTCGGCGATCTCGGGAAATCGCTTGCGCAGCAGGCCCTCCAGCTTGACCGTGACGCGGCCATCGCGATCGGGCAGCAGGCCGCCGCCGTACCCGTAGCGGATGTGCTTGGAGCCGCCGACGATGCGGTCATCGTGCGAGAGCCGCCAGCTCTCCAGGATCTCGTGTGCCGTGTAGATGCCTTCGCGTCCCCGCCAGCCGATGCGCGCGAGTTGCTCGGCGCTCAGCGGAGCGGTCTGCAGGAGCTGGACGTAGATGGGCAGCAGCCGCGAGCGCAGCGGCGCGGGCAGCTCGAGGTCGAGCGCGTAGGCGTTGGTGGCCAGGACCAGCGCGCGACCCCGCGCCGAGCCGGCAGCGGTGATTGCACGCGGCCGCGCCGCATCTTCCAGGCGCAGCACCGGCGAGGCTTCGTAGATGGCGGCGCCGGCATCCACGGCGGCTTGGCGCAGGCCCTGCACGTACGCGCCTGGGTGGAGGATGCCACCGTGCTGCTCGTGATAGCCGCGCACGAACGCGGCGGGCAGTCCGCGTTCGCGCATCGCATTCTCATCGAGCAGCGTGCCGGGAAGACCGAGCTCGCGCGCGGTCGCAGAGGCGCGGTCGATGGCCGCGAACTGGCGTGGATGCACGGCAGCGACCACGTTGCCGACGGCCTCGTAGTGGCACTGGATGGAATGGGTCGAGATCAGCCGCTCGACCTCGTCGATGGCGAGCTCGACCAGCGCCACCAGTGATCGCACGCGTTCGCGTCCGAAGAGGCGCGTCAGCGTTGGCAGGTCCTTGCCGATGGTCGGCGTCAGATGACCGGCGTTGCGACCGCTGGCGCCAAAGCCGCAGAACTGTCCTTCCAGAAGCACGACGCTGGCGCCGCGTCCGCGCATGGCCAGCGCCGTGGAAAGACCGGTGTAGCCGCCGCCGACGATGACCACGTCGGCTTCGACATCGCCTTGAAGGGAGGTGGCCGCGCGCGGCGCGCCCGACATCCAGGGGCTGACGGCCGATGCCGTGGCGGTCTCAGCGGCGCCGGCGATCATGCGAGACCGAAACGGCGGTGCCGAGCGGAAACCGCCTGGCGTCGGCGGCAGGAAAGGCCATGGCGGTCCCGATTCATGACGGCACCCTAGCGATGCAAGGCCGCCGGCGACAGCCGTACCGGCTCATCGGCTTGCAGCGATGCCGTGCCCGAACCATCACGGTCTGATGCCGCAACCGCCCGCCCCTGCCCCTCCCGTCTCTCCCTGCACCGGCGTCTGCCGGGTCGATCCTGCATCGGGCCTGTGCGAAGGCTGCCTGCGCTCGCTCCCGGAGATCGCCGCCTGGGGGGCAGCCTCGGCCGATGAGCAGCGGCGGATCCTTGCCTCCGTGGCTCAGCGCCGCCGAACCCTTGGGCGAGACACAGCAGGTCGCTGAAGGTAGATTTCGCGTCCGGCACGATCCGCAAGTCAGAGCATTCCTTGCTTTTTCACCGCGGGGAAACCGTTTAAGCTTGCTCGCCGCGCCGTCGGGGCGCCGAGCGTGGGGGTTATTGGTGGCGCTTTCCATATGGCGCAGTGAACGCATCGCCGACTTGGCCAAGTCGGAAGATCAGCGAACGAGCACTCTTGCTCCTCGCAGCTGGACGGTCGGTACCGTTCTGCTCGCGGGTGCGCTGACGACGGCGCTCGCTTTCTCGTATGCGTTCCTCCAGCAACGCCGTGATCTCGAGACCGAGCTGACGCGGCGAACCGCAACCATCGCTCTCTCCTTCCAGCGTCGCATGAGCCACCGCCTGGCACTGCTCAACGGCGTTGCCTCCTACATCATCACCACTGCCGGCAGCGACCGCGCCAGCATCCGCAGCTTCGCTTCCGACCTGTCGCGCGACGTTGCCGGCGTCGTCACGCTGGACTGGGTGCCCAGGGTCGGCGCCGAATCGCTGCCGGCCTACGAAGAGGCGCAATGGGTCGCGGGCGTCTCCGACTTCCGAGTCCATCGAAGCGGTGAAGGCCTGGCGCCTGCGTCCGAGTATTTTCCGCTCCACCTGGGCCTGACCGGGACCACCCGCGTCGAAGGCCTGAACCTGATGCCAGGATCGGATCTGAGCGCAGTGCCGAGTTTGAGCGCGACGCTGGCGGCCGCACGCACTCGCGACGCGGTAGTGGCGGCGCCGCCGGTCAAGGTGGTCAAGGGAGAGGCGGCAACTCCGGGCATCATCATGGTGGCGCCGGTATTCGCACGCGGACGCGGAGCCGGCGAGCCGGCACGGGCCACCGACCTCCTCGGCTACGTCTTCGGTCTTTTCGAGATCGGCATCCCCTTCGAGGAAGCGCTGACCGAGATCGATCGTGCTTCCATCGGCATCGAGCTTCGTGATGCGGGCGCCTCTCCCGAAGCGCGCACGCTGTATCAGCGCGAAGCGGCCGCCAGCGACGTCGATTCCTTGCTGCTGTGGCTGTGGCAGTCCTTTGGCGGCGGCGCGGTCCAGCACACGATGGGCCTGGACCAGGTCGGACGCCCGTGGGCGATCGCGTCGTGGGCGGGCCCGCGCTTCCTGGACACGCGCCTGCAATGGACGCCCTGGGCCGTTTTGGTCTGCGGGCTTCTGACCACGGCGCTGGCCGTCATTTCGAGCCAGGCGTTCGTATCGCGCGGCACGCAGCTCGGCATCGTGCGCGACCGCCTGGCGCGGGAGCGTTCCGACAACATGGAGCGGCTCAATCGCGTCAACGAGGAGCTCGAGCGCGAACGTCTGGAGCAGCGCCGAACCGAGGAGAGCCTGTTTCGCGAGAAGCAGCAGTTCCGTCTGATGTTCAACGCCGTGCCGGCGATGATCTGGTACAAGGACACCAAGAATCGCTTCCTCCTGGTCAACGAGGCCGCTGCCGCATCGATGGGCCGCACGGTCAAGGAGATGGAAGGAAAGCCCTGCTCCGAGATCCTGCCGGCCAAGGCCTATGACCTCTATCGCGACGACCTGGAGATCATCCAGACCGGCAAACCCAAGCTCGGCGTGATCGAGGAGCTGGACCTGCCTTCGCGCAAGTCGATCTGGATCCGTACCGACAAGCTGCCCGAGTACGACTCGATGGGACGCGTGGTCGGCATCCTCGTGTTCGCACAGGACATCACCGAGCGTCTGACTGCCGAGGGTGAAGTGCGCAGGCTCAACGCCGAGCTCGAGCAGCGGGTGGCTGCGCGCACTGCCGAGCTGCGCGCCGCCAACCACGAGCTCGAGTCGTTCGCGTACTCGGTCTCGCACGACCTTCGCACGCCGCTGCGCACGATCGACGGGTTCAGCCAGCTCGTGCTCGACGAATACGGCGAGGCGCTCGACCAGAGCGGCCTCGATTATCTGGAGCGGGTGCGCTCGGCCAGTCAGCGCATGGGCCATCTCATCGACGACCTGCTCAAGCTGACGCGGGTGAGCCGATCCGAGCTGCGCCGCGAACCGCTCGACCTCAGCGCCCTGGCCAGGCAGGTGGCCGAGGACCTGCGCCGCAACGAGCCCGGCCGCGACGTCGAGCTCATCATCGAGCCGGTGCCGGTGGCCAAGGGCGACCCGGTGTTGATGCTCAACGTGATGCAGAACCTGCTGGGGAATGCGTGGAAGTTCACCTCCCGCACCGAAGAAGGCGCACGCATCGAGTTCGGCTCCCTGACGACCGGGGAGGGCCGCACGGCCTATTACGTTCGCGACAACGGCGTGGGCTTTGATATGGTGTACGTCGAGAAGCTGTTCGGTGCCTTCCAGCGCCTGCATGGCCAGGAAGATTTCGAGGGTTCGGGTATCGGCCTGGCCACTGTCCAGCTGATCCTACGGCGTCACGGCGGCGAAGTTTGGGCCGAGGGTGCGCCCGGCAAGGGCGCGACGTTCTATTTCAGTGTTTGAGACTGACCAAGCAGGTGACTGACGATGGCTGAGCGGATCATTCTCCTTGTCGAAGACAACCCGGACGACGCCGTCCTGACCCGGCGTGCGCTCGAAAAGAGCGACGTTTCGCACCGGGTCGAGGTGGCACGCGACGGCCTGGAAGCGCTCGACTACCTCTTCGCGCTCGGAACCCATGCCGACCGCAAGGCCAGCGAGATGCCTGCCCTCATCCTGCTCGACCTGAAGCTTCCCAAGGTCGACGGCCTCGAGGTTCTGCGGCGCCTGCGAGCCGACCGCCTGACCAAGCTCATACCGGTCATCGTGCTGTCGTCTTCGGACGAGCCGGCCGACGTCATCGAAAGCTACAGCCTCGGAGCCAACAGCTACATCCGCAAGCCCGTGGATTTTTCGGAGTTCACCGAGACCGTGCGCACGCTCGCGCACTACTGGCTGCGGCTGAACGAGCCGCCGCCTTCCGAAACCGCCTGATTTTTCAAGGACGGCGCTGTCGCCGGTCCACTTCGTTTCCAGCGCCGCCGCCGGTCAGCCAGCGGTGGGACTGGCGTCGCGCGCGCGCAGCGCCGCGCTCAGCATCCTGGCGGCGAATTCGACGGCACCATTGACGTCGGCGTTGGGACGGGTCAGCAGGCTGACGCCGATTTCCAGCGCGGCTGCACGCATGGCGGCAGTGGCGTAATCGAGCTCGGCAACCTCGATCAGGCCCTGGGAGGCGGCATCTTCGAGATCCTTGCGGATGGCCGCGTAGACTGGCTGCAGGGCCTTGCTGTCGATCATCGAGCGCAGCAGCGGAAGGTTGCGCTTGAGAAGCGAGGCGTTGGTCTTGTCCTGGACCATGGCCGCGAACAGCCCCTTGCAGGCCATGCGGACGTACTCCTCGACGCCCTGGGCGCGGCGGCGGATCGTCGCCAGGCCGGTCACCATCTGTGCCGCGACGCTTTCCAGGAGCTCGTCGCGAAGGGCGTCCTTGTCGCGGTAGTAATTGTAGAAGGTGCTGGGAGTCATTCCGGCCCGGCGCACGACGTCGCTGACCGTGGTGTTGTCGTAGCCGGTTTCGGTGAACGCCTCGATCCCGGCCTTGACGAGCCGCTCGCGCTTCTCGGCCCGGTTCTGATCGTGCTTGGTCGCCAAATCTGTCTCCCGTCCCCGCGTCCCGCCCCCTCGGAGTTTCGGGGAGGGGAAAGCCGCACCCTACTATCTCGGCAGCCCGGCTCCAAAGCCTTCCAGGGAAGATTGTGCAGCCGGTCAACCTGCTTGTTGACTTCGACTGGTCACTGACGTTAACGTCACCCACTGACATGGACGTCACATCGGCCGCCGCCTCGGCTCCCGCACGCAGCCGTCTGGCCACGCGCGAGCGCCTGCTCGAAAGCGCGACGCGACTGTTCGCCGAGCGCGGGCTGCACCGCGTGACCAGCCACGACATCGCACGCAATGCGGGCGTGGCGGCCGGCACCTTCTACCTGCACTTCAAGGACAAGTCGGACGTCTACCGGCAGATCCTGTTCTCGGCCATCGAGAACCTGCGCGCGGCGGTCGTGGAGGCGGTCTCGAAAGCCGCAACCCAGCGCGATGCACTGCGCGCACGTGCCGAGGTGATCGTCGACTTCGCCGAAACCAATCGTGACGTCGTTCGCATCCTGTTCAGCCACGACTCCGAGACCGTCGCCATCGAGGCCGACGTCCTGACGCACCTGGCCACCGGGCTGGAAGCCCGCTTCCGCCGCGAGATGGCACAGGGAATCTTTCCGTCCGATCTGGACCCCGCCGCCACCGCGCAGGCGCTGGTCGGCATGACCGCGCGGCTGATCGACTGGTGGACCGAGGATCCGCGCCGCGCGCCGCGCGAGCAGATCCTCCACACCATCGTACGACTTCAGATGTCCGGAATCCGCAGCGACGACCACGCTGGCAAGGATCCACAGGAGTGACCATGGCCGACCACATTACCCACGATTCCATCTACAATACCGTCGACCGCGACGACTTCGACTCGATGATCGAGGTGCCGCGTTACGCCGACCGCACCGACGCGTTCGACCAGATCATCTCGGCCACGCACGACCATTTCTGGGATCCCACCGATCCGCTCTACATCGATTTCCAGAAAGAGAAGTTCGACCTGGACGCGGACACGCTGATGCCTCGCGACTTCGCCATCGAGCTCAACTGTGCGGTCGCCGACCGCCTCGACGAGCATCAGAAGACGCGCCTGGCCAACGAGATCACGCGCTGGAGCCTGTCGAGCATCCTGCATGGCGAGCAGGGAGCGCTGTCGCTGTCGGCCAGCCTCTGCCACATCCTTCGCGATCCTGGCGCGCAGGAGTACGCGGCCAATCAGGTGCGCGAGGAGGCGCGCCACGTCACCGGCTTCAGCAAGTACATCGAGACGCGTTTCGGCACGCCCTACCCCTGCGGCGTCACGCTGGGCTCGCTCATGAACGAGCTGGTGCTGGCGCCCGAGGTCTACAAGAAGCTGGTCGGCATGCAGATGCTGATCGAAGGCCTGGCCATGGGCGCCTTCGCCACGCTGCACGTCAAGACGCGCGACCCGCTGCTTCGGCGCCTGGTGCAGCTCGTCATGACCGACGAGGCCTTCCACCACCGCTTCGGCAAGATCTGGGCGGACCGGACCGTACCCAAGCTCACCGAGCAGGAGCACGAGAAGGTCGAGCAGTGGGCTGCCGACTGCTTCCAGAAGATCTTCTTCAACCTGGTCAACGCCGAGCAGAAGCAGGTGATCTACGGCCAGTTCGGCCTGGACTGGAAGTGGGTGCGCGACGCCGTGCAGGAAGCGTTCACCGACAACGACCGGCGCCGCCTGCTGCGCGAAGGCACCAACATCTTCCGCGTGCTGATCAAGACGCTGCTCAATGCCGGCATCATCACCGACCGCACCAAGTCCATGTACGCGATGTGGGTCGACATGGACGAGCTCAAGAAGGAAGGCAACGAGATGGTCGGCGATCCCATCGCCGAGGAAGGAATCGTCTACCTTCGCGAGATCAACGCCGGGCGCAAGAAGATCGGCCGCGCGTTCAAGACGCCGGCGCCGGCGCCGGTGTGACCTGAAGGGCGGATTGCCGCGTCGCAGGCCGTCGTCTCCGGCACCAAGTCGGTCAGGCCGTCGTCGGTCAGGCCGTCGCTCCGGCAGGAAACCGGTCAGGCAGAAAACCGGTCAGGCCCCGAAACCGTCAGGTTGAGGCCGGTCTGACCGGTTCAGCCGCGGCGCAGCGATTCGTGTTTCAACAGATCGGCGCGTCCTTCCGCCCCGCCGCGGCGCATTCCTCCAGGGCATCCACGAACAGGTCGAATCGCTCATAGTCTTCCAGCACGCGAGCGCCGCACGAGGCCAGCCGCCCTCCTCTCTCCTCGCTGCCGATGCCGAGGAACGGCACGCCGACCAGGTCGGCAGCCTGCTTGTCCCACGGCTGATCGCCGACGTAGATGACCCGCTCGAACCGTGCTGCAGGTGCTGCGGCTCCGACGCCAGACTGGCTCGCTGACGTCTTTGCGTACCGGCCTGCAGCGGGCGTCGCAGATTGCAGCGTGAACCGGGTTGCAGGCGCCGCTTCTGGTTGCGATGCGCATCGCCGAGCAGACTGCGCTGCGCGCGCGATCGCCGCCGCCAGCACCTCGGCGCGTGTGTGGCCATCTTCGGAGTAGGCGCCGACGGCGTCCCCGACTTCGATGCCGGCCGAGGCCAGCTTGATCGAGGCCGCCTTCTGCCAATTGCCCGTGGCCAGCCCCACCGTCCACCCGTGGTCGCGCGCGAGGCGAATCAGCGCCGTTCGCGAGCCGGGCATCGGGCGATAGGCTTGCTCGCGCCTGGTCACCTCGTTCTCCAGCAGCGTCAGGTAGGCCTGCTTGAAACTTTCGATGTGCTCGAGTGTGGCCGGGCGTCCCCACACCATCGCCAGCGCTTCCAGGGCGATGCCCGCGTCTGTCGACTCACGGTATGCGGTCAGCCGGCAGTCGATCTGGCACGGGCCGAAGATGTCCTGAAACGCGTCGAAGAAGCAGCGTGTGCCCAGGCCGTCACCGAGCGTGAGCGTGCCGTCGATGTCGAAAACGACCAGCTTCATCGGCTGGCGGCGGGCTTCCTGGCCGCAGGCTTGGCCGGGGTCTTTGCAGCCGGCTTGGCCGGTGCTTTGGCTGCCGGCTTGGCCGGGGCCTGGGCGGCGGGTTTCTTTGCCGGCGCGACCGGCTTCTTTTCCGGCGCCTTCGCGGCCGGCGTCTTCGCTGCCTTGCTTCCTGCTCTGGTTGCCGGCGTCTCCTGCCCGGCACCAGGTTTCCCGGCCGCTGTCGAGCGCGCCTTCTCTGCCGGCTTCGCTGCAGGTTTGGACGGCGCCTTCGGCGGCGGCGGCGGCGTGCAGTCCATCCAGTGCCAGCGCGCGACGCGATAGGCATGCACGCCGCCGGCCAACACGAAGCGGCCACCGGCCAGAAGCGACTGGCCGTCATGCGCCAGTGCGCTGACCGTGGCGTTGAAGCCGCCGCCGAGGTCTGCCCACACGCCGTCGCGCCAGGATGCGACGCGCGCCGCATCGACGCCGCCGGCGGTGAGAAAATCTCCGCCGACGAACAGCGTCGCATCGGCGAACGCGAGCGCCGAGACGCGGCCGCCGGTCCCCCCCGACACCGAGCTCCAGCCCGACTCGTCCAATCGCGCGACGTTTCCGAGGAAGCGGCCGAGGCCCGAAGTCAGAAACTCGCCGCCCGCGTAAAGAACGCCTTCATGCCAGGCAAGCGCGCGCACTCGGCCCACGATGCCATCGCCGGTTTCCTGCCAGGCGGCGCCGTCCCAGCGTGCGACGCCGCGCACCGTGCGCCCGCCGCTGGTCTGGAAGTCGCCGGCCGCGAACAGATCGTCGCCTTCGCGTAGCAGCGCCCAGACCGGCGCATCCAGCCCCGTCCCCATCGCCTGCCAGCTCTTGCCATCCCAGCGCGCGACGTGGGCGACCGCGGCTGCACCGCTGCTGAGGAAATCGCCGCCGGCGATGATTGCATCCTGCTGCACCAGGATGGCTCGAACCGTCGCATCCAATCCCGAACCGATCGCGTTCCACGATTTGTCGTCCCATCGCGCGATGCGTGCCGCCGGCAGCGCGCCGCTGCGAGTGAAGTCGCCGCCGGCATAGACGTCGTCGCCCTGAGGCGCAGACGCCAGTGCCAGCACACGGTCATCGAAGCCCGCACCGAGCGTGCTCCACGCGCTGTCCTTCCAGACCGCGATGCGCGATGCGGGAACGCCTCCCGCCTGACTGAAATCCCCGCCCACGACGGTCGAGCCTGCTCGCGCGAGGATCGCGCTGACGACGGCGCCGCCACGCTGCGAAGGAGCGCCGTGCAGCGCACCGACGCCTGTGCCCATCGGGCTCCACCGCCACTGCGGCGGCGGCTGCGCCGCCACGCACGAGGAAGTGCAGCAGTCGCCGTTGACGACGTTGCCGTCATCGCATGCCTCGTTCGCATCGACGCGGCCGTCGCCGCAGCGCGGGCCGGTCTGCGCGACCAGCCGCTGGCGCTCGGCATCGGCGGCAGCTTCCGCGCCCTGCTGGCTCGGAATCGGAAGGCGCGCCAGTTCGCTGGCGGCTGCCGAGAGCTCGGCGGGCGGCCCGGCGAAAGGATCTGCGTTGCCAGGAAGTTGGCCTGGAGGCGATACGCCCGGCGCTGAGGATGCGTCCTGGGGCGCCGCATCCGCGTTCTGTCCGGTGCGGCCCGCCTGTGCCTTCAGCAGTGCCAGCGCCATCTCGCTCGGCGGCTGCGCACTGTCGAGAACGGGAGCAGGCGGCGTGACCGCCGGCTCGCTTGATGCCGACACCGGCTGGTCGGCTGGCGCTTGCGCGGGTGCGGCGATGGCGGGCGGATCC
>Ga0196978_1000391_pt1 | contig 22501 bp, 18 predicted proteins | sample S3v_2013CmetaG_FD_155491 | JGI IMG/M metagenome (GOLD analysis project Ga0196978, IMG submission 155491) | Soil microbial communities from Anza Borrego desert, Southern California, United States - S3+v_20-13C | ecosystem: Environmental > Terrestrial > Soil > Desert | place: USA: California... | reverse complement strand
CTTCGGTGTCCCAATCCGACTCCTGCGTCCACCACAACGCTGCGCGTTCCTGTAGCGCGCGCAGGTTGGCGGCCTGATGCTCGCGCGCGTGTCCTGGCAGCGGAACGAACAGCGCCGGCACACCGACGGCCGCGATCTCGGCGACCGCCATCGCGCCGGCTTGGGAAATGACGAAGTCGCATGCGCTCAGCGTGCCTGCCATGTCGCCGGTCCGCTGCAGGACGGTCGCCTCGATGCCGTGCTGTCGGTAACGCCCGAGGACCTCGTCGGTAGCGCGATGACCGGTAAAGTGCGTGACCCCGATGTCGACTCCGTGGCGAGAGACTGCAGCGGCGAGCTCCGGGACCCGCGCATCCAGGAACCGTGCGCCCAGGGATCCGCCCACGACCACGAGATTGCGGCGGCCGCTGCGCCGGTCACGCGGCGGACGCGAGTCGCGAAAAGACCGCCGCACGGGGTTTCCGGTGACCACGCAGCGCGCACCGGGGAAATCCACCGCGGCCGCGGCCATGCCGAGGCAGATGCGGCTGGCCATCGTCGCCGCGATCCGGTTCGACAGCCCGGCACGCGCGTTCGCCTCATGGACGACGACGGGGATGCGCAGGCTGGCCGCAGCCAGCGCGGCGTCCACGCAGCCATAGCCGCCGAAGGCCAGGATCAGCGACGCTCCCCGCGCGCGCAGGAGGCGCCGGGCTGCGGCGGCATTGGACAGGACGTGCCACGGCAGCGCGAGTCGTTGCTGCCAGCCATTGCCGTAGAACGCGCGCGAATCGATCGTCTCGACTTCGAAAGGCGTGTCCTGGAGCAGCCATTGTCCCGGTGTTCGCCGTGACAGCACGAAGAACACGCTCCGATCGCTGGAACGGCCCAGCAGTTCCTCGGCAACCGCCATCGCCGGTGCGATGTGGCCGGCCGTGCCGCCGGCCACCAGCGCGATCGAACCGGCACGGGGGCCCATGGCGGACGACATCTATCTTCGACGACGGGATGCGAGCAGCGGTGCCAGCATGGCGATCGGGGTGCGAACCAGGATGGCGGCATCGCGACGCAGCGAGCGGGCCAGGACGTACTCGCAATCGTCGGCCATCATCTGATCGTGAGAGGGCTCGACCTGATACCGCGTGCGGATCTGCCAGCGGCCAGTCAGGCCCGGGCGGACGCTGGCGCGCAGCGTCTGCCAGTGATGGGTGTGCTCGAGCGCATGGGAAAGATCGTCCTGCAGCAGCGGACGCGGCCCGACCAGGCTCATGTCGCCGCGCAGCACGTTGAGGAGCTGCGGAAGCTCGTCGAGCGACGTCGACCGCAGGAAGGCGCCAACCCGGGTCACACGGGGGTCGCTCGCGATCATGAAAGGATGATTGGGCTGCGCGGCGGCACAGAGAAGCTCCTGGCGCAGTTGCTGGGCCCCGGCGTGCATGGTGCCGAACTTGTACATGCGGAACAGCCGGCGCTTCCGTCCCACGCGCTCGTCGGCATAAATGACGGGAGCGCGTCGCTCGACCGCGATGGCTGCGGCGATCGCCGCCAATGCAGGCGACAGGACCAGCAGCAACGACGCTGCTACGGTCACGTCCAGGCCGCGCTTGGCCACGCGGCGCAGGCGCCGCCGGCGGCGCGAGACGCTCGCGTCGCGCGCGTCGGTGGCGCGCCGTCCTTCCATGGTAGCTGAGCTATTCATCGGGTGGCGTGGCGTCGGAATTTTTTTTCAGTGCCAGCGGTACCAAGGCGACGCAAGCCCATAGCAGCACTGCGGCGTCTCGCCGCCAGATCCAATCGGCCGCCAGCGATACGACGGCGACGGCCGCAAGCGCGGCCGCCAGTCCGGCTGCGCGTCGCCTGTGGCTCAGCACCGGGGATGCCAGCAGTCGTCGCAGGCCCGTAGCGATGGCGGCCGCCAGCCCTGCGAACACGACGATGCCAGCCATGCCGAGCTCGGAGGCCAGCTCGAGATACGCCTGATGAACGCCATGCCACACAACCATCTCGTGGGATTCCGGATCGCGAAACTCGTTCTTGTGAAGCGCCGATTGTCCATACCCGATGCCGAGCCAGGGCGCCGAAAGCCACATGCGCATGCCGGCCTGCCAATACCGGACCCTACCAGTGGAGATGTCGTCGACGCCATGCTTCAGATTGAGACTGAACAACGCCGTCTGCCAGCGGCTGACCGCGCTGTGATAGGTGACGTCGCGGCCGATATCGAAAGCGGTCACCGTTGCCACGGCCACGACCGGCGCGAAAACCATGGCGCCGAGTGCCGCGATGGCACGCCGCCGGACCTGGCGCTGCTCGCCGAGACGCAGCGCGGCCGGCTTCCATGCGATCCATGCCGAGGCGAGCAGCGCCGTCACTCCAGCAGCGACCATGGCGGTGCGGGAATTGGTCAGGACCACGACGAAGAATCCCGCCATCAGAGGCGCCAGAACCATTGCGCGATGCCGCCGCTGCGCCCACAGGCCGGCGGCAACGACCGGAGCCACGAGCAGCGCATGTGCGGCCGCTGAATTGGGATCGCTCCAGACCGAATCGGGCCGAAAAAGGCCGGGCTGGACGGTCTGGTAGTAGACGGTGTCGAGGTTGAACGGGAACAGCCACTGGATGCCCGTCACGAGCGTCAGCACGGCAAGCCCGATGCCGAGCGCGCGCTCCACGTCGCGAATCTCCACGCCGTGCGCGCGATCGATGAGGCATCGGAACACGAGCGCGGCACCGGTCAGGATGGCCAGCGCATCGGCCGCCCACATTCCGGGCGGAAGCTTGCCGAGCTTGAGCGTTGCCACCCTGGCGGTGAACTGGCCGAAGACGTTGTTCTCCAGAACCACTGCCATCGCCAGACCGGGAATGGCCTTGCCAACGGCGGCTGCGACGTCGGCGAAAACGCCGATCGAGGAGAGCAGCGCGACGGCGATGAAGGCCAGCAGCCACATCTCGATGCGGCTCTCCCGCTGCCGCGGCGGCGGTCCTGCGCGCAGCAGCGCGGCAAAGCACAGCGGAACGGCGAAGTGCTCGGGCAGGCTGATGACGGGCACCGCCAGCAGCTCTTGCGTGATCAGGTTGGCGGCGGGTGTCATCACCAGCAGCGCCAGCAGACCCGCGGCCGGCCGCGATGCACCGAGCCCGAGAGCGAGCAGAGTCAGCAGCAGACGCGGAAATCGCAGCGACGGATAGCGGAACAGGGCATCCAGCTGGAAGGCCAGCAGCGCGCCGGCAAGCACCACCCAGAGCGCCCATGCCACCCACGCACGGCTGGCGCGCGCGTCCGCGCTCACGGCGTCCACGATCGCAAGATGGCATGCGTCCGGGGATCACGCGAGCCTTTGCACCACGACCGCGTCACGGCCAAACGGGCGCAGTGGATGCGCCCAGCGTCAGCGTCATCGTCCCGACCTACAACCGCGCTTCGTACCTGCTCGAAGCGGTGCGGTCGATCCTGGACCAGACGTATCCGGACTTCGAGGTCATCGTCGTCGACGACGGCTCGACCGACGATACGCAGATGGCGATGGCAGGCGTGCGCGATCCGCGCCTGCGCTATGTCCGTCGCGAGCACGGCGGCATCTCGGCCGCGATGAACACAGGAGTCGCCGCCAGCCGCGGGCGCTTCGTGGCGCGGCTGGACTCCGATGACGCCTGGCTTCCCGACCTGCTGGCCGTGCTCGTTGCCGAGCTGGAAAGCGATGCCCGGCTCGGCTTCGTCTACGGCCGCGGGCGCGCGATGACGGCGGGCGGCCATCTGCTCGCCCATACGGTCGGAACGCCGCCGCGTTTCGCGGGAAGGCCTCTCGAGAGCCTCGTCTACGACGATTGCACCTGCAATATCGCAGTCGTCGCCCGCCGCACGGCACTGCTGGAGGCCGGCCCTTACGATGAAACGCTGACGGCGGCCGAGGATTGGGACATATGGCTGCGCGTGGCGCGCACGCATCCGTTTCGTTTCATCGACCGCGAGGTCGCACGCTTCCGGCGTCACGACGGAAACGTGACGAGCCTGTCCTCGCCAGCGCTGCAGGCCGTCCTGGACTGCCGGCTGCGCGTGCTCGACAAGCTCTTCGAGCGCGACGACCTGAGCCCGTCGGTGATGGCGCTGCGCGCCGCGGCCTATCGCAACGTCTACACGTTCATGACGATCCGATGGTTGCACGCAGGCCGTCCGCGCAGGGCGGTGCGATCCTTCGCTCGATCGACCGCCGGCAACGGCAACCGAATGCTGGTTGCGGCTCGCAATGCCGCGTTCGTGCTCGTGTACGGTTACCTGACCCGGTGGGCGGCCGGGCGCGCCATCAGCCGCGTAGCGGCAGGCCTCGGGCGCACGCTTCGGGCGCGTCGTCTGCGGTAATCGTTGCCGATGGCGGCCGTGGCACGTGCACGACGCGAGTCGGATATCTACCACCAGCGAATCGCCAGCAGCCGCCCGGCAAGCTGCGCTGCACGCGCGGCCGCCAGGAACGCGCGCGCTGCCATGGCAGGTCGCGATGGCGTCGTCCCTCGATCCGCCGCGGCCATCTCGGCCGCACCGGACGCGGAGGCCAGTACCTGCAGCGCGCTGCCCTGCCGGGCGGGCCCGACGTGCTCGGCAGGTACCGGCGCGGGCCGGCCGAGGACGCGCCGGGCAAGAGCGTGCAACGTGCGCATGCTCAGCCATCGCGCGTCCTGGATGCGTGCCCATGCACGGCCTTCGGCAAGACTGCGTCGAAGGCGGTAGCGAACGTTCATGCGCGAGGCCTGCGTCAGATGATCGATCGCCGCCCCGGGCTCGTACCAGAAGTACGGTCGCTTCTCGTAGATCTTCCATCCGAGCGAGGTGTCCTCGCCGGTCGCGACGCGATTGCCGACGAGCCCGAGGCGTGGGTCGAAGCCGCCGGCCTCGATGACGGCACTGCGCAGATAGGCCACGTTGCAGCCCCAGAACACGCTCCAGCGATCGACGAAGTGGCCGCGGTCGCCGCGCTGGTAATCGTCCATGCCGGGCGGGAACCAGGACGGCGGCGGCTTCTCGAAATAGGCATGCACGGGCCCGCCGACCGACACCGGAGGCGGCGTCACCGTCTCGAAGGCGCAGAGCAGGCTCTCGCACCAGCGGGAACAGGCCCTGGCGTCGTCGTCCAGAAACGCGACGTATCGTGCCCGCGTCGCTTCCAGCCCGGCATTGCGCGCGTGGCTCAGACCGAGCCGGCCTTCGCCGATCGCTCGCAGGTTCGGCATCGACTCCAGGAAGCGGCCGATCACCGATGCCGTCGCGTCGCTGCTGCGGTTGTCCACCACCAGCACCTCGAACCGCTGCGGCGCAAGCGTCTGGGCGGCAAGGGAGTGAAGACACTCGACCAGCACGCCGGCCCGCTCGTGCGTGCATACGATCACGCACAGCTGCGGCTCGGAAGCAGCGGTGGGGGCAGCAGCATCCCTGGCCACCGTTGCCGGCAGGGACTGGCCCCGTACCGTCACGGCCTGCTCCGAGCCGACCGCCAGCGTAGCCAGCTTGCCTGCACCCACCACTTGCCGCGCAGCGTACGGATGCGAGCGCGTTCGAGCATGCTGGCACCGGCGGCGTCGCGTTCCGCCTCGAAGGTTGCACTTCGCCGGATGGCCGGAGCGTCGTTTGGCCGCGCTGGCAGCTGAGTGGACGTGTCGCCGACGTGCTCGAAAAGCGAGGGCACCAGCACGAAGGCCGGACGCCGCTGCTCGTGGGCGAAATCCCTGAGCAGGTGGTCGAGCGGTCCGCGATCCCATCGCCGCTCGATGTAATCGGCAAGAGCGTCGATGCGCTCGTCGTTGGGGTAGAGAATCGCGCATGCCCCGGCCTCGTATCGCGCACTGAGGTCGGCCGAGTAGAGCGCGACGAACGAAGGATGCGGCCACCGCTGCAGGCGAGGCGCCGCGGTGCGCAGTACTTTGCCGACCCAGCCATCAGCCGGGCGAACGTCGTCCTCGATCACGAGCAGGTAGGCTGCGTCGCTGCGCCTGGCCAGGCGCAGAGCCAGAGCGTAGTCCAGGCAGTATCCTGCTGCCCAACGGTGCCATGGCGAAAGCGCGCGCTCCGTCAGATGCGCGCGGGCCGCGACCTGCCGCTCGAACCGCGTGCGCTCAGCCACCGCGCTTTTCACGTGAACCGGCAGGCCTGACGGCTCACCCCGTTCGAGGCGATCCACGATCCCGGTACACTCGGCATGCGAGTCGGCCGGCTCGGCACCGTTGACCACGAGCACGTCGGCCTTGGGGGTCGCCGCAGGCCCTGCGCGCCGACTCAGCTCGTGCAGCGTTTTCGTCAACGTCCATGCGCTTGGGTCGTTCCCACGCGGCACCGTCGGAATGATGACCAGGATCTCGAGCATGGCCTCGCAGCGGCGGGAGTCGGGCATCGTCGTGCAGGCGTCTCATCGTGAGACGTTTCGGTCTCCCGACGAATGTCGGTGCAGAACTGTGAGCGCGGTTTTACGTCGCGCATGCGTGGATGCCAACCGTTCCAAGCGATGGATCGCCCGGAAAAACGGCGTGGACACGGGCCCGCCGCGCCGATAGACACGCTGGTTCCCCGATGACCGTTCGTGACCTGATCCGGCGCGTCCCTTGGCGCGCGCCACATGCAAGGGCGGCTCCCGCGTCGTCTCCCGCTTCCAGTGCGGTGATGCTGGCGCTGCGCAACCTTCGCCTCGCGCTCGGATTGCTGTCCGCGCCGCAGCGCGTGCGCTGGGCCATGGCGCTGCCGCTGGAACTGGCCGGAGGCATCGTCGAAGGCGTGGCCGCGGCCTGCATCTTCGGCGTGACGGCAGTGCTGGCCAACACCTCGCACGTTGCCGAGCTGCCTCTGATGCGCACGCTGTACGTGCGACTGCCCGAGCAATGGAGGGACGAGACGACCCTGGTTCCGATGTTCCTGGCCGCCACCGGCGCCATGATCGTGCTCAAGCTGGCACTCCAGTTCGGAAACATGACCTACAAGCACCGCGTCGCGCTGCAGCAGCGCAAGGAGTTCAGCGATCGCGTCTACCGGGCCTATCTGGCGGCGCCGTTCTCGTTTCACCTGCAGCGGGGCATCGTCGACCTGGTCCATCGCGCGACCATGGCCGAGTCCGTGGTGTTCGAGTACGTGCTGGGATCGGCGCTGACCATCGCCGGCACGCTTTTCATGCTCGCCATCCTTCTCGGCGTCCTGCTGCTCGCCAACGCCACCGTCACCGTGTTCACGGCGGCGTTCGTGGGCGGATGGGTGATGCTGATCTACCGGATCACGCGCAAGCGCCTCCTTCATCTGAGCGAGGCCACCGCCGACTCGATGCAGGAGCGCAACCGGCTCTGGCACGACGGGCTCCACGCCATCCGCGAGATCAAGATTCTCGGACGCGAGCCGCACTTTGCCAATCGCTACCGGGCCGCCAACGACGTCGCCGCCGAAGGCGAGCACCGCCGCGCCATCCTTCTTGCCACGCCGAGGCTTCTTCTGGAGGGAGTTTTCTTCCTTACCGTGCTGGCCACGGCAGCGGTCTTCCTGCACGGCCCAGGCCGTGCGGCGCTGGTGCCGCTTCTCGGCTTGTACGTCTATGCGGGCGTGCGCGTCATCCCCAGTGCGATGACGCTGGCGGAATCGCTGACCAAGATGATCTGGGCAAGCCAGCTCCTGGAGAGATTTCTCGGCGACTGGAACGCGCTCGATTCGGCTGCCGATCCCGTCGGACGGGACATCGAGGGCCTGGAGCTGCGCGAAGCCATCGAGCTTCGCGACGTCAGCTATCGTTACGAAGGGTCGGCTTGCGACGCGCTCACCGGCATCGATCTGCGCATCGAGCGTGGACAGACCATCGGCATCGTCGGAGAGACGGGGGCCGGCAAGAGCACCCTCATGTACCTGCTGGCCGGGCTGCTGCGGCCCACGTCGGGAATCATCGAGGTCGACCGCCGCGATCTGTGGGAAAACGCCGCGGCATGGCGCCGCACCATCGGCGACGTCTCGCAGGAGATGACGCTTCTCGACGACTCGATCCGCGGCAACGTGGCCCTCGGGGTCGCGCCGGACGACATCGACGAGGCCGCGGTTCGCCGCTCGCTCGCCGTCGCCGAGATGCTGGCGTTCGTCGATTCTCTGCCCCAGGGCACCGCCACGCGCGTGGGCGCCAACGGCACCAGGCTGTCGGGCGGCCAGCGCCAGCGAGTCGTGCTCGCACGCGCGCTCTACCATTCGCCTGCCTTCCTGCTGCTGGACGAGGCGATGTCCTCGCTGGACGACAATACGGCGTGGGCGATCGCCGAGCGGCTCCACGACATGCGCGGACACCGCACGGTCGTGATGGTCGCGCATCATCTGGTCAGCCTCGGCCGCTGCGACCGGATCGTCATGATGGAGCGCGGCCGCATCCTGGCCCAGGGCAGCTTCGAGGATCTGGTCAGGACGTGTCCGCGCTTCGCCGCGCTGGCAGGCACCGAGCCGGATCGCGGGGCGGCAGCGTCGTGAGCCGCGACGGCGAGCTCTCGCGCCGAGCACGCGATGCGTCGGCGCGCTATCTGGGATGGCTGCTGATCGCGCTGTCCGTCGTCGTCAATCCCCTCACGCTCGCATTCTATTCCATCGACGGCAGCCTGAGCCGCATTGCCTCGCTCCTGGTCGTCGGCGGCGAACTGCTGCTCGTCGGGTCGGGACTGGCCGTTCTGCTGCGGCGTCCGAGGTGGAGCCCGCGGGCGGCGCTGCTGGCCACGGCCACGATCGCGGCGCTCTTCGTCGTCGAAGCATTCGCCATTGCCACCGGGATCCTGCTGCCCGACGGTTTCCAGGAGCACCACGATACGTTCTACGTCTTCGAGCAGCCCGACGCCGAGCTGGGCTTTCGGCTGCAGCCGAACCTTCGCGGCCTGCCGATGACCTACGAGGCCGCGGGCCTGTCCATCCGCTACGACACCGACGAGCGCGGATTTCGCAACGCCGGCCGCGACTACTCAGCGGCGGACGTCTTCGTCCTTGGAGACTCGTTCACGTTCGGCGCGTGGGTCGAACGCGAGCGCACCTTCTACGGGTTGCTCGAGCAGGATCTGCAACGTCCGGTGATCAGCCTGGGAGTGGGAGGCTACGGCATGGGGCAATACCGCATCCTCGCCGAGCGGTATCTTGCCGAGTTCCGTCCGAGCGTGGCGCTGCTGTGCATCTTCGCCAACGACCTGCAGGCCATCCCCTCTCCCGCGTACATGGCCGACTGGTATGACGAGGAGGGCTGGAGCTTCTTTGCCGAGCCCTCGTATCCGAAGGCGAGCGTGCTGCGGAACTTCTCGCGCGTCCTGGGGCGCTGGCTGCGGCCGAGCCCGGAGCCGCGCAGGACCTCGGATGGCCTGGCCTTGTTTCACCGTGCGGTGGCCAGCCCCGAGTACCTGTCGCACTCGCAATACGAGCAGGTCGAGGCGGCGCTCACCGACATCATCGGCACCGCCCGGCGCAGCGCCGTCGAACTGCAGCTCTTCCTGTTCCCGTCCAAGGAATCGGCGTACGAGGCGGAGTATCTCGAGGCCTATCCACCGCAGGAGCGCGAGAACCGTGACTGGCTGGACAACGAGGAGGTCGGTTACGAACGCATCTGTGGCCTGGCCGAGCGCCATGGCGTGCCTTGCACCGACCTGACCCCGCATTTCCGCGCGCGCGCAGCCGATTCCCCTCCCCTGTACTTCGCCGACGACGGCCACTGGACCGAGCTGGGGCATCGAGTCGCCGCGCAGGTGATGCGACCGGCCGTGCAAACGGCGCTGGAGCGCTCCGGCAGCCCGCCCCCCCTGGCGTCGCGCGACTGAATTCGCATGAGCGATCTCGAGCTCTCCGCGCGCGCCCGCGACGCCGCAGCACGCTATCTCGGCTGGCTGCTGATCGTGCTGGCGCTGGCGCTCAATCCGGCGACCCTGGCCTTCTACTCGATCGACGGCACATTGAGTGGTGCGGCATTGCTGCTCGTCATGGCCGCCGAAGCGTCGTGGATCGCGCTGGCCGTCGTGATCCTGCGTCGGCGGCCGCGCTGGAGCGCGCCGGCAGCTCTGGTCGTCACAGGCGGCGTGGCCGCGATGGCCGCAGTCGAAGCGTTCGCCGTCGCCACCGGCGTGCTGCTGCCGCACGGTTTCGAAGAGCATCGAGAGCTTTTCTATTCGATCGAGGAGCCGGACCCCGAGCTCGGATTTCGCCTGCGGCCGAACCTGCGCGGCGTCTCCTTGACGCTCGAGGACGCCGGCCTGTCCACCCGATACGAAACCGACGAGCGCGGCTTTCGCAACGCCGGGCGCGACTATGCGGCTGCGGACGTGTTCGTCCTCGGCGATTCGTTCACGTTCGGTGTGTGGGTCGAACGCGCGCGGACGTTCTACGGCCTGCTCGAGACGGAGCTGGAGCGTCCGGTGATCACGCTCGGGGTGGAAGGCTACGGGCTGGCCCAATATCGAATCCTGGCCCGGCGCTACCTGCCCGCGTTCCGCCCGCGCCTGGCGGTGCTGTGCATCTTCGCCAACGATCTTCGCGGTACCCCGGCACCGGACTACCTCGCCGGCTGGTACGATGCCGAAGGCTGGTCCTATTTCGCCGATGCGGCCTATCCCAAGACGAGCGTGCTGCAGAATTCCTCTCGCATCCTCGGCCAGTGGCTGCGGGCCGAGCCCGCGCCGCGAAAAACCTCGCAGGGGCTCTCCCTGTTCCGAGCCGGCATGGTCAGTCCGGACTATCTGTCTTCATCGAAGGCGCAGCAGGTCGAGCAGGCGCTGGCCGACATCATCGAGGTGGCGCGCAGCAATGACGTGACGCTGCAGGTATTCCTGTTCCCCTCCAAGGAGTCGGCCTACCGGACCGATTACCGAAAGCTGTATCCGCCGCACGATGGTCGAGGCCGCGACGGGGTGGCCGAGGAGGAGGAAGGCTATGAACGCCTGTGCCGCCTGGCCGCACGGCACGGCGTGGCATGCGCGGACCTGACGCCGCAGTTCCGTGCGCGCGTCGACGCCGGCTCCGCGCCGCTGTACTTCGCCGACGATGGCCATTGGAACGAGCTCGGACATGAAGTGGCTGCAGGGGCGATGCTGCCCCTGGTGCAGACCGCGCTCGAAGCCGCCGGGGGTCTGCGGCCGCTGGCGGCAAGGGACTGAGCGATGCGCGATGCGTTGATCCGGGTCCTCGAGGCGTTGCACCTGCGCGCACTGGCTCGCCGCACGGCGTTCGCGGCCCGCAACAGCGATCTGTTGCGCAAGATCACGGCCGCCGATGACAGGATGCTCTCCCGCTACCTGCGCACGAACGAGGTCAGGAAGCTGCATATCGGCTGCCTCGACAATCCCCTGCCCGGCTGGCTCAACGCGGGCCTCGAGCTGCGCTTCCCGCAGATCCTGCGACTCGATGCGACCCGGCCCTTCCGCATCGGCACTGGCGACTTCGACTTCGTGTTCAGCGAGCACATGATCGAGCACATCTCGCACGCCGATGGCCTTCGCATGCTCGCCGAATGCCACCGCATCCTGCGGCCAGGCGGCAGGATTCGCATCTCGACCCCCGACCTGGCCTTCCTCATCGACCTGCACGGCGAGGACAAGACATCGAGGCAGCACGAGTACGTGCGCTGGGTGACGGCCGAGTTCCTCGACGGCGACTCCGCCAGCGACACCTTCGTCATCAACAACTTCTTCCGCGACTGGGGCCACCAGTTCATCTACGACGAGAAGACGCTGCGTGCCTCGCTCCAGCGCGCCGGGTTCGTGCATGTCACCAGGTGCCCGCTCAACGTCAGCTCCGAGCCCGGCCTTTGCGGACTCGAGAATGCAGGGCGCATGCCCGAAGGTCTGCTGGAGCTGGAAACGCTGACGCTGGAGGCGGTCAAACCTGCGGCGAGCCGGCAACGCCAATCATGACCGCACCTGAGCGCGACGACGGCGACCTCAGCCTCAGCGCCTTCCCGGCTGCAGCAGGCAGCTTGCGGCAAGGCGTCGCGGCGCCACCGGCAAAAGCCTCCGCGGGCCTGGTCGCGTGCGCGGCGGTCGCGGCCTCACTGCTCAGCGCGCTCATTCTTCGAAACGGGATCGATGCGAGCCCCGATGGCTGGGGATACTGGGAGGCCTCGATCTCGCTGCTGGAAGGCGACGGCTTTCAGCGCTGGATGGGACAGGCGATCTGGGAGTGGCCGCCGCTGTTCCCTGCCTATCTCGCCGCGGTCCAGGGCATGGGGCGCACCACCGGCGCCTGGATATGCACCGCGGTCTCGCTGCTTTGCGCAGCCAACGCCGCTGCGTGGGGCTTCTTCGCGCTGGGCATCGCTCCGGGCAACGACGCGCGCGCGCGGATCGTGCGCGTGCTGTCGATCGGATTCGTCACCGTCTTCGTCCCGCTGTGCGGCCTGCAATTGCTCGCCAACCTCATGGCGCTTGCGCTGGTCGGCGTTGCCGCCGGAATCGTCGTTCGGATGGTCGAGCCGCAACCGAAGGGCGAGTTCATACGCCGATCGGCCGCGCTGGCGATGTTCCTCTTGCTCGCGCTGCTGACACATCACGCAACCGTCGCCTTTGTCGCCGCCTGCGCGGGCGTGCTGGCCGTGTCGCCGCAACAGGCCATTCGCACGCGCGCGCTCGGTGCTGGACTGGCGCTGGCAACGGTGGTGCCCTGGACGTTATCGCGATGGTGGCTCGACCAGATGACGGGTCATCGGGTCGCGCCGGGCAGATACGCTTTCGTCGAGTACGTCGAGCAATCGCTCGACGGCATCGGGCGGCTCTTCATGAGCGCCGAGCCATGGTCGCACTCCCTGCGGATCGGCGCCGGCGTCCTGATGTGTGCGGCGGTGGCGGGACTTCTGGTCGCGCACCGGCAGGCCGCGATCTCGCTGCGGTGCCGAGCGGCGCTGATGCTTGCCGCCGGCAACTTCCTGGCACTGCTGGCCGTCTTCAGCGCGACGTGGGTGATGGATCCGCTGTCGAGCCGGTTCCTGTGGCAGGTGCCGCTGATCATCGTGCCGGTGCTGCTGTGCGCGGCGTCGCATCGACCGGCGCTGGCGCTGGCATTGGCAGCGCTTCTTACGCTGAACGCGGCGGTCCGCACGGCGGCGTGGGCACACAGCGCCCTGCTGCCTGCCTTGCCCGCTTCCGACGCGACCCGGACCGACGGAAGAATCCTGCCGTGGTACTTCGTCTCGTTCCGCCATCCCGAGAACGCGCCTTCAGGTACCAGGGCCATTCACGTGCCGACCTACTCGTGGCTGGACCGATGGCACCGGCTGCCGGAGATCCCGGAAAAGGAACGCGGCAAGGTGCGCATGGCGCCGCTGGCCGGCCCCTCCAACGCAACCGGAAGCGACCGCCGATGACGGTGCACCCGCAGCCGGCATGCATGGCGCCGCTTTTCCCGTCGCACCGGACGGCGCGACCCGGCCTAGCGCATCTGCCAGTTCAAGAGCGCCCTGCGCACGTGCAGCCGCAGAGCCCGGTACGGGCGCGAAACTCGGCGATGATGCCGCGTGCCGCCTACGAGGTCCTCGAACAGCGTGTCGTCGCTGATGCCGTGCACGAGCCGCAGCGAGGGAGTGAGGTAGAGGTGCTTCTCGTGGTGAACCAGCGCGTACCAGCGGTTGAGCTCGACGAAGGATCGACCGTCGGCGCGCCTGGTGTAGGTTCTCCAGGTGTCGAACGCCTGCGAGGGGCGGATGTGCGGCTTCAGATGGCTCCAATACGTGCGCGAATAGAACGCCACCCCGTTGATGCGGTTCTTCATGTTCCAGAGCCTGTCGCGCACGCGGTAGCCCATGATGCTGGTGCCTGCGCGCCAGCGCCGCAGGAAGAAGTCGAAGCAATCCTTGCGCACCGGCAGCACGTCGTGCTCCCACCAGAACCAGCAGCGGCACTCGAGGTTGTCCTCGACGTACCGGCAGATCTCGAGGAACTCCTCGGCCACCAGCTCCAGGCTCGGGCGGCTGGCGTCTTCGCTGCGACGAAGATCGATCCGCGGCAAATCGGTGCGCAGCTCTTCGTCGATCGTTCGCACCAGGAGCAGCGTAAACGGCGTGCGCATCTCGACGAGTTCGTCCCAGTGGTCGAGGATGCGCTGGAAGCGATCGAGCTCGCGCCGGCTGTGGTAGGCCATCACCAGCAGCAGCCTGTCGGAACCGGGCGCGCTCATCGGGCGGAGTACTTCGCGTGAAGGCGGCTGCGCCACCGGCCGCGAGCGAGCAGTGCACGCTCGTCATCGGGAACCGCGATGCCGGGCTCTTCTCCAACTTCAACCACGTCGTCGACAACCTCGTGCATCGGCTCGGGCGCGGCGGCGTGGCGGCTGCCACCGTCGAATGGCGGGCGCGTGCGGACTTCACGCAGTTCCCCTACGGCACCGCGGCCGACGGCAATCTGTGGCCGCGGTTCTTCGAGCCGCTGCAGTTCGCGGAGATGCCGCCACGGCGCATCCACACCGACACCTACGTCGATCTCGGCATCACGCACGACAGCGCCTACCGCATGTACAAGCTCGATTTCCTCTGGCGCCGCCGCTACCACGCCGCCTACCGCCGCCATATCCGTCCCGTCGCCGACATCGCCGCGAGCGTACGGGACATCCGGCGCCGCGTCGACCCGGGTTGCTGCATGATCGGCGTGCATTTCCGGCATCCCGACCATCGCGAAGGCCCGGCGCGCGAACAGACCGCGCATGCATTCCTGTCACGCGTCCGTCGCCTCGTGCCGCGCCGCGGTCCGTGGGCCGTGGCCCTGGCCACCGATACTGAGGATGCCGTCGATTTCTTTCGCGCCGAGCTCGGCGACCGCCTGATCGTCCAGCCCGACGTCGCGCGAACTTCGCTGCGGGGCGGACAGCTCCACTACGACAACCCTGCAGCGGGCGTGGCGCTCGGCAGGCAGGCCGTCGTCGATTGCCTGCTGCTGGCGGAGTGCGACGTGCTGCTGCACACCACGAGCAACCTTGCCACCGCCGTGGGCTTCATCAATCCGCACTCTCGCATGATCTACTGCGAAACCCCGCGCCAGGCCCTGCGCGGTCTGGTCTGGTCGCTACGGCGCCAGCTCCTCGACGGCAGGACGACCATCCCGTGACCAACGTGCAGGCCGAGGAAACAGCCAGCGTCGACGCCGTCGCTCACGCGGCGCGACGCGGCCGTCATCGCGTCGCGGTCGTCGTCCTCGGCGATCTGACACGAAGCCCCCGCACGCTTCGTCACGCGCTCTCCCTGGCGCGCGCCGGATACCAGGTGGACCTGATCGGCTACCAAGGCGAAGAGGTCGCGGGCCGGCTCGCCGCCGTCGCCGGCCTCACCGTTCACACGCTGCCGTCGCTGGCGATGGAACGCCCGCATCGGCTGGCGCGGGCGCTGTTCGCCGCCTACGCAGCCGTTCGAGGCGTGGCCCTGGCCGCATCGCTGCTGGCCACGCTGGTCGCAGGTGTGAAGCGTCCCTCGCTGATCCTGGTGCAGAACCCTCCGGCCATCCCCACGCTCGCGATCGCGTGGCTGGCGGCCCGTCTTCGCGGCGCGCGATGGATCATCGACTGGCACTCCATCGGCCAGGCGCATCTTGCGCAGCGTCTGGGTCGCTCGCACTGGATGACGCGTTCGACAGGACGCCACGAGCGCAGGTTGGCGGCGCGCGCGGACGCTCATCTGTGCGTGTCGCAGGCGATGGCGCGTGCCCTGCCCGTGCCCGCCACTGTCGTCTACGACCGCCCTGCCGCTGGAGACGCCATCGACGGCGTAGCGGCACGCCGTGCGGTTCTTGCCGAGCTCGGCATCCTCGATGCGGCGGCGCGTGATCGGACCGCGGTTCTCGTATCGTCGACGAGCTGGACGCCCGACGAAGACCTGAGCCTGCTGTTCGAGGTCGCCGATGCCTGGGACCGCCATCGCGATGATGCGCGATCGAATCACCCGGACCTGCAGATCGTCGTGACCGGCCGAGGCCCTGCGCGCGCCGATTTCGACAAACGCGCGCAGGCCGGCGGATGGAAACACGTGCGCTTTCGAACGTCGTGGCTGCCTGCCGGGCAGTACCCGAGGCTGCTGGCCGCGGCCGACGTCGGCATCTGCTGTCACGTCTCGGCCTCCGGCATCGACCTGCCGATCAAGGTTCAGGATTTCCTGGCAGCGGGGCTGCCGTCGTGCGTGTACGATTACGGCCCCGTGCTGCGCGAGATCCTCGAGCAGGGTCGCGATGCCGAGTTCTTCTCCGACGCAGCCACGTTGACGGCCCACCTGCTGGATCTGCTCGAGGGTTTCCCGGATGCATCGCCGCGACTGGACCGGATGCGCGAGCACGTCAAAAACGTGCCGCGACCTTCCTGGGACCAGGAATGGACCGCCGGCGCGCTTGCGATCTTCGACCGCAACTGCGGCGTGTGCGAGCCGGATGCGACCGACGGTGGCACCGCAAAGACCGGCTCAGCCGGCGTCGAAGCCCTCTAGCGCATACGTCACGATCGGCTCGGCGATGCCCTTGGCTTCGGCCGCGGGCAGCTCGCGCAGCTGGAAGCGCGGATCACAGCGGATTCGCACCGCCTCCGTCACCAGGATGTCGGCGCGGTGAAGCCGCGTCAGGTTCTCGACGCGCGAGGCCAGGTTCACGTTGCGTCCGAGCACGCCGTACTCCTTGACGGTGGACGTGCCGAGCACGCCGGCGGTGACCGTGCCGCGATGGATGCCGATGCCCATCGCCAGCTGTGGCAGCCCCTGCCCTGCCAGCTGCAGGTTGTAGTCGGCCAGCGCAGCGCGCATCGCCAGCGCCGCGTGCAGTGCGTCGTTGGTATGCCAGGGGTTGGGCTCGAGCGCGCCGAACAGCGCCAGCAAGCCGTCGCCGAGAAACTTGGAGAGGTAGCCGCGGTTGCCGGCGATGGCCTGCCCCATCCTCTCGAAGTAGCCGTTGAGCAGCACCAGCAGACGCGACGGATCCAGGCCTTCGGCCATCGGCGTGAAATCCTCGAGATCGGCGAACAGGATCGTGATCTCCTTGGTCTCGGCCTGGGTCGAGATGCCCTCGGCGATGATGCGCTCGACGATCTCGTGCGGCGCGAAGCGGGTGAACGCGTTCTCGAGGGTCTCCAGCTCGACGGTGGCGCGCTGCAGGCGGCGTTCCAGCTCCTCGATGCGCTGGCTGCCGGTTCGCATCTGCCACCATGCCGCCGCGCCCACCAGCAGCGCGGCCGCCGCGACCAGCGTCAGCACGCCTGGAGCAGCACGCTCAGACGCGTGAGCGTGTTGGCCGCTGCAGCAGTTCCCGCCGCTTCGATGATTTCCTCGTCGGTCAGCGACGCGCGCAGCTCGCGTGTGCGCGCCTGCAGATCGAGAGGACGGAACCGGACGGTCTCGCGAGCGAAGGGGATCAGCAGCGCCTCGCGCGCATCGAGCTGAGGCGAGCCGAGATTGGTCAGGATCTGCGTGACCTCGCCCGAACCCAGCCCGTGCGCCTGAAGCTCGCGGCGCGTTTCCTCTTCGACGTAGTCGCAGGTCAGGGCGCGCGCGATCACGGCGATCATCAGAAGCTTGGTGCGCCGGGCGAGCACGGGCGAGGCCAGGGCCTCGTCCATCATCTGACGCAGCACCCACGCTGCGCGGCAGCCATCCAGGACGCGCACCACTTCGGCAAAGGGGCCGTCGTTGGAGGCCGGCAGCGGAAATGGCGGCGACCTCTTCGTCTTGAACTTTTTGGCCAGCAGCGGGCGCGCAAGGCGCATGAACGGATTGTCCAGCACGTGCTCGAAGGGCTCGGGCGGCAGCGCGAACATCGTCGAAAGGCGGTTGTTGTAGCCGCACATGGCGGCGCAGGCTGCGATCTCGGAGACCGCGGCGCGGGTCAGCCCCGCTTTTTCGAGCGCCGCGATCTCGGCGGCAGACGGCTTCGGGTTGGCGTGCGAGACCTTGCGGGCGAACCGGAGACCGGCCACCTCCACCGGCGAAAGCTCGGCCAGCTGCGCATCGCGCTCGATGCGGTCGATCATCTCCTCCTTGTAACCGAGGACGCGCAGGATGGTGCGTGTGGCGCCGTAGCAGTATCGGCAGGAGTTGTCCTGACTGACGGCGAAGCCGATCAGGTCGTACAGCCGCAGCGGCATGTGCGCGATCTTCGCTTCCGCGCAGTGCGCGAAGCTTCGTACCACCCACGGGACCGGCGCCAGGCGCGTCGCCCATGCCAGCACCATTCCGCCCGTGGCGGCCTTGACCTGCGCCGTCAGCTCGGGCGTCAGGGACGACGGCTCCAGCCAGCAGTCGGACCACTCGACGTTCGTGGCGCTGACCGTGCTCATGCAGGCGTCTCCCGAAAACTCAGTAGCTCGGACGGAACTCGAACTTGTGATGGGTCTCCAGGTAGCGAACCGTGTGGCTCTGCGAACGCATCACCACCGAGTGGCTGATCGCACCGCCCTTGGTGAAGGTCACCCCGCGAAGGAACGCGCCGTCGGTGACGCCTGTGGCGGCAAGCATCACGTTGCCCCTGGCCATGTCCTCGATGTCGAGCTTGGCCGAGGCGTCCTTGATGCCCAGCCGGTAGAGCTCGTCGCGATCGGTGTTGCCGCGCGGAACGAAGCGGCACTGCATGAAGCCGCCCAGGCACTTGATGGCCACGGCCGAGACGATTCCCTGCGTGGCGCCGCCGGTGCCCAGCAGCAGGTCGACGCCGGAATCCTCCTTGCCCGTGGCCATGGCGGCCGCGACGTCGCCGTGCGGAATCAGCCGTACGCGCGCGCCGGCTTCGCGAACCTGCTCGATGAGCGCATCGTGTCGCGGCCGGTCCAGGATGACGACGGTCAGATCCTCGACGTAGCACTTTCGCACCTCGGCAAGACGTCGAAGGTTCTCGGCAGGCGACAGATCCAGGTCCACCACGCCGACCCCGTCGGGCCCGGCGGCGATCTTGTCCATGTACGAGCCTTGCGGGCAGCGCAGGAAGGAGCCGACGTCGGCCAGCGCCATGATGCACATGGCATTGGGGCCGCCGAGCGCGCAGCTGGTCGCGCCTTCCAGGGCATCGACGGCCACTTCGACCTCGCTGCCGGTGGAGCCGAGGCGCGTGCCCGTGCACAGTGCGTCGCCCACGCCGGCGCCTGCATCGCCGAGCACGATCTCGCCCTGGAAGGCACCTACCGCCGAGAACGCATGCGACATGGCCTGCGAGGCGGCGCGCTCGGGCGCCATCTCGTCGCCGCGACCGTTCTCACGGGCCGCTGCCAGCGCAGCCGCTTCGGTGACGCGCACGAGCTCGAGTGCAAGGTTTCGTTCCACGAGTTTCCCTAGAGTCCCATGACGTCCAGCACCGTGTCCAGATCGGCGGGGACACGCACAGGCTCGGGACACGACTTGATGGCGTTGTTCGGATCTTTCAGCCCGTGGCCGGTAAGGGTGCAGACGACCACGGCCCCGGCCGGGATGGCTTCCTCGTCGGCCAGCTTGGCGAGGCCGGCGATGCTGGCGGCCGAGGCCGGCTCGGCAAAGACGCCTTCGGTGGCGGCCAGCAGCTTGTAGGCCGCCATGATCTCCTCGTCGGTGACCATGTCGATGATGCCGCCGGACTCCTCGCGTGCGGCTTCGGCCTTCTTCCACGACACCGGGTTTCCGATGCGGATGGCCGTGGCCACGGTCTCGGGCGCAGTGATCGGGTGCCCGAGCACGATGGGAGCTGCGCCGGAGGCCTGGAACCCCATCATCCTCGGCCTGGTCCTGGTCACGCGAGAGTCGAAGTATTCGGTGTAACCCAGCCAATAAGCAGTGATGTTGCCGGCGTTGCCGACCGGCAGGACGTGATAGTCGGGGGCTCGCCCCAGAGCGTCGCAGATCTCGAAAGCTGCGGTTTTCTGCCCCTGTAGCCGATACGGGTTGATCGAGTTGACCACCGTGACCCGGCGGCGTTCGGCCACGCTCGAGACCATCCGATAGGCATCGTCGAAATTACCTTGAATGGCGAGGACTTTGGCCCCGTGCATCACCGCCTGGCTGAGCTTTCCCAGGGCGATGTTGCCATCGGGAATGATGACGAAACAGTCCAGACCGGCGCGCGCCGAGTAGGCTGCCGCAGAGGCCGAGGTGTTGCCGGTGGAGGCGCAGATGACGGCGGTTGCCCCTTCGGCCACGGCCATGGTGATGGCCATCGTCATGCCGCGGTCCTTGAAGGAGCAGGTCGGGTTCAGGCCTTCGTACTTGACGTAAACCGTCGCCTTCAGGCCCAGGCGCTCGGCCAGGCGCGGCACCTCGATCAGCGGCGTGTTGCCCTCGTGCAGGGTCACGGGCGCAAGGTCGCCGACCGGCAGGCGATCTCGGTAGTACTCGATGAGGCCGGGCCAGCTCATGCTTCGTTCCTGTTGCCGTGACGCGAAGGGACCGGCCTCGGCCGCGTCACGGCTGCGTCCTTTCTACTGGCTAACCCGCCCTGCTCAAAACTGCGGGCGCCGCCGAGTCCGCGGCCGTGCCGACGGCGCGACATCGGCGCGATACTGCGTGGCCGCTACGGTCAACCCTCGGATGCGGGCCAGCTTGCGACCAGCCGTGTGCACGCCCCGTCGCGAGATCGGCCCTGCGTCCGTGCTAGCTTGCCGCCGTGCCCGCCATCGAACCGGCCGCTGAGAAGAAGTCGCGCGCGCGCCGCATCGTGCGCAAGCTCTTCGCGACCCATCCCGACGCGAAGTGCGCCCTGGACTTTACCACTCCGTTCGAGCTGTTGTGCGCCACCGTCCTGTCGGCGCAGTGCACGGACGAGCGCGTCAACAAGGTGACGCCGGACCTCTTCCGCAAGTATCCCGATGCACGCGAGCTGGCCGGCGCGCGGCCGGCCGATGTCGAGAAGATCATCCGGTCGACCGGGTTCTACCAGGCCAAGAGCCGCTCGCTGCTGGGGCTGTCGGCCGCGCTCTGCGACGCGCATGGCGGGCAGGTCCCGCGCAAGATGGAAGATCTGGTGGAGCTGCCGGGCGTGGGCAGGAAGACGGCCAACGTGGTGCTCGGCAACGCCTACGATACGCCCGGGCTGGTCGTGGACACCCACGTCTCGCGCGTCTCGCAGCGGCTCGAGCTGACCGCCCAGACCGATCCGGTCAAGATCGAGGCCGAGCTGATGACGCTGGTGCCGAAGAAGGACTGGACCCGGTTCTCGCACGCGATGATCTTTCACGGCCGCAGGATCTGCGTGGCGCGCAAGCCGAAGTGCGAGGAGTGCCCGCTGTTCGACGATTGTCCGTGGCCGAAGAAGCAGCCGGCGCCGGAGCCAGCCAAGCCGCGCCGGAAGAAGATGAACTCCGCGGGGAGGCGGATGCTGCGGGGGTGACGGGAGCGGCGAAGTCGCCGTTCTACCCTTCTTCGCCGAGCTTCTCCTCGACCCTGATCACAGCGGGCTTGGCGCGCACCTCGCGCAGCCTGGCGATGGCGGTCAGCGCCTTGGCCAGCGCCGCCTCCCTGGTTCGGTGCGTGCGCATGACGACCGGCACCGAGCCCTGGCTCGGCTTCTCGTGCTGCGCGACGGTGGCGATGCTGATGCCGGACTTGGCAAGGATCGTCGTGATCTTGGCCAGAGCGCCCGGCTTGTCGCTGAGCTGGAAGCGGATGTAATGCTCGTGCTCGATCTTGCTCATCGAGACGACCTTGGCCTTTTGCAGATTGGCCGTGGGCTGACCGAAAGGCGGAACCAGTGGCGAGCCGCCGGCGACCAGGACCCGCGCGGTATCCATGAGATCGGCGACGACCGCGGTCGCCGTCGGCATCATGCCGGCACCGCGGCCGTAGTAGACCGACGTTCCCAGCGCGCTGCCGCTGAGGCAGACGGCGTTGAACGCGCCCGAGACCTTCGCCAGCAGGTGCGAGTTGGGCACCATCGCCGGATGCACACGCGCCTCGATGCCGCCCTCGGTCTGGCGCGCCACGGCGAGCAGCTTGATCGTGTAGCCAAAGTCGCGGGCGTAGGCCATGTCGATGCCGGAAACACTGCGGATGCCTTCGACGTGCACCTGCTTGGGATCGATGAGCTTGCCGAACGCGAGCGTGGTCAGGATGACGAGCTTGTGCAGCGAGTCGAGGCCGTCGACGTCGTAGCTCGGATCGGCCTCGGCAAGCCCCATCTTCTGCGCGCGCGTCAGGACGTCGGCGAACTCGCCGGCGCCGGCTGCCATCTCGGTCAGGATGAAATTGCAGGTGCCGTTGACGATGCCGTAGACCTCGAGGTTGCGGTCGCCGGCCACGGCTTCCTTGAGCGTGCGGATGACCGGAATGCCGCCGCCGACGCTGGCCTCGAAACCGAGGCCCACGCCGGCCTGCTCCGCAGCCTTGGCGAGCTCGACTCCGTGCGCGGACAGGACCGCCTTGTTGGCGGTGACGACTGCCTTGCGCGCGTGGAGCGCTTCGAGCTGGAAGGTGCGCGCCGGCTCCAGGCCGCCGATCAGCTCGACGACGATGTCGACGGCGGGGTCGTGGATCAGCTCGCGAGCGCTGGTCGTCAGCATGTCTTTCGGAATCTTGACGCCGCGGTCGGTCTTGATGTCGAGGTCGGCGATCTTGGCCAGCTTCAGAGGCACGCCGAGGCGAGCCTTGATGCTGGCCGCGTTGTC
>Ga0196978_1000390_pt1 | contig 22565 bp, 14 predicted proteins | sample S3v_2013CmetaG_FD_155491 | JGI IMG/M metagenome (GOLD analysis project Ga0196978, IMG submission 155491) | Soil microbial communities from Anza Borrego desert, Southern California, United States - S3+v_20-13C | ecosystem: Environmental > Terrestrial > Soil > Desert | place: USA: California... | reverse complement strand
CACCGTTTTCAATCCCGCTTTCAACTCGCGGAAGCTGATGATGCCCGACTTCAATAATTTTCCCGCGGGCTTGCCCGAGCGAACGTACATCAGCGCGTACATGAGCAGCTGGAAGCTTTTATTCAGGTTCACGTCGCTGTTGAAGCTGAACCAGTCGCCCACGCGCAGCTCGCTGTCCTCCACGCGGCCGGTTTTGTAATCGACCAGGCGCAGCACGCCTGCGGCTTCATCGATGCGGTCGGCATGGCCTTTCAATTCCACGGCTTGCTCGCCGAGCAGCAGCTTCAGTCCCAGTTGCGATTCCAATTCGCGGATGCGGTACTCCTGCCCGCGCTCGCTCAGCGCCTCGCAAAGAATTTTTTCCTGCTCGAGAAAGTCGTTCAGGAACTTCAGCGTCATGTGCTGCGTGAGCAGGTTTTTCCCGTAGCTCAATTCTTCCGGCGGGTAACGCTGCGCGAATTCATTCTTCGCCAGCCCCGGCGCCTGCGCGATCATGTGGTCGATGTCCGTGCAGGTGACCGGGCTGCCGATGAAAGGCTGGTACAAGTGCTCGAGCACCGCGTGGATCACCGTGCCCATCGTGTCGGCGCCGATGTGCTCTTCCACGCGCTCGTTCTCGCGCAGCCGCGCCACGTAGTGATAATAGAATTGCAGCCCGCAGGTGCGGAAGCTGTTCAGCAGGGAAGGCGAGAGCCCGCTTTCCGCCAGCTCTTTCAGGCGCGCCTGCACTTCGGGCGTTTTCTCCACTGTGACGGCTTTCAATTCCGGCGCAATGCCCGGCGCGCTGAACAAACGCTCCTCGATCTTGACGTTCGGATTGACGCGCGGCATTTCGTAGAGCAATTGCGTGAGGTAACGGCTGCGCTCGCCGCTTCCGAACGTGTCGGACTCGGTGTTGTAAATGAGCACGATCCGCTTCGCGCGCTGCAGCAGGCGATAGAAATGATACGCAGTTACGGCATCCTTGTCGTCCCACGAAGGAAGGTTGAACGCTTTGCGCAGGCTGCCCACGATGAAGGAATTCCTGTTTCGCCCGGGCGGAAGAATATTTTCATTCGCGGAAAGCAAAATGAGATTTTCGAAATCCAGCGCGCGCGTTTCGAGCAGGCCCATCACCTGCAAACCGGTGAGCGGCTCGCCGTAAAAGGGAAGCGAAGCGTTGTCCACCGCTTGCAGCAGCAAGGTGCGCAGCGTGCGCAATTCGCGCAAATGCGGATACTGTTCCGAAAGCGTGCGCAGGCGGCGGACGATCTTGTCGAACTGGAAAAGGAATTCCAATTCCACGTTCGCTTTGCCGCTGCCGCCTTTCCCGCCGAACAATTTGCGCAGCACGGCGGTGAGGTGATACAGGCTGTCGAAGGCGTTGCGCGCGGTTTCCCAGGTGCGGAAGAGCGGGGCGATGCGCTTGAAATCTTTTTCCATCTCCGGCAAAGCCTTGCGCATCTGCCCGGCGGAAATGAAAACCTGGTTGTGCTCCGCTAAATGCTGCAGCAGTTTGTCGGAATATTTGCTTTTGCTGAACAGCAGGCGGAAATACGGATGCTGGAAAAGGCGGGCGAGATCCGTGTGATGAAATCGCGTTTCGTTCTCCGGTGTGCGCATGTTGAGCCGCCGCGCATTGTCGTGCAGGTCGAGCAGCAGGGCGGCCAGCGCGGCGATGGGCGTGTTGCGCATCGGGTAGCCCATGGTCACGTTCACCTCGCCCGCGTTCTCCGGCAAGGCATGCAGCAAAGGCAAAAGCAACTGCTCGTCACCGGTGACCACGGCGGTGCGCTTGGGAATGCTCTGCGCTTCGTTCAGCCAGCCTTCCACGAAATGCGCCGCCGCCTGTGCCTGGGCTGTTCGCCGCGCGGTGCCGAGCAGGACGATGTGCTTCTCCGAGGTAGAAAGCAAATTCTCTTCGTGCTCAAAATGTTTTTCCGCATCATTCGGGAAACGATCGCGGTAGCGCCGCAGGAAACGTCCCGCCTCCTGGGCTTCGTCGTTCATGTAGTAGCTGTCGCAGTCCCAGAGAATTTCCGCACGGCCTTCCGCGCAGAGCTCGCCGATCATTTTTTCTTCCGCCGCGTTCAGCGCATTGAATCCTGCGAACACGATCTTCGTCCAGGGACGCGTCGCGCTGTTCTGCAAAATGTCTTCCGCCGCCATGCGGTACGCGAGTCCCGGGTACGCCTTTCGCTCGGCGAGCAAACGTTCGCGGAACTGCGTATAATACACGCCCAGCGATTCCCAGAAGCCGAGATAACGCTGCTGGAATTCCGTGAGCCGATCGTTCTGCACGCCCCAGCTTTCCATGTTCTTCAGCGAGCCCACGTTGCCGAAGAGGCGCTGCGTATCGGCCAGCCAGCCGTCGGCCTCGCTGAAATCCGCCAGCAGCGCGGGCGCCCAGCGGCTGAAGGATTCGAAAGGCTCCGCTTTTTTTCCTTTGTGCTTTCGGTAAACGGCGTACAGCGTGAAGAGCTGCTCGAAATTGTCGATCAGCTGCAGCCCCGAAAGCTCCGCGACAAAATCTTCGCCCGCGTAAATAGACGGCGACCAGGACGCGCGCTGCAGGTGCGTGGTCCAGTATTCGCGCAGGAAAAGTCCCGCGCGCCGGTTCGGCAGCACGATGCAGAGCCGCCCGGCTTCTTCACCGTAACGGGAATGCAAATAGTTCGCGACTTTTCCGAGGAAAGTGTCCAAAAAAGAGAGTGGTGGCTATTGCGTCGAAATAAGAATCTCTACGAATTTACGAATTACGAATCCCCTTAACCCTATTCGTAATTCGTAAATTCGTAACTCATTCGATACGTATCGGATCGTAATTCGATAAATTCATTTGGACTATCCCGTTTACCGTCGCTATCTCAACGGCCGCTCGTACTTCAAGATCAGCTCTCCCGACGAGCTGGAAGAGCTCCAGCTGATGGGCAGCCGCTGTTTCATCCACCAGCTGAAAGCGAAGATCCTGCCCGAGCGCAATTTCATTTATGACCTCACTTTTGCTTACGAAAATCACTGCGAGGTCATCGAGGCTGCTGTTTATGAGGAATTTAAGGCCAAGTGTCGGGGCTAAAACGGTTAAAAAAGGACAACGGTCCGTTTGTTAACTGGGAACGACCATTCGCTACGTGAAGTCCGCCAATCGCTCAAACCCCAATATAAGGTGTGTTTTATATGTTTTCTTTGGTACTGGATGTTGGTCAGACACTCCGAAAGTTTAATGTAATCGGGCGGCAGCGCTACATCGCGCTGAAAGTAAGTGCAATTGTGAGCTTAACCCACTCACGTCCCCGTAACGAGAACGTCCCGCCCAAGCGGGACGTTTCGTTTTTAGTTGCATCCCTTCCCGGCTCCGCTCGAGTTGACGTTACATCATGCTCGTACACTAGTAACGTCAGCTCGAGCGGAGCATAGAGGGAATGCAACAAGAAAAACAGAGAAGAAGTAGCCTTCGCTCAATCCTGTTCGTACACATCATCCGCATACTTCCGCGCGGGCCTGCGGCGGCGGATATCATCGGTGAGCTCGGCGGTGTATTGGTTGGAGATCTTCCGCTCGTTCGTGGCGGCGAGGATCGGGTAAACCACGCCGTGCGCGATGGCCCCGGTGAGCCAGATGGCCCCGCCCACGCCCAGCGTCGGCAAGCCTACCACAGCGGCGAATTTCTCGTCGCCCGCCGCGCACAATTCCACGCCCACGCGGAACACGGCCCCGCCCACGATCATGCAGCCGTGCCCCACGAAATCGGCAACGTCGGTGGCGATCTCGCGGCGGCGACTGTTGTAGCAGACCAGGTCGAGCTCGTTCAGCGCGTAGGTGCGGCCTTCGAGCTGAATGCCTTTTTCACCGATGTAGGTGATGCGGCCTTCGTGCCAGGATGAATCGGGATATGCGTACGCGCGCAGCCAGTCGCCGCTGCGGATGATGTGCGTCTTGCCCGTCTGCGGATCATTGACGCGGATCACCGACTGCGCCCAGGAGAAAAGCGGGAGCAGGAGCAGCAGTGCGAGAAAGGAAAAGCGCCGTGCGAGCATAGAACGAATTTAGTACAAAAAGGGGATACGGGTCAAGAGCGCACGGGCAGAGTTTTGAACGGCCTTTTCAAAACCCTCTTCCTTCCAGCTGCCCGATCAGCACGCGCATCTCCTCCGGCACGGCCATCTTTTCGTTCTTCGCAAAATCGAAGAGCACGATCACGTCTTCCGCTTCCGCCGCTGTTTCGCCCCAGCCGTCGAGGATACGATGATGGATGCCGAAGCTGCTCGTCTTGATGAAATCCACGCGCGCCTGCACGGTGATTTCGCCGGGATAAAATAAAGGCTTGAGAAATTTGCAGGAGCTCGCCGCCAGCATCGGCCCGATCTGCTGCTCTTCGTACAGGCGCGTGAGCCCGATCGTTTCCCAGTAATTGATGCGTGAAGCCTGGATGTATTTGAAATACGCCACGTTGTTCACGTGCCCGAACAGATCGAGCTCGCTCCAGTCGATGCGCAGCGAAAGGTGGACGGGATAGTGGTTCATAGCCGAACCGAAAATACGAAAGCCGGGCGGATTCAGCGGCGGATCAGCTTGCCGCCGGCGTACGGACGGCCGCTCGCCGAGATGCGGTAAAAATAAATTCCCGCAGGCAGCGTCTCATCGATCTGCAGCGTTTGCTTTTTTCCGAACGAGCGTTCGAGCAGCACGCGGCCCAAGGCGTCGGTGATCTGCAGCGTGGCGTCGTGCAGCGGCTCGTCGAGCGTGAAGCTGACCGCGCCCTCCGAAGGATTCGGGTTCGGCAGCACGAGCGATGCAGCGTCCTCTTGCGCAAGACCCGTCGTGATCGCGCAATCGGGAATGTCGTTCGAGTAGTCGAAGAAATCGACCAGGTTGGGCAGGCCGTAGCTGCATGAATCGCTCAGCGCCACCCCGGCGTTCACATAGCCGCAGGCGGTGCCGGAGAGGTTCGGGCTGTTGATCACGTCGAGGTAAGGCTTGCCGCGGCGCGCGACGTACAGCTTGCCGTCGGGGCCGAGCTGCAGGCTCATGAAGGACGGGCCGCCATTGGGAAAATTATCCGCCACGATCAGCTTCGAGTTGTTGATCGTGGTGGAATTGCCCGAGCTGACGTCGAACTGGTAAATGCGATCGCTGTTCACCTGGCTCGTGATGTACAGCTTCGTATTGTCCGGCGAAAAAGAAGCGCCGTAAAGCGAATTGGCGGCTTGGTCCGTATTCAGGTAAACCGGGTTGGAAACGATGCCTGTCGCGCGATCGAAATCGAACAGCTCCGAAATGTTGTTGCAGCCTTGCCCGGCCACGCACACGAGCTTGCTGCCGTCGGGCGACGCTTTCAGCTGACCGATCGCGGCTTTGGTGGGCAGCGTGCTGGGCCAGCAGTAATCCATGTGCATCGATCCTGTGCCCGAGATCACCGGCGCGCCGAGCCCGCCCGCCGTCAACGGGTACGCGTAAAAAGCGTCCGAATAATATTTGTGCACGACGATCCAGTACGCCGAACCGTTCGCGTGGCGCACAGCGGTCAGCTTTTCCGCCACGGTGTCGAGCAGCAAAATATTTTTCTGATCCGTCACCGCGCCCAGGCCGCCGTCCATGCACATGTCGATCACCGAATAGCGGAAACCGTTCTGCAGGTTGCTCTGGTAAAAAGCGTCGGTGGTGAACAGGTAGAAATAGCGCTGGCTTCCGGGCTTCGGCACGAGGAGCGAGGATTGCGTGGAGGAAAGATGCCCGAGCAGGCCGCTGCCGTTCTGCATGACCTGGTGGTTCCTGTTCCACACGGTTTCGCCGTTGGAGTAGCACAGCAAAGCGCCCGAGCTGTCGCAGATCACCGTGCTCCCTTCCGAGTGCGGGCCGGACAAGGTGTTGTGCGTCATGCCGCCGGAAATGCTTACCGGCGTTCCGCTGCTGAAATCGATCCCGGCATGATCGCCGAAGTGCCAGATGTTGCCCTGTTTCTGCGCGCTGCCTGTGGTGCGCAGCAAAAGAAGCAACAGGAGAAAACTGTACGCAGATTTCATTCTCTTAAGGTAAAGTTTTCAGGGAATACTGCGCTCGCCCATGCAGGCGAATTGCGAGTCGAATGAGCAAGTGTGCTCATTACGGTACAGGCGTGCCGCTCATGCCGTCAAAAGGAAAAAGGCCTACGCGCCCTTCACGCTTTCCTTCACCCCGATCGCCACGGCCGCTTTCACGAAGCCCACGAACAGCGGGTGCGGATTATCCACCGTGCTTTTGTACTCGGGGTGATACTGCACGCCCACGAACCAGGGATGATCTTTGATCTCCACCACTTCCACCAGCCCGCCTTCGGGATTGATGCCGGTAGCGTTCATGCCGCCGCGTTCGTAATCGGAGAGGTACTCGTTGTTGAATTCGTAGCGGTGGCGGTGACGTTCGTACACGGTGAGCTTGCCGTACATCTCGTGCGTGAGCGTGCCTTCGGCTACGTTGCAGGGATACGCGCCCAGGCGCATGGTGCCGCCTTTGTTCGTGATCTTCTTCTGCGCTTCGAGCAGGTCGATCACCGGGTGATGCGTGGCGGGATCCATCTCGGTGCTGTGCGCGTCTTTCATGTTAAGCACGTTGCGCGCGAACTCGATCACCGCGCACTGCATGCCGAGGCAGATGCCGAAGAAAGGCACTTTCTGCTCGCGCGCATATTTGATCGCCGTAATTTTTCCTTCGATGCCGCGATGCCCGAAGCCCGGCGCGACGAGGATGCCGCGCAGGCCCTTGAGCTTGGCGCGTACGTTATCTTCCGTAATGCTCTCCGAATGGATCCATTCCAGCTGCACGCGGCACTCGTTGGCTACGCCGGCATGGATGAACGCTTCGGCGATGGATTTATACGAATCTTTCAGCTCGATGTATTTCCCGACGAGACCGATGCGCACTTCCTGCTTCGGGTGATAAAGGGTGTGCAGGAAATCTTTCCAGCGCTGCAGGTCGGGCGCTTTGTCGGAGGGCAAGCCGAGCTTGTTGAGCACCACCAGGTCGAGCTTTTCCTTTTCCATCAGCATGGGCACTTCATAAATGCTCTTCGCGTCGCGCGCCTCGATGACGGCGTTCGATTCTACGTTGCAGAACAAGGCTACCTTGCGGCGCAGATCGACGCTCAGCTCGTGCTCGGTGCGGCAGACCAGCACGTCGGGCTGGATGCCGTATTCGAGCATCATTTTCACGGAGTGCTGCGTGGGCTTGGTCTTCAATTCGCCGGAAGCGCTGAGGTAAGGCACCAGCGTGAGGTGCACCACGAGCACGTCCTTGCCCAGCTCCCATTTCAATTGACGCACCGCTTCGATGTAAGGCGTGGATTCGATGTCGCCCACCGTGCCGCCGATCTCGGTGATGATGACCTGGTACTGGCCGGTATTTCCAAGAAGACGGATGCGGTGCTTGATCTCGTCGGTGATGTGCGGGATGACCTGCACGGTTTTGCCGAGGTAATCGCCGCGGCGCTCTTTCTCGATGACGGTTTTGTAAATGCGACCCGTCGTTACGTTGTTCGCCTGCGAGGTAGGCACGTTGAGGAAACGCTCGTAATGGCCCAGGTCGAGGTCGGTCTCCGCCCCGTCGTCGGTCACGTAACATTCACCGTGCTCGTAAGGATTGAGCGTGCCGGGATCGACGTTGATGTACGGATCGAGCTTCTGGATGGTGACCGAATAGCCGCGGGCCTGCAGGAGCTTGGCCAGCGAGGCCGAGACGATGCCTTTACCAAGGGAAGATGTAACACCCCCGGTTACGAAGATGTATTTGGGCGAAGAAGACATAGCGAGATGAGCGTTAACCGGGGATCAAAGTTACGAATTCCCGCGGGGAGCCCGTGCGGTGTTTGTAAAATGTTCGTAAAGGTGCTTAGGTGTTCGCAGCGTTACGCTGCGAACACCTAAATGCCTAGAAGGTCCAATTGAACGCAATCGACGGCATCACCGGCAATTGGTTGACGCGTTTCATCGTGACGCGGTCGATGTAGAAGATGTTGGCGCGGTTGTACACGTTCGTGGCGCCTCCGGACAATTCGAGCTTGCTGTTGTCGGAGAAGACGAATTCTTTCTTCACGGTCAGGTCGAGGCGGTGGTAGTCGGGAAGCTGGTGGGAGTTCAGACCGCCGTAAAGAATGCCCAGGTCGCCGTTGGCGGTGGTGTAATCGGTGTTGATGCCGTCGGCGAAGCTGAGGTTCTCGTAAAAGCCTGCTGTCGGCGTGAAAGGAAAGCCCGAGCCGTAGTTCCAGCGAATGTCGATCTCCCAGCTGCGGTCCTTGCCCAGCTTCACGGCGCCCACGATGTTCACGTTGTGGCGGCGGTCGAAGTGCGGGCGGTAATCCACGATGCCGTCCCAGCGCTTCACGAAGCCCAGCGAGTACACCGTCCAGAGGTAATAGCGATCGTACTCGTATTTCACCAGCAGGTCGACGCCGTAAGCCTGGCCGGTCTCCACGATGAAATCTTTTTTCAGCACGTCCGGCTTGTCGAAGTTCGCGGGATCGGTGTCGTCGTACAGCTTGTTGCGGTTGAGGTTGGTCAGCTGCGTGAAGTCCTTGATGTAACCTTCCAGGTTGATCGTCATGCGCTGCTTGCCGGCCGAATCCAGCGTAGGATCGAACTCGATGCCGAGGATGGCGTGGTTGGCCTTCTGCAGCTTGTGCGTGATGTCTTTCACCTCGCCGTTGTCCTGCGTGAACTGGTCGGGCAGGTTGTCGCTGCCGGAGAGGATGCCGTAGAAGAGGTTGACCACGTCGCGGTCGGATACGGCGCTGATGAGGTTCTGCGAGTACATGCCGCCCGCGCCTTTCAGGCGGAGGTTGTTCGTGATGTTGTACTTGAAGGCCAGGCGCGGCTCGGGCGAGTGATTGCTCAGCGAAGCGTAATACTGGTAGCGGAAACCGGGCTCGAGCACCAGCTTCGTATTTTCAGAAACCCACTTGTACTTCACGTACGCGGCGAACTCCGTCGTGTTCTGATCCTGCTCGATGCGGCGGCCGACCACGTTGGTGAAGTTGAAATTCGTGTGGTAGCCCAGCACTTCCACGCCGTAGTTGATCACGTTCTTGCGCTGGAAATACGTGAAGTTCAGTCCCAGGTTAAAACCGTCGACGGTGTCGTTGCGCGGCTGGAAAAAATCTTCCTGCATGCCGATCACGTATTTCGAATACGCGAAATTACCCTTGATAAGCGTGGTCGATCCCGCGGGCACGACCTGGAAGTTGCTGCCGAAGCCGTACGAATACCAGTGCAGGTCGGCCGATCCTTTGAAGCGCGTGACGCGGTCGTTGAACGAGAAGCCGAAGAGGTTCATCTTGCTGCCGTTCGGGTTGCTGAATGAAACCTTCCCGTAAAAATCGCTGAAGTTGAACGGCAGGCCGTTCGTGTCCACGTAAGAGTAGAGCAGCTTCGAGGTCTCTTTCAGGTAAGAGGTTTTCGCCGAAACCACGTACGTGATCGCACCGCCGGTGGCGCCGGTCGTGTCCTTCTGCCGCTTGATCGGGCCTTCGAACATGAGCTTCGCGCCGAAAGGGCTGCCGGTAAGCTTGCCGCCATGGCGTTTCTTGTGCCCGTCGCGCGTGGTGATGTCCATCACGGAAGAGATACGTCCCCCGTATTCGGAACCGAAGCCGCCGGTGTACACGTCCATGTTCTTGATGATGTCCGTATCGAACACGGAGAAAATGCCGATGGAGTGGAAAGGATTGTAAATGATCATGCCGTCGAGCAGCATCTTGTTCTGGATGGGCGCGCCGCCGCGGATGTACAATTGTCCGCCCTGGTCGCCCGTGCTGACTACGCCGGGCAGCACCTGCACGCTCTGCGCCACGTCGGCCACGCCGCCCAATGAAGGAACGATCTGCAGCTGGCGCTGGTCGAGGGAAAATTTCGAGTTCTCGGTGTTCTCGAGCTTGTTCTGCTTCTCGGCGGAAATCTCGATCACGCCGTAGGTCTGGCCCACCTCTTCGATATAGAGGTTCTTCGTCATGATCTGGCCGGCCTTCACCGTGATCTCGATGGTGGATTGCTTGTAGCCGATATAGTTCGTGAGCAGCGTGTACGTGCCGGCGGGAATGCGCGTGAGCGAGTAGAAGCCGTTGATGTCGCTCTGCACGCCGAATTTCGTGTCCTTCAGGAAGACCTGCGCGTACAGCACCGGCTCGCCTGTTTTTTTATCGAACACCGTGCCGCGGATGGTAGCGGTAGCTTGGGCAAAAGCGTTGCCTGCGGCGAAGGTGAGCAGCAGGAAGAGAAGACTGCGTAAGCGCATGAAGGGAAGCGTTTTTTTAAAGCGCGTAAAGCTACGATTAATTCAGTGATTTTCGGGCCCCCGTTGATGGCCGGGCCCGGGCCGGGATGTGCGGCAAAATGAGGCTTTTCCGCCGGGCGGGCAAGGGGAAGGGGGTAAGTGGCAGAGACGGATTAATAACTGGTAGCGGGAAGATGCGTTTGACGTTAAAGCGTTGACGCGTCAGAAGGGTTAAACGTTGAACGCAAAAAGGCTAAACGCTTTTTAACAGATCACTTTTTCACTTAATTCCAAAGATCGCATCACTCGGCGTCCACCTCCAGCAACTCATTCTTATCATACATTTCGATCAGCTCCGATCGTAGGAACGGCTTAGTAAACGCGCTGTACGCATCTTTCGAATGGAATTCCCCGTCCTTCAGTCCGCGCCGCTTATCCGTGGACAGTTTGCTTTGCCGCATGAAGACCGTATCGCCGGATACGCGTTCGATCCTCAGCAGGAAATATTTTTTTTCCTGTACGATGGAATACACGTCGCCCGGCCGCGGGTGGTTTACGTGCTCCATAATGGCGTTGCGCTGAAGAATGGGCGCGATGAAAAGAACGTGCACCAGCAGCAAGGTGAAGATCGCCGGGCCGGTGAACATGAAAAGCGGCGTGCGGCATTTCTTTCGCGTGCTGCGGTACCGTTCCTTCATCCCCGGGTTGGCGAATTCCGGCTCCAGCGTTTGGCCGCAGTGCCCGCATTCGAACGTTCCTTTTTTCCTGTGCGGGAAAAACGGGATCCAGTACACGTGCATGCAATCCTGGTAGATGTGCAGTTGGTGCTTGCCCGTGCACAGGCAAAGGAAGCAAGGCTCGGCCAGGTCTTCGGTACGAAGCAGGCGCCGGTAGATGCCGCGAACGATTAGCATGCAGGGTTGGGAAATAAAAAGATCAGCTTCCTAATTCCAGGATCGCATCGAACTCCTCGCGCGCCACCGGCATCACCGACAGGCGCGGGATGCGGATGAGCGGGATCTGCGCGAGGCGCTTGTCCTTTTTGATCTGCTCGAGCGTGACGGGTTTCTTCAGCTTTTTGAACGGCGCAAGATCCACGCAGACCCAGGCGTCCTCCTTCGTGGTCGGATCCTGGTAAGCTTCCTTCGCCACTTTCGCGATGCCCACGACTTCTTTTCCTTCGTTGCTGTGATAGTAGAGCACGAGATCGCCTTTTTTCATCGCGCGGAGGTGATTGCGCGCGGCGTAGTTGCGTACGCCCGTCCAGGCGGTGGATTTGTCTTTGACGAGCTGATCCCAGGAATAAGCGTCGGGTTCGGATTTGACGAGCCAGTGGTTCATGTTGATTTCGGATTGACGATGGTGGATTTAATAACGGAGCGTTTGCTCAATGCAGGATTTTCCAGACCAATTCCTTCATCAGCTCGCCTTCGGAAGCGCTGGCGTTCTCAAAGCCTTTCGAGCGCAGGTCGTACTCGCGCAGGTAGCCGAAGATCAGCTTCAGTTTTCCCAGCGGGTACGCGGACGCGGCCTTCTGGTAATCCTGCACGAAAAAAGGATGCACGCCCAGCGCGCGGGCCGCCGAATCTTTCGACTTGTCCTGCAGGAAATGATACACCATCACCTTCGCGAAATAATTGTACAGCGCCGAGATCGTCACCGGGATCGGGTGATCCTTCGGGTTCGCCGCGAAATAGTTCACGATGCGGTTCGCTTTCAGCACGTCACGTTTGCTCAGCGCGTCGTTCAGCTCGAAGGTGTTGTAATCCTTGCTGATGCCGATGTTGTGCTGGATGTGCTCCGGCGTGATCTCCGTGCCCGGCGGCAGGTTGATCATCAGCTTGTCGAGCTCGTTGACGATCTTGCCTAAATCATTCCCGAGAAATTCCGTCAGCAGCTGCGAAGCTTTCGGCCCGACGGCGTAATTTTTTTCTTTGAGATAGCCGTTGATCCAGTCGGGCACCTTGTACTCGCGCAGGCGCTCCGACTCGAAGAGCACCCCGTGCTTCGCCACGTTCTTCGTGAAGGTCTTGCGCTTGTCCAGCGTTTTGTACTTGTAGCAGATGACGAGGATCGTCGACTCGAGCGGGTTCAAAATGTACGGCTCCAGGTCTTCGATGCCGCGCACGTTCTGCGCTTCCTTCACGATCACCACCTGGTGCTCGGCCATCATCGGGTAGCGCTTGGCTTCCGCGGCGATGGCGTGCACGTCCACGTCGCGGCCGTAGAGAACGGTTTGATTGAACTCGCGCTCGTTCTCGTCGAGCACGTTCTTCTCCACGTAATCGCTGATCGCGTCGATGAAATACGGCTCGTCGCCCATGAGGAAATACACGGGGCGGTATTTTTTCTTCTTGAGATCGGAGAGGAGCGAAGCGTAATCCACGAGCCAAAGATATTTTGGATTTCGGATTCCGGAGGGGCGATTTTTGAATTTGAATTAACAATCCTGTTTCGCCGTTCTTCTGCAGCGCGAAGGTTGCGGGAGTCAAAAAAATTTTGAATCTTGAATGATTCATCTCTGCATCATGCCGCGTTCCGCGTTCCGTTCGTTTCTGCTGCTGCCGCTGCTACTCGCCGCCGCCGCTGTTTCCGCGCAGGATACGATCGGCGTGATCCGTGTGAAGAAGAAATTTTACTGTGAAAGCTGCGACAGTATTTCTTCTGAAGCAGTGTCGCCTGTTTTTTCCTTTCCCGGCTGGCAGCGCATCTGGCCGCAGGCGCCCGGCAGGTATCGCCTCGCGTTCAAGAACAGCCTGGTCATCCTGGCGGACACTTCGCTCAACCGCCAGCGCTGGATCCCTTCCGCTGTCGAGTATTCGTACGTGCATGGGAAAACGGTCACGCCGGTTTACGTGCGCAGCAATTTTCTAGGCGATGAGTTCATGCGATTGATCTTCCAGGCGAACAAAGGCGACCGCCTGATCGTGGAAGCCGTGTGGTTCGACGATCGCGAAGGGAATTTCCGGCGCATGGTAGTGGATGATGCGGTACTGGAAAAACTGTAGTCCCGCTCTGCTATCTTTGAAATTCATCCCCCGCATCATGGCGCGTTCCGCGATCCGTCTGCTTCTTTTGCTGCCGCTGCTGCTCGCCGCCGCCGCTGCATCCGCGCAGGAGCCCGTGTTCCGCCGCTACACCGTCGACCGCGGGCTGCCCAGCCAGGAATGCTACGACGTGATCCAGGACCGCAAAGGCTACATCTGGATCGCCACCGATGCCGGCGTCGCGCGCTTCGACGGCTACCGCTTCGAAACGTTCACTACCGACGACGGGCTGGCCGACAATACGATCTTCCGCCTTTATGAAGATCAGCGCGGGCGCATCTGGTTCGGCAGCTTCAACGGGCGGTTTTCGTATTTCCAGGACGATTCCATCAAACAATTGCTCTGCAACGATACGCTGCAGCAGCTGCTGAGCGCTTCGCTCAGCAAATCCATTTACGTCGATGCGCAGGATACGCTCTGGATCGGTTCCTACAACGGGCCGGGGCCCGTGAAGATCGCGCCGCCGTACACCGCCGCCGCGCTGCAGGTGGTGCGCAACAACCTGTCATCCGGGAATTTTTACGTCTACCGCATCACCGCCGAAGGCCACGTGAGCGGCATGAAGCGCGGGCCGGAGAAGCCGGCAGGTACGCCGCAATTCTGGCTCGGCGATCGCGCGGGCTGGAAAAGAGGCGCAGACGCGGATCGCTGGGACGAAGCGCGCTTCTCAGGCGTCACCTTCGGATTGAGCTCCGATGAAAAAGGCGGCTGGTGGTATTCGATCGCCGATCATTGCTGGCGCGTCGATGCGCAGGGGAACGTGCTGCAGGATCTCCGCGACGCGGAGCGCCGCCCGCTCACCGTGCTGCGCAACTGCGGCGACGGGCTGGCCTGGATCGCGCGCATGGGCAAAGGCGTGTACGCGCTGGGGCCGGAGGGCGCGCGCAGCACGTATCTCAGCCGCTATTCCGTCAACGGCATCCTGCGCGATCGCGAAGGCGGCTATTGGTTCTCCACGCTCGAAGGCGGAATTTTTTACCTCGCTTCCACCGGCGCGCATTATTACAACAGCTCGAATTCCGCGCTGCCTTCCGACCGCTGGTATTACGCGGCGACGAACGGGAAGACGGTCGCCGTCACCACTTCCGGCGACGTGCTCGCGCTGCTCGATGAGAAGAGCATGAAGCTTTTCGATCGCGCCGACCGCAAAGGCATCGAAGCGTATTTCGCCGACGGAACGCACGGCCCCGCGCTCAGCCGCAGCTATGGAAAATCCATCTTGTTCTTTCCTGTGCCGGAAATGCCGGTGCCTTTCTTGCTCAGCCGTCCCGACCGGCAGGCAAAGCTCTGGTGCGTGACCGACAGCGTGGGCTGGTACGATCGGCAGCGAAAAAAAACGAGCATGATCGCGCCCGCGCCCGATCGCGTTATTTCTTTTTATCCCGAGGATGAGAACAAAGTCTGGCTCGGCACCACGCGCGGGCTGCGCCTGCTGTCGAACGGCAGGCTTGAAGACTACAGCGCCCGGCATCCTGCGCTGAAGAACCGCATTTACGACATCGAGTCCGACCGCCCCGGCCGCCTGCTGCTCGCCACGAAAGGCGCCGGCCTGCTCGTCATCGATCAGGGAAACGTGCGGCAGCTCAAGCGCAGCGACGGGCTGATCAGCGACGCCTGCACCTCGCTCTGCCTCGACAGCGCGGACGGCTCGGTGTGGCTGGGCACGAACAACGGCATCTCGCACCTGGTCCCGCAGGCCGGCGGAAATTTCCGCATCGTGAACTACGACGCTTCGGACGGCCTGCGCGCGAACAACATCAACGATCTCTGCGTGATGGGCGGGCACGTGTTCGCCGCCACCCACGAAGGCATCCTCGTGCTGCGCAAAAACGTGCAGAGGCAGGCGGTCGCCCCGCCCGTGTACCTGCGCGGCATCGAGGTGAACGGGAAGGAACGTGCGCAGGCGCTGCTGGCCGATCTCGGCCCGAAGGAAAATTTTCTCACGTTCCATTTCATCGGTCTCAGCTACGCGTACGCGGGCGCGCTGGAATACAAGTACCGGCTCGACGGCGTGGACGACGACTGGCAGTTCACGAAAAACACGTTTGTGCAGTACACCACGCTGCCGCCCGGCGAGTACCGTTTCGAAGTGCTGGCGGTGACGCCCGGAGGAGCGGCGAGCCTGGAGCCGGCCTCCTGCGCCATCGCCATCGCGCCGCCCTTCTGGAAAACATGGTGGTTCTACGCGATGCTGCTCGGCGCGTTCATCGCGATCGTCGCGCTCATTTTCCGTTTGCGCGTGCGCAGCATCCGCCGCCGCGAGCGCGAGCGCACCGAGCTGAACAAGCGCATCGCCAACCTCAACCTGCAGGCGTTGCAGGCGCAGATGAACCCGCACTTCCTGTTCAACGCGATCAACTCGATCCAGAATTTCGTGCTGAAGGAAGACGTGGATTCCGCGCACAAATACCTCACGCGCTTCTCGCGCCTGATGCGCATGGTGCTCAACAATTCGCGCAAGGAATTCGTCACGCTCGAGGAGGAGCTGGAAACGATCCGCTTGTACGTCGAGCTCGAGCAATTGCGCTTCCGCGCCCGTTTCGATTTCATCGAGGAGATCGATCCGCACATCGACCCGATCGGCTTGCAACTGCCGCCGATGCTTATCCAGCCTTACCTGGAGAATGCGATCTGGCACGGCTTCATGCAGAAGCCCGGCCGCGGCCGCCTGCTGCTGCGCATCGAGCAGCACGAGAACGTGGTGCGCTGCATCGTCGAGGACAACGGCATCGGGCGCAAGGCGTCGGTGGCGCTGAAGACCGGCAACGCGGTGAAGCACGAATCCTCCGGTATGCGGATCGGCGAGGAACGCATCGCCGTGCTGCGCCACGTCAGCGGGCAGGTGCTGCGCATGCGCATCATCGACAAGGAGGATGAGCAGGGGAATGCGCTGGGGACAAGGGTGGAGATCGAGGTGCCGGAGATCAAGTATGGAACGTAGAGCGGCATAGTTCCGTTGGGAAAATGCAACAGGCAAAAACGGCAACGCTTCGCGTGCAAAAAAATAAAGGCAAACCCACGCAACCCCTCATCGCTTGAGCGAGCGGAAGCGAGCTTGCGTTTTTTGCAGACAAGCATGTTTCGAAGCGTAGCGTTTTGCAAGCCGATTGTTTTTTCAGGCGCTTTGCCTCGCAGAAGCCGACGCGACGACGGGCAGCGTTTTTTTTGCAAGCGAAACGTTGGCTTGTTGCCGCGCCTGCTCTGCTGAAGCGACGCGAGAAGCGTTACCGTTTCAACCATCGCTTTTTCCTAACTTGCATCTATGACCCGCCTCATCAAAGCTCTCATCGTGGAGGACGAGCCTTCCGGCGCGGAAGCCCTGGAGCACTTGCTGGAAAAATTCTGCCCCGAGGTGGAATTGCTGGGCATTGCGCACACGGCCGATGAGGCGCAGAAAAAGATCGATTTGCTGAAGCCCGACCTGCTGTTCCTCGACATCGAGATGCCCGGGCGCAACGGCTTCGACCTGCTGCAGAGCTACAAGGGCGCGCTGCCGTTCCAGTTCATCATCACCACCGCGTTCGATCATTACGCCATGAAAGCGATCCGCGCCAGCGCCGTGGATTACCTGCTGAAGCCCGTCGACGCCGAAGAGCTTTGCGAGGCGGTGATGCGCGCGCAGAAACGGCTCAGCAAAAAGCAGAACGAAAGCAGCGATACGCTGAACCTGCTTCTCGACAGCGTAGGCCGGGGTCCCGACGCGCCCCTGAAACGCATCGCCGTTCACCAGCACGACGGCATCCTCTTCATCGACGCCGCCGAGATCGTGCACCTCGACGCCGACTCGAACTACACGCACATCCACCTCAACAGCGGGAAAAAGATCACCAGCTCGCGCACGTTGAAAGAATACGAGGAATTGCTGCGCATGAACAATTTCATGCGCGTGCACAACGCGCACATCGCCAACCTCAGCTACGTCGACAAATACGTGAAAGGCGACGGCGGCATGCTCGTCATGCGCAACGGCAGCCAGCTCGACGTGGCGCGCAGCAGGAAGAATGAAGTGCTGAAAGCATTGACGGGGGAGTAATTTCAGATTTTCGATTTCGGATTTCGAATTTGCGCGCGCAGCCTGCCCACCTGATCGCGCGGCGGGATGTGCGCAAATCCGAAATCGAAAATCCGAAATCAGCGAGTACTTTAATTAAACGAAGACCTTGATCCCTTCCCCGCCTGGAACGGGTTCGGCGTCACGAAGCGCAGCGCGATCTCCAGGCCGCCGCGCGAATTGCTCGCCGTCTGCAGGGAAGACACGTTCACGTCGTAGCTCAGGCCCAGCGAATAGTTCGAATACTCGAGCAGCGTGGAGATGACCAGCGCATCTTTCGCGCGGAAAAATGCGCCCGCGGAAAACGCAGCTCCTTCCTTGAATCCCGTGTACTTCGAATCCTGGCTGATCGTGTAGCGGATCAATGAGCCGGCGTAGATCTCTTGCGCAGGGCCTTGACGGTAATACATGAAGCCGGGCGCAAATGCCACGTTCGAGTTCGGGATGCTGAGCAGCGCATTGCCGTGCACGACGAGCTTGCGGTATAATTTTTCACCCGTCCCGTAGAACGAATAATCCGGCTCGGTGACGTGGAACATCGCTGCGCCGAGCGTAGCTTTCAGTTCGTGGTTGTCGGTAACCATGCTGCTGCCGGAACGGTTGTCGTAATTCCAGAGCACGCCGCCGCCGAGATCGAGGTAAGAAAAATTCGCGGCGCCGGGCTCGTTCGAGGGCAGCGCGGCATTGTACATTGAGCCGTCGTATTGATTGCCCCACTGCAAAGCCGAGCCGGTGATCGAGCGCTGCGCGAAGCCCGCCTGCAGCCCGCCGCCCAGCGTGCTGTTGCCGCCCATGCGCACGTGGTACGCCAGCGAGAGGTTGCCCTGCGCGGTGCCCATTTTCGCGTCGCCTGCGCGGTCGCTGAAAAAATTCACGCCGGCCGCGAAGAAACCTTTGCCGCCTTTTTTCCTGTTCAGGCCGAGATCGTACGAGAAACCCGTCGTGCGGTACGGGCTGCCGATGCTCTGCCACTGGTTCTTGTAATTGACCACGGCCCGCATGTCGTGCTGCGCGCCGGACAGCGCGGGATTCTGCGTGAGCGGGCTGAGATAGAACTGCGAGAAGTGAATGTCCTGCGCCCGCGCATCATTCCCGAACAGCAGCGCTGCAGCCGCGATCGCCGTTTGAAAAATATGTTTTGCTTTCATGATCGTTTTTTTTTGTGATGCCTTAGAAACCGTTAGCGCACCAGGGTGATGTTTCCTTTTTTCACTGTCACTTCGCCGTTGAGCGTCACGGCCTGCAGGTGATAAACGAATACCGCCGTGTTCATCAACTCCCCGCGGAACGTGCCGTCCCAGCAGATCCCGGGATCGGTGGTCTCGAAGACCTTTTCGCCCCAGCGGTCGTAGACGGCGAACTGCACTTCGCTGATGCATTCGATGCCGTAAATGCAGAGCTGGTCGTTCTGCCCGTCGTTGTTCGGCGAGAACGCGTTCGGCACGAAGAGCTGCCCGCATTCGCTGTCTACAAAAACGGTCACGCATGCCGTGCCGCTGCAGCCGTCCGCATCCGTCACCGTGGCGCAATACTGCGTGGTCGCCACCGGCGTGGCGGTGGGATTCGGGCAATTCGTGCAGCTCAGTCCCGTTGAAGGCGACCACTGGTACGACACGCCGCCCGAGGCGCTGATCACCGTGCTGTTGCCGATGAACACCGTATCGTCCGGGCTCGTCGAAACCACGGGAAGCGGCAGCACGTTGATGCCGGTGTATGCCGTATCGCTGCACGCGCCGTTGCTTACGATCACCGAATAGAACGTGCTCGTCGACGGAGAAAAGTTCACCGACGCGGAAGTGGCGCCCGTGCTCCATTGGAACAGGCTGCCGCCCGAAGCGGTAAGCGTTGTGCTGCCGCCGGAGCATATGCTCGTGTCGCCGCTGATCGTTGCAACGGGCACCGGCGTCACGGTGACGGTGAAGCTCGCCGTGTTCGTGCAGCCGGTGGGCGCGGTGAGCGTAACGGTGTACGAAGCGGTGGCGCCCGGTGAAACGGTGACCGCCGGTGTTGTTGCGCCCGTGCTCCATTGGAACGCGCCCGTGCCCGAAGCCGTCAGCGTGCTGCTGTCGCCGGCGCAGATGCTGTTCGCGCCCGCGATGCTCACCGGCGGCGTCGGATTTACAAAAACGTTGAACGTCGTCGTGTCCGCGCAGGAGCCGAGGTTGACGATCACCGTATACGTGGTCGCGCCGCCGGGCGTGGTGACGAGCACTGAAGATGTTTCGCCGGTATTCCATTGATACGTTCCGCCGCCGGAAGCCGTGAGCACCGCGCTGTCGCCGGGACAGATCGTGTCGTTGCCGCTGATCGATGCCGTGGGCGTGGGATTCACCGTGACGGTGATGCTGTCGTTCACCGTGCAGGAGCCGATGGACACGGCGACGGTGTACGTGGTCGTGCTCGCAGGCGTTATGTTGATCGAAGAAGTCGTTGCGCCGTTGCTCCAGAGATACGCTGTGCCGCCCGAGGCCGTGAGCGTCGTGCTGCCGCCGCTGCAGATCACGTTCGTGCCGGTGACCGAAGGCGTGACGTCCACCGCCGCGATGTTCATCGTCAGCGATTCGCAGCTGAAGCTCGGACCGATGAAGCCCGACACGGTGTAGGAAGTATCGGCCGGAACACCGACGGTGATCGAAGGCGCTGTCGACCCGTTGCTCCAGAGATACGAGTACGCGCCTGACGCGGTGAGCGTGACGCTGTCGCCGGTGCAAACGGTGTCCATGCCGGTAAGCACGAGCGGCACGTGGCAGCAGATGACGGTGTCGCCCGGCGCGTAGTTCGTCACGACGCTGGGATGGTTGGCGCTGACGTTCGTGCTGTACTGGAAGTACGGGATATTATAAGCCACGATCGGCAGCACGGTGATGTCGAGCGTGTAGGGCAGCTGGTTGCAGCCGCTGTTGCCGGCGCTGTCGGTCTTGAGCAGGTAAGCGTTCACCGCCGCGGGATTCCCGGTGACGGCAGTGCTGCCCGCCAATGCGTAGCCGCCGTCGCTCGTGCGCCGTCCATCCCAGGCCACTGAGGGAAAATTCGGCGTCTGGCCGTAGCGTGCGGCCCAGAGCGTGTCGCCCGTCGAGTCGGTGCGGATCAACAGGTAATTCCAGAGCTGGCTGCCGTAGTCGCCGCAGTAGCCGCCGAGCACGTAGCCGTTGCCGCCGGTGGCGATGTCGTGAAAATACCCGCCGATCTGCGCGCCGTTTTTGGAATAGGATCTCGACCATTGGGGATTGCCCATGGCGTCCACTTTCAGCAGGTAAGGATAATCCATCGTGGACATGATGGCGATCGTGCCGCTGATGATGTAGCCGCCGTCGGGCGACTGTTTGATCTTCGCGCTTAACTCATCGGTGTGAATGTCGTACGTGCGCGTCCACAGCGTATCGCCGTTCGGGTCGAGCTTGAAGAGAAAAATGTCGGGATCGTCGCCTACGGTTTGCGTGAGGCCGCACATCGCGTAATTGCCGTCGGCGGTGGCGATGATCCCGCCCGGGCTCTGGCGCGTGGAATCGATCTGCGCGTTGTAATGTTTTTGCCAGACGCTGTTGCCGCCCGCGTCGAGCTTGATGAGCGAGATCATGCTGATGTCGGGCAGCCCCGCAGAATCGGAAGAGCTCGTCACCAGGTAGCCGCCGTCGGAAGTGGGCAGCACCGCTGCGTCGCCTTCACCGGAGCCCGTTCCGAAAAAGTCGCCGATGTTTTTCGCCCAGCTCAGGTTGCCGGATGCGTCGAGCTTGAGCACGTACATGTCGCCTACGGCCGAGCCGCCGACGATGTAGCCGCCGTCGCTCGTCTGGTGAATGCTGCCCAGGCGCTCCCACGTTGAAGCCGCCCTGGCCGTAGCCGTTGGCCCAGGCGATATTGCCCCATTTGTCGACCTTCTGCACGTAGCTGTCGAAAATGAAAGGCAGGCTGGTGCTGTAAAGCTGTCCTGCGAATACGTAACCGCTGTCGGCGGTTTGCGTCATGCCGTAAACGATCTCCTGGTAGCTCTGCGTGTAGCTGCGCTGGAAGGTGAGCACGTTCGGCGGGGAGGTGAGGATGGTCTGCGCGTGCAGACCGCCGGCGAGAACGAAAAGCAAAAGGAAAATGCGCAGCCGTTCTCGCAGGCTGGACGGGGAAGTGGGTCGCTTCATGGAGTGGTTCAGTGTTTTGATCTGTAACAAGTTTATCCCGGGCCCGCCCGGGATACAAATCAGTTTTCGGATTAAGTAACCTTTTCGTTTTTGAGGTATTTTATGTTACTTGCTTTAGAGTAACTCGGCCAATTTCCACGATAAGTCACCTTTATGAAACGTCCCGGCGACGAGCTTTTTATGCTGATCAGCACGATGAGCGGTTCGGAGAAGCGCTACTTCAGGCTGACGGCCTCACCGTATTCCGGCAAAGAGCAGGGCAGCAAATACGTGCAGCTGTTCGACCGCATCGCTGCGCAGAAGGAATACGACGAGCAGGAATTGAAAAAGCATTTTCGCGGTGACGCGCTGCTGGGAAAACATTTCAAGAAAGCGAAAGCGCACCTGTATTCGCTCGTGCTCGGCACGCTCTGCCGTTACCAGTCCGACGAGCATGCGCAGCTTCACCGGCAGCTCCACCAGGCGCGCCTGCTGCTGAAACGCGGGCTGTTCGCGCAGAGCAGGAAGATGCTGAGCAAGGCGAAAAAGAACGCGATGGCGCAGGAAAATTTCACCGCGCTGATCGAAGCCTGCGAGCTGGAGCGCTCGCTGATCGCTTCCAGCCGCGCGTACCGCGATCCCGAAGCGCTGCAGCTTCCCGCGCAGGTGAGCAGCGCGATCGAAAAGCTGTCCAACCTGCTCGACATCCGCGCGCTCGAAGGCGAGGTCTTCCGCCATTTCTCGCAGCATTACATCCTGCGCACCGCCCAGCAGCGCCGCAAGCTCGAACGCATCGGCCGCGCGCTGCTGAAACATCCCGCCCCGCGCTCGGCGAAAGCCGCGTCGATCCTGTACAACACGCTCGGCACGTACTACAAGCAGCTCGGCGACAATGAAAAGGCGCGGCAGTGCTTCCGCAAAGTGCTCGGCTATTTTTCCGCGCCGCGCAACGAAAGCGAAGCGATGAACAACGTGATGATGGCGAGCAACTACATCAGCGCCTGCAACGACATGGGCAAATACAGCGACGCGCTGAAAGAGATGGACCGCGTGCAGCTGGTCTGCGACCGGTACCCGGATAACAAGCGCCTGCGGCAGGTGCTGTGCAACCTTTGCCATACGATCATGAGCATGCTC
>Ga0196978_1000389_pt1 | contig 22570 bp, 22 predicted proteins | sample S3v_2013CmetaG_FD_155491 | JGI IMG/M metagenome (GOLD analysis project Ga0196978, IMG submission 155491) | Soil microbial communities from Anza Borrego desert, Southern California, United States - S3+v_20-13C | ecosystem: Environmental > Terrestrial > Soil > Desert | place: USA: California... | reverse complement strand
CGATGACAAAGCGCTCGGTGCGCTCGATACGTTCGCGAAATCGATCGGCCTCGCATTCCAGGTCGTCGATGACATCCTGGATACCGAAGCGCCGACCGCAACGCTGGGAAAAACGGCAGGCAAGGATGCCGACCAGAACAAGCCGACCTACGTGAGCGCGCTCGGACTCTCCGACGCGAGGGTGTTCGCCGCGGAGCTGCGCGAGGAAGCGTTGAAGGCGCTGGAGAGCTTCGGGGCGCGCGCCGTGCGCCTGCGCCAGCTCGCGGACTTCATCGTGCTGAGAAAATTCTGATGTTCGAGCTGCTCGAGAGCGTCAACTGGCCGCACGAGCTGCGCGCGCTCGAGCGCAGCCAGCTCCCGCGGCTGTCGAACGAGCTGCGGCAGTTCCTGCTGGAGTCCGTGAGCCAGACCGGCGGCCATCTGTCGTCCAATCTCGGCACGGTCGAGCTCACCATCGCGCTGCACTACGTCTTCGATACGCCGCACGATCGTATCGTGTGGGACGTCGGTCATCAGACGTACGGGCACAAGGTGCTCACCGGCCGCCGCGCCGCCATGCGCAGGCTGCGCATGTGGGGCGGCATCTCCGGCTTCCCACGCCGCGAGGAAAGCGAATACGACACGTTCGGCACCGCGCACTCCAGCACCTCGATCAGCGCCGCGCTCGGCATGGCCGTCGCGTCGAAGCTGAAAGGCGAGCGCCGCCGCGTCGTCGCGGTGATCGGCGATGGCGCGATGACGGCGGGCGAAGCATTCGAAGCGCTCAACAATGCCGGTGACATGGACGTCGATCTCCTCGTCATCCTGAACGACAACGACATGTCGATCTCGCCGCCGGTGGGCGCGCTGAACAAGTATCTCGCGCGGCTCATGTCGGGGCGCGTGTACCGGGCTGCCCGCGGGATCGGCGAGCGCGTGCTCGGCGAGCTCGCGCGGCGCGCCGAGGAACACGTGAAGGGCATGGTGACGCCCGGGACATTGTTCGAGGAGTTCGGGTTCAACTACATCGGGCCCATCGACGGACACGACCTCGACGCTCTGCTGCCGACGCTCTACAACATCCGGCAGATGCGCGGCCCGCAATTCCTGCACGTGGTCACGCGCAAAGGCCAAGGCTACAAGCTCGCGGAAGCCGATCCGGTGCTCTATCACGGTGTGTCGAAATTCGACCATGCGAACGGCATCGTGGGCGGCAAAACCGGCGGCAAGCTCACCTATACGCAGGTGTTCGGGAACTGGATCTGCGACATGGCCGAGCGCGATCCGCGGCTCGTCGGCATCACCCCCGCGATGCGCGAAGGCTCCGGTCTCGTGGCGTTCGCCGAACGTTTTCCGGAGCGCTACTTCGACGTCGGCATCGCGGAGCAGCACGCGCTCACGTTCGCGGCGGGGCTCGCGTGCGAGGGCGCGAAGCCGGTCGTGGCGATCTACTCGACGTTCCTGCAGCGCGCGTACGATCAGCTCATCCACGACATCCAGATCCAGAACCTGCCGATCGTCTTCGCGATCGATCGCGCGGGTCTGGTCGGCGCCGACGGCGCGACACACAACGGCAGCTTCGATCTCACGTACCTGCGGTGCCTGCCGAACATGACGGTCATGACGCCGTCGGATGAAAACGAGTGCACGCAGATGCTGTACACCGCGTTCCAGATGGATACGCCCGCGGCAGTCCGCTATCCGCGCGGCAGCGGCCCGGGTGCGCCGGTCGAGCAGGACATGCGCGCGCTGCCGATCGGCAAAGGCGAGATCCGCCGGGAAGGGGGCAGCCCGGAAGCGGGCGCGCGCGTGGCGATACTCGCGTTCGGTGCGATGCTGCAGCCGGCGCTGAAAGCCGCCGAGGCGGTGCAGGCGACTGTCGCCAACATGCGCTTCGTCAAGCCGCTCGACGAAGCGCTCGCGCTCGATCTCGCGCGCCGCCACGACCTCATCGTCACGGTCGAGGAGAATGTCGTCGCGGGCGGCGCCGGCAGTGCCGTGCTCGAGGCGCTGGAGCGCCACGACGTGCACGTACCCGTGCTCCAGCTCGGACTGCCGGATCGCTTCATCGACCATGGCGATCCGGGAATTCAGCTTGCAGAATGCGGTCTCACCGGCGACGGAATAGCAGAGTCGATCCGAGCCCGGCTCGGCCGCCGCAGCTAAACCAGCCGCCCCTTTGAAGGACGTGCCCCGATGAACGACCAGATCCGCGACATGCTCGAAGAAAACGCGATGAACGGCTACGCGAAGATCGACCAGTACAACCCGGTGGCCGTGGGCGATATGGCCGAGCACGTGCGCGCACTGTTGACGCGCATCGGCGAAGACCCCGAGCGCGAAGGTCTCGTCAAGACGCCCGAGCGGGTGGCGAAGGCGCTCCAGTTTCTGACGCACGGCTACGGGCTCAACCCCGCGGAGATCCTGCGCTCGGCCATGTTCCGCGAGGAGTACCAGCAGATGGTGATCGTGCGCGATATCGAGGTCTATTCGCTGTGCGAGCACCACATGCTGCCGTTTTTCGGGAAGGCGCACGTCGCGTACATCCCCAACGGACACATCGTCGGGCTCTCGAAGGTGCCGCGCGTCGTGGACGCCTTCGCCCGCCGCCTCCAGGTGCAGGAGCGGCTTACGGTGGACATCCGTAACTGCATCGAGGAGACGCTCAGGCCGCTCGGCGTGGCGGTGGTGATCGAAGCGCAGCACCTGTGCATGGTGATGCGCGGAATCCAGAAACAGCATTCGATCGCGACCACCTCGGCTTTCACCGGCGAGTTCAATACCGACAAGACGCGTGCCGAGTTCATGCGTCTCATCACGAGCGGCTCGCACGCGTAAGCACGAACCCGCCATGGCCGTAAATCGCACGAGCGAATCCATCGTCGAAAGCCTGCTTCCGGACGTGCGGCGCGGGCGCATGGTGATACTCGTGGACAGCGCCGACCGCGAGAACGAAGGCGATCTCTTCGTCGCCGCCGAGAAAGCCACGCCGGAGGCGATCAACTTCATGGCGACGCACGCGCGCGGGCTGATCTCGCTCGCGCTCACCGAGCAGCGCATGCGCGACCTCGGACTCTCGCTGATCGCGGACGACCAGGTGAACACGACGAAATTCCAGACGGCGTTCGCCACGCCGATCGACGCGCGCGAGGGCGTGGGATCCGGGATGTCGGCGCACGATCGCGCGAAAACCATCGCGGTCGCAATCGGCGATGCCACGCGTCCCAGCGATCTGATCCGTCCCGGACGCCTGCAGACGCTGCGCGCGATCGATGGCGGCGTGCTCGCGCGCCGCGGGCATACGGAAGCCGCGGTGGACCTCGCGCGCCTCGCCGGACTGAAGCCCGCCGGCGTCATCTGCGAGATCATGAACGACGACGGCACGATGGCGCGCATGCCGGAGCTCGAGCGCTTCGCAGACAAGCACGACGTGCGGATCCTGAGAATCGAGGACCTCGTCGCCTACCGCGAGAACGAGCGCACCGTGCGCCGCCGCGCCGAGACGGTGCTGCCAACGCGCAAGGCCGGCGACTTTCGCCTCATCGCGTACGCCGACAATCTCGATACCAATGCCTACGTGGCGCTCGTCAAGGGCGAGCCGGGGCCGGAGACCCCTGTGCTCGTGCGGCTCCATTCCCAATGCCTGACCGGTGACGTGTTCGGCTCGGAGCGCTGCGACTGTGGCGAGCAGCTCGACAGCGCGCTCGAGATGATCGAGCAGGCCGGAAACGGAGTGCTCGTCTACATGTTCGACGAGGGCCGCGGCATCGGGCTCCTCAACAAGATCCGTGCGTACGCGCTGCAGGATCAGGGACACGACACCGTGGAAGCGAACCATGCGCTCGGCTTCGCCGCGGACATGCGCGACTACAGCGCCGGAGCCCACATCCTGTTCGATCTGGGCGTGCGCAAGGTCCGGCTCATGACGAACAACCCCGAGAAAGTGCAGGCGCTGGAAAGTTACGGGCTGACCGTCGTCGAGCGCGTGCCGGTCGAAGCCGCGCCGCGGTCGGCCAACCGCGGCTATCTTCAGACTAAGCGCACCAAGTTCGGCCACCTCCTGTCGCTGGTGGCCGAGCGCAAGGATTCAGTTCCCGGCGAATAGGTCGGAGTTTGGCCCAGCCGTTGCTTGAGGCTCCTGCGATGGACTGGATCGACTTCCTGCAATGGCCTGCGATGGTGGTGACGGTCGCCGCCGCGTGGCTCGTGGCCGCGCGCTCGCGCCGCAAGCGGTCGGTCGGCTTCTGGGTGTTCCTCGCGAGCAACGTGCTGTGGACCGTGTGGGGCTGGCATACGGGCGCTTACGCGTTGATCGTGCTGCAGGCTGCGCTCGCGGCAATGAACATCCGCGGCGTTTACAAGAACGATCCAGACCTCGAAAGCGGTCCGGAGCTCAGAAGCGTCTTACCAAAGTGAGCTTGTCGCCATCGCGCGTCATGTGCGTGCGGTTGAGGAAGCTCATGCCGAGCAGGGCGTAAGGCGCGCCCTTCATCCCGTCGCTCACACTCGCTTCCACGTTGCTCAGGGTGATGTCGCCGAGCCGTACGTTATCGACCTTGACGCGGTAGGCCTGAACGAGACCGTTCGCGGTCCTGTTGTATCCGCGCTCGCCAGCGAGATAGTTGATACCCAGCCGGCGTGCCTCGTCGGTGGACAACGAAATGAGGCTCGCGCCGGTGTCGACCAGGAAGCGCACCGAGAGCCCGTTGATCGATCCATTCGCGACGAAGTGGCCGCGCGAATCCGCGATGAGCGTTACCCTGCCGGCGCCATCGCCGCCGCTCCCGCTGCCGATGCGCGTGCCCTGGCCGACGCTGAGTGTCTGGCGCTGGCCTTTGTACTCGACCACGGCGGCCTCACTGTTCGCCGAGATCAGGCGCACGCCCTCCGGTGTGGTCTGACCGGCGCTCAGCATGCGCGGCTTGCCGCCGTCGATGACCAGCATCGCCTTGTTGTTGAAGAGCGCGTTGACCGAGATGTCGGCCGCGAGCGCGGGAACGGACACGAGCAGCGCTGCGACTACACTAGTTAATCGCATCTTCATCCGCTGACGCATGAAAGCCGTTGCCATCTGCAGGTTCGCGCCGACCGAAGGGCCGGGTTATTTTGCCACATACCTTCAGCGCAACGGCTTCGACTGGCGGCTCGTGAGGCTCGACGAAGGCGAACGGCTGCCGCGTCCCGGGGAGATCGCCGGGCTCGCAATGATGGGCGGTCCGATGAGCGTGAACGACGAGCTTCGATGGATCCCGCCGATGCTCCATCTCATCCGGCAGGCGGTGGAGCGCGACGTGCCCGTCATCGGGCATTGCCTCGGCGGACAGTTGCTCGCCAAAGCGCTCGACGCGCGCGTCATGCGCAATCCGGTCAAGGAAATCGGCTGGGGTGAAGTGAGCGTGCACGACAGCGAATCCGCGCGCGAGTGGAGCCCGCCGCGCTCGTTCATGTCCTTTCACTGGCACGGCGAGACGTTCGCGATACCTGCCGGCGCCGTGCGCATCTGGTCGAGCGCCCACTGCGAGAATCAGGCTTACGTGTTTGGCCCGCACATCGGCATGCAGTGTCATATCGAGATGACGCGCGAGCTGTTGGAAACCTGGTGCAATACCGGAGCGGGCGAAATCGAGGACAGTATCGGCCGCAGCCCGGCGGTTCAGCGCCGCGAGCAGATACTCGACGACGTAGAGACGAAGCTCGCCGCGCTGCACGCGGTTGCCGACCGCGTCTATTCCCGCTGGGTACTTAATGTAAGAACGCGGCGGCAGCCGCGATAAGCGATTTGTTGCGCCGGGACGCTTTCTTCCCGGCGCATTGTGGATTTTTCCGAACGCGGCGGCAGCCGCGATAAGCGACTTCTTGCGCCGGGATGCTCGCGTCCCGGCGCGTCGTGGGTTTTATTCCCTGAAGTTTTTGTACTGGAGCGGGAAGTCGCTGATCGACTTGCGCACGAGCGCGATCACTTCCTGGAGGGTGTCTTTCTTGGCGCTGGAAACACGCACGGCGTCGCCCTGGATGCTCGCCTGAGCCTTCAGCTTGCTGTCCTTCACGAGCTTCACGATCTTCTTCGCGAGCTCCTGCTCGACGCCCTGACGCACGGCGACGGTCTGCTTCACCTTGTTGCCGCTCACCTTCTCGATGTCGCGCGCGTCGAGGCAGCGCACGTCCACGCCGCGCTTCGCGAGCTTGCCCGTGAGCACGTCGCGCACCTGCCCCAGCTTGAACTCGTCGTCGGCGTAAACGGTGAGGAGCTTCTCCTTCTCGTTCAGCTCGACCCGCGCGTCCGAGCCCTTGAAGTCGAAGCGGTTGGTGATCTCCTTGTTCGCCTGGTCGAGGGCGTTGTGCACCTCGACCTGGTTCACTTCGGAGACGATGTCGAACGAAGGCATCGCACGCCTCCTTTGGCTGTTGTGAAGCGGAAGCGGAGGTTAACCGCGCCGCAATTTTAACGTATGCAGTGTGACCGGCACGCCGGTGCTGTCGTCGAACTCCGCAGCGCCCTCGATCGCTGCGCGCGCGATTGATTCGGCGGTGTGCTTCGGATCGTTGTACATCGCATACATGACGCCGAGCGCGATGTCGCCGCCGCTGCCGAATGCGTAGAACTTGGAGAACTCCTGGACCGTGCGGTGCGCCGCCACGCCGAATATGCCGCGTGCATTGGCGATCAGCACGTCCATGCGGGATGACTCTATGGCGTCGTCCTCGCCGTGACCGGCGACGAGGTAGTAGTCCTGCTTCAGCACCGAGTGCAGCTTTTGCCACGTCTTGAAGATTTCGATCGGCGACTCGAACCGGGCGTAGACGCGTGGCCGCGAGAAATAGTCGCGCAGTATCGTCTGGAACGTCGCGTTTCCGGTCACGCCCAGATAAGTGTCTCCGACGCGAAAAATCTTCGCGTTGTTGACGATGTACTGGGCGGTCTCCTTGCCGGAGCCCCACTTCGTCATAGTGTCCGCGGCGATGGCCGCCTGGCCGTTCTTTCTTACGACCGCTATGGTCGTCATCTCGGGACCTCTCGCTTCGCACTCCAGCGGGGGCAGATTGCAATAAGCTTGCCCTGCAGAAAAGCAGGCACGACGGGGGGTATCAGCGGCGCGGCTTCCGGAGTCTCGCCGCGATGCGCATCCGAAGCGCATTCAGGCGGATGAAACCGGCGGCGTCGGCCTGATTGTACGCGCCTTTGTCGTCCTCGAAGGTCGAGATCGCCGGGTCGAACAGCGAGTGCTTCGGCGACGAGCGTCCCACCGTCGTCACGGTCCCCTTGTAGAGCTTCAGCCGCACGCTGCCGGTGACGGGCTTCTGCGATTCGTCGATCAGCTTCTGCAGGAGCTCCCGTTCGGGGCTGAACCAGTAGCCGTTGTAGATCATGCGCGCGTACCGCGGCATGAGGTCGTCTTTCAGCGCGAGCACCTCGCGGTCGAGCGTGATCGACTCCATCGCGCGGTGCGCCTTCAGCATGATGGTGCCGCCGGGCGTCTCGTAGCACCCGCGCGATTTCATGCCGACGTAACGGTTCTCGACGAGATCGAGGCGGCCGATGCCATGCCGTCCGCCGAGCCGGTTCAATTCCGCGAGCACTTTCGCCGGCGTCATGCGCTTGCCGTTCACCGCGACGATATCGCCGCGCTCGTACTCGAGATCGATGTACTCGGGCCGCGCCGGTGCTTTTTCGGGAGACACCGTGATGCGCCACATCGAGTCCTCGGGCTCGTAAGCCGGGTCTTCGAGGATGCCGCCTTCGTAGGAGATGTGCAGAAGGTTCGCGTCCATCGAGTACGGCGCCTGACCTTTCTTCTTCTTGTAATCGACCGCGATGCCGTTTTTCTCCGCGTAACCGAGCAGCTTCTCGCGCGAGGTGAGGTCCCACTCGCGCCACGGCGCGATGATCTTCACTTCGGGCATCAGCGCATACGCGCCGAGCTCAAAGCGCACCTGATCGTTACCCTTGCCGGTCGCGCCGTGCGACACGGCGTCGGCGCCCGTTTCCCTCGCGATCTCCACGAGCCGCTTGGCGATCAGCGGACGCGCAATCGAGGTGCCCAGCAGATATTCGCCTTCGTACACCGTGTTCGCCCGGAACATCGGGAACACGAAATCGCGGACGAACTCCTCTTTGAGATCCTCGATGAAAATCTGCTTCACGCCGGCCTTGCGCGCCTTCGCGCGCGCAGGCTCGACTTCCTCGCCTTGTCCGATGTCCGCAGTGAACGTCACGACTTCGCAGTCGTACACGTCTTGCAGCCATTTCAGTATCACCGACGTGTCGAGCCCGCCCGAGTACGCGAGCACGACTTTCCTGATCTTGTTCATGGGTAATCCCGTATTTCGAATTGGATGTGCGGCCGCTGCGAAGCGGGCGGCCGAAACTGCAGAAGCTGCTTCGGCTCAGCTTTGTCGTCGCAGGCGGCTCACTGCTCGACCCGGCCGAGGAGCAAGTACTCCATCAGCGCTTTCTGAGTATGGAGCCGGTTCTCCGCTTCGTCCCAGACGACGCTCTGCGGCCCGTCGATCACCTCCGCGGAGACTTCCTCGCCGCGATGCGCCGGCAGGCAATGCATGAAAAGCGCGTCGCTGCCCGCCGCGCGCAGCATCTCGCCGTCGACCTGCCACGCTTCGAAATCACGCTTGCGCTCGGCGTCTTCTTCCTCGAAACCCATGCTGGTCCATACATCGGTCGTGATGAGGTCGGCGCCCTTCACCGCGTCCATCGGGTCCGCGAACACCTCGTAGTGGCCGGTGCCGTAGAGCCCCGCGCGCTCGGGTTCGACCTCGTAGCCCGGCGGCGTGGAAACGTGCACGTTGAAATCGAACACTTCGGCCGCCTGCAGCCACGTGTTGCAGACGTTGTTCGAGTCACCGATCCACGCAATCGTCCTGCCGCGGATCTCGCCGCGGTGCTCGACGAACGTGTAGATGTCGCCCATGATCTGGCACGGGTGATACTCGTTCGTGAGGCCGTTGATCACGGGGACGCGCGAGTGTGCCGCGAAGCGTTCGATGATCTCCTGCTCGAACGTGCGGATCATCACGATGTCCACCATGCGCGTGATGACCCGCGCGACGTCCTCGATGGGCTCGCCGCGGCCCATCTGCGTGTCGCGCGTCATGAGCGTGATGACCGAGCCGCCGAGCTGATGCATGCCGGCCTCGAACGACACACGCGTGCGGGTCGAATGCTTTTCGAAGACCATCGCGAGCGTGCGGTCGTGCAGCGGCCGGTACGGCTCGTAGCGCTTGAAGCGCTCCTTGATCCAGCGCGTGCGCTCGAAGAGGTGCTCGAACTCCTCGCGCGTGAAATCCTTAAGCTGGAGAAAGTGACGCGCGGCCATCGCAATCCATCGTCACGCCGCCTTCGGCGCCGGCTGCGGCGCGTGAGCGGACGCGCCGCTGCGGGCGAGGAAATCGGTGACGAGCGGCACGAGCTTGTCCACCGCAAGCTCCGCGTGCTCCTGCGTGTAGATGAGCGGCGGCAGGAGCCGAATCACGGTATCGACCGTCACGTTGATGAGGAGGCCCGCTTGCAGCGCGAGCGCGGGCAGGTCGTTCGCCGGCACGGCGAGCTCGACGCCGATCATGAGCCCTGCGCCGCGGATGTCCCGCACGCCCGGCACGCCGGCCAGCCGCTCGCGCAGGCGGGCACGCATGAGCTCGCCCATTTGCACCGCGTTCTGCATGAGGCCGTCGTCCTCGATGATGGCCAGCGTCTCGAGTGCCGCGGCGCACGCGAACGGATTGCCGCCGAAGGTCGAGCCGTGATTACCGGGCTTGAACAGCGTCGCGGCCGCGCCGGAGGCGATACAGGTGCCGATCGGGATCCCGTTGGCGAGCCCTTTCGCGAGCGTCACGACGTCGGGCCGAACTCCGGAGTGCTGGTACGCGAACCACTTTCCGGTGCGCCCGGTGCCGCTCTGGACTTCATCCAGCATGAGGAGCCACTGGTTGTCGTCGCAGATCGCGCGCAGGCCCGTGAGGTAATCCGAGCTGCACACGTTGACACCGCCTTCGCCTTGTATGAGCTCGACCAGCACCGCGACGACGTTGCGATTGTTCGCCGCCACACGGCGCACCGCTTCGAGGTCGTCGAACGGCACGCGCACGAAACCCGGCAGCAGCGGCTCGAAGCCCGCCTGCACCTTGCGGCTACCGGTGGCGGTCAGCGTCGCGATCGTGCGGCCGTGGAAGGCCTTTTCCATGACGACGATCGCCGGCGCCTCGATGCCCTTCTTGTGGCCGTAGAGGCGCGCGAGCTTGATCGCCGCCTCGTTGGCCTCGCACCCCGAGTTGCAGAAGAAGCTGTTGTCCATGCCGGAGATCGCGGCGAGCCGATCGCCGAGCTTCTCCTGCAGCGCGACCTCGTAGATGTTCGACGTGTGAACGAGCCTGCCCAACTGCTCCTGCAACGCGCGCGTCAAGCGCGGATGCGCGTGCCCGAGGCCGCATACCGCGATGCCGGCGAGGACATCCAGGTAGCGCTTGCCCTGTGTGTCCCAGAGCCAGGGGCCTTCGCCGCGCTCGAACGCAACGGGCAGCCTGGCGTAGGTGTTCATCACGTGTGACATGGTCGAACTCGCGATTGAAAAAAAACACGGCGGCCTAAAGCCGCCGTTCGTCGATCTATTCTTCCCGAAGGGCGCCGCTACCGCAACCTCGCGGCGGCGCGCCCGGTTGCTATGCCATGCCCTTGATCGCGGCTGAAAGTCGGCTCTTGTGTCGCGCCGCCTTGTTCTTGTGGATGATGTTCTTGTCCGCAATCCGGTCGATCGTGCTGGTCGCGCGGTGAAGCACGGTTTGCGCCGCCGCTTTGTCCCCGGCCTCGATCGCCTTTCTCACGTCCTTCACTGCGGTGCGCAGCTCGGAACGCAGGCTAGCGTTGTGCCGGCGCTCCTTCTCACTTTGCCGGGCCCGCTTTCTGGCCGATGCGGTGTTCGCCATGTAAACTCCGGATTTTGCTTGGAAAAAGGGCGGTATCATACGTTCATTCCGCAGCTTTGACAAGGCGGAAAGCGGCCGCGCCGCGCCGGGGGGGAAATGAACCTGCTCAGGGTTCTGGCGGCGGTCTCCAGCATGACGTTCATCTCGCGCGTTCTCGGTTTCGTGCGTGATGCGATCATCGCGCGGGTCTTCGGGGCGGGGCTCGCCACCGACGCTTTTTTCGTCGCATTCAAGCTTCCGAACCTGCTGCGGCGCCTGTTTGCCGAAGGCGCGTTCTCGCAGGCCTTCGTGCCGATCCTCGCGGAGTACAAGAATCGCCGCGGTGAGGCGCAGACCCGCCTCCTGGTCGACCACGTGTCGGCCGTGCTCGCGCTCGCACTGTTCGTGGTGAGCGTGATCGGCGTGATCGCGGCGCCCCTCCTGATCTACGTGAGCGCTCCGGGGTTTTCGGCGGTGCCCGAGAAGCACGCGCTCGCGGTCGAGCTCCTGCGCATCACGTTTCCCTACATTCTGTTCATTTCACTGACCGCGTTCGCCGGCGGCATTCTCAATACCTACAGCCGCTTTTCGGTTCCGGCATTCACCCCGGTGCTGCTCAATCTGTCGTTTATCGGCTTCGCGCTGTGGGGCGCGCCGTATTTCGAGCCGCCGGTGCGCGCGCTCGCATGGGCGGTGTTCGTGGGCGGCGTGGTCCAGCTCGCGTTTCAGGTGCCGTTTCTCGCGAAGCTCGGACTTCTGCCGCGCTTCAAGTTCGATCTGAAAGACGCCGGCGTGTGGCGCGTGCTGCGGCAGATGGCGCCGGCAGTCTTCGGCGTCTCGATCGGGCAGGTGAGCCTCGTGATCAACAATATTTTCGCGTCGTTCCTGGTGACGGGCAGCGTGTCCTGGCTGTATTACGCGGACAGGCTGATGGAATTTCCGGCGGGCATGCTCGGTGCGGCCCTGGGAACGATATTGCTTCCGAGCCTTTCCAAGCACCATGCCAACGATTCTCCCGAGGAGTACTCGCGGCTGCTCGACTGGGGTTTGCGTATTACGCTGCTCCTTGCCGTGCCCGCCGCAGCGGCGCTTGCGCTGCTTGCCGTCCCGCTCGTCTCGACGTTGTTTCAATACGGCGCTTTCACTGCGGCGGACACGCTCGCGACGCGCGACGCAGTGATTGCGTACAGTGTCGGACTCGTCGCGCTCATCCTGGTGAAAGTGCTCGCTCCGGGCTTTTATGCGCGTCAGAACATCAAAACGCCGGTGAAAGTCGCGATCGTGAGTCTCTGCGCGACGCAGCTCATGAACCTTGCGCTCGTGTGGCACCTGCGGCACGCGGGGCTCGCGCTCGCGATCAGCATCGGCGCCTGCGTGAACGCCGCATTGCTCTATGGGCTGCTGCGGCGCGCGGGGGTATATCGGCCGCAGCCCGGCTGGGGCGTTTTCACGCTGAAGCTGGGCCTTGCCGTGTACGCGATGGGCGCGATGTTGTGGCTCGCGTCCGGCAGCACGCTGGAGTGGCTTGCCGGCGGCGCCTCACAACGCGTGCTGTGGCTCGCGGCGATCGTTCCTGCGGGAGCCGTGACGTATTTCGCCGCGCTGTGGATCCTCGGCTTCAGGCTCGCTGACTTCAATCGCAGGGTGGCGCCGTGAAGCGCGCGGTAAACCCGCGCCGGCGCGCGCTGCTGGGTGTCGCGCTCGGCTCGACAATGCTGGCGCCGTTCGCGCATGCGGCGCGTGGCGAGCTCGAGCGCCTGGACGGGGAGCACGCGCCGAAGCTCGCGTTGAAAGGTCCGGACGGCGGCGCGCACGATCTCGGCGCGCACCGCGGCAAGGTCGTGCTCGTGAACTTCTGGGCGACATGGTGCGAGCCGTGCCGCCACGAGATGCCGTCGATCCAGCGGCTGCGGGACAAGCTCGCGGGCAAAGCTTTCGCCGTACTCATGGTCAACGTGGACGAGCCGGACGCGCGCGTGCGCCGCTTCCTCGCCGAGACCAAGCTCGATCTGCCCGTCGCGATGGATCAGAGCAAGGCAGTGACGCGCGCGTGGAGCGTGCGGGTGCTGCCGACGACTTTCCTCGTCGGTCCCGACGGGCGTCTGCGCTACCGGCTCGTGGGCGACATCGACTGGAGCGCGGACGAGGTCGTGCGCACCGTGACCGAGCTTCTCCCACGTAAGTAAGAAAGCGCGGCGGCTGCCGCGCTAAGCTACTTTTTGCGCCGAGAGGCGTCAGCCTCGAGGCGCGTCGTAGGTTTTACAGTTCGTAGCTTTCGGCGGGGCCGCGCATCGTTTTTTCGACGACGGCCCGCGACAGGTGCGGCGCGAAGATCTCGATGAAGTCGTAGACGTAGCGCCGCAGATACGCGTTGCGGCGCACCGCGATACGCGTCGTGCTCGGCTCGAACAGATGGCCGGCGTCGATCAAGCGCAGGCCGCTGTCGCGCTCGGCATCGAAGGCCATTTTCGCCAGGATCCCGACGCCGACGCCGAGCTCGACATAGCCCTTGATCACGTCGGCGTCCACAGCAGTCAGCGCGACGTTGATCTTGATGCCTTTGGCCTCGAACGCCTTGCCGATCGGGGAGCCCGGTGCGAAGGCGAAGTCGTACGTGACGATCGGATAGCGCGCGATTTCCTCGAGCGTGAGCTTCTTCTCCTTGAGCAGCGGATGGTCGCGCGTCGTGATCACGCCGCGGTTCCACTGGTAACACGGCAGCAGCACGAGGCTCGGCGCGCTGGGCTCCGACTCGGTGATGATCCCGAGATCCACCGCACCCTCGGCGACGAGCGCCTCGATCTGCTCGGGACTGCCCTCGCGCAGGTGCAGCCGCACGCGCGGATGACGCTGGATGAAGCGCTGCACGACGGCGGGCAACGCATAGCGCGCCTGCGTGGGTGTGGTCGCGAGCGACAGCGCGCCGGTGTCCTCTTTGCCGAACTCGCGCCCGACTGCTTTCAGGCTTTCGGCATCCTGCAGCATGCGGTCGGCGATCTCCACGATGATGCGGCCGGGCTCCGTGAGGTCCACGACGCGCTTGCCGTGGCGGACCAGGATCTGCACGCCGAGCTCGTCCTCGAGCAGGCGGATCTGCTTGCTGATTCCGGGTTGCGAGGTATAGAGCGCCTCCGCGGCTTCGGACACGTTCAGGCCGCGCCGGACGACTTCGCGGAGATAACGGAGCTGTTGGAGCTTCACCGCCCAGAGGCCTAAGAACCGGAACTTCTGTGAGTCTAACAGAACAGTCTTTGGCGATATAACGACCGCGCCTACCATGGCCGTCACTGGAGGCGCTCTTGTACATCTACGACGAAGTGGATCAGCGGCTGGTGGACGAGCGGGTCGCGCAGTTTCGCGATCAGACGCGGCGATTCCTGGCCGGCGCGCTGTCCGAGGATGATTTCCGGCCCCTGCGGCTGCAGAACGGGCTGTATATCCAGCGGCACGCGCCGATGCTGCGGATCGCTATTCCGTACGGAATGCTGTCGAGCCGGCAACTGCGCATGCTGGCACACGTGGCTCGCAGCTACGACCGGGGCACGGGGCACTTCAGCACCCGCCACAATCTCCAGCTCAACTGGCCGAAGCTCGAGGACGTTCCGCAAATCCTCGCCGAGCTCGCGACGGTGCAGATGCATGCGATCCAGACCAGCGGTAACTGCGTGCGCAACATCAGCTCCGATCATCTTGCCGGCATCGCGCCGGACGAGATCGTCGATCCGCTGGTGTGGTGCGAGATCGTCCGTCAGTGGGCGGCTTTCAACCCGGAGTTCGCCTATCTCCCGCGCAAGTTCAAGATCGCGATAGCGGGCGCGGCGGAAGACCGCGTGGCGCTTCAAGTACACGACGTCGGTCTGCATGCGGTGCGCAACGATGCCGGCGAGATCGGGTTTCGCGTGCTCGTCGGAGGCGGGCTCGGCCGCACGCCGATGATTGGCGCGTTCATCCGGGACTTCCTGCCATGGCGGCACGTGCTCACGTACCTCGAGGCGATCCTGCGGATCTACAACCGCTATGGCCGCCGCGACAACAAGTGGAAAGCGCGCATCAAGATCCTGGTGAAGGACCTGACTCCGAACGGGTTCAGAGATGCCGTGGAAGCCGAGTGGGCACATCTCGAGGACGGGCCCGGCACGCTGACCCAATCCGAAGTCGAACGCATGACAGGCCGCTTTACCCGCCCCGCATACGAAAAGCTCGACGCGCTCTCGAGCAGCTACGTTCTCGCGCTCGGACGCGATCGTCGCTTTGCGGCGTGGGCGCGGCGCAACGTGCACGCGCACAAGGTTCCCGGCTACGCCGCGGTGACGCTGTCGCTCAAGAAGACCGGCGTCCCGCCCGGGGATGCGACGGCGGAGCAGATGGATGCCGTTGCGGATCTCGCCGATCGCGTGAGCTTCGGCGAGCTGCGCGTGACACATGAGCAGAATCTGCTCCTGCCGGACGTGAAGCAGTCGAATCTCTACGCGGTCTGGCAGGAAGCCCACGCGCTCGGCCTCGCGACCCCGAACCTCGGCACGATTACCAACATCATTTCGTGCCCGGGGGGCGATTACTGTTCCCTCGCGAACGCGAAATCGATTCCCGTGGCCGAGGCGATCCAGCGGCGCTTCGACGATCTCGATTACGTCTACGACATTGGCGAGCTCGATCTCAACATCTCCGGCTGCATGAACTCCTGCGGCCATCACCACATCGGCCACATCGGCATTCTCGGTGTGGACAAGCAGGGCGCGGAGTACTACCAGATCTCGATCGGCGGCGCGCAGGGCAACGCCGCCTCGCTCGGCAAGGTGCTCGGACCCTCGGTTTCGCAGGAGGAAGTACCCGACGTCGTCGAGAAGCTGATCGAGGTGTATCTCGCGCGGCGCGAGAGCGTCGCGGAGCGCTTCATCGATGTCGTGCGCCGCATCGGCGTGGAACCCTTCAAGGCACACGTATATGGCATTCATCAAGGACCGCAGGCTCGCGCAAGATCATTGGAAGCTGCTTGACCGCGTCGAGCCCGGCGACGACGGCGTGCTGCGGCAGATGCCCGCAGGCGACCTGATCGTGCCGCTCGCGACATGGAAGAACGCACGCGATCAGCTCGTCGCGCGCGGCGGCAGGCTGGGTGTGTGGCTGAGTGCCGACGAAGAGCCAGCCGACATCGCTGGGGATCTGCAACATTTGGACGTCGTGGCGGTGCGTTTCGCGAGCTTTACCGACGGCCGCGGATACAGCATCGGGCGGCTCCTTCGCCAGCGCTACGGCTGGCGCGGCGAGCTGCGCGCGATCGGCGACGTGCAGCGCGATCAGATTTTCTACCTCGCGCGCTGCGGTTTCGACGCATTCTTGCTGCGTGAGGGCGAGGACCCTGCGATCGCGCTTACGGCGTTCAGCGACTTCAGCGACGGCTATCAGGCATCGGCCGAGCGGCCGGTGCCGCTCTTCCGCAGACGCGAGCCGGTGAGCTCCGGCACATGAATCGCGGGAAGGTCTATCTGGTGGGCGCAGGCCCCGGCGCGCCCGATCTCATCACGCTGCGTGCGGCGGAGCTGTTGCGGCGGGCAGACATCGTTTTCTACGACGCGCTCGTGCATCCGGACACGATCGCGCTCGCCGCGCGTGCCGAGCACGTCGCCGTCGGCAAGCGCTCGGGCAGGCTCTCGACGGCACAGCGCTTCATCAACAAGCGGCTCGTCGATGCCGCGCGCAAGCACGCGGTGGTGGTGCGTCTCAAGGGCGGCGACCCGATGCTGTTCGGCCGCGCGCAGGAAGAGATCGCGGCGCTGCAGGCCGCAGATATCGAATTCGAGATCGTCCCGGGCGTCACGGCAGCGCTGGCCGCCAGCGCCGAGGTCGGCGTTTCGCTGACCGCGCGCGGCCGCGCACGCAGTGTCGTGTTCCTGACGCCGCGCGTGGGCGTGGGCGAGCGGCCGAACGCGTGGGCGCGTGCCGCCGCCGCGAGCGACACGGCGGTGATCTACATGGGCGTTGGGCAGGCCGCTGAGATCGCGGCCACGCTGCTCGGGCAGGGCGTATCGCCCGCAACGCGCATCGTCGTGGCTGAAAACGCGTCGCTACCGGACGCGCGCCATCACACGCTCACGCTCGCGGAGCTGCCCCGCGTCGCGCTGCTCGGCGTCACGGGTCCTGCATTGATCATGATCGGCGAGGTGTACGCCGCGCTCGCCTGCGGGTCCGCGCCGCGGCGCGACGAACAGCGGGACACCGATGAACGGCCCGCTCATGAGCGAGCCGTGTTCGCGTCGTAAGCTCCTTTCCTTCGGCTGGCTAGGAGCGCCGGTCAAAAGCCGCTAGAATTCAAGCTTTTACTGGCGCTAACCGCGCGCGCTGGCATGCGTATTCTGCGCAGCGTTCCCGCCGCTCATGCGGCTCCTGTAGCGCTCACCATCGGCAATTTCGACGGCGTCCATCTTGGACACCAGGCGATGCTCGCGCGCCTCGTGGAGACCGCGCGGGCGCGTGCGATGCCGCCGTGCGCGATGACGTTCGAGCCGCATCCGCGCGAGTTTTTCGCACCGGACCGGGCGCCGGCGCGCCTCACGTCGCTGCGAGAAAAGCTCGAGCTGCTCGCAGCGCACGGCATGGAGCGCACGTACGTCTGCCGCTTCGACTATCGGTTCGCACAGCACACTGCTGAGGAATTCGTCGAGCGCACGCTGCTCGCCGGGCTCGGCGTCCGGCACCTGCTGATCGGTGACGATTTTCGCTTCGGCGCGCGCCGCGCCGGCGATTTCGCGCTGCTCAAACAGCTCTCGGCGCGCCTCGGCTTCAGCGTCGAAGCGATGGGCAGCGTCACGCTGGACGGTGAGCGCGTATCGAGCACCGCCGTGCGCGAGGCGCTCGCAGCAGGCCGGCTTGCACACGCCGCCGCGCTGCTCGGCCGGCCGTACAGCATCAGCGGCCGGGTCGTCCGCGGAGACGGGCTCGGACGCAAGCTCGGCTTTCCGACGGCGAACGTCCAGATGAAGCACAATCGGCCGCCGCTCGCCGGCATTTTCGCTGTCGAGGTGGCCGGCGTTGCCGCTGATCTCCTGCCCGGTGTGGCGAGCCTCGGGGTACGCCCGACGGTGAAGCTTGCCGCTGCGCCTGTGCTCGAGGTCTACCTGTTCGATTTCGACGGCGATCTGTATGGCCGGCACGTGCGAATCGAGTTTCTGCACAAATTCCGGGACGAACAGAAGTTCGCCGGTCTGGCGGCGCTCACGAAGCAGATCGCACAGGACGCGGCCGACGCGCGCAGCTTTTTTGCGGCACGCGAGCCGCGTCTTCAGAAGAGTAGCGGAGCCGGCTCGGCCTGACGCCGCCGGATCCGGATTCAACGCATGGCCGACTACAAGAAAACGCTCAATCTTCCCGACACCCGCTTTCCGATGCGGGGCGATCTCGCACGTCGCGAGCCGCTCATGCTGAAACAGTGGCAGGAGCGCAACGTATACGGGCGCATCCGCGACGCGAGCCGCGGGCGCCCGCGTTTCGTGCTGCACGATGGGCCGCCGTATGCGAACGGCGACATACACATCGGTCATGCCGTCAACAAGATCCTCAAGGACATCATCGTCAAGAGCCGCTCGCTCTCGGGCTTCGATGCGCCCTATGTACCGGGGTGGGACTGCCACGGCATGCCGATCGAGGTGCAGATCGAGAAGCAGCACGGCAAGAACCTGCCGGCTGCCGAGACGCAGCGGCTCGCGCGCGCGTATGCGGCGGAACAGGTCGAGCGCCAGAAGCGCGATTTCCAGCGGCTGGGCGTGCTCGGCGACTGGGAGCGCCCGTACCTCACCATGGCCTATCGCAACGAGGCCGACGAGATCCGCGCGCTGCGCGTCCTGCTCGAGAAAGGCTATGTCTACCGCGGCTTGAAGCCGGTGAACTGGTGCTTCGATTGCCGCTCCGCGCTCGCTGAAGCCGAAGTCGAGTACGAAGATCGCAAGGACCCGGCGGTCGATGTCGGGTTTCCCTTCGCGGAGCCCGCGAAGATCGCGCAGGCGTTCGGGCTCGCAGCGCTTCCCGATAAGCCCGGGTATGCGGTGATCTGGACCACGACTCCGTGGACGCTCCCGGCGAACCAGGCGCTCAACGTACACCCGGATTTCGACTACGCCCTCGTGGAGGACGAGCACCGGCTGCTCATCGTGGCGCACGACATCTTCGCGCGCGGAGAGCTGACGAAGCGCTACGGCCTCGTCGAGCCGCGCATCGTGGCGACGGCGAAGGGCAGGGCGCTCGAACGCATCGAGTTCGCACATCCGTTTTACGACCGCCGGTCGCCGGTCTATCTCGGCGAGTACGTGACGCTCGACACCGGCACCGGCATCGTGCATAGCGCGCCGGCGTACGGCGTCGAAGACTTTCTGTCGTGCCGCCAGTACGGCCTGAAGGACGACGAGATCCTCACCCCTGTCATGGCGGACGGACGCTACGCGGAGTTTCTGCCGGTGTTCGGTGGGCTTTCGATCTGGAAGTCGAACCCGAAGATCATCGAGCACATGCGCGAGAAGGGCGTGCTGTTCGCGAAGGCGGATGAAGTGCACAGCTACATGCACTGCTGGCGCCACAAGACGCCGGTGATCCTGCGCGCGACGACGCAGTGGTTCGCAGGGATGGACGACGTGCCGGGATACAACGGCGTCAAGCCGCCGGAGACGCTGCGCGCGACAGCGCTGAGGGCCGTGGAAGCCACGCAGTTCTACCCGTCGTGGGGCAAGGCGCGACTGCACGGCATGATCGCGAACCGTCCGGACTGGACGCTTTCGCGCCAGCGCCAGTGGGGCGTGCCGATGCCGTTCTTCATTCGCAAGGAAACCGGCGAGCTGCACCCGCGCACGCCGGATCTCATCGAGGCGGTCGCGAAGCGCGTCGAAGCCTTCGGAATCGAGGCGTGGCAATCGATCGCGGTCGAAGAGCTGCTCGGTGATGACGCGCCCTACTACGAGAAAGTCAAAGACACGCTCGACGTGTGGTTCGATTCCGGCGCGACCCACTTCACCGTGCTGCGCGGCTCGCACGCCGCCGAAAGCGCGTTCCCGGCGGACCTCTACCTCGAAGGCTCCGATCAGCACCGGGGCTGGTTCCACTCCTCGCTGCTGGTCGCTTCGATGATGGACGGCCGCGCGCCGTACCGGGCGCTGCTCACGCACGGGTTCGTGGTCGACGGCTCCGGCCATAAGATGAGCAAGTCCAAGGGCAACGTGATCGCGCCGCAGCAGGTGATGGACGAGCTCGGTGCGGACATCCTGCGTTTGTGGGTCGCGGCGACCGATTATTCCGGCGAGCTGTCGATCTCGAAGGAGATCCTGAAGCGTGTGGTCGAATCCTATCGGCGGATCCGCAACACGCTTCGCTTCCTGCTCGCCAATCTGGCCGACTACGATCATCGCAAGCACGCGCTGCCGGTGAACGAGTGGCTCGAGATCGACCGCTACGCGTGGGTGATGACGTGCGATCTGCAGCGCGCGCTCGTGCCATCGGAGCTCGGCTCGAAAGCGCCCGCCTCACCGGGTCATTACGGACAGTACGAGTTCCATCTCGTCGCACAGAAGCTGCAGACGTTCTGCTCCGAGGACCTCGGCGGTTTCTACCTCGACATTCTCAAGGATCGGCTCTACACGACGCCTGCCGACTCGCGTGCGCGGCGCTCGGCGCAGAACGCGCTCTATCACATCGCGCAGAGCCTCACGCGGCTGCTGGCGCCGATCCTGTCGTTCACCGCGCAGGAAGTGTGGGAGACCCTGCACGGCGACGAGGCCACCGTGTTCGAGCAGACGTGGTACGGCTTCGAGCTCCCGCTGGATGCCGATGAGCTGCGCGAGCGCTGGCAGCGTGTGCGCACGCTGCGCTCCGACGTGCAGAAGCAGCTCGAGCTTCTGCGCGTCGCCGGCCGCATCGGTTCTTCGCTCGCCGGCGAGGTTGCGCTGCACGCGAGCGGCGAAGCGGCGGATTTCCTGCGCTCCTTCGACGACGACTTGAGATTCGTGTTCATCACCTCGCAGGCGCAGGTCGTGCCCGACGGGCGCGCCGACGTCATCGAAACCGCGCTGCCGGGTGTGAAGATTTCGGTCGCCGCGAGCCCGCATCGGAAATGCGAGCGTTGCTGGCACTACCGCGCGGACGTCGGCGCCGATCAGGCGCATCCCGAGATCTGCGGGCGCTGCGTCTCGAACCTGTACGGTCCCGGAGAGCCGCGCACGCATGCGTAGGACCTTCCTCTGGCTGGGTCTCTCCCTCGTCGTCATCGTGCTCGACCGCGTGAGCAAGATCGCCATCAGCCGCGCGTTCGCGCTGCACGAGTCGCTGGAGGTGACGCCGTTCTTCAACCTCGTGCTGGTCATGAATCGTGGCGCCGCGTTCAGCCTGCTCGCGGATGCCGGCGGATGGCAGCGCGAGCTTTTCGTCGGCATCGCGCTGGTCGCCTCGGTGTGGATTGCGTGGCTGCTGCGCCGGCACGCCGCCGAGACGCTGTTCTGTCTCGCGCTCGCGCTCATTCTCGGTGGTGCGATCGGCAACGTCGTCGATCGCCTGCTGTATGGGGCCGTGGTCGACTTCCTGGATTTCCACGCGCTCGGCTACCACTGGCCCGCGTTCAACGTCGCGGACGCGGCGATCAGTTGCGGAGCCGTCCTGCTGGTGTGGGACGCGCTCCGCGGCAAGCGCAAACCCGCCACGGCGTAGGGCGCGCGCGGCGGGAGGGGCCTGCCGCGCGGGTATAATTGCTGCTTCGTTCGTTGCTTGTAACTCTCCCATGGAAGTCGTACTCGCCAAGCCCCGCGGTTTCTGTGCCGGCGTCGATCGCGCGATCGAGATCGTCGAAAGCGCGTTGCGCGAGTACGGCGCGCCGATCTACGTGAGACACGAAGTCGTGCACAACAAGTTCGTGGTCGACGACCTGCGTGCGAAAGGCGCGATTTTCGTCGAGGATCTCGCCGAAGTCCCGCCCGGCAGCACCGTGATCTTCAGCGCCCACGGCGTGTCGCAGGCGGTGCGGCGCGACGCCGAGGCGCGCGGCTTCCGCGTTTTCGATGCAACTTGCCCGCTCGTCACCAAGGTGCACGTCGAGGTCGCGAAAAAGCGCTCGCAGCAGCGCGAGATCGTGATGATCGGCCATCAGGGTCATCCGGAGGTCGAAGGTACGATGGGCCAGAGCAACGGCGGCATGTATCTCGTCGAGAGCCCCGAGGACGTGGAGCGGCTGCAAGTCGCCGATCCGGAGCGCCTGGCGTTCGTCACGCAGACGACGCTGTCGATGGACGACGCGAGGCGCACGGTCGAGGCGCTGAAAGCGCGGTTTCCGAACATCGTCGGGCCCAAGCGCGACGACATCTGCTATGCGACCCAGAACCGGCAGGACGCGGTCAAGGCGCTGGCGCGAGAAGTCGATGTCGTGCTCGTCGTGGGTTCTCCGAACAGCTCGAACTCGAACCGCCTGCGCGAGGTCGCTGCGAAGCAGGGCGTGCCCGCGTACATGGTCGATAACGCACAGGAGCTTCGGCCGGAGTGGCTGGCGGATAAAGACATCGTCGGCGTCACGGCCGGCGCCTCGGCGCCGGAAGTCCTGGTGAAGCAGGTGATCGACCGGCTCGTCGCGCTCGGCGCACACAACGTGCGCGAGCTCGCAGGCGCCGAGGAGCGGGTTACTTTCGCCCTGCCGAAGGCACTCGCGAAGCAGAGCTAA
>Ga0196978_1000384_pt1 | contig 22773 bp, 24 predicted proteins | sample S3v_2013CmetaG_FD_155491 | JGI IMG/M metagenome (GOLD analysis project Ga0196978, IMG submission 155491) | Soil microbial communities from Anza Borrego desert, Southern California, United States - S3+v_20-13C | ecosystem: Environmental > Terrestrial > Soil > Desert | place: USA: California... | reverse complement strand
AGGGGCGCCCCCACCCCCCGGACTGTCCCCGCTCGCGCAATAGGAAGGACCCAGGCGCATGGTGGCGCGTGCCAGAACCCGCCGTGCCAAACGGATTTCCGGAATCGGAAGGCGCGTGGCACGGGGCCGCGCGGGCGAGGGCGGGATGTCCCCTCGTGACGCCTCGGGCGCGCTCGCTCGAGGGACTGTCCCCGAGGTGTCCCATGCTGCGGCCATGGATCGCATAGGCCTCGTCGCTGCGGCCGCCGAGCTCGGCCTCTCGCGCAAGACGCTCCAGCGGTGGCGGAAGCGGGACGGCGCGCCGTTCGGCGAGGACGGCTCCGTCGACCTCGAGGAGCTGCGCGCGTGGGCGGAGCGCGCGGGCCTGCTACGCGGCGCCGGACGCCCTCCCGAGCCGGACCGCGTCGAGGGCGTGGAGCTCTCGGCCGACGACCTCGCGACGCTCGAGGACGACGTGTCCGCCCTCGAGGACGGCGACCTGGTCGACCTCGCGCGCCGCGTGAGCCCCGCGAAGCTCAAGGCTCTCGCCCAGCTCTGTCGACTCCGTCGCGAGCACGCTGACGCCGAAAAGAAGGAGCTCGAGAACGCGCAGGCGCGCCGCGAGCTCGTCGCGATCGAGGACGTGAAGCGGCACTGGCGTCGCCAGATCCAGGTCGTCAAGAGCCACTTCGTGGCGCTGCCCGGGAAGCTCGCGCTGCGCCTCGTGGGGCGCCAGCACGACGAGATCTACAAGGCCCTCGAGGACGAGCTCACCGAGCTCTTGAAGGCCTTCGCGGTGGAGGTGCCTGCTTGAACACGTGGGTGAACGTCGACGTGCTCCGGTTTCCTCGGCGCGAGGTCCTCGTCCGGATCCCGCACACCGTGATGCACGATCTCGCCGGCGACTACCTCGCCGTCTGGGACCGACGTGACCGCCTCGGCCTCGAGGCGCGCGTGCGGGCCTGCCTGTCCGAGCTCGAGCCCGTGCCCCAGGACGTGACCCTCCATGCCGTCTGGTTCGACGTCGCGACGCGCCTCGTGAACGTCGTCCTCGGCCACCCGTCGTTCGACGTCGTGCGCGACGGCTTCGAGATCCCCGCGCTCCAGGTCACGCAGAGGAAGCGCCCCGCGCAGCCGTTCAGCGTGCACGCCTTCCTCCACGACAAGCCGCGCTCGGGATGAACCGCCGGAGCCTCGAGCTCGCGATCGCGAGGATCGAGCGCCTCGCCCGCTCCGGTCAGCGGACCGGAGAGACGCTCGACGAGATCGCGCGCGCCGCCCGCGCCGTGCTCCCCACGGATCGCGAGGAGGCGCGGCGTCGTCGGGCGCAGAGGGTGCTCGAGCGCCGCGAGGGTCGCCGTCTCGCGCGGGCCCTCGTCCGTCTTGCGGCGGAGGACACCCTCGCGCGGGTGTTCGTCGAGCGCGCGCGTGCGCGCCGCCGCGCGGGCCTCGAGGACGAGCGCCCGCCCCGCCGCGCGGCGAACGGCTTCCTCGAGCAGCTCGTCGAGCGCGCGGGGGCTGGGCACGCAGCGCGGCGACGTCACGAGACGTCCGTGCGCGTTCAGGACGCGACGTCGGTGTACGTCCGGCGCGGCGGCGAGTGGCTCCACCAGAGCGCCCCGCCCCAGTCGTTCGCGATCGAGCCGGCGGAAGACGGGACCACGCTCGCGATCCGCGACGGTTACGTGTTCCTCTACCCGCGCGGGAGCGGTGCGTAGGTGGTGGACGCGCCCGCCTGGGTCCTCGAGGTCGCGGCGTCCTGGCTCCCGCGCGAGCGCCTCGGGGGCGCGGCCTGGGCCGAGCTCGAGCGCGTCCTCTCGGCCGAGGAGAGCCCCGACCCGGGCCCTTGGCGGTCGATCCCGTGGCAGGTCGAGGTCCTCGAGGCGCTTGCCGACCCGCTGATCGGCTGGGTCGTGATCCTGAAGGGCGCCCAGATGGGCGTCTCGGAGTTGATCCGCTGCGCGATCGGCCGCTGGGCGCTGCACGATCCGGGCGACGTCTTGTGGGTCATGGCCAACCGCGAAGCCGCGGAGAAGGCCATGGAGAAGCTCCGGGCCATGTTCCGGAGCACGCCCTCGCTCCGGGAGCTCGTCTCGCCGCGGCGCTCGGACACGACCCTACTCGAGATGCGCCTGACGAACGGCATGCGCATCGTGATCGGCTGGGCCGGCTCGCCCCAGTCGCTCTCGAGCGACCCGTTTCGCAGGGTGATCCTCGACGAGGCGGCGAAGTACCGCTGGCAGGTCCACGGCGAGACGAACCCCGTGGACTTCTGCAAGGAGCGGACGAAGGTCTTCGGTCCTCTCGGCTTGATCGTGCTCCTGTCCTCGCCGAAGGCCGACGGCGACATCATCTGCGTCAACCACGGCCAGGTCCTCGACCGCCGCGTCTTCGCGGTGCCCTGCCCCACGTGCGACAGCGTCCAGGCGATCGACGAGACGCGCGTGCGCTGGCCGGGCGGCGGGTGGGAGAGCGCGCCGAGCGCCCCCGAGGAGCGCCTGCGCCTCGCGGCCGTGATCGAGCGCGACCAGTCCGCGTGGGTCGAGTGCCGCGTCGCCGGCTGTGCGGGACGGCTGCAGCCGCACCTCGACCAGTGGAGGCCGGGCGCGGGGTGGATCCCGGACGCCGGCGCCGAGCCCACTGAAAAGCGCCGCGCGTTCCACGTGCCCGAGTGGTTCCACTGGAAGACGACGCTCAGCGCGCTCGTGGTGAAGTTCCTGCGCTGCCTCACGCCCTCGGCGATCCAGGGCTTCTACAACGGCTCGCTGGGGCGACCCTGGCGCGCGAGCTCGAGCGCGATCGCCGCGTCCACCTTCGAGGCGCGCGCCATCCACCCGCGCGGCCTCGTCCCTTCATGGGCGACGACGGTCCTCGCCACGGCCGACACGCAAGAGGACGGGTGGTGGTGGGTCTGCCGCGCCTGGGGTCTCGGCGCGCGCTCCCGACTCCTCGACTGGGGCTGGGCCGAGGACGAGGAAGCGCTCCTCGAGGCGACGCTCAGGCGTCGTTGGGCGATCGAGGGCGGCCTCGCCCTGCGCGCGACGACGCACGCGCTCGCGATCGACTCGGGCGGGGGCATGGAGACGCCCGACGGCTCGCGCACGCGCGACGTGTACCGCCTCGTGCGGCGCACGCGGAGGGCGTTCGCGATCAAGGGCGAGGCCGACAAGGACGCGCTGCAGGTCCCGTGGCGTACGACGTCCGTCCGGGTGAGCCAGAACAAGCCCGACGAGATCGACCTGCACCTCGTGAACAAGACGTACTGGTCCGACGAGCTCGCGGCGCTCATCAACGCGGAGCCCGTCGTCTGGGAGGAGTGCGAGGGCGCCGGCGACAAGGCCTACACGCGCCAGATGACCTCCGAGCAAAAGGTCCTCGTGCAGACGCCGACGGGCAGTCGGTGGCTCTGGCAGAAGCGCTCGCAGAGCGCCGCGAACCACCTCTGGGACTGCTCCAGATATCAGTGCTGGCTCGCCGAGTTCAGCCGCGTCGAGGACCGCTCCGGCCCGACCTGGGCCGTTCGCGTCAGGGCACCCACCGATCGTGAGCCGCGGTCGCGAGCTCGCGACGGGAGGGACGAGTGGCCCGGGATCGGACGCTGAAGCAGGCGAGGCGAGAGGCTCGGAAGGAGGCTCGTCTGATCTCCGACGCACGCGAACGCGGGCGAGAAGCTCGCGCGCGCGGCGCGCCGCGCGAGTCGTGTCCGTTCGGCAGTTACCACGGCGCGCCGATCCGCGCGGCATGGCTCGAGGGCTGGAACGCCGGCGAGCTGCCGACGGTGAGCGAGCTGCCGACGGAGAGCTCGAGCCCGCAGGTGACCGACACGCCCGCCAGCTCGCCCCCGGACGCGCCCGCTCCCCGGGCCCTGAACGCGGACATCGTGAAGTGGCCGAGCGACAAGCCACTCCCCTCCCACTACGAACGGCAGCGGCTGCCGTGCCCCAGTTGCCGCGCGGTGCGTTCCGCGAGCGCCGGACAGGCCGTCGTCGCGACGCGGATCGGCGAGGGCGTCGCGCGGCTCCGGTGCCGGCTCTGCGGGCACACGTTCAAGTTGCCCGTCTTGCAGCGATAGGGAGGTCGATCGATGCCGCAGAAGAGGTTCGGTGAGGACGTGGCCGCCGTGCTCGCCGCGCTCGGGTTCCTCTGGCTTCCGCTTCTCGTCTGGATCACGTTCGCCGCTGGGACTCTCCTGAAGGTCGTCCGCTGGTCGTTCGGGCTCTGAAAGGGCCAGAACTGGCGGCCCGAACCTTCTGTCGGTCGCGAGCGCGGGCACGCTGAGCCGCATGCCCCTCACGTTCACGATCGCGGGCCTCCAGGCCGAGCTCCAGTCGTACGCCACCGCTCGAGCGGCAGGCGACTGGGACACGGCGCGCGAGCACCTCGTGAACGCGCGCGCGATCCGGGTGGTCCTCCCCGACAAGGCCCTGATCGACGGCGTCGAGGTGTCGCTCCCGAAGGTCGAGTCCCTCGACGCCGAGGAGCGCTCTCTCGCCGCGGCCGAGGCCGCGAGCGAGGTCGAGACGCGCGATCGCAGGCGCACGATCCGCTTCGGTGTGAGCCATGGCTGACGCGTGGTATGAGCGCGTCGGCGATGCCGTCGTTGGCCTCGTCGGCGGCCGCCGGCGGGCGCTACTTCGCCGCCACCGGCGGAGCATGGAGCGTGACGCTCAGTACGCTCGAGCGTTCGACCTCGCGGCGCGCCTCCGGGGCTACAAGGCCGCCTCGCACGACAAGAACGCGACGCCCTGGCTCAACGCGAGCGACCGCTCAGCGGACGGCGAGCTGCTCCAGGACCTGCCGACGCTGCGCAACCGCACGCGTGCGGCCAACCGGGACGACGCGCTCGCGTGCGGGATCACCAACACCTTCGTCCGCGGCGTGGTGGGCACCGGGCTCCGCCCGCAGGCCCGCACGGGCGACGACGCGAAGGACGACGCCCTCGAGGCGGTCTGGGCCTCGCGCGCGAACCACCTCGCGCCGGGCGAGGGCGGGCTCTCGCACGGCCTCCTCCAGCGTCTCGTCTACGGCAAGCGGATCGAGGATGGCGAGGTGTTCCGGCGCGCGGCCGTCGCCGCTCCGGGCGAGCCGCTCTGGATCGAGAACGTCGAGGCCGAGCGCGTCTGCACGCCGGCGGACGCGACGCCGGCGGATCCGCAGGGACGGATCGTCGACGGGATCGAGAAGGACCGCCACTCGCGCGTCGTCGCGTACTGGATCCTGCGGCACCACCCGGGTGACACCGGTGCGCGGACGAAGGTCGGGTCGCTCGCCGAGCGCGTCTCGCCGTTCGGCCGCGCGTCGTTCGACCGGGTCGAGGCCTGGTCGGTGTGCCACGACCGCGCGCAGATCACGCGCCCGGGCCAGACGCGCGGTGTGCCGCGCGCGCACGCGATCCTCCAGGACCTGCGCGACCTCGACCTCCTGATGCTCGCTCGGATCAAGAAGGAGCAGGTCGGCGCGTGCCTCTCGGCGTTCCTCACGTCCGCGGCGGACTCGTCCGACCTGATCTCGCTGACCGCGACCGATTACGGCTACCAGCTCGACGAGAAGCTCACCCCGGGAATGCTCTTCCGGCTGTACCCGGGCGAGGAAGTCCAGTTCCTCAACCCGAACACCGGGAACGCCGACTTCGAGGTCCTCTCGCTCATCATCGCGCGCCGGATCGGCGCCGCGATCGGGCTCTCGCCCCAGGCCGTCCTCCGCATGTGGGAGGGGGTCAACTACAGCGGCGCGCGCACCATCAAGATCGACGATCGGCAGACGTTCCGCGCCGAGCGCAGCGACTTCGCGTCGCAGTCGCTCTCGTGGGAGTGGCGCCTCGTCCTCGAGGACGAGCTGCTCCGGGGCAACCCGCGCCTCCTCGCCGCCGGCGTCACGGTCGAGGACCTGGTCCACGTCGAGTGGATCGGCGACGAGGAGCAGTGGGTCGACCCCCAGGCCGAGGCCGACGCGATCGAGGCCATGCTCCGGCTCGGCCTCACGACACCCCAGATCGAGGCCGCGCGCCTCGGGCGCGACTGGCAGGAGCTCGTCCGCCAGAAGCTCGTGGCCGAGAAGTTCGAGCGCGATCTCCGCGCCGAGCTCGGGCTGCCCACCCTCGAGGAGGTCGCCGCGGCGAAGCCCGGCGCCCAGCCGCGCCGCCCCGCGATCGAGCAGATGCCCGCGCCGCGCAAGGCGGCGAAGGAGGCCGCGTGAGCCAGAGGGCCGAGAGGATCCTGCGCTGCCAGCTCGAGTGCGAGGTCCGCGGGATCGACGAGGAGAAGAGGCAGGCGACGTTCGTGGCCGCGACGGAGCGCGCGGTCGCCGTGTCGCCATGGGGACCGCCCGAGGTCCTGCGCATGAAGGGCGCACGCCTCAAGCGCTACAAGCGGAACCCCGTCGTCCTCGACTCGCACCGCCGCTCTTCCGTCGAGGACGTGATCGGGAGCGCGACCGTCACCGTCCAGGGACGCGAGCTCCACGCCGTCATCACCTACGACGAGGACGAGCGCTCGGAGCGCGTCTGGAAGAAGGTCCGCGCCGGCAGCGTCCGCGCGATCTCGATCGGCTACGTCGTGAACCGCGCGAAGGTCCGCCGACTCCGCGAGGGCGAGCACGACGGCGCCGGCGACGCCCGCGTCGAGGGCCCTGCCGACATCGCGAACGAATGGGAACTGCTCGAGGTGTCCAACGTCGCCATCGGGGCCGACGAGGACGCGCTCCGGCGCAGCTTCTACGACGAGATCCACCACCACGAGGAGGGCCGCATGTCGTCCATCAACTACGGCGCCGGCGTGACCGGCGCCCCCGAGCTCGGCGCTCCGCTGGGCACCCCCGGCGAGCGCACGTCGCCGCTGCCGACGCCGCCGGCGAACCCTCCCGTGATCCCCGCGCCGCCCTCGGGGCCTGCGCCCTCGAGCTCGGCTCCGGGCGTCCAGCTCGCGCCCGCGGCGGTCGACGCGCTCTCGCGCGCGGCCATGCGCGAAGCGCACAAGCGCGAGGTCCTCGCGATCACGCCGCGCGGCCTCGAGAACGTGGCGGAGCGCGCGATCGCGCAGGGCCTCGACTTCGAGGCGACGCGCAAGGTCCTCCTCGAGGAGCAGGCGAAGCGGTTCGCGCCGCTCGGCACGCCCGAGCCTGTCGCGCCGACCGCGCCGCCCCAGCGCGGCGGCGCCGCGCAGCCGCCGGCGGCGCCCGCCGTGCGCGAGATCACTCCCGAGGTGCTGCTCAGGTCCTTCGAGAGCCTGAACGACTGAGCTTGAGCTGTCACCGCGATCGACGACGACAGGGTCCTTCAAAGAACGAACGCGACTGAAGAGGACACGCCATGGCCACGAACCAGCTTCGCTACGTCGGCAACATCTACGGGGCGCCGGGCCCGTATCGGCACCGCGTGAAGATGCAGGCCGGCGCCACCCAGGAGCTCCGGCACGGCGAGATCTGCAAGCTCTCCGCGGGCAACTTCGTCCCGCTCGCGGCCGACGAGGCCATGGCGGCCGTCGTCGCGATCGCCGACCTCGAGCTCCTCCCGGGCGACCTCGCCGGCTTCCGGAGCTTCATCATTCCGCGGCCCGGCGACCTCTTCGAGGGCGACCTCGACGCCGCGGCGGCGCCCGCCCAGGGCGCGGACCTCTTCATCGCGAGCTCGACGTCGCTCACGACCGCCGGCGCGAACGTGTTCGGCAACGTGTGCGACGAGTCGCTCCTGCCCCCGCAGGGCTTCCAGAGCCGATCCCCGAGCTTCGACGCGGGCACGACGGTCCGGACGACCTCGCGGGTCCGCTTCACGATCAAGCAGTCGGTCAGCTACCTCGCCGCGCTCCAGAAGTAACCAGCGGCACCACCAGCGACACCCCTTTGCCCCACAACTCGGGGCCCAGTGGGAGGAACAATGAAGCGGACGTTCATCCGGAGCGACCTCGCCTACAGGCAGGGCGGGGTCCTGAGCCCGTCCGAGCTCGCGGACTACGCGCGCGGTCACCCCGACGAGTTCATGCGGAAGGTCGAGGACTTGATCAGCGCGCGGAAGCTCACGCTCCGCTCGTTCCCGGACCTCCAGTCGTTCTTCCGCGCGTTCCTCGACGTGCAGATCCCCACGCTCGTCGACGTCGGCGGCGGCCACATGCGCTCGATCACGACGAGCGCCTTCCCGCTGCTCATGGGCAGCCTCGTGGTGGCCGAGCTCAACCGTGCCTACGAGGACGTCCCGACGGTCGGCCACGAGCTCGTGACCGACATGGAGAGCAACAAGAAGTTCACCCACATCGCGAAGATCCACCACCTCACGCCCAAGCAGCTCGAGGTCGCGGAGGGCGCCGAGTTCCCGCTCATGAGCTCGGCCGAGTCGTTCACCGTGATCGGGCACAAGCGGAAGGGCTTCCAGCTCGCGATCACCCAGGAGGTCCTCGAGGAGAACGATCTCGGGGGCTTCATCGAACTCGTCAGCACGGGCGGCGGGTTCTCGGCCGAGGTGATCGAGGAGCAGACGCTCGCGCGCGTCTGCGACCAGAACGGCAGCGCGGTGGCGCCGACCGAGCCTCGCGTGTACCGCCCGAACGGCGCGGCCGCGGCGCTCTACTCGACGACCGCCACGCCGCAGACGCCGAACGGGACGCGGCTGATCAACAACGCGCTCGTCGACGACACCGACATCGAGAACGCGCAGAACCGCCTCGCCGGCTTCCTGAACACGCGCGGTCGCAAGATCCACATCCCGCCGTCGAGCCAGATCATGCTCGTCCCGCACGCGCGCCGGACCGTCGCGTGGCGGCTCACCGCCGCGCTCATGACGCCCGGGATCGAGAACGACCCGAACCCGGTCGGTCCGAGCGGGATCAACAAGCCGGGCAAGGTCGTCAGCACGCCCAAGCTCGACGACATCTCGGCGAGCGCCTGGTACCTCGGCGACTTCAAGCGGCAGTTCCGCCGGAAGTGGAAGATCCGCACCGAGACGGTCTCCGTCTACGCGGATCCGATGCAGTACCTCCGGACGCGCGAGGCCTACAGGACGCGCGTCTGCTGGGACGTCGAGGTCGGCGCGGTAGACAACGTCTTCGTCGTCCAGTCGCTCGAGGGCACGGAGGCCGCGACGGCCCCGGCCGCTTCGAGCCAGGACGTCTGACCCCTCGCGAGGCGTCGCTGAGGACCTCGGCGACGCCTCGCGCACCAGCTCCCCAGCTCCCTGAGCTCGCACCAGGAGAGAAACCATGAAGCGCCACCTCTGGCTCCCGCTGCTCCTCCTCCTCGCCGCGATCGCCGGCATCGTTCGCGCGGCCGACACGAGCGTGAGAGGCCTCGACCGCGGCCAGGTCCAGGTCTCGACGGGCACCGCCTGGGTGGACGTGTCGATCGCGAACTACACGTCCGCGCAGGCCTTGCTCACGATCGAGCCGCAGAACTCGCACGCCCTGCAGGACTGCCGGGTCATGCTCGACCTCAACAGGTCGGGCTCCGGCTTCCAGGCCGCGGGCTACACGACGGAGACGATCCAGTTCCGCGTCTCGCGCCGGGTCGACGGCAGCAACTGGCGACGCGACAACACCAAGAAGTATCCCGCCACGGCGCTCGCGGCCGACGACTCGGCGAGCGAGGGCATCGAGATCCCGCTCGGCCTGATCGACCCCGACGGCGCCGCGCGCATCGAGGTCGTCCTCTCGGCCGAGGATACGGGGGACATCGCGATCCCCTACCGCGTGATCTACAGGTCGGGCGCGAACGCCACGATCACCGCGCAGTCGAACTGAGGTCCTCGTGTTCGCGGACCTCTTCGAGGGCGGCTGGGACTTGCTGAAGGCCGTCCACGGGGAGTCGATCGTCGTCGCGCCCGCGGGCACGCCGGCGCCGGCGATCACTGCCGTCGTGAAGCGCGGCGCGGTCCTGGACCGGCGCTTCGCCGACGGCGCGCAGAAGCACAGCCTCGCCGTCGTCCTCGTCGAGACGGCCGACGTGAGCGGCTGGACGCCCGGACCGACCGAGGCGACCGGCGACACGCTCACGTTCGACGGCCTCACGCACGCGGTCCTCGAGGTCAAGCAGCGCACCGGAGGGCGCGTCGCCCTCCAGACCCTCGCCGCGGCCGTCGAGCGGTTCGGCGGAGACGAGTCGATCCCGAGGAGGTGAGCCGTGCCGAACGTCACCCCGACGGACGCCCTCTCGCTCGCGGCGTCGACGCTGCGCCTCACGATCGCCGACTCGGCGACGTTCAGGACCTGGACGAACTCGGCGAACCAGGCCGCGGCGCTCGCGAAGATCTTCTCGGGCTCCGCGCCCGCGGGCACGACCGCCCCCTTCGCCGTGATCGAGGGCCCCGTCGATCGCTGGGCGCGCGACGGCGGCGGCGCGCGCGAGCGCTGGGTCGGCACCGCCGAGCTCGTCGTGCGCTTCCGCGGCTCCGCCCCGACCGAGGCCGACTCGTGGGACGCCCGGTTCGAGTTCTTGAACAAGGTCGGCGCGATCGCGCGCGAGCTGCGCGCCCTCTTCGGCCGCGTCGGCTACTTCGACGCCGACGCCTGGGAGGCGCTCTCACCCGGCCCCGTTCGGCCCACGCGCACCGAACGAGTCACCGCCGTCGGCGACTACTACGAGCTCGCGTTTCGAGCGGTGACCGCGCTCGTGGAGCAGTGACCGTGAAGACCATGCACCTCTGGGTCCCGACGAAGTCCTCGAGCTCCGACCCGCGGAAGCGGGCACGCGACGAGCGACCGCGCGTGATCGAGCGCGACTCGTCGCCGCCGGCGCCGGGCGACGTCTTCGAGGTCCTCGCGAGCTCGGCCGACGACGCGCGCGCCGCGCACACGCTCGCCCTCGCGTGGAAGGGGGGCGAGCCCCCCGAGGACGACGAGGCGCTCGCCGCCTGGGTCGCCGGACGCGAGGCGCGCCGGCGCGTGCGCCACCTCGCGACCTGGGTCGCGCGGGACGGCGAGCTCGTGAAGCGGATGCCCGGCACGCCCGGCAAGAAGAAGGGGGCCTGAGCCATGGCCGACCGGAGTATCGCCCAGGCCGTGTGGACGCGGCACGCCGGGAAGGAGCTCGGCCTCTTCCTGTGCATGCTGCGCGACTGGTCCGAGAAGAAGGACCGGCACGTCCGCCAGCGCACGCAGGTCGAGATCTGGGGCGACACCGCCACCGCGCGCATCAGCTCGATCACCGTCGCCGGCGCCGTCTACGGGACGAACTGCACCGTCGACGGCTACATCTACGTCCGGATCACCGCGAACGGCGGCAACTGGGACGTCGACTTCTACAGGGCGACCGGAGCGGGCGGCGGCGACAAGGTCGCCCACGTCACGAACGTCGCCGCGAGCAGCACGACCGCGCTGACGGCGGACAACGACTCCGGGATCACGGGCTCGATCACGCTGACCGGTTCGATCTCGGCCGAGGCGACCGACCGCCTCAAGCTCCGCGTGATCATCGACTACCCCGCCCGCGTCGCCCAGGTGTTCAACCAGGACGGCTCGAGCGAGGACGACGCGTTCGGCTCGGACGTCGCGAACGACCTGGACGAGGTCCTCGCGGGGCTCGCCGAGCAGGGAATCCAGGCGATCCGGGCGGCGATCGCGCGCTTCCAGTGCGGCGACGAGAACCACGCCGGCCGTGCGAACAAGCTCTTCGAGGCCGCGGACACCGTCTCGTATCAGGAGGCCTTCCGCTCCGTCGACGGCCTCGTGACGGTCACGCGCTCGGGCGCCATCGAGACCATGCGCACCTCGATGCGCGACGACACGGACGGCGGCGAGCAGTCGGTGCTCGAGCGCGTCGTCGCGGACGGCGCCGCCAGCTTCGGCAGCAACAACCGCGGCGTCGGCGCGGTGTCGGCGTTCACGCCGGGAGAACGACTCCCGGCCGGTCGCCTCGTCATGAAGTGCACCGCCGGCGCCGACACGAACAACATCGACGCCCAGCGCTTCGACGGCTACTACGCCAAGGACGAGGGCTCGGACGAGACCCGGATCCCGTGCGGCGGGCTCATCGTCGGGCGGCCGTGGACGGGCCCGGGCGGGATCTCCTTCACGCTCACGAACACGATCTCGAAGGCGAACGACGGCAGCAACACGAAGCTCGCCGCGGCGAGCGCGTTCTCCTTCACGGGGATGAAGAACGCCAACTCCGACTACGGGACCATCTACGTCCTGATCAAGTCGAACGGCTCGGCGTGGGATGTCTTCTTCTACAGCTCGGAGGAGGCGCGCGACGCCGCGCAGGGCAGCGCGACGGACACCGGACTCGTGGCCATGGCTCAGGGGATCGCGACGGGCGGCGCCTTCCTCGCGGCGGCCGCGGGCGGGTCCGGGCTCCAGGTCAGCGGCCAGGTTGGCTCGGGCCCGAGCAACAACGACGAGTGCGAGCTCGCGCTGAACCCCTTCTACCGACAGAACGCGAGCCTCGAGGCCGACACGTTCGAGATCCCGTTCACGGTCGCCGCGGGCGCGGGCCTCTACCAGTCGACGCTCGCGCGGCACGGCCTGGGCGAGCTCAACAGCGCGTCGTCGAACCCGACGATCCCCGACACCTACGTGAAGGCGGGCACGTTCGCGCCCGTGGCCGTGACCGACAACTGACGGGAGGCGTAGCTCGTGGCCAAGCTCTACGCGCTCGAACTCGTCGGCTCGGGCTACACCTTCACGTTCGCGGTCGAGGGCGAGGTCCTCCCGCGCTACGTCGCGGAATACAAGGAGAACGCCGACGACCCCGTCCTCATCGGGCTGCGTGAGACGTGGGACTGCGGGCGGTGCCTGCTCGTCTCGACGCACGCGACGACGCCGGCGAGGGACCTCCTCCAGCAGCTCTTCGCGGTCGCCGCGCGCCTCGAGACGCGCACCGCCTCGCCGATCAGCGCGCGGCTCATCTGGGACCCCTCGGGGACGCCCTCGACGCTCCGGACCCTCGGCGGCGCCGGCTACGAGAAGTTCCGGATCGAGCTCATGGAGGTCGAGCGGCAGCCGCAGGTCAGGGGTTCGGGCGATCGCCGGACGTCGCTCGCCGTGCACCTCCGGCTCTCCGCGGTCGAGAAGTTCGCCGAGACCGTGACGGGGCTCGTCCTCTTCGACCAGAAGGTCTTCCTCGACGGTGAGGCCGGGAACCGGGTCATCACCTACCGGACCGAGCTCACGACGAAGGCCGGCGTCGACGCGCGCGAGAAGGCGGCGGAATACGCGGCGATCGACATCACCTCCTTGGGCGGCTCCAACTGGAGCTACCTCACGAACACCGAGGAGGGGATCACCTACGAGGCCGTCGACTCGGATGTGCCCAACAGCCGCGTCCCGAACCACGTGATCGCGATCTCGCGCGTGCGCGAGTGGGGCGTCGACATCGGCGCGAGCGCGCCGGGCACCGCGCCCACCGACGTCGGCCTCCGGATCCAGCGCACGGAGGACGCGCGCACGGTGATCACGCGCACGACCGCTCGCGCGAAGGGTCCCGGCTACGCCGCGTGGATCGCCTCGCAGGCGCCGGTCAACTTCTTCGCGATCGAGGACGACACCGAGGATGAGGAGTCGCAGTCGGCGACGAAGACGTGGCTCGTCCTCGAGGACAAGGCGCGCTCGCACTACTGGGAGCTCACGTCGATCACCCTCGCCGGGGGCGGGAAGGCTCAGACGTGGGAAGCGGTCGGCGGCTTCCGGCCCGTGCGCCAGACGGGGGCGCTCACGCACCTCGTCCTCACGGTCGTCGGCCGCGTCGTGCGCCACGGCCTCTTCCTCACGAACCGCGACCTCCTCCTCCCCGGGCCGCTGCCCGCGCCGTGGGTGCTCCAGGACCACCTCTGCCAAGAGGACGACGCGGAGATCGAGCCGGGCGGCGAGGCGCTGGACGCCGGGCAGTCGCGCTGGGTCCGACGCTTCACCGCCGTGTGGCACGCCGACCGGCCGCCGGCGATCGCGCCCGGAGTCCACCTCCGGGCCAGCCGCGGCGTCGTCTCCTACAAGGGCCTCGCATGAGCGTCGAGTTCGAGCACCTCCGCTCCCTCGTCGACGAGCTCCGTGCGACCGTGGCGGCCCAGGGTCGCGAGCTCGCGACGCTCCGGGGAGAGCTCGAGGCGGCGCGCCGAGATGCGCGCCGAGCCGAGGCTTCGCCGGCGAACGACGCGCGACAGGGCGGCCTCACGAACACCCTCGTCTCGGGCGTGACGGCCGCCTCTCCCCTCCCGGCGCGGCTCGGCCTCGCACCACCGCGACGCGACCTCGCGGGCGCGGACGTCGCCGGCGACGTCGCCGGCGCGAACCGCGTCCTCGCGCTCGGTCGCAGGGCCGGCACCGCCGCGGGGTTCTCGGTGAGCGCCGCGCAGGGCCTCAACGCCGGCGACTTCAACGGAACCGCGCAGCGCGCCCTCGAGGCGGTGCCCGGGATCGGGGCGATCATTGCCCAACTTCGCTCGCTCGTGGAGCCGATCGTCGAGCGCATCCTCCGCGCGAAGCTCGCCGAGGTCGAAGCGCGCGCGGACCTCGCCCTCGCCAGGATCCGCGCGGAGTTCGCGAGGGCGTCGAGCCCGCAGGCGCGCGCCGCGGAGGCGCGCGAGCGCGACCGCGCGGCGGAGCTCCTGCGCGCGCGCGGCTACGCGCATTACCAGGACTACCCCGGCTTCGGAGACGCGCGCTGATGGCCGGCACCTGGGCGAGCTACCAGGGTCACCCCTGCGTCGACGTCGACTTCGTCCGCAGCCGCGGGCTCGAGCCGGACACGTCGATCGTCGAGATCATCGCGAGCCCCGACCTCGAGCTCGAGGCTCCCCAGGAGAGCTCCCTCGCGAAGCGCGAGGCGCCGGAGCGGCGCACCTTCGAGCAGATCCTCGACGACGCGGCAGCGCCCTCGGACCTTGTCCCAGGCGCGCTCCTCAAGCCCGAGGGCACGCTCGTGTGCGCCGAGGTCCTCCAGGGGCAGCTCCGTGCGCTCGCGATCGCGGGGTTGTTCGTCCTCCGGCTCGAGCTCGCGCGCCGCGGCGAGGCGCCGGAGGCGGTGGTCTGGCGCGTCTACCTCGTCGACGAGCGCTTCTTCTGGCCCCTCGGCCTCGAGCCGCGCTGGAGCTACAACCGGGTCCGCGCGGACGGGAAGTCGTTCGCGATCGACTCCCTCGACCAGGCCTCGGACCCTCCGATCCCGTTCCCGACGTCGAAGCTCGTGGCCGCCGAGCTCGTCGCGCGGCTCTTCCGCGCCCCGACCGTGAGCGCCATGCCCAGCTCGTGGGGGACCGACTACCGAGAGTGGAGATGGAGGCCGTTCGAGCCGGCGGTGCAGGCGATCCGGACCGTGGTCGACGCCATGGGCGTCGAGCCATGCCTGAGGCTCGACGGCACGCTCGCGTTCCACGAGCCCGGCGACGGGGTCCTCGGCGCCGACGGTGTCGCCGTGCCGGGCTCCGCCGACGTCGACCCGAGCGGTGTCCCCTCCGGTTCGAACGCCAAGGCCCTGCCCGCGGACCTACGCCCCTGGCTCCGGGGGACGGGCCATGGACGCGCGCTCGAGTTCGGCTACCCCGAGCGCTACCTCGTCGTGGTCGGCGGCGTCCGGGTCGCGACCGTCGCGCTGGACGCATGGGAGCCCGTCCTCGTGATCCACGGCCGCCCGGTGCCGCTGACCGAGCAGACGATCCGCATGCTCACCGTCGGTCGACACGGTCTCGAGTGGCTGCACAAGTGGCTCGTCCAGCCCCCCGCTCACCAGCACGCTGTGGGCGTGACGGAGGCCGTCCTCGACCTGCTGCGGTCCCAGGCCTACCGTCTATACCGCCTCCCGGGCGCCGTCGTCTACGACGCGGCCGTCCGCGAGACCCTCCTCAAGGCGAAGGTCGAGGCGCTCAAGGCCGCGGGGATCCCTGAGGCGCAGGCACGGCAGATCGCGTCGAGCGAGCTCGCGCTCGCCCAGGTCCTGAACCCCGTCGCCGACGGCGACGCGCGACCTGGCAGGAACGCTCACCTCCTGCCGCTCGAGCGCCGCGCCGAGGTCGACGGCCGCGGCCGCATGGACGTGACCGTCCGGATCTACCGCTACGTGACGAAGTCGCGGACGTTCGACGACCGGACCGCCGAGAGCGAGGCGGTGGGCGAGGCCGTCCGCGAGCTCGCGTCCCTCTCGACGCAGATCCGCGACGCGGCCGCGATCAAGTCCGTCCCCGATCCGTGGAACCTCACGAACAAGCGCCTCGAGGCGGTCCCCATGTCGCTCCGGCTCGAGCTCGTGGCGAAGTCGTTCGGGTTCGCCAACGCGTTCGGCAAGTACGTGGGCGGCGAGGACTGGGAGCGAGCCCGGCAGGAGGCGATCGCCGTCGATCGCATCCAGGCGATCGACCCCGCCCTCGCGGCGCGCTACGAGGCCGCGCTCAAGAAGAAGCTCGACGCCGAGGACAAGCTGAACGGGACCGGGAACGCCGAGCTCTACGAGCTCGCGAAGCCCTATGCGGCGGTGAACAACGATCGACCGCAGTCGCAGATCCGCGCGACGGTCGAGGCCCTCAGGCGACTCGACGAACGCGTTGGGCAGCTCCTCGCAGAGAAGCGTCAGGTCGAGGCCGCCGGCGGCCGACTCGGCACGTCGATCGGCGGCGTCTACTTCGAGAACCTCGACCGCGCGGACGACCTCGGAGCTTCCGTCTACTCAGAGGACCTGGGGATCATCCGCACGAGCTGCCTCGCCGGGCACCTCCTCGATCCGGACGTGCACGACTCGGGCTCGACCACCTTCGTCCCGCTGCCGGTGCGCGTCCTCTTCGGCGCGACGGTGCGACCGCGCACCGATCGTCCTCTCGGGACCCCGAGCGGCACGCCCTCGGGCGCGGTGGCGAAGGCCGAGCCCGACGTCGTGCCCGAGGCGCTCTCCGATCGCGAGACGATCTTCCGCGCCGTCTACGAGCGCGTCGGCCGAGGCCTCGCCCGGCCGGTTCCCGACGCCGACGTCACCGACGAGGTCCTCCGCGCCGCGGCGCGCCTCGAGCGGCCCGACCTCGCCGAGCTCGTGCCGATCGCCGCCGCGGGCAACCGGGCCGCGCTCCTCGCCCAGGCGCAGGACGCGGCCGCGACGCTCTTCCGGCGCCAGGACGTCCTCCGCTCGGAGACGCTCACGATGCTCGGGCCCTGGGCCGTGAACCCCGACGGCGTCGTGTCGACCGTGCGCGTGCAGATGAGGCACGACCCCGAGAGCGGCGCGCCCTGCGGCTTCCTGACGACGGTGACAACGGGCTCGAGCGCCTTCAAGACGCGCCGGCAGGGCACGCAGGAGCGGGCGCCTCGCCCGCGCGGTCCAGAGGACGACCGGGAGAGGTTGAGGCCATGAGCCACGACGAGAAGCACCTCGAGGGCTCGGCCCCGATCCTGATCGTGATCGCGTCCGCGGTGAGCGGGACGCTCCGGAAGAACGACGAGGCCTTCGGCGCGCGGATCGGCATCCCGTCGAAGCGCGACCCGCTCACCGGCGCGCCCGTCTTCGGGCCGCGTGACGTGGGCCTCTTCGAGCCGACGCACCTGCGCATGCTCGATCGCCAGCGCGGTGCGCCGATCGACGACGTCCGCATCGGCATCCAGCTCTGGAACGACTACGGGAGGAACCACCGCGCCGCGGCCGAGGGCGACGCCCCGCACGGCCAGAGCAACGTCTACACGTCCGCGAACCCGTCGACCCGCGTCGTCGACGCCGAGGGGCGCGAGGCCTTGATCGGGACGAGCGAGCGGAACGTCGGCGCCGAGGACGGCCTCTATGTGCGCGCGCTCACGTGCCCGCCGATCCCGCTCTCGCCCCCCGAGGACGCTGAGAGCGAAGACGGCGCCGGCGACGAGGAGATCCAGCAGCAGGAGGAGGAGCTCGAGGACGAGGGCCCCGTGGCGTTCCCGCCGGGTGTCGCGGTGCTCGAGCGGCCCGGCCTCGAGCGCGTGACGATCCTCACGCCCTCGAGCGGCGCGGTCACGTTCGTGGGGCCCGAGGCCGTCGCCGCGGCGAAGAAGGCGGCGCGCTCGCGCGGCGCGACGGCCGCCTCGATCTTCTCGGCCGTGCGCGCGGCCGTCCCGATCCAGGGCCGGACCGACGGCAAGAAGTTCCAGAGCCACCGCGACACGCTGTCGGGCGGCCCGAACCAGTTCGGGCTCGACCTCGAGTTCGACGGTGTCGGGACCGTCGGGCCCGGGCCCCCGATCGGCCTCGACCTCGAGTTCGACGGTGTCGGGACGGTCGGCCCGGGGAGCCCGACCGGCCTCGAGATCGACCCCCGGAGCTACACACGCCAGGTCCTCGCCGACGCGTTCGCCCTCGAGGAGCGCGCGCGGATCGCGCAGGCGACCGGGAGCCCGAAGACCGCGAGCGCGCTCCTCGCCCGCGCGGCTCAGCTCAAGGCGCAGGCCGCCGCGGCCGTCGACCAGCTCGCCGCGCGCACGATCGCGGCGGACAAGGAGCGGACGCGGTGACCGCTGGCGAGGGCCACGTCGAGCGCGCGGCGATCCCCGGCGGCTACGTCGTGGGGGCGATCAAGGTCGGCCTGCTCTCGACGGTCTTCGCGCCCGACGAGTCGCTCGGCCACCTCTTCCTCGGGCGCGACGGCCAGGAGATCGGGACGCTCCCGATCCGCCACGACGCGCAGTTCGTGCAGGCGCGGCGCTCGGGCAAGGCGATCGGCTCGGGCTCGAGCCCGGGAGCGGTCGTCGTCGCGGCGGACGCGCCGGTCGATCCCCCGACGACGCAGGAGAAGGGCGAGGCCGCGCCGTGGATCGGTCGTCTCGCGCTCGACGACCTCGACGTCGCCGGCGTGAAGTTCCCGCGGAAGGGCAAGCCGATCAAGCTGCGCTTCGCCTGGGACAGCGGCGAGGCGAACGAGGACAGCGTCCTCGGCCACGAGACGGGGCAGGTCGTCGCCTACGGTTACATCGACGCGGAGATCACGCCCACGACGCCACCGCCGAAGCCCGTCTACATCATCGGCGGCCGCGACGGAAAGGACGGCCAGGACGGGAAGGATGGCAAGGACGGGAAGCCGGGCGCCCCGGGCGCTCCGGGCGGCGGTGGGCCCGGCGGCGGCGGACCCGGCGGCGGCCCGGACGGCGGAGGCGGACAGGGCCGCGCCTACGATCCCGACACGGGCGATCCCGGTCTCTACGACCCGCTCTCGATCCCCGAGGTCGCCTACTCGACCGGCCCGATCGACGAGCAGGAGTTCCCGAACGGCGTCCCGTGCCCGAACGAGACGTGGGACCCGACGACACCCGGCCAACCGGTCGGGGGGTGGGTCCCCGTCACGAGCACCGACGAGGCGCTGATCGTCGGCGGGCTCATCGTCCCGACGAACGGCGCGCCCACCGCGGAGCCGGGCGCGAACATCGTGAACTACCGCCTCCCCATGTGGGGGCAGCCGGGCGGCGCGCGCTACCTCGAGGACCAGGTCCACCTCCTGACGTCGTTCCTGAACGCCGATCGCCGCGTGATCCACGCCGCGTTCGGTGGGCCCGAGTACCTCGCGTCGAACATCGGCCTCGTCCACGTGAACTCGGAGACGAACCCGCCCGCGGCCTCGAGGATCGGCGCGCACTGGACGGCCCCCGAGGAGGGGCTCGAGCTCGCGCTCCCGGTGTTCGAGGTGACGCAGTACCTCGTCGGCCGCGACGGCGCGATCACGACGCGGCCGTCGGGCGGCGAGGACGATCCCGTGCGCGGCATCCTCAACGTCGAGCGCGCCTTCGTCGGGCACGTCGAGGACGAGCGCGCCCTGATCTACCTCGACCCGGACAAGCTCCGGCAGGGCGGGAGCCACTCCGACTACATCCGCACGCGCGACAAGTCGTTCGTGATCGACTCGGACGGCGCGACGACGACCTCCGCCCTCGACTGCGAAGGCACGTGCGCCGCGGACTTCGTCGCCGCGGTGCAAGGGCTCATCCCGAGCATGCCCTCCGAGGAGGCGCCGGCGGCGGTCGTCCAGGCCGGCATGGGCCTGTGGCTCCGCGACGACGGCGCGCTCATGCTCCACTGGGACGGCACCGACACCGCCCTCACGGGCGGCGGCGGCGGCTCGAGCTCGTCCTCCCTCGCGCATGGCGACGGCCGAGACGGCGACGTCACGCTCGACGGCGCGACGGATTACCCGGACTTCGCGACGAGGTCGGGCTCCCTCTACACGCTCACCCGACACGTCTTCGCCGACGAGCTCGTGATCGACGCGTCCGTCGCGCTCGACTGCAACGGGTTCGGCGTCTTCGGCAAGACGTCCATCGTCAACAACGGCACGATCCGCGACAACGGCTCCATGGGGTCGGCGGTCGGGCCCGGCGGCGCAGGCGCGCCCGACGGCGAGTTCCTCGGCGGCGCCGACGGCGGCGACGGCGCGATCGGCGCCGCGGCACTCGACGGCGACGACGTCACGAATGGCCTCGGCGGCGCGGGCGGCGCGGGCGGCGCAGGCACGACGCACGCGGCGGGGGCGGGCGGCACGGTCTCGGCGCCCTCAAGCTCGGACGCGATCGCGATCCTCACCAACGCGCTCATCGGGGCGATCTTCTCCGGCGGCGCCTGGACGCGTGTTCGCGGCGGCGGCGGCGGCGGCGGCGGCGGCTCCACGAACTCGAGCGAGGGCGGCGGGGGCGGCGGCGGCGGCGGCTACCTGCTGCTCTCCACGGCCTCGCTCACGAACAACGGGAGCATCCAGGCGAACGGCGGCGCTGGCGGCGACGGGGCGCCGACCGGCGGTTCGGGCGGCGGCGGTGGTGGCGGCGGCGTCGTCGCCCTGATCGTCGGCGCCGAGAGCGGCAGCGGCACCGTCACGGTCGCGGGCGGGGCCGGCGGCAACGGATTCGGGACCCGACCCGACGGGGCCGCGGGCTCGGCCGGTCGCGTGATGCGGCTCTAGCGCCCGGGTTCTGTCACCGGCCGCAGCGACCTTCTCCACGCGAGGAGATCGCGTGAGCGACACCGCGAAGACCTTCTCTCCCTTGCGGGCCGAGGCCGGCTACCTCGACTCCCTCACCGAGCAGGTGAGGAAGCTGGACAAGGAGCGCCTGCAGATCGCGGCCGACTCCATGGTCGTGGTGTCCCAGGCGAGGGAGCGTCTCGGGCTCCCCACCGACGCGCGCCTGATCTACGACTCGGCCCGGCGCCTCTTCGTCCTCGAAGAGCGCGCCGCGGCGCCGGCGCCGCCCGCGCCTCCTCCGACCTCCTCGACGACGCCGACCGAGCCAAAGGAGTCCGCATGAAGCCGAAGCGCTCCCGCGCGCGCCAGGTCGGCCTCTCGACGCTGCTCGCGGTCGTGGCCGCGCTCTGCATGGTCTGCGGTCACCACGAGGCCGGCGCGCTCCTCCGCGCGCTCTCGGGTTCGATCGCCGGCGTCGCGAGCGCCGCCCGATGATCGCTCAGCTCCAGCCCGCGACGTGGGCCGAGATCGCCGAGCGCATCGGGATCCCCGCGGCCGTCCTCCTCCTCGTCCTGATCGCCCTCGGCCTCGGCGCCGCGTGGGTCGCTCGTCACGTGATCCAGCCGCTCGTGAACAGCTGGCTCGCGATGAACAAGGCGCACGTCGACTTCGTGAAGAAGTGCGGCGACGCGATCGACAGGCTCTCGCTCGCCGAGGTCGCCCAGACGGCGGAGATCGGCGCGATCCGGAAGCAGGGCGCGCAGACGCTCGAAGCCGTGCGCGGCGTCGACGACCGCATGCACGAGCTCAAGACCATGGTCTCGCAGCTCGGCTCGAGCCGCGAGTGATGAAGGAGAGCAGCATGAAGGGACGCATCCTCGGCGCGATCGCCGCGGCGCTCGTCATTTCGACGAGCGCCCTCCTCTACATGAGCGCGACGGCACCGCCGGTGTCGGCCGCAGGGACGCTCGCGGAGATCCACGAGTCGGCCGGGAACCGCACCGGGAACTCGAGCGGCTACCGCGTGACGCGGTTCCGTGAGACCGACATCGCGTCGACGAATCACGACACGAACCTGATCCCCACCGCGGGTGGTGTCGCGGGTTTCGTCCCGCTCTACGACTCCTCGGTCCTCTACATCGACATCAGTCTGGCGACGAGCCGAGCCGTCAAGCTCACCGTCGCGAAGGCCGGGAACACGACGAAATCGATGCTGCTGAACGAAGGCGTCGCCCTCGTGGCCGGCGCGCACAAGACGCTCGGTCCGATCCCCACGGTCAAGGGGGCGATCTACAACCTCCAGCTCGTCGCCGGCGCGAGCGCGATCGACTACCTGGTGATCACCGAGGCCTCGGGGGCGGTCGCCCGCGCGGGGGGCGGCGGCTCGCCGTTCTCCTCCGCCTCTCTCGACACGATCGGCTCAACGCGTGGCTCGATCCTGTACCGGGGCGCGAGCGGGTGGGCGATCCTGACGCCGGGCACGAGCGGCCACGTCCTCAAGAGCGGCGGCGCGGGCGCCGACCCGAGCTATCAGGCAGAGAGCGGCGGCGGCGGCGGCGGCGGCACGCTCGACCAGGCCTATGACAGCGGCGGTGCGGGTGCGGGCCGGACCATCACGGTCGACAGTGGCGCGGTCGCGCTGACGAACAACGGGGCCAACGGCAACGGTGTGCTCGAGATCACCAAGGATCCGGCAGCGGAGCAGGATGGCGATGCGCTCTACATTTCCATGGGGGACCACGCGGGCGGCTGTGCCCTCCGAATCGAGACGTCGCACGCCAACGACAACCTGATTACTGCGTCGGGGCCCGACGACAAGTTCGAGGTCCTGCCCTCTGGCCGTATCAGACTCGCCAACAATGAGGGCGAGGGTGCGCAGATCATCTGCGGCTCGGGCTCGCCGGAGGGGTTGGTCACGGCACCGGTCGGATCGATCTTCCTGCGAAAGAGCGACGGCGGCGCCGGGAGCACGTTCTACGTCAAGGAGAGCGGCGCCG
>Ga0196978_1000380_pt1 | contig 22892 bp, 14 predicted proteins | sample S3v_2013CmetaG_FD_155491 | JGI IMG/M metagenome (GOLD analysis project Ga0196978, IMG submission 155491) | Soil microbial communities from Anza Borrego desert, Southern California, United States - S3+v_20-13C | ecosystem: Environmental > Terrestrial > Soil > Desert | place: USA: California... | reverse complement strand
TGACGAAGTCGCGCGTCATGGCGGGCGTGCATACGCCCGCCGCGCGCACCGTTCCAACGGTGACCTCGGCGTGGCGGCCCGATCGGCGGAGCGGACGACGATAGCGCCGCATCCGCCGCGTTGCGCGACTCGTCGCTCGCTTCAGCGGGCCTCCAGCCCGCCTGCGCTCGCTTCTCGCCGCGCGCCTTGCGGCTGCAGCACTCTCGCCGCCCGCGCTCGAGCACCTCGGCGTGGCGGCGGGGTCGGCCGAGCGGACGGGGACATAATTGTACCTGTACCCATGATTCGCGTATCTCGGGGCGCTTCATGGACGAGCCAGGTTCCGATGAGATTCCGGCGCTGCGCAGGCGGCTCCGGTATGTGCGCATCTCCAGCGACAGGCTCAACCTGTGGCGTTTTCCGAACTTTCTGATCATCGGACCGCAGCGCACCGGCACGACCTGGCTGCACGCCAATCTGCGCGAGCATCCGGAGATCTTCCTGACCGAGCCCAAGGAGCTCTACTTCTTCAGCCGCCTGAAGATGAAGGACAGCCCGCGCTTCGAGTCCGACGAGCTCGACTGGTATCTGAACTTCTTCCGCCCGCCGCTGCGGCATCGGCTGTACAAACACCTGCAGATGCGGCGGCGTTTCGGCCGCCTCTACCAGCCGCGGGCCTTTGGCGAGGCCACGGCCAGCTATGCCGCGATGGACGACGATCTGATCGAGGAGATCGCCGTGCTGCGTCCGGACGTCAAGATCCTGATGATGGTACGGGACCCGGTCGATCGTGCCTGGTCCCATGCCAAGAAGGATCTGGTGCGCAACCGCGGGCGCAAGATGGCCGACGTCAGCGACGCCGAGTTCCACGCTTTCTTCTCGGACCCCTACCAGATCCGCTGCGCGCACTACGAGCAGAACCTGGTGCGCTGGCAGGCCAGGTTTCCTGCTGCGCAGATCTTCGTCGGCTCGTTCGAAGACGTCGAGCAGCGCCCCGAGGAGCTTCTGGCCCGCGTCACCGCTTTCCTCGGCGTATCGAGCGATCCGCGTTACATCGACGCCGAGCTCTCGCGCAGCGCGGTCAATCCGACGGGCCAGTCCGAAGTACCGGAACGTTACCGGCGCTACCTCGAGGGCCTTTTGGCCGGCCCGATCGACAGCTGGAAGCGTCGCTTCGCCCGCGGCGCCGAAGCATCCGGCTGAAAACGCGGGCGTCCGGGCATGGACGCGCCGGCATTGCATCGCCTCGATCACGCGCGCAGAGGAAATCCATGAGCGGATCGACCGACGAGCTTGGCGAGCTGGATGCGACCGCGCAGGCCGCGCGGATACGAAGCGGCGAAGTCAGCGCGCTCGAGATGGTGGAGGCTGCCATCGCGCGCATCGAGCGTGTCAATTCGTCGCTGAACGCGGTGATCCACCGCCTCTACGACAAGGCTCGCATCGAGGCTTCCAGCCCTGCCCTGCCCAATGGTCCGTTTCGCGGCGTGCCGTTCCTGGTCAAGGACATCGTCTGCCATACCGCGGGCGACCCGTGCCACGGCGGCATGCGACTGTTGCGCGATCTTCAGTGGCGCGAGAGCAGCGATACCTGGCTGGCCGAGCGTTTTCGCAAGGGCGGCTTCGTCTTCGTCGGCAAGACCAACACGCCCGAGCTGGCCTTCTCGCCGACCACCGAGCCGCTGGCCTACGGGCCGTCGCGCAATCCCTGGAACACGCAGTTGTCCACCAGCGGGTCCAGCGGCGGCGCTGCCGCCGCCGTCGCCTCGCGCATGGTGGCGGTTGCGCATGGCAACGACATGGGCGGCTCCATCCGCACGCCTGCCAGCGCGTGCGGCCTGGTGGGCCTCAAGCCGACGCGCGGCCGCACCACGCTGGGCCCGGACTTCGGCGAGTTCTGGTGGCAGACCACGCACGAGCACGTGCTGACGCGCACGGTGCGCGATACGGCCGGTGTCCTGGACGTCACCGCCGGCCCGGCGCCGGGAGATCCGTACTTCGCAGCGCCTCCCGCGCGGCCCTTCGCTCAGGAGGTGGGAGCGGATCCGGGCAGGCTGCGGGTGGGAATTTTCACCGATCGCCCCGGCGGACGCGGAATTCCACACGGCGATTGCCGCGCAGCCGCGGAGGAAGCGGGGCGCATGCTCGCGGGCCTCGGTCACGACGTCGAACTGGCAGGGCCCGCGGCGCTCTCGCGCACCGACGACGGAAGCGCCTCGGTTGTGTTTACGGTCTCCATCGCTCGCGAGCTCGAGCGATGGAGCGCGCGCACCGGACGCCGCATCGAGCCTGCGATCGTGGAGCCGACGACCTGGCTGGCCGCCGAGCTCGGGCGCGGCGCTTCGGCGACGATGTATGTCGAGGCCGTCGAGAAGCTGCAGTCGTTCGCGCGCGAGATCGCGCAGTGGTGGGAGCAGGGCTTCGACCTGCTGCTGACGCCCACTCTGGCCGAGCCGCCCTGGCCCCTCGGCATCCTCGGCCCGGCCGGCGGCGATCCGATGGACGTCATCCTTCGCTGGACCCACTACAGTCCCTACTGCACTCCTTTCAACATCACGGGCCAGCCGGCGATTTCGCTGCCGCTCTGCACCAATGCGGCCGGGCTGCCCGTAGGTGTGCAACTGGTGGCGGCATACGGACGCGAGGACGTGCTGTTGCGCATCGCGTCGCAGCTCGAGCAGGCGCACCCGTGGCGAGACCGTCGTCCGGACGTGTGCGCATAGTCTCGCCGGTCGGCATCCGCGCGCGCCGCAGAATTCACGACCTGGCCCCAAAAACCGCGTTTTCAGTACCTGACCCCGTTCCGGCGGCTTTGACGGATTGGTGACCGCGGCAGTATGTAGCTGCCTCACGTCCGGGAAGTTCGTCGTCCTTGGGGGACCACGCGAGCCGGACGAGCCCAGGGGAGGACCACATGGGAATTGCCCGACTTCTGTCGTCGGGTGCGCGGCATGCTGCCGTCGCCACCACGACTGCCCTTTTGCTGGCGTCCAACGCATTGGGCGCCGCCACCACCGTACGCGAGCCGGCCTGGGGCCTGCCGCACTTCTACGGCGACACCGACCTCGAACTGGCGCGCGAGAATGGGCGCGAGATCGCCAAGGACCGGCTTGGCCAGCTCATCCTGCTCTCGCGCGCCGGACGCGGAACTCTGGCGCAGGCCTTCGGTCTGCTCGACCCGAGCTTCGTGGCCACCGACATCGAGACGCGCATCGGCGGCTACACCAGCTCCGAGCTGAACTCGATGTTCACGCACCTGCCGCCGGCCACGCAGGCGCTGCTGCTGGCGTACTGCGACGGCGTCAACGACACCATCGACGAAATCTACTCGGGTGCACTCGATGCGCCCATCGAGGTTTCGGTACTTCGCAGCGACCTTCTCGACCTCGACGAGGATCTGTTCGGCAACGCGACCGATGTCTCCGACCAGGTCGATCCGTACTACAAGGCGCCCGGCGGCGCCGACCCGCAACGGCCGAGCGGCGGCTACCAGTTCACGCCCGAGATGGCGATGTCGATTGCGGTGCTGCAGGTCCGCAACTTCGGCCTCAACACGTTCGAGGAGCAGAGCCGCCTGGCCGAGCTCGTCGATCTGACCGACGACCTGGGCATGACGGCCGGTGAAGAGGTCTGGCGCGACCTCAATTTCCTGACCGATCCTCTGGCTCCCATTTCTGTTCCTGATCCGACCACGCCCGGTTACGGCGGCCCTCTCGCCAACGTTCTCGAGCTCGATGACGCCGTGGCCAGCATCGACGAGGCCGAGATGGAACGCACGCGCCGCTGGGCCGGCAAGGACTGGAAGGCCTCGGCCGAGGAGATCAAGGCGCGCGCCAGCTTCCGCGAGGAGACGCTCAAGCGCTGGAGCGCGTGGCCCAAGCTCGGCAGCTACGCCTGGCTGATCGCGGGCAATCGCTCGGCGACCGGCAATCCCTGGCTCGGCGGCTTTCCACAGACCGGCATCCAGACGCCCTCGCTCATGCATTACGCCGAGAACCGTTCCGGCGAAGGCATCATGGGCAACGGCATGGAGTTCGTCGGCGGCCCCTACGTGCTGATCGGACACACCGATTCGGTCGCGTTCACCACCACCACCGCGCAGCTGCGCATCATCGATACGTTCTTCGAGGAAGTGATCGGCGAGAACACCGACAACGTCCGCTACGACGACGAAGGCACGCCAGCGGCGATGAGCAAACGCACCGAGACCATCCTGGTCGGCGGCGGCTCGCCTCGCACGATCGTGTTCTGGCGCACGCACGAGCGCGGCGGCAACGGTGGCTCGCGCCCGGTCATGGATTTCGTCGGCGACCGCGAGGGTACGGCCGAAGGCGGCAGCGCCAACACGCTGGTCGACAATCAGGCCGGCTTCGATGCGAGCTACGTAGGCGGCCACATCCTGATCACCGACGGCACCGGCGCCGGACAGATCCGCGCGATCTCGGCAGCGGCGGGCACGACGGTGACCGTGGGCTCTCCTTTCACGACGGCGCCGGCCTCGGGCTCGGTGTACGTGGCGGTCAAGAGTGGCGAGGGCATCATCGCCTCGGCGGCAGACAGCGGCGCGTGGCTGGAGGAATCGACGACCGCCTGGGCGTTCTCGCTGTTCCAGCGTGCCGAGGATGCGATGGACATGCGCGAGGCAGTGCGGCTGATTCCGAGCACGCACAACTTCTTCTCGGCCGACAACAAGGCCTTCAACGGCGTCGGCACCAACGGAGGCTCGGGCAATATCGGCTACCAGTCCTCGGGCTATTCGCGCAAGCGGCAGGATGGGTCCGACAAGCTCCTTCCGCTGGACGGTACCACTGCCAATCCGCTGCTGGTGGCAAGCGGCGCGGTCGTCTCGGCGACGAGCACGACCGTGACGGCCATCGGCGGAAGCTTCCCGGGCGATCTCAGCCCCGACCCCATCAATTATCGCTACGACAATCCCACGCAGCAGGGACAGGAGTTCATCGTCTCCATCATCGCCGGCAGCGGCGCCAAGCAGACTCGCCGCATCGCCAGCAACACGGGCGACACCGTCACGGTCGAGTACGCGTGGGGCATCACGCCGGCGCCGGGTGATCTCTTCGAAGTGTACGAGATCGTGGGAATGCCGGAGTCGATGAACCCTGCCGAAGGCTTCATCGCCAACTGGAACAACAAGGCCGGCACGGCCGACGACGGCGACGCGTTCGGCCGCGAGCACCGCGTCTCGTTCATCCTGGAACGCCTGGCCGCCGACAATTCCTGGACGCGCGACGAGCAGCGCCAGCTCAACAAGGACCTGGCCGGCGTGGACGGCCGCGGAAAGTTCGGGCGTCATCTCATTCCGCGCCTGCGCGAGGCAGTCGACGAGATCGGCAACGGCGGCAATCCCGCGGTCGATACCGTGCTGGCTGCTCTGGAGGCGCACAACGGCGCGCCGGAGTTCGGCCGTCATTTCGTCGATCCGCTGACGGCCACGGCCACTGCGGGCGAGAACGCGCTGCTGAACACGCTCATCAACGATCTTGCGCAGGACATTTACGCCGACGAGCTCGCCTCGGTGGGCGTTCCCGGAGGCGCGCGCGCCCAGAACCTGGTCATCCACGCCATCGACGCGGCCGACGGCACACCCTCCGGTGCCTACCAGCAGGAGTACTCGGGCGACTACTTCAACGGCACCGACTGGCGAGTGGTCGTGCGCGACGCGTTCTCGGCGCTGGCAAGCAGCGGAATCCCGGCCGATGGCACGCGGCCCAACAGTTCCTACAACCACCCGCTGGCCGACCTCAATCCGCAGCTCGAATTCACGCCGACGCCGGTGGGCAACCGCGGCACCTACGAACAGATCGTGGAGGCCGGCGACGACGTCAATGGCGAGTTCATCTTCCCGCTGGGCCAGAGCGGATTCATCGAAGGGCAGCTCAACGGCTTCACCTTGAACGTCCAGTCGATCTCGCCGAACTTCTCCAACTTCCAGCCGATCTGGCGCGACTGGCGCTTCCTGCCGATGCTGCACGTGTCCGAGGACCTGGCGGGCGGCTCGGCCGACGGCGATGGAGATGGCGTCTTCGACGGCTTCGAGCGCTGGCACCTCGGCGACACCGACGCCGACGCGAACGACAACAGCGACGACGATGAGGCGGATCTCATCGACGAGTTCCTGAAAGGATCCGATCCCACGGACGAGGATACCGACGACGACGGCATCGCAGACGGCATCGACGGCCTGGACCAGGACCGCCTGGGAAGCGCGTTCAGCAAGTTCAAGGGGCAGTTCAAGTTCACGGGCACGCCGGGCAAGGATCAGCTCAAGCTCGGAGGCAAGTTCGCGACCGGCTCGACCACGTTCGATGCCGCGGCGGACACCCTGACGATCCGGATGGAGACCATCACCGGCGAGGTCTACTTCAACCAGACGGTGCCGGCAGGCTCGCTGGTCGGCGACGGGTTCAAGTTCTCGTACAAGGACCCCACCGGCGCCGTCGGCGGCATCACCGGCATCTCCCTCAAGCTGAGCGACGATCCGACCAAGTCGGGCAGCATCAAGGTCAAGGTCGCGGGCGACCTGACAGGTACGGCCACGAGCAAGTTCATGCTGGTGGTGGTCAGCCTGAACGACACGAGCGCCGGCTCTTCACGCAACATCATCGACGAGCGCCGCTGGACGGGCGACAACGGCGCCCTCAAGTCGAACAAGGAGCAGGGCGTCTACATCTACAACAACTAGCCGCGGCCCCGCCGCTGCTCCGGAAAGGGCCGTGTCCGCGAGGGCACGGCCTTTTTTCAATGCAGCGCCAGATGCGGGCGTTGCACTGGCTGCGACGCAGACTCATAAGCCGTCCCGCATGGACGTCTCCCGAATCGCCGTCCGTGATGCCCGCGCCGACGAGGCGGACGCAGTCTCCGCGCTTCTCGCGCGCGCCTTCGCGCGCAATCCGTTCGTGCGCTGGCTGGTCCCGGACAATGACCGCTATGCGCGAGTCGGCGCCGGCCTGTTCCGCATTGGCGTCGACCGCGAGATGGCCCATGGCGTCGTGCACACCACCGACGATCACGCCGGCGCCGCGTTGTGGCTGCCGCCGAAATCGCCCGCGCCGGGCCTTCTCGAGCAGCTGCGTCTGGCCTGGACGACTCTAGGGCTGCTCGGCACGCGTACCGCGCTCGGCATCAAGGCCACGCTCGACATGGAGAAGCAGCGCGCGGCGCAGCCTCCCAACTGGTATCTGACGGTGCTGGGCACGGCTCCGGAACGGCAAGGATCGGGAGTTGGCGGCGCGTTGCTGCGTCCGATACTCGAGCGCTGCGATCGCGAAGGCGTCGCGGCGTATCTCGAGTCCTCCGATCCGGCCAACGTCACCTACTACCGCCGTTTCGGCTTCGAAGTCGTCGGCGAACTGCACTTCCCCGACGGCCCCCTGATGCCGCTCATGCTGCGGCCGGCGCTCTCCGTTCAGAACGAGACGCTGTAGCTCATTCCCGGATTCCAGCTTCTGTCCAGCACCAGGCCCACCTCGTGCCGGCCCGTGCGATAGTTCAGCAGCGTGTGCACGCGCACGCCGTCGAACAGCGCCGTTGCGACCCACCGCTCGTTGAAGAGTACGTTGAGGCCGCCGATCGGTCGCACCCGGTCGTCATAGGTGCCGAAGGCGGCGCCTGCGTAGACCTCCAGCGGAAGCCTGGTCCACTCGCGAAGACTCTTGCTGAGCGTCCCGTAGAAGGACTGGCCGTGCGGCGTGCCGATGCGATCGGAGCTGGTGCCGAAGATCACGCCCGGCCTTCGCGCGGTCTCCATCAGCGCGATGACGTTGGCAAGCGGGCTCACCTTGGTCGCCAGAGGGTTGTACTCGATGCCGAGCATCAGGCGCGGATGCAGGCGGTAGGTCAGAGTGTTGCGCCAGCGTGCGCGCGAGATCTGGTTGGGGATGACGCGCATCCCGAACGTCCACTTGCCACCAGCCTGCTCTGCCCCGCTCACGGCGCGGCCCTCGCCCGGTCAAACGGGTCAACTGGGGACCGAGGAAACCTCCGCCGACTTCGCGTGCGCATCTTCGCGCCGGGCATCCTCTTGACCGGATGCACCGGCGTCGGCGGCGGCGAGCATCGCATCGATCTGCGCCTGAAGGTCGGCCTGCTTGACGACGCCGCTGAAAACCCTGGCGATCTTCCCGTCCCTGCCGATGATCACCGTCCCCGGCAGCGCGCCGGTCAGGCCGAAGCGGCGCATGTCCTGGCTGCTGACGGCCAGCCACACCGGGAAGTTGATCTTCATCTCTCGTACGAAATCGAGGACCTTGGCTCTGTCGTCGGCCGTATCGGCGGCGGCGCCGATCACCTGGACGCCGAGGGCCGCGTTCTGGTTCTGGATCGCCGTCAGGTCGGGCATCTCGACGCGGCACGGCGCGCAATAGGTGGCCCAGAAGTTGAGCACGACGATGCGGCCGGCGAATGCGCCGAGGCTTTGCTGGGCGCCGGAGAGGTCGGACAGGTTGAGCTCGGCCATGCGACCCACGGCCGCGCTGCGATCGCGCGCCGCCAGGCTGGGACGCACGACCTCGACCTCGTCGACGCGGATCTTCCCGTTGCCCGCCGCCGTGCCGGTGACGCGAACGCGGTCGCCGACGAGCTCGAGCCAGTCCTTGCCGGGCAGGCGATATTCGCCGAGCTCGAGATGGTAGAGCACGAATTTTCCGTCCTCCTCCACCGCAAGAGCGGTCGGGTCTCCGCCGGCGATGCAGGCGGCGGCCTTGGCCACGTCATCGGCTGTCCCGTATTCGACGCGCTTGCGGTCGGCTTCGGTCCAGCAGTCCTCGCAGCAGACCACCTGGCCTTCGAAAGTTGCGGCATTGGCTGCGGCCGCAGCGGCAAGGGATGCCGCCAGCAGCATCGAGGCGGCGAGTCGTCGGACCGGGGAAGTCGCTGTCGTCATCCCCGCATGCTGCCAGCGACAGCCCCGATGGCAACATGTCCGCGCGCAATCGCGCTCGCCGGCGTGGCCGCAAAGTCCGAGACGACGAAGGCGTGCCCCCTGGCCGTGTCGTCGTGGCGGGCCGCGGCGGATCGTGACGTCCGCACGTTTGTGCGGCGCGGTGGGCTCTGCCAATGCGGCAGTGCGCATGCCTGCCGGGAAGCGGCGCGCGCAGGAGAAACCATGCCCGCCAGCAGCATCCTCGAGACCATCGGCAACACGCCACACATCCGCATCAACCGCCTCTTCGGCAGCTCGCACAACGTCTTCGTCAAGAGCGAGCGCAGCAACCCCGGGGGCTCGATCAAGGACCGCATCGCGCTGTCGATGGTCGAGGCCGCCGAGGCCGCCGGCCACCTTCGCGCAGGTTCCACCATCATCGAGCCGACTTCGGGCAACACCGGGATCGGACTGGCGATGGTGGCGGCGGTCAAGGGCTACAAGCTGATCCTGGTCATGCCCGACAGCATGAGCATCGAGCGCCGCCGTCTGATGCTGGCTTATGGTGCGACCTTCGAGCTGACGCCGCGCGAGAAGGGAATGACGGGCTGCATCGCCAGGGCGGTCGAGCTGCTCGAGAAGACGCCGGGCTCGTGGATGCCGCAGCAGTTCGAGAACGAGGCCAATCCCGAAGTGCACGCGCGGACGACGGCGCAGGAGATCATCGCCGACTTTCCCGGCGGCATCGATGCGCTCATCACCGGCGTGGGCACGGGCGGGCACATCACCGGCTGCGCGCAGGTGCTCAAGAAGAAATGGCCGCGGCTGAGAGTCTTCGCGGTCGAGCCGTCGCTGTCGGCGGTCATCAGCGGAGGCGATCCCGGTCCGCATCCGATCCAGGGCATCGGCGCGGGCTTCATTCCCGCCAACCTCGACACTTCCCTGCTGGACGGCGTCATCCAGGTCGACGCCGAGGATGCCAAGGAGATGGCACGGCGTGCTGCCCGCGAGGAGGGAATGCTGGTCGGCATCTCCTCGGGGGCCGCGCTGGCCGCGATCGCGCAGAAGCTGCCCGACCTGCCCGCCGGCTCGACCATCCTCGGCTTCAACTACGACACCGGCGAGCGCTACCTGACCACGGAAGGATTCCTGCCGGCCGAATGACGTTCAAGGGGCCAGTCCCCCTGAGCCGCTCGAGAGGACTGCCCCCTTCAACGTCGCGTCATTGGGTCAGGCGCCGGTACTTGATGCGGTGCGGGCGGTCGGCGTCGGCGCCGATGCGCCTCCTGCGGTCGTCCTCATAGTCCTGGTAGTTGCCTTCGAACCACACCACCTGCGAGTCGCCTTCGAAGGCGAGGATGTGCGTGGCGATGCGGTCCAGGAACCAGCGGTCGTGGCTGATCACCACCGCGCAGCCCGCGAACTCGAGCAGCGCCTCTTCGAGCGCGCGCAGCGTGTCGACGTCGAGGTCGTTGGTCGGCTCGTCGAGCAGCAGCACGTTGCCGCCGGACTTGAGCAGCTTGGCGAGATGCAGGCGGTTGCGCTCGCCGCCCGACAGCGACTTCACCTTCTTTTGCTGGTCGTTGCCCTTGAAGTTGAACGAAGCCACGTACGCGCGCGAGTTCACTTGGCGCTTGCCGACCATGACGAACTCGTTGGGCCCGTCGCTGATCTCTTCCCATACGCTGCGCTCGCCGTTGAGCGCATCGCGGGACTGATCGACATACGAGAGCGCAACCGTATCGCCGACCGTCAGCGTTCCGCCGTCGGGCGTCTCCTGCCCGACGATCATGCGAAACACCGTCGTCTTGCCCGCACCGTTGGGACCGATCACGCCGACGATGCCGCCGCGCGGAAGCGAGAAGTTGAGGTTGTCGAACAGGATGCGGTCGCCGTAACCCTTGCAGACTCCAGCGGCGTCGATGACGACGTCGCCCAGGCGCGGGCCGGGCGGAATGACGATGCGCCCGCTCTCGGGCGCGGCTGCCGCCTTCTCGTTCTCGCTCAGCAGCGACTCGTACTGGCTGATTCGGGCCTTGCCCTTGGCGTGACGCGCGCGCGGCGCCATCTGGATCCATTCGAGCTCGCGCTCGAGGGTCTTGCGGCGTGCCGAGGCCTCCTTCTCTTCCTGCTGCAGGCGCTTGTTCTTCTGCTCGAGCCAGGAGGAGTAGTTGCCCTCCCACGGAATGCCTTCGCCGCGGTCGAGTTCCAGAATCCAGCCCGCGACGTTGTCGAGAAAATAGCGGTCGTGCGTGACGGCAACGACCGTCCCCTTGTACTCGCGAAGATGACGTTCCAGCCATGCCACCGACTCGGCATCGAGGTGATTGGTCGGCTCGTCCAGCAGCAGGATGTCGGGCGCGCGCAGCAGGATCTGGCACAGCGCCACTCGCCTCTTCTCGCCGCCGGAAAGATTGGCCACGTTGGCGTCGGGCGGCGGCAGTCGCAGCGCGTCCATCGCGATCTCGAGCTGGCGGTCCAACTCCCACGCATCCACGGCCTCGATCTGGTCCTGCAGACGGCCCTGCTCGGCCAGGAGCTTGTCGAGCTCGGCGTCCTCCATCGGCTCGGCCATCCTGGCCGAGATGTCATCGAAGCGTTGCAGGAGGGCGCGCGTGCCGGCCACGGCTTCCTCGACGTGCTCGAGCACGGTGCGGTTCGGATCCAGTTCCGGCTCCTGCGCAAGCAGCCCGATGGTGGTGCCCTCGGCTGCGAACGCCTCGCCGGCGATGTCCTTGTCGATTCCCGCCATGATCCGGAGCAGCGTGCTCTTGCCGGCTCCGTTCAGTCCGAGGACGCCGATCTTTGCGCCTGCCCAGAACGACAGCCAGATTCCCTTGAGGATCTCGCGTCCCTGCGGCGTGACCTTCCGGACGCCTTTCATGGTGTAGATGATCTGTGGCATGGCGGGGCTGTTAGCCCGCGCGGACCGCAACGTCCACGATCTTGCACGCCCCCATTGCGGGTACGCCCACGAGCGTTTAAGGGGACAGTCCCCTTAAGCCGCTTAAGGGGACTGTCCCCTTAAACGCAGCGCGCACTGGAACGAGCGTTCGGACTAGGTGTAGAAGAGGCTCGCTTTTCGCGGACAAGGGGTAGCGGCACGATGGCAATGGAAACCGTTCGGATACTGCTGGTCGACGACGATCCGGACTATCCGGTTCTGCTTCGCGACTACCTCTCCGACGTCGTCGATCGCAAGTACGATATCGACTGGGCAGCCAGCTATCGCACGGCCTGCGAGCACATCCGCAAGAACACCTACGACGCCTACCTGGTCGATTATCGGCTCGGCGAGCACACCGGCCTCGATCTTCTCCGCAACGAGCTCGAGCGCGGCCGGCTCGGGCCCGTCATCGTCCTGACCGGCCAGGCGACACGCGAGCTCGACCTGGAGGCGATGCAGGCGGGAGCCGCGGACTTCCTGATCAAAGGCGCATTTCGCGCACCCGATCTCGAGCGATGCATTCGATACGCCATCGTTCGTCACAACGAGAAGACGGCGCCGGCCAAGACCGCCATCGGTGCAGGCACGGCGCGGCGCATGCTGAGCTTCCTCGGCGCCAAGGGCGGCGTGGGCACGACCACGGTGGCAATGAACGTCGCTGCGTCGCTGGCGCGCACCGGCAGGCCCACTCTTGCCGTCGATCTGCGGCCCGGCTTCGGCACGCTCGCCAATCACCTCAAGGCCGGCGTTCGTCAGGATCTCGGAGATTTGCTGCGCCATGCTCCCGAGGAGATCAACGAGAACGTCATGCGCCGCAGCGTGACCAGCCATGCCGGAGGGCTCGAGGTGCTGGCGGCGCCGCAGCGCGCGCACAAGTATCGCCCGATCACGCCGGAGTCGGCGCGGGCGATCGTCGACACCGCCTACCAGATGAGCGCTTTCTCGGTCGTGGACCTGCCCAGCGACGGCTCGCTCTCCAACCGCGAAGCCATGTGGCGCTCGGCGTTCGTCGGCCTGATAGTCGAGCGCGAGCCGGGAGCCATGGCCTGCGCCGAGCGCATGCTCGAGCTGCTCGGAAGCTGGGGCATCCGCAAGGCGGTCGGCCTGGTCATCGTCGATCGCGGCAGCGGCTATGGCCTGCCGGTCTCCAGCGTGGCGCAGCGCCTGGAGCGCGACGTCTTCGGCATCATCCCGCCTGCTCGCGAAGTGCTCGAGGAAGCGGCGCAGCGTCCGAGCCCGCTGGTGACGGCCAACCCCAACCACGAAGCCGCGCGGGCCATGGCCGCGCTCGCCGATCGTCTGGCCGCCGACGTTCTGCGACCCATCGCCGTCTGAGCAAAGGCTGACTGCTCGCGCATGAGCCTGCGGTCGCGACTGCGAGGTGTTGCAGCCTGCGTCGGTGCCGGCTTCGCCATCGCGCTGTTCCTGACCGAGCCGCTGTGGCTGCAGGGTCGTTTCTACCCGACCACGCCGGTCGCATCCTGGCTGCCGGCCATCGGCGAGCCGGTCGATCACTGGATCTACTACGCAATGCTCGCGGCCTCGGCGGCGCTGGCCCTGCTGCCGTGGCGGCGCGTGCTGGCCACCATCGCGGCCGTTCTCTATTTCGGCTGGAGCCTGTGGGACCAGCACCGCTGGATTCCCTTCTTCAACGAGATCGGCGCCCTGCTGCTGGTGCTGGCCATCCATCCCGGCCGCGACGAGAAGAACGCCCGCGAGGCGCTGGACGATGCCGGCATCGTCATTGCGTTCATCTACGTGTGGAGCGGGCTGCAAAAGCTCAACTACTGGTTCTACGTCAAGATCTTCCCGTGGATGGTCGGGGCCTTCACGCCGCATCTTCCGGAGCCGGTGGCGCAGTGGCTGCTCGGCACCTCGGTACTGGTGCCGTTCCTGGAGACCTCGCTCGGCGTCGCACTGCTGACGACCCGATGGCGGCGCCACGGCATGTGGGCGGCCATCGGGATGCATGCCTTCATCCTGCTGTGCGTGGGCCCCTTGGGGCTGGGCGGCAACGTCCAGGTGTGGTTCTGGAACATCGCCAGCGCAGCCCTGGTATGGCTGATCTTCGACGGCAGCCGCTCGACGATGCAGGACATGCTGAGCCTGCGCGCGCGCCCGCTGCGAGCGGCGCTGGCGGTGTTCTTCGGCGTGCTGCCGATCCTCAATTTCGTGGTGTTGCCCGGCATCGGGCGCTGGGACGATTTCCAAGCCGCGACGCTGTATTCCGGCAACGAATGTCAGGGGAAGATCTACATGACGCTGCCGGTCGCGCAGCGCCTTCCCGAGCAGATGCACGACCTGGTCGGACGCGACGGCGGCGGCAGGCTGGTCCTGGACGTGAAGGACTGGGCCTACTACGAGATGAACGTGCCCGACTACCACGCGCTGCGCATCCACGAGAACGCCGCGCGCCGCCTCTGCGACTTCCTCGGCGACCCCGAAGGTCTGGTGCTCGAGGCCGGCAGCAAATCGGACCCGCCGACCGGCAAGCGAACGATCATCGAGCGCCGCTGCCGCGACCTGTAACGGGGACGGTCCCCTGTCGCCCCGTCTGCGGGCGGGCGGCAAAACTTGTTTCCGGGGACTGCGGGCGTATTGTCCGGCTCTGACTCTGCCTGACCCTGCGCCTTCCGCGGCCGGGCATGGCTCCGGAAAACATCCCCAACCAGGAGACACGAATGTTTCAGCGAACCCTCGCCCCGCTCGCTCTGGCGCTGCTGCTGCCCATGGCGGCGCTGGCCGCCGACGAGATCGTCGCCACCATTGGCGACCAGAACATCACTCGCGCCGAGCTCGAAAAGAGCCTCAAGGCCGAGCTCATGAAGAACGACCAGGAGCGCTACGAGATCCTCGAGCAGGGTCTCGACAACATGGTCTCCGACAAGCTGCTGGAGATCGAGGCCAAGACCCGCGGCACCACCGTCGAGGCTCTCAAGCAGGAGCTGATGGCGGCCGAGGTCGCCGAGCCGACCGCGGAGCAGATCCAGGCGCTCTACGATCAGGCCAAGGAGCAGCTCGGCGGTCAGACTCTGGACCAGGTCAAGCCGCGCATCATCGAGTATCTGAAGGGCCAGGAGCGCGCCAAGAAAGCTCAAGCGCTACTTGCCGAGTTGCGCACCAAGCACACGACCACCATCAAGCTGGCCCCGCCCACGGTCGAAGTCAGCGACGCCGGCCGCGAGGCCAAGGGCCCGGCCGACGCCAAGGTCACCATCATCGCGTTCTCGGACTATGAGTGCCCGTTCTGCAAGCGTGCCGACGAGACCGTCCATCAGGTCCTCAAGGAGTACGAGGGCAAGATCCGCTACATCCACCGCGACTACCCGCTGCCGTTCCACAAGAACGCGCGCAAGGCGGCGATGGCCGCGCGCTGCGCCGGAGACCAGGGCAAATTCTGGGAGTTCAACGAAGCGCTGTTCAAGGCCACCGACATCTCCGAGCCCAAGCTCTCGGAGTTCGCGGCGACCCTGACCCTGGACAAGGCCAAGTTCGACGAGTGCCTGGCCTCGGACAAGTACAAGACGATGATCGACGAGGACGTCGAGGCCGGCGGTGAAGTCGGCGTCTCGGGAACGCCCGCATTCTTCATCAATGGCCGCATGCTCTCGGGTGCGCAGCCCTTCGAACGCTTCAAAGCGCTGATCGACGCCGAGCTGGCCAAGTCCTGACCCGCACGCGGCGCCGGTCCCGAGCTGCCTGCCCGGGACCGGCGCCGCACTTCCGCCTGGCATGTACATGTAACGGATCGCCGTCCTCGAGCGTTACACTGGCGCCATGGCTGTGCCCGCCCCGGATTGCGCACCCAACCCGGCATCCAACACCGTCGCCGCCGACCTCACCCTGGCCTTTACCCGCGAGCGCTCGCGCCTGTGGGGCCTTGCCTATCGGATGACGGGCTGCGCCGCCGACGCCGACGACATCGTCCAGGACACCTTCGCCAAGGCCCTCGCAAGCGGCCTGTCGCTGCCGGTCGTGCAGTGGCAAGGGTGGCTGACACAGGTGACCGCGCACGCCGCCATCGATGTGCTGCGGCGCCGCCGCCGGCGCGGATACAGCGGCTCGTGGCTGCCCTCACCCATCGAGACCGCCGACGCAGAAAACACTGATCCGGCACAGCGTTACTCGCAGCTCGAGAGCATTTCCTTTGCATTCCTGATGGCGCTCGAAGCGCTCTCGCCGCGCCAGCGCGCGGTGCTGCTCCTGCGCGAGGTCTTCGACCATTCGGCCGCCAGCGCGGGCGACCTGCTCGGCATGAGCGAAGGCAACGTGCGGGTCACGCACATGCGAGCTCGCCGGATCCTGGACGCCGCGCAGCAGCAGCCGGCTGCGGCCGCGACCACTGCCGAAATGCAGCGGGCACTGGCCGAGCTATTGCGCGGCCTGATGACGCAGGACACCGCCGCCGTCGAGGCCCTGCTGGCACGCGATGCTCGCGCCGTCACCGACGCCGGCGGCGAGTTCAACGCGCTGGCCCGGCCGATGCTCGGTGCTGCTCGCGTTGCCCGCCTTCTGCTGCGCGTCTCGGCGCGGCGCAGCCCCGGCTCGCACTTCGTGCCCTGCACCCTCAACGGAGAGCCGGCCCTTGCCATCGTCTACGGCAAGGCCGAGCGGCGGCAGGCCCCGCGCGCCGTGATGCGCTGCCAACTCGACGCCAGCGGCAGGATTCGCGAGCTGCATGTGGTTCTGGCTACACGAAAGTTGAGCCATGTCGCGTTCGAACGCTGACCGAAAACAGCGTTCACTCGATTTCCGAGATCGCCCCACTTAAGCCTCCGTTTTCTCAGCGTTTGTACGAAACGCTCGTCACCGCGCCGGCTGTGCCTCGATGTGGGAAAAAGTTTTCCGCCCCCATTGCTGCTGACACCTAAGTAACTTTACGCTCTGTCAGTACATTCCGTGGGAGGGATTACCATGACCATCGCCAATGCGCTCTCGACGCTCGGGCTCGCCTCCGCTTTGATGCTGCTCGTCGGCCTTGCCCACGCGCAGACCGCACCTGCCGATCCCACTGCCACCGCCCGCCAGGCCGCCCCCGTCATCCTTACGGGGCTCGACATCCCGGACTGGTCGCGCCTGGCCGCCGCCGTCGTCTGTCAGCCCTATCCGTCGGGCGCGCTGACCGGCGAGCGCACCGCACACAACGGAACCACCTTCGTGCCGCCAGACGTTCGCGCCGGGGTGGACCCGAGCCAGATCGTCGCCTTTGCCTGGCGCGGAGCCGGCTTCGTCGAGATCCCGGTCCAGGTCGATCAGGTGATGCCCTACTGCCTGGCCAACCCGAACTCGGACTTCGGCATCTACTCGGGCACCGACAAGGAGTTCTCGTACGCCTGGGACGTGGAGAGCTGGAAGAAGACGTCGGGCGAGTGCGTCGCCGAGTACGCCGAAGGCGACGGCGCGACGCCCGATCCCGCCCCCACGCTCGACGACGACGACGAGATCGTCTTCATGGCATCGGATGCCGGCCCCGTCGCGCCTGCCGGTGCGCCCACGCCCGCCGGCGTGACGGCGATGCACGCGGTGGCCGTCGTCGATCCGCTGGCTCCATCGACCCCGTCCTACGTCTACCTGGGCCTTCGCGAAGGCGGCTCGGCCTTCGACGAATCCAACGGCTACGTGTCCTACGCGCGCGATGCCGACGCCGACCAATGGATCGACCGGAGCTTCTACGCGGACGACGATCCCGAGAAGCTCGGCAGCAGCAACACGGGCTATGGCCCCAACCTGTCCGGCACGGTCTGTGACGCGGAGGGCAACCCGCGCAACTCGAACGACCGCTTCCCGCGCGACGGCGTGACCGTCTCGACCAGCGGCTACCAGTGGCGCGCCACGGGACGCTGGATGGTTCGCGAGATCCATGTGGCCAAGCCCGACGGCTCCTCCTACGGCCCCGACCTGATCGATCGCTGGAAGGGCCGCGCGTTCCAGCAGTCGCCCGACTCGACCATCTCCGTCGTCGGCTTCGAGGACGAGCAGGTGAACTGGGAAGCGAACTCGGCCCTCCTCGGCGAGCTGACCGGTCCGGTCCGCGCCGTTCGTGAGACGTGGGGCGCGGACTCGGGCACCAACGTCACCAAGGTCGAGGCGTTCTATCGAGACGTCATCACCTACCGCTATCACGTGCGCGTGCATCCGATTCCGCCCGACGGCCTCTACACGTCGTGGGACTACAACGCCGGCGTGGCATCGACCTACTACAACACGCTCAAGCCCGAAGGCGTGGCCATCGACGGCGTCAACGACGACGTCGGCAACGTCGACGCCGTCGGCGGACAGCCGGCGTTCTTCGATCTGAACGATCCGACGTTCAACATCCCCTCGGCGCTCCTGAACTGGGAGCAGGTCTCGGGCGCAGGCGATGCGGGCTCGCTCGTCTACATCATCGAGCTCAAGGGAGCGACGTCGCTGCTGAACTCGGCCGTGGTGCCCTACTACCGCGACGATGCGTGCCTGGACGACGGCACCGGCGACGATCCCGTACAGCGTCCGTGGCCGGGCGAGTCCAGCAGCGATCAGCGCGTGCGCGACGCGTACATGGCCATGGCGGGCGTAGCCACCTACGAGGAAGTGCAGTGCATCCAGCGCCAGGGCGCCTGGGGCGCGCACGGCATCCACTATTTCGTCGACGGCGATACCGACAACGCGTTCACGCCCGAGACGGTCACCGAGATCGATGCGATGCAGTGGCAGTTCCTGGTGCCGACCTCCGCGCCGACCAACGTCGGCGACGCGTACGCGAACAACGTTCGCGTACCGCTCCAGACCGCGGTCGTACCGATGGCCGAGGCCCCGGTGGGCACGCCGCCGACCGCCGCCAACGCCGAGGCGACTACCGAGCGCGATCATGCCGTGGATGTAACGCTCAGCGCAGCCGACGCCGACACCTGCGAGCTCGAGTTCCGCATCGTCGACGCGCCCGACCACGGATCGCTCGGCGACATCGTTGCGGCCGCGTGCGCCGCCGGCTCGCCCCACAGCGACAGCGCCAGCGTGACCTACACGCCGACCCCAGGCTTCATTGGCAGCGACACGTTCACGTACGTCGCCAACGACGGCACCTCCGATTCGTCGCCGGCCACCGTCACCATCGCAGTCACTCCTCCTCCGCCGCCGTGCTCGACCGGCCCGCAGGACGCGTGCCGTCAGCCGGTCAGGAGCGGCAGGGCCAAGGTGACCTTGCGCAATGGCACCGGCGGCAAGGACGCTCTGCTGTCGTGGCGCTGGACCAACGGCGAGGCGACCTCCCTCGACGACTTCGGCGATCCCGGCACGCAGACGGCGTACGAGCTGTGCGTGTTCGATGGCGACGGCGAAGCGGTCGCGGCGTTCGTGACCGAGGAAGCACAGGACTGCGACGGCAAGCCATGCTGGCGCGCAGTCTCGAGCGGATGGTCATTCAACCAGCGCGCGGACGACGGCGGCTCTGCCAAGCTGACCCTGCGGGCCGGCAGCGAGGGCAAGGCCAAGATCAGCGCAACCATCAAGGGCTCGCTGGTGCAGGCCGGCAATCTGCCTGCCGAGCAGCCGGTCTCGGTTCAGCTTCGTGCCGGCAATGGCGAGTGCTGGGAAGCGCTCTACAGCGCGCCGGCCAGAACGAGCACGGATTCGGAGTTCACCGACAACGCCGACTGAGAATCGTCATGCCTGCGGCGGCCGCATGCCGGCCGCCGCAGGCGCGCGAATGGCGTGACGCGCGCACCGCCAAGCATCGTCTCCTGCGGCCGTGCCGCCGTGATGAGCCGTCATCGTCGCAGCCTTCGGCAAAGCCGATCCGGTCTTGGCCTGCCCGAACCTCTCCCCTGCCACGCGGGCCGTGATCCGACGCCGCCACCGACGCATATGGCCGACGTGTGCGCGCTGGCCGCGGCACGCGGTGCAACAGCGGGCACTACGACGTAGGTAAGCAACCGTGTGCTTCGCCCTCGCTTGATCACACAAAGCGGAACGCTGCGAGCTCAGGATGCAGCGACGCTGTGCAGCTGCAGTAAAAGCACCCCCATCCTCCGTCGCAGCGCGACCACGGCATTACCCTCTCGCTACATGCGATGCTTCCGGTTGCTCGCCCTCCATCGGCACGATGTCGATGCCTGGGGCGGATTCGGCGACGCTGCAGTCGCACCCGCATTGCTGAAATTCTCTCACCGCCGATCCTCGTAAGGTGTCGCGCACATTACGCGGCGCGCATTCGAGACCCATCGCGCAGGAGTAGACGCCATGCCTTCGATCACCCTTTCGCGCAACAACGCCCTCGCTTCGATCCCGCGGCTATCGCTCCTGGTCGCCGGCAGTCTCCTCCTCGCCTGCGGCCCTGCCGCCGCCACCTGCGTCGAGGACGTCTTTGGCGAGCCGATGGAGTGCCAGTCCGAGGCCGTCCGCGTCATCGACGTGGTGGCGGAGGAAGTGGCCGACGACGGCTGCACCGGGCCTCACGACACTGTGACGCTGCACGGCCGCCTGAAGGTGCGCGTCAACGTCGATGGCGACGACGACGATCCGCGCGACGACGAGAACGAGATTCTCTACGACCTCGGCTTCTTCATCGGCAATGACGGCGAGCAGGCACTGGACGGCTCGTGCAAAGTGCTGACGCTGGGCACGCAGCCGCAGCCCTACCTCGACGCCGACAACGACAACTGCGGAGACACCGCCGGCGAGCGCACCGTGCTCGTGCCGTTCCGCAACCTGACGCTGAAGTGCGTCGACGACAACGACAACGGACGCGCCGAGCTCGCCGCCTGCGCCACCTGGACCGACGTGGCCAGCGCCTCGTGCTCAGGCCCGCACAACGCCCGCCCCGGAGACGAAACGAGCTGCGGCTGTACGCGTCGGCCGATCGATCTGGACATTCCGGCAACCGGCGGAAACGACGTGGGCCGCTGCGGCGGCCACGACGACTGTCCCGACGACGGCGTCGAGTGCACGATCGAGGTCTGCAATCCCGAAGACACCCGCGCGAACGATTTCGGCTGCTTCAGCCTGCCGCGCCATTCGCGCTGCGACGACGACCGGCATTGCAACGGGGAAGAAACCTGCGACGCCAAGCTGGATTGCCGGCCCGGCACGCCGCCGGACTGCAACGACGACGTTGCCTGCACCATCGACTCCTGCAACGAGCAGTCGGACTCCTGCACGCACACCGCCGACCATTCTTCCTGCAGTGACGGCCGCTTCTGCAACGGTACCGAGACCTGCACCTCGCTCGGCTGCAAGCCGGCCAGACAGCGTGCCTGCGCCGCCAACGAGGACGAGTGCACCGCCAGCAGCTGCAACGAGGCGACCGACACATGCACGATCATCCCGCACCACAACGAGTGCGACGATGCCAACCCTTGCACGACCGACACCTGCGACATCCACGATGGCTGCCGTCACGTGAACACCTGCAACGGCGACACCGACGCGCTCTGCCGCGCTGCCGGATTCTGGGGCACGCGCGCCGGGTCCGAGGGCGGTGGCGAGAACAGCGTCCAGGAAATCATCGACCAGGCCGGCGAGCTTCGAGTTTGCGGCCTGCGCGTGGATGCGTCGGTCGACGAGCAATCGCCGTGGGTCGAGGACCTGGGACTGGATTCCGCATTGGAAGGCCTGTGCGTCAAGACGGACGGTCAACGTGTGCGCAGCCTCTACCGCCAGCTTCTGACCACGGCCCTGAATTGCGCCGTCAGCGACCAGGACGAATCCTGTGACGACATCATCGCATCCAGCGTCGGCGTCTCCTTCGAGGACTGCAGCGAGCTGTGCTCGGTAATGAGGGAGTCCTCGGTCGACGGCGGCCAGCTCGCCATTGCCACCGAATGCATCGAACAGCTGGACTGCTTCAACAAGGGCGGCTCGATCGTCGCCGGCAGATGCGCGCGCGGAACGTGCTCGGCCGACTCCGACACCTTCTGCGGCTACGACTACCCGGCCTGTCCCGATATCGACGGCGACGATCAGCGCTGCGAGCGCTTCGACGGCAACTGCGCCGACGCCGATCTCTGCGATTCGGATCTGGACCTGTGCTCCGGAAACAACCGGCCTTCCAGCACGCAGGCTTGCCGCGAGGCGCGCAACAACGAATGCACGGTGGAATCCTGCGACTGAGCGGCCGGCATCAAAGCGCTCACGTGGATTTCTGCGGTCGCCGGGCCTCCTGCGCTTCGCCTGTCTGCCGTGGCGGATCACCACGCCGAGACGACGCTCTGCAGGCTGTCCACCGCACGTCAGGTGCGAGTGTCGCGACATACGCAGCCGCCTACAGAGCCATCGGCAACGGCAAGAGCCCTCCATAGCCACATCGGACTGACCGGCCCAAGGCTGGACACGCCAAGGGCTCATCCGTCTCGAGAAGCCGTCGGAGGCGCCACGACCGCGGACACCGGCGTGTGACCTTCGCCACTTCGAATGCGCGGCGGTGGTGTTGCCGCGATTGTTCGCGTAGCACCTCCGACGAACATGACCTCACGGCTTGCTGCGCTCGGCTCCTCCCTGGCCGACTATCGGAACTACCTGTCGCAAGACGATTCCGACGAGACCGCCAGGCGGCTGCTGGCCCGTGAGTTGAGCAGTGGCCGGGTCGTCGCGTACGTCGGCTCGGGAATCTCTCGCTGCTACGGACTTCCCTCGTGGGAGGACCTCGTCGCAACCGTCGTCACGTTGACGGATCCTGCGATGGAACGGCAGCCGAACGAACGGCTCACGTCCAAGTTCTTGTCCGCCCTACGGCTGAGCAAACCTGAGGCATTCCTGATCGAGCTCCAGATGGCTCGCAGCCGTGTCGTTCGCCTACCGGAGAAAGAACAAAAACTCGTAAAGTCCCAGATCGATGCCTATATGAACGCAACGTTCGCCGAGCGAACGCTGCCACCCTTGGATCCCGACCCAATCGAGTTGCTCTATCGATTGGGAATCAGGCGGTTCATCACTACGAACTTCGACAACGTGCTCGAAGAGCGTCTCGAACACATCGCCAAGACGAAGCCCACTTGCATCGACGTCGAACATCCCCAGATCGACAAGGTTGCGGCGCAAGTCGTCCAGTTCGCACTGGGTACCCCTGGCTACCGTTTCGCCGTTCTACACCGTCACGGCCGAGTCACGACCAAA
>Ga0196978_1000375_pt1 | contig 23023 bp, 10 predicted proteins | sample S3v_2013CmetaG_FD_155491 | JGI IMG/M metagenome (GOLD analysis project Ga0196978, IMG submission 155491) | Soil microbial communities from Anza Borrego desert, Southern California, United States - S3+v_20-13C | ecosystem: Environmental > Terrestrial > Soil > Desert | place: USA: California... | reverse complement strand
GGGCCGTACCGCTGAGCTCGTTGCCGGCCGCATCACGCGCTACCGCCTGGTAATTGATCAGCTGCGGCGACTGCGCGAAAGCATGAGCTACCGCAAACATTAAAAGAAATACGTTAAAAAAATTCTTCATCATTTTTTATTTCTGTTCAAGCTCTTCGACCTTTTTCTGAAGATCTTCGATCTGCTTTTGCTGCTCCTTGATCGCCTGCAGCAGCACCGGGATCATCATGTCATACTTCACGGCTTTGATCTTCCTGCTGCCGGTTTCCTGACCTTTTTCGTCGTATTCAACGTGATCGATCTCTTTCACCATTTCCGGGAACACCAGCTCGAGCTCCTGCGCGAGCAGTCCGTACTGCCGCGTTTTCGGGAAAACAAGATTCGTATTCAGATCCTGCCGGTAATAATATGTTCTCGCATCGATCTTGTCGAGCATCGAGAGCGCGCCGCTGAAGGTCTGGACATCTTTTTTCAGGCCTTCATCCGAGGTCGTCCAGGCGCCGGACGAAAGGAAAGCGTCGGCGGTTCCATAAAAAGAGTACTGGTTTGTTCCGCCTGATCCGGGTGAGCCGTATACCGCGTAGTGGTTTCCGCTGGTTCCGCTGGGACCGATGAGGGAATAAATGCCGTAGATATTCGCCGTATGCGATGCGCTTCCGTTCGTGTAAAGGCTTATGCCGTACATCACGGAAGTCGCAGAAGGCGAATTGGTATTGTTCATCTCGCTGTAGATGCCATACTTCGTGCCGGTACCGCCCGGGTAAGCGAGGTTGTAGATACCGTTGAATGGACTCGTGGAGGAAGGATTCTGCGCAGTGTTGTTGTAAATGCCGTAGCGCGCGCCGGTGCCTTGGTTGTCCACTTCGTTGCGGATGCCGTATTTGGGGCCGGTGCTCGTGGAGGAGTTATCCAGCCAGGCCGTGTACGAGTTACCCGTATTGGAAGTATTGGCCGCATAGATTCCATAGTTGCTGGCCGAGCCGCTGCTCACTGAAAAATATCCCGCGTAGTTGAAGCCGGTCGTGCTGCCGCTGGCTGTGCCGTACACGCCGTAGTTATTACCGGTCGTGCTGATACCCAAGCCATACACGCCATAGTTATCTGTAGTGCTCAGCTGCGCCAGGCCGCGCACGCCGACGTTCTCGCCCGAGCCGTTGTACGCTTCGAAGCTTCCGCCGCGCTTATTGCCTGCGCCCGTTCCGTTAGCCAGCGCGTACGTGCCGATGATCGTACCTGTGCCGTTGAAAGTGTTTTCGATGTAAGCCGTTCTGGCCAGCGTGCTTGTCGTCACGTCCAGCGGGTACGCAGGGTTAGGATCCCCGATGCCGAGCAGGTTGTCGACGTACACGTTGCCCCCATCGAAATAACCGGCCCAGTTGGTCGCGCCGTTCGAGGAGTTGCCGTAGATGGCCGTGTTGGTTCCCGCAGAAGCTCCTACAGCATACCCGCGCACGCCGTAGTTGTTGCTCGTCGATCCCTGGCCATTGCCCTGCACTCCAACGGCGGTGGCGGCGCTGGTCACGCTGGAAAGGCCATGCACGGCGGTCGACTGGCCGGTGAGCGAGTTCGAGACGTAACCGTAAAGGCCATAAAGGTTCGTAGTGCTGGCGCCGGCCGTGTTGGCATAAACCGCCGCACCGTAGCCGACGTTGGTCGTTGTCGTGAGATCGAAATAGCCGAGCGCTCCCGAAGCAGCCGTGGTGCCGGTCACGTGCAGCGGATAACCGGGCGTTGTAATGCCTATGCCGATCCTGCCGGTCGCGTCGATGCGCAGACGGTCGATACCTGCAGTGCGGACAGAAAGATCAACCGCATCCGTCGTGCCGATGTAATTCGTCGCGGGATTCGTAAGCGCATTGCCGCTCGTCGACCAGCCGTCACCTTTGCCGAACAGCACCCATTGAGTACCGTCGTAATACATCAGTCGCCCGAGCGATGTATCGAATACGATCAACCCGGTAGTGACGGAGGGCATGGACGAACGCTGCGCGGTGGTCATGCGCGGAAGCAGGAAGCCGCGCGTCGTCGAGCTCAGGTCTAGAATGGCGGCAGCGTTCGGCGTGAGCGTGCCTATGCCCAGCGCGCCGGTGGCGTCGAGGGCCATGCGGTTGACCATGGTGAGGATCGTGTTGGGCGCGCCCGTGATGCCGTTGCTCATAGAGAACACAAGCGCATCGTTCGTCGTGTTCAGACCGATGGACGCGCCGCGTCCTGCGCCGATGGAATAGGTATTTCCGACAGCGCCTTCATACATGTTGAAACCGATGCGCGCATCGTTCTGCAACAGCGCAATGCCGCGGCTGCTCGTGCCGAAAATGCCGAGCGTGTTGTTGACCGCCCCGGCCACTTCCATCCTGGCGTTCTGCGGAATGACATTAACGCCGAGCAGCCCGTTCGCATCAATGCGCATGCGCTCGCTGCCCTGCGTGCCGAACCAGAGCGGCTGCGCTTCGTTCTGCAGCACATAAGCATCCCCGGGCGAACCGCTGATGCCTACCAGGAAGCCGTCGAGCAGCGTAGAGGAACCGGTGGTCTGGTTCGAGAACATCATGCGCGTGTTCGCCGCGGTGCTTTTACCGACGTGCAGATCCGTAAGCGGAGCAGTGATGCCGCCTACTCCGACGAAGCCGCCGTTGTTGTAAATGTTGCGGTTGATGACCCATTGCGAGCCGTCCCAGTAAGGCGTTTCGCCCGCTGCCGTTCCGTTGGCGAATGTCCCTGTCGCGCCGGTTGCGCCCGTGGGTCCTGTCGCACCTGTGGCGCCGTTCGAGCCATTCGTGCCGGCTGCGCCGGTTGGGCCGGTGGCGCCGTTGCTCCCATTCGTTCCAGCTGCACCGGTCGGACCTGTGGGGCCGGTTGCGCCCGTTGCGCCGTTCGTTCCATTACTGCCTGCAGCGCCGGTCGGACCGGTGGCGCCATTCGTTCCGTTGGTGCCTGCTGCTCCTGTCGGACCCGTTGGGCCGGTTGCACCCGTTGCACCATTTGTTCCATTCGTTCCTGCTGCGCCTGTCGGACCAGTAGGGCCGGTTGCGCCTGTTGCACCATTTGTTCCATTCGTTCCTGCTGCGCCTGTCGGACCGGCAGGTCCGGTTGCGCCTGTCGCGCCGTTCGTTCCATTCGTTCCCGCTGCTCCTGTCGGACCGGTCACACCTGTTGCACCGTTCGTTCCATTCGTTCCCGCAGCGCCGGTCGGGCCCGCAGGGCCTACAGGACCCATCGCGCCCTGGCAATCGACCGCATTCCATTGCGTATCGCCGTTGACGTCTTCGGCAGGATCGTTAATGCCGTTGCCGTTCGTGTCCCAGCAGGCCAAACCATTCGCACCTGTGATGCCATTGGCTCCAGTTGCGCCCGTCGGACCAGCAGGTCCGGTTGGGCCGGTTGCGCCGTTTGTTCCGGCTGCGCCGGTTGGGCCTGCGGGACCTGTTGCGCCCTGGCAGTCGAGGTTATTCCATTGCGTATCGCCATTGATGTCCTCCGCGGGATCCTGAGCACCATTGCCGTTCGTGTCCCAGCATGCGAGGCCTGTTCCGGTCGGACCGGTTGCGCCGACGCTGCCAGTGGGTCCGGCGTTCCCTGTCGGTCCTGCGGGCCCAACGTTGCCCTGGCAGTCGAGATTATTCCACTGGTTATCTCCGTTGACGTCCTCATTCGCATCCTGCGTTCCGTCACCGTCCGTATCCCAGCAGGCCAGGCCGCTGCCCGTGGGACCTGTAGGGCCAACCAATCCGTTATTGCCTGTAGGTCCTGTTGGGCCAGTCGGGCCGTTCAATGCGACTTCTGCGGTTTTCGCATACAAGGCGTAAGGAACGCTTACGAGCTGCGTTGTTCCCATGTCGACGTAACTGCTTCCGGTCAACGTCTGGTCAACACGAATGTTGAGATAATGCGCAGATGTTCCCCAGCTGATCGCGGTCATTGCGCCGCTGACGACGGCGCCTCCGCCGATCTGCAGGTTCATCAGGCCGAACGAGTTCGTCGTTACGTTATGCGTTTCCGAATACACCACGTTGGTGTTCGACATGTCGGTGGAGATCCGCACGTTCACCAGCAGCGAAGTGCCGCTGAGCTCATTACCCGCCGCGTCGCGAGCGATCGCCTGGTAATTGATCAGTTGCGGAGCCTGTGCGCCAAGATGGGTCGACACAAGAAGTGTCAACATGAACAGTAATCTGACCGGTGTTTTCAATGCTCTGCGTATTTGTTGTTTCTTTTTCGTTATTAATAATCAGATCGCAAGATCGTGTACGTGATCGTGGTATTGACGAAACGAACGCCCTGCGTGGACTGCTCTCCGCTCCAGCGGAGAAAATAATAATAGTTGGTGTTGTCGACCACGTTGTATGAAGTGTTGATCGAGCTCGCATTGACGTAGGCGATGCCGCCGCCGTTGTTCGTAGTTGTTGCACTAGCGATCAGTTGAGCGGTGTTGGCAAGATAACCAGTGCCGTCCGTGCGATACAATTCAACGACCGACTGCAGGCTGCCCCCGTTCTTGATCAATTGAGCCGCCAGTTGCGTGATGACCGCGCTGTCCGGCAGGTGCACCGGGGCAATACAGTATCCGACAGTTCCGGACGTGCCGCTGGAGATCCACATCGAGTTCAAGCCGTTGATGGTGCCTGAGCCGAATCCTTCATCGACACGCGTATCATACGCCGCGGGATTGATCGATCGCATCTCTGCGACACCGACCTTGTACCTCTTGCTTTTGGTTGTCAGGTAACGATAGCTGTTGGCTGCAGGAATAGCCACGTTGCCCTGCACCTGCAGCTTCGCGTTGGGCGCTGTCGTACCGATGCCTACGTCACCGGTCGCATCGATCGACATGCGCACTGTCGAATTCGTGGAGAAGCTCAGCAGGTTGCTGCTGTTCGTGTACTCGATGCGGCCCAGCACGTTGTTCGTCGTAGAACCGAGATAGAGCGTAGCCGTGTTGGCTGCATGGCCCGCGATGCTGGCTGATGCGCCGCCGGAAGGGTTCGCGACCTGGAGCTGGAAAGCAGGATTGTTCGTGCCGATGCCGACATTTCCGCCGGTGAACACGGCCGCATGACCGCTGACCGATTGCGCCTGCAACGCGATGCCGCTGCTCGCCTGTGCAAAAAGACCCGTCGCAGTTCCAACGCCTTCCGCGAAAACACCCACGCCGGTTGCGGTTGACGACGAACCCCACACGCCACGGTAACCCGCAGATACGCCTTTTATCCCGGTACCCGTCATGTTGTTGCTGTACGACCAGATGCCATAGCCGTTCGCGTCACTGTTGAGCAGGTTCATCGTAATGCCCGGCGAATGCGTGGTGTTGATCGCCAGCGTTGTGCCGTTGTCATCGATAATGGACGAACCGAGCAGGGTGGTATTCGACCAGAGCGCAAGACGGCCGGTGTTGCCCGAGATCGTGGAAACGTTGCCGCCCGCATTGTCGCTTTGCCAGGTGAGATTTCCGAAGCCGTCTGTTTTCAGCACGTTACCGCTGCCGCCGTCCGTCGAGGGAAGCGTGTACGCTCCTACCCTGATGGGTCCTTCCACTTCCAGCTTCTGCGTGCCTGTAGGCTGCGCGCCGATGCCGACGTCGCCGTTCTCTTCGATGCGCATCCGCTCGAGCATGCCGGTGCCGGGGTTCGTGGAGAAGATCAGCGTGCCGGAGGAATTGCCGTTGCGCGTGGCGCTGATGCGCGAAATATTTCCGTATGCCGGGCCGGTCGACACATGCACGAAATCCAGCTTTCCGATCACGTCGGTGATGCCTGTTCCCGAGCCGACCAGTTCCATCGCTGCGGATGCAGTCGTGTAGCTGTTCGTGGCGGAGAAGGTCAGGTAACGGCTCGAGCCGCCGATGACACCGGTGGGCGCGGGACCGATCCCGACGTGCGTACCGTCATGGAATAAATTGCTGCTGGCCGTCCAGCCGCTGCCATTGTGAAAAAGCGTCTGCCCGGTAACGCCGGTGACGAGCGGACCTGTCGGGCCGGTGGGGCCTGCTGATCCGGCTGCGCCGGTCGGACCTGTTGCGCCGTTTGTTCCATTCGTGCCTGCTGCACCGGTCGGACCAGTTGCGCCGTTTGTTCCATTCGTGCCTGCCGCCCCGGTCGGACCAGTTGCGCCGTTTGTTCCATTCGTGCCTGCTGCGCCGGTCGGCCCTGCAGGGCCCATTGCGCCTTGGCAGTCGAGCGCATCCCATTGCGTATCGCTGTTGACGTCTTCAGCGGGATCGTTCACGCCGTTGCCGTTCGTGTCCCAGCAAGGCAAACCGTTCGCGCCTGCGGCGCCTGTCGGACCGTTCGCACCCGTAGGACCGGCTGCACCTGTTGCGCCGTTTGCGCCCGCTGAACCGGTTGGTCCTGCAGGGCCGGTCGGGCCGGCGGGGCCGGTATTGCCGATGGGACCCGTGGGGCCCGGATTGCCGGTAGGGCCGTTCAACGCGAACTGCGCCGTCTGCGCATACAGCGAATACGGAACGCTCACGAGCTGCGTAGTGCCCATGTCGACGTAATTGCTTCCGCTCAGCGACTGGTCAACGCGAACGTTGAGGTAGTGCGCAGACGTTCCCCAGCTGATCGAGGTCATCGCACCGCTGACGACCGTGCCTCCGCCGATCTGGAGATTCATCAGCCCGAAGGAGTTCGTCGTTACGTTGTGCGTCTCCGAATACACCACGTTCGTGTTGCTCATGTCCGTGGAGATGCGCACGTTCACCAGCAGGGCCGTACCGCTGAGCTCGTTGCCGGCCGCATCACGCGCTACCGCCTGGTAATTGATCAGCTGCGGCGACTGCGCGAAAGAAAAAAGACAGAGACCTGCGCTGAGCAAAAAAGTGAGAAACGAATTTTTATGAGCAGGCGACATGTTGTTCATCATTACGATTCGCGTTGGGGTAAAAATGTGTATCAGCGGGTGAGCTCTATCCAGCCGTTCTTCATGCGGCCCTGGGAGTTGATCACGAAATAATAAGTGCCGTCAGGCAGCAGCGAGCCGTTGAAATGTTCGCCGCGCCACACGACGTTTTGGTTATCGTAGCCGTTCTTTTCCCAGATGATGTCGCCCCAGCGGTTGTAGATCGTCACCTTGTTGTCGTCGGCAGCAATGCCGTCGATAACCCAGGCGTCGTTCTTGCCGTCGCCGTTCGGCGTGAAGCCGTGATAGGTCTGCAGGAAGCAGTCGAGCGATTCATCGATGATGACGCGCACGCTGTCGGCCGAGATGCAATTGGGCGGATTCTGATCCTGAACGAAGAGGTAATAGATCATGCTCTGCGCAGGCCTCGAAGTGGGATTGTAGATGGCGGAATCGCTGAGCGCGGTGCCCGGCTGCCAGAGGATCGACGTGCCGCCGGGAACATTCGCGCTGAGGAAAGCGGTGTCGCCGGGACAGATGCGGATATCGTTGCCGGCGTCGATCGCAGGTTCGGACACTACCGTGTACGTGAAGGTCGCCGGCGCGCTGGGACAGTAGAGGGCGCTGCCCAGGAAATTCAGCGCGAAGTAGCTGTACGTTCCTGCGGGCAGGTTGGGCGGAGGCGTAAAGGAGAAGCCGACGGCCAAAGGCGTGAACGGATTCGCGATGTCGAACCAGCCGGGCGTGTAGTTGAGGTTGAACGCGAGTTGGAACGTGGGCGGCGTCCCGCTCTGTCCTTCGCAGATCTGTACGCTGGCAGGCGAGTTCGCGATGGGCGTGGGCGGAATGAAAGCCACGTATACCGAATCTAACGCCATGCCCGGGCAGGCGCTGGGCGGCCCGAAAGTTTCGGCTTGAATGACGTACAAGCCATTGACGTCGGGCGCGAAAGTGCCGTCGAAAGCGTTGATGGAAGCGGCCGACCCGTTGGGCACTTGCTGAAAGGCGAAGGTGGCGCTGGAATCCGCAGGCGGAGCGGAAACAGCCATCAAGGTTCCCGCGTTGATGCAGACCGTGTCGTTCGGGTAGCTGAACGTTACGTCATCCGGCGGCTGCAGGTCGATGCAGAAAGGCTGCGGATCGGCGTACACGAAACAGCCGTTGGCATCGGTGATCTTGAGGAAATAGCAGTAGCCGTCCTCCAGCCCGCCCAGCGTATCGGAAAGCCCGTTCGTATGCTGCGCGACCAGGCCCTGGCTGCCGTCGAGCCAGGTGTACGTGTAAATGGCCGTGTTGGTGCCGAGGATCTCCGCGATCGCCACGCCGCTGCCGGGATTGTTCTCGCAGCCGAACTCCGATTGGTAAACGATCGCATCAAGCGAACCGCCGACTTCGAACGCGGCAGTGGACCAGCAGGCGGAGTTGATGTTGTAAATGTAGACCTGGTACATGCCTTCCCCCAGCGAGGGAATGGTGTACGAAGTGGATTGCAGGTTGGCGCTCGTATTGACGAGATTCCCGTCGACGTCGTACACGTAGATGTCGTACGGCGTTGCAGGCACATTCACCAGCGCGTACCCGTCGGTCGCGAATCCGCTGCAGGAAACAGGAAATGCGGAGACCTGCGGGGGCGAGCAGCAGTTCGGCCAGGGATAAAACCCGAATGCGGTATCGCCTTCGCAGCCGGGATTGGGATTGCTGCCTGTTTCATGATCGGTGGTGGTGAAAATATTCACGTTGAGCGGCTGCGTGGCGACGCAGTTGGTCGACGTCTGAATGCTCCAGCAGCCCGTCCATGTGGTGCCGTACGTGGTATTCTGATCGCCGAGGTTATCCGTCACCAATCCATCGACGTCCGCATCGTAATAAAACCCGTTGTTGCTGTTGACGCTCGTCCAGATCCAGTTGCCCAGGCCGTCGCTCGTTGCCGGCGTATCGATGGGGACGAGCGTGCTCAGATCCCAGCCGCTGCCGAACGTGGGATAAATGCCGTGCAGGCGATTGCCGTTCTGGTTCGTGTAGCCGACCACAGAGAAGCACATGTACACCGTAGTTCCGGGCGCATAACCGCCGTTGACGGGAGGCGGGTAAAGATCGAAGTAGGTGTTGCGCACGCATTCGTCGCACACATCGTACGAGGTGAGCGAAACGGAATATGCACCCGCGTCCACCAGCGAGCCGCCGCCGATCTGCAGGTAATATTCCTGGCCGATGTTGAGCGATTCGAAGATCTTAACGAGGTTGCCGGTGCCTTGTCCGCAATCGAGCGGCAGCAGCGAAGCGCAACCCCCGAGGGGCTGGTAAAGCGCGGCGGTGGGATTCGCAAGCCCGGAAAGCGCATTGACCTTCAGCTCGAGCTTTTCACTGGAGGCTTTGAATTTGTACCAGAGATCTTTCGCGCCTGCGAGGCCTCCGCAGTTGCCGGGGAACGTGTTGTAAGGTGAGGTGTAGCTGGCCGAGCTGTTGTTGTCGACGAAGAACGTGTCGGGGAGCTGCGGCGTGAAAGGGCAGGGCGGCGGGAAATCGAGGAATCCCAGATCGGCTGCATTGCAGGGATCATCGTTGGGCGGCAACGGCGGCTGCTGCGCGCTGAGCGCGGGTGCAAACGCAATCATTGCCAGACTGAATGCTGCGCGTAAATGTTGTTTCATGCGGGTCCCTGAAAAGGAAGGCGGTGTGCGGTAGGCAATTTAGCAAAAATACGTTAAAGCGGGCGATGACTTCCGTACCGGTGTTGAAAAAAAGCGGGATGCGTTAACACAATATAAATCAGAAGTTTGGGCGAACTTGTCCAGGCTTCGGCCTGTATCGGTTCAGACCTGTGCGGGAGGAGCGGAACGCAGCGAAAAACTCAAACGCCGACAAGCGGCATTGTGTGCCATGCCGCAGGTGTAAAATCCAGTAATTTTTTTCAGGAAACGCGGAAGCCGATGACGAGGATGTCGTCGACTTGCTCCAGGCCGCCGCGCCAGGTCTCGATGGTGCTGTCGAGCACGCGGCGCTGCTCATCCATGGGAAGATGGTAGATCTGGCTGAGCATGTTGCGGAACTGGTTCACCATGAATTTTTTTCCTTTCGGTCCGCCGAACTGATCAGCGTAGCCGTCGGAGAAGATGTAGATCGTGTCGCCTTTTTCAAGCTGGAGGCGGTGATTGGTGAACGTTTTCGCGCCATCTTCGAGGTAACCGATGGGAATTTTGTCGGCTTTGATCTCGATGAACTGCTTGCCGCGGTAGAGATACAGCGGGTTGTTCGCGCCGGCGTAATCGAGCGTGCGGCTGGCGATGTCGACGATGCAGAGGCTCATGTCCATGCCGTCGCGCACGGCGCCTTCCTCGGAGCTTTGGTTGATCGTTTGTCCAGCCAGCTCGTTCAATTCATTCAGGATTGTGCTTGCGTCAATGAGCTGCCGCTCGCGCATGATCTGCGTGAGCATGTTGTTCGCCACGATGCTCATGAACGCGCCCGGCACGCCGTGGCCGGTGCAGTCCACAGCGGAAACGACCACCTTGCCGCCCTTCTCGTGCAGGAAATAAAAGTCGCCGCTGACAATGTCCTTCGGCTTGTAGAGGATGAACGATTCCGGCAGCAGCTCGCGCACGATGGAGGGCGGCGGCAGGATGGCTTCCTGCAGGCGCTTCGCGTAGCGGATGCTGTCGGTGACGTGCTTGTAGAGCACTTCCAGCTTGCGGTTCTGGAGCTCGATCTCTTCTTTCTGGCGAACGACCTCTTCGGTGCGCTCGATCACTTTCGCTTCGAGCACGCGCTCGTTCTCTCGCAGATCCTCGCGCATTTTCAGCAGCGCGTAGCCCAGCGCGTCCTCCTCCGACAATGGTTTGTACGCGGAATCGAAATTGCCCGCACCCACTTCATTGGCGAATTCGGTGGTCTGCTTCATGGAAGCGACAAGGCTGTTCAGCGCGACGGACATCTCCCCGATCTCGTCGTTGCGGTGGCGGATGGGCTCGCCGGGCAATACGCCGCGGGCCATCTGCAAAAGCAAGCGCTTGAGGTGATCGATGGGACGCACGATGGTGCGCGCAGTAAGCAGCGCGATGAGGATGCCGCCGATCGGCAGCGCGAGACCCAGCGCAATGACGACCGACTGCAGGCGCGTGAACGAGTTCAGCATCTCCCCGCTTTTTTCCGTGGCGGCGGCGTGCTGCGCTTCGATGAGCTTCGCGAGCTGATCGAGGATGACGCGCGTCTGCACGGGAATGTCGCCGTCCTCGTCGGTGACCATCGGCTTGATGGAGAAAACGACGGAAGGATCTTCGTAGCTCTCGAAGGTGCTGAGCGCGGTAGTAACTTCGTTGTGCTTGTCCCAGAGCTGCTCGGTGAGGCTGAAGATGGCCTGCACATCCTGCCGGTGCTGCGTGCTCCAGTTGCGCGAAAGCTCGTTGATGCGTTTCTTGAGCGTGGGATACTCGGACTGGATGAGCTTTTTGAGCTTCGTCTTATCGTCCGAAGAGCTCTGGGTGTTCACCCAATTGTTTATAAGCATTTTCGAGCGCACGATGAGAAGGTTCATCTCTTCGAGCGCGTCAACCGAGGGCGTGTAGATGTTCGTGATCTTGTCGTTGATCTCACGGCTCTGCCTCAGCGTGATCATGGTGAGGCCGAACGCAAGCAGCGTCAGCAGGATTAATCCGCTGAAACCGAGGATGATCTTGCGACCGATCGTAAAACGAAAATGCATAAGAGGGCGGTAATTTACCACCTTTTTTGAAATGAGGAGCTGTTAAATTTTAGGGGCGCCGGATTACCGGCATCACGCGCCTGTTCCCGGGTGGAAGAGCGACGCATGCTTCATTGGTAAAATTCGTATGGAACTCACAGCGGGGTGAGGAGAAAATTACTTCCCGCCGTTCTTCTCCAGCGTGTCGATCATCTGCTTGAACTTCGTCGCCTTCTCGGTGTCGTAGATGTTGTTGTAGATCTGGTAGAGCAGGTTCAGGTACTCGAGCTTCTTCGGATCGCTGTCGGGCAGGTTGAGGCCGAACTCGCCGAAGGGCAGTGCTTTCTTGAAGAGCACGTCAGCCTCTTCCTGCGTCTTGATCCACACGCCGAGGTCTTCGTCGGGCGAGGTGTTCATGATCAGGTTCACCGCGAAGTTGTGATACAGCACGCCGATGTTGTAGTTCGCCTTGATGTTCACCGGGTCGATCTGCAGCACGCGCATGTAGGCGTCGCGGGCTTTGTAGAAGGAGGCGGTGTCTTTGTTCTTCGAGCGCGCGAGCGTGTCCTCGAACATCGTGGCCAGGGCGAGGTTGAACTCGATCTCTTTGCCTTTGAGGTTGATGTTCGTGTCGCAGAAGACGACCACTTCTTTGTACCAGTTGAAGTTGGTGACGGACAGCTGGTAATTCACAGGGTTGAGCGTCTGCACGGCCGAGTTGTAGAAGCTGAGCGAGAGCGAGCAGAAGCCTTCGCGGTTGCGCGAGCGGTTCTCGGCCGATTTGTCGAGCTCGAACGATTTCATGAACCCTTTCTTCGCTTCGAGACGCATCGGCGAGAGTGGGTTGCTCATTTCCTGCATGCGGTACAAGCGCTGGTGGATGAAGCCGTAGAGGTACCAGCCCGAAGCGTCGCTCGCAGCGGCCGCCGATTTCACGTAGCGGCTGATGTACACCTGCGCGCTGTCGAACTGGCCGCCCTGGGCAAAAGCATAGGCCTTGTCGAAGTCCAGGGTCTCCTGGGCGACGACACCTCTACCTGTTGCCAGGAGCAGGATCAGCAGCGCTATGTTCTTCAGTTGTTTCATGACAACGTTCTTTCCCGATTAGTCGACCGGAATGGCCAGGCTAAGCAGGTTCGAGCTTACTTTCAGGTTATACTTTTCTGCGTTGGATTTGTTCAGTTCAAACTTTTGTTTGTTCTCTATCACGACGAAGTTGATAGCGGCGCCCAGCTTGGCCATGCCGCTTTTTTCAGTGACGAGCAGCGTACTCTTTCCTTTGAGCTTGCCGGTGACTTCGTTGATGGTGTAGGAGGTTTCCTGCGGGATGAACAGGATATGGCTTTTGCCGACTGCTTCGAGGGAGCTGACGCTTTTGATCTCGAACTTCTGCGAGCCGAGCGATTTGGTGGAGGTCATGTTGCGCAATTCCGTGAGCAAGCTGGGGCTGCTGCCATAGACGGCGATCACGAAATTACCTTCCCGGTAAGCTTCCGGCCATTCAATGTACTTGGTAAAATTGTAAAGGAAAGCCGCTTTCATGCGTGCGTTGGTGTCGTCCCTGACCGGCTGCTGGAAAGAAAAGCCGGAGGAGATACACAAAAACGCAATGACGAGAAGCAGTGTCCGTCTCATTCGCATGCTCCGGAAACAAAAAGCGGGCCAACTGCGGACCGCCCGTCCCTGCAAGGGTTCCCGGGGATTTTTTCAAAAGTAGGAATTCCATGTAATACGGCAAATGGAGCCCGCGTTTTTATAGTCGCGCACTTCTCACACGCACCTGTGGATAACTGCGCCTGCTCCTGCCCCGCCCTGCCTTGCCGATGCGTTAATTTCGATGGTGATGAACATGAACCCTGCCCGGCTCCTCGCTGCGCTCGCGCTGCTCGCGTTCCTCGGCTCATGCCGCAACGGGCGCTCGGCCGCTTCTTCCGTGCCGAAGGAAAAAGAAAATGCTGCAGCCGAAAACAAGAAACCCTCGAAAGATCCGAAAGCGGCGGAGATCAAAGAGAAATACGCGGCGCAGCTCGGCGTGAGCGAAAAGCAGATCGGCAACGTTGCGCTTTACAAGTTCATTGACGAGTGGTACGGCACACCTTACCAGTACGGCGGCAAAACGAAAAAAGGAATCGATTGCTCGGGCTTTACGACGGCGCTGTACCTGGAGGTTTTTAAGATGTCCATCGTAGGATCTTCCGCTTCGCTGTATACGATGTGCGAACCGATGAAGACCGATGAACTGAAGGAAGGTGACCTCGTATTTTTTAAAATTTCCGGAAATAAAATTTCGCACGTCGGCGTGTATTTGCAGAACAACAAGTTCGTGCACGCAACGACGAAGCGCGGCGTGATGATCAATGATCTCGACGAAGCGTATTACAAAAAATATTTTTACAAAGGCGGAAGGCTGAAGCAGGTGGTGGGAAGTAAAAAACCATAATAGCCCTTCGGCAAGTTCCTGCACAAAAATTAACTCCAACGCGCAAGCTCGCGCACTGCAAAGAAAAACGCAGAGAACTCGCACACGTGCGCACCGCAGAGCTTGTTTGCCTTCGGCAAGATCCTACACAAAAAATTCATTGAAATAAAAAAGTCCCGGCGATCACGCCGGGACTTTTTCATTCTGAAAATTCTCTTACCTACTTCCCGCTGATCAGATGCAGGAAGCCGTGATGCTCCGTTTCCTTGTCGGTGTAATCCGTCAGGTACGCCGTGTAATAATACACGCCGTCGGTGGCCATCAGCCCGCTGGTGGTGCGGCCGTCCCAGCCCCCGTTGGCGCTGGTCCATTCGTAGATCATCACGCCCCAGCGATCGTAGATCGCGCAGCGCATGGACTTGACACCGGTGTTCGTGATGGTGAACACATCGTTGTTGCCGTCGCTGTTCGGGGTGAACACGTTCGGGATCATGATCGTCATTTCGCCTACGACAAAGACGCACACTTCCGTGCTGTCGGCGCAGCCGGCCGCATTCGCAACGATCAGCGTAGCGCAATAGCCGCCGGTATCAGCAACGCTGAAGCAGGGCGATTGCTGCGTGGAAGTGCCGAGGCCGTTAAAGTCCCAGGCCCAGCTCGTAGCGCCGCTCGTGTTATCATCGAAGCAGATCTGCGTGCTTGTTCCCGTGGCCATGATCACAGGACCGCTCACGCTCGAAGCGGAAGCAGCAGGAGGAGCAACAACCGTGATCGTGACTGTACCTGTGCCTGTGCAGCCTCCGGCATCCGTGCAAGTGAAATCAGCCGTGTAAACGCCGGGGGTAGTGTAGCAATGCGTCGGCGCCTGCAGGCTGCTGCTGGCGTTGTCGCCGAAATCCCAGGCCACGCTGCTGCAGTTGCCGCTCGATTGTCCGCTGAAGTCCACGCACAGCGGCGCGCAGCCGCTTGTGATATTCGCCTGCGCTGTGACAACGGGACCGCTGCTTACGTTCACCGTGATCACGACCGTATCGCCGGGCGTGCCGCAGTTATCGGTAACGGTGACTGTGTAGTTCGTCGTCGTTGCCGGGTTCGCGACCGGGTTCGGCGATGTGCTCGAGCTGAGTCCTGTCGCGGGGCTCCAGCTGTAGCTGTACGTGCCGTTGCCGCCGACGGCCGTCACGCCGAGCGTATCGCTGCCGCCGTTGCAAATGGTGAAGCTCGTCTGCGTAGCGCTCGCCGTGATGGGCGGATTCACGTTCACCGTCACGCTGTCGATGTCCTGGCAGCCGTTGCTGTCGGTGGCGGTCACGGTGTACGTCGTTGTCGTTACGGGCGTCACGTTCACAGGCGAGCCGGTGAGCGGACCGGGCATCCAGTTGTACGTGAAGTTTCCGTCGCCGCCTGTTGCGCCGGCAGAGACGGATGCCGTTTGCCCGATGCAGATCGTCGTTGCGCCTGCAGCGGTAGCTGCAACTGCAGGGTTCACGAAAACGGTAACAGAATCGGAACCCTGGCAGCCGCTGCCGTCGGTGACAAGAACGGTGTACGTTGTAGTCGCCGCGGGGCCCGCCATCGGTGTAGCGCTTCCCGCGTTGCTCAGCGAGCCGGCAGGCGACCAGGCATAAGTCACGCCGCCCGCCGTCGCCAGCTGCACGGAATCACCCACGCAGATCGTTTGATCCGCGCCTGCGCTGACGATGAGATTGTTCGAAACGTTCACAGTGACCGTATCGTCCGAAGAGCAACCATTTGCATCCGTTCCTGTGACGATGTACGTCGTGGAGCTGGGCGGGTTGGCGGTGGGGCTCTGGCAGTTCACGCAGGAAAGTCCCGTCGCAGGCGACCATACGTAGCTCGTCGCGCCGCTCGCATTGAGCAGCACGTTGCCCGTGAAGCACATCGACTGATCGGGACCCGCGCTGACGGGCGGCAACGTATTCACGGTTACGATCACGCTGTCGGTATTCTGGCAGCCGTTCGCATCGGTGATCGTGAGCGAGTACGTCGTTGTTGCGCCGGGAGAAGCCATCGGGTTGAGCACCGTCGTGCTGCCGAGTCCCGCTGCAGGCGACCAGGTTTGCGAGGTCGCTGCGCCGGAGCCGTTGAGCTGCACGCTGTCGCCGCTGCAGATGCTGACGTCCGTTCCTGCGCTTACAACGGGCAGGTTGTTTACCGTGACGATCACGTCATCCGTATTCTGGCAGCCGTTCGCGTCGGTGACGGTCAGCGTGTACGTCGTCGTTGCGGAAGGCCCGGCCATGGGATTGGAAATCCCGGTGTTGCTCAGCCCCGTTGCGGGCGACCAACTGAAGCCCGTACCGCCTGCGCCGTTCAGCTGAACGCTGTCGCCGGTGCAAACGCTTGCATCCGTCCCGGCCTGCGCAACGGGCAGCGGGTTGATGGTGACGCTCACTGTTCCCGCAGCGCTCGTGCAACCGGAAACGGTGACGGTGACGGAGTACGTGCCGCCGGCTGCGCTCGTGGCGCCGGGGATCGAAGGATCTTCCAACGAAGAGGTGAATGTATTCGGCCCCGTCCAGCTGTACGTTGCGCCGCCGACGGTGGCAGCATCGAGGTTCAGCGTTTGGCCTTCGCAGATCGGGCTGTTGCTGTTGGCAGTGGGTGCGGCAGGCACAGGATTAACGACAACCGAAACAGTTCCCGCTGCGCTCGTGCAACCGTTCTCCGTGATCGTGACAGAGTAGGTTCCGCTCGCTGCCGTGGTTGCGCCGGTGATGGACGGATCTTCCAGCGAAGAGGTAAAGCTGTTCGGCCCTGTCCAGCTGTAGGTCGCGCCGCCGACGGTGTTCGAAGTCAGATTCAATGTTTGTCCATCGCAGATCGGGCTGTTGCTGCCGGCAGTCGGTGTGGCGGGAACGGGATTGACAACGACAGCTACGGTACCAAACGTGCTCGTGCATCCTGCGACAGTGACGGTCACGGAGTATGTTCCGGTTGCAGCTGTTGTTGCGCCGGAGATGGACGGATCTTCAACCGATGAAGTGAAACTGTTCGGGCCGGTCCAGCTGTACGTTGCGCCGCCGACGGTGTTCGAAGTCAGGTTGAGCGTTTGTCCTGCGCAGATCGGGCTGTTGCTGCCGGCTGTGGGTGCGGCGGGAACAGGGTTTACCGTTACAGCTACTGTTCCTGCCGCGCTGGTGCAGCCGGCCTGCGTGATCGTCACCGAATACGTTCCGGCGGCCGCGGCCGTTGCGCCTGCGATTGAAGGATCTTCCAGGGAAGAGGTGAAACTATTCGGACCCGTCCAGCTATACGTTGCGCCCCCGACGGTGTTCGAAGTCAGGTTGAGCGTTTGGCCTTCGCAGATCGGGCTGTTGCTGCCGGCAGTCGGTGTCGCAGGAACGGGATTGACAACGACCGCTACCGTACCGAACGCGCTCGTGCATCCTCCGACAGTGACAGTAACGGAATACGTTCCCGTTGCAGCCGTCGTTGCGCCGGCGATGGAAGGATCTTCGACCGATGAGGTGAAGCTGTTCGGGCCCGTCCAACTGTACGTCGCGCCGCCGACGGTATTCGAAGTGAGATTCAGCGTTTGTCCTGCGCAGATCGGGCTGTTGCTGCCGGCGGTGGGTGCGGCAGGGCCGGGATTCACGGTAACGGCAACCGTTCCTGCCGCGCTGGTGCAGCCGCCGACTGTTACAGTCACTGAGTAAGTACCCGTTGCCGCAGTCGTGGCGCCGGCGATGGAAGGATCTTCGACCGAAGAAGTAAAACTGTTCGGACCCGTCCAGCTGTACGTTGCGCCGCCGACGGTGTTCGCAGTCAGGTTCAGCGTTTGTCCCTGGCAGATCGGGCTGTTGCTGCCTGCCGTGGGTGCGGCGGGAACAGGATTTACGGTAACCGCTACCGTTCCTGCCGCGCTGGTGCAGCCGGCCTGCGTGATCGTCACCGAATACGTTCCCGTTGCGGCCGTTGTTGCGCCGACGATCGAAGGATCTTCCAGCGAAGACGTGAAACTGTTCGGACCCGTCCAGCTGTACGTTGCACCACCGACGGTGTTCGAAGTCAGGTTAAGCGTTTGTCCTGCGCAGATCGGGCTGTTGCTGCCCGCGGTCGGCGTAGCGGGAACAGGATTGACAACGACGGCTACCGTGCCGAACGCGCTCGTGCACCCTGCGACAGTGACGGTGACGGAATACGTTCCCGTTGCGGCCGTTGTTGCGCCGGCGATCGAAGGATCTTCGATCGAAGAAGTGAAGCTGTTCGGGCCCGTCCAGCTGTACGTTGCGCCGCCGACGGTGTTCGAGGTGAGATTCAATGTTTGTCCTGCGCAGATCGGGCTGTTGCTGCCGGCGGTCGGTGCGGCGGGGCCGGGATTTACAGTGACTGCAACCGTTCCTACCGGGCTGGTGCAGCCGCCGATGGTGACGGTGACGGAATACGTCCCGGTGGCAGCCGTGGTTGCGCCGACGATGGAAGGATCTTCCAGCGAAGACGTAAAGCTGTTCGGGCCGGTCCAGCTGTATGTCGCACCGACTACGGTATTCGCGGTGAGGTTCAGCGTTTGTCCCTGGCAGATCGGGCTGTTGCTGCCGGCGGTGGGCGCTGCGGGGCCGGGAGTCACCGTAACGGTAACCGGCACGCGATACGTTCCTCCGGGACAAAGACCGACGTAGTAGGTCGTCGTAGAGCCAAGCACGGGCGTGGTGAACGGCGATCCCGATCCCACCTGGTTGCCGCCGGTGAGCGCATCCCACCAAACGAAGTTGGATCCGCCGGGAGGCGTGCCTGTAGTGCTCGCGGTGAGATTGGCCGTGTTGCCAGCGCAGATCGAAACGCCGCTGGCGACGATGGTGAAGTTGGTAACTGTCTGGCCCGTCGTTCCCGATCCGCCGCGCATGGCGCCGTTGGGCGGGAATTCGGTGAGCGCGCCGGAGTTCGTCGTGCCGTTGTTGCCGCCGTTGGCGGTCTGCGTGATCGCGCCGTTCGACAGGGCGATGTATCCGCCGCCGCCGCCGCCGCCCGGACCTTCGGCTTCCGTTACAGAGGCGAGCGAGATGAGGCTGGTGGTCATCGCCTGGTTGCCACCGTTACCGCCGCTGGCCGCCGTGCTCACGCCGGAGATGGCTCCGACGGAATTGAGAATGATCGTACCGCCCGCGCCGCCGCCGCCGCCCGCGTCACGGCCTGCGTAGCTGCCGAACGGGGCCGTGCCGAACGAGTTCACGCCGTTGTTGCCGTTCGACACGATGGCGCCTGCACCGGAAATGGTGCCGTAGTTCATGATGTAGATCAACCCGCCGCCATCGCCGCCGTTGCCGCCCTGGTTCTGGTTCTGATCACCCGCGCCGCCGCCGCCGCCGAGAAACAATTTTCCGAGGTTGTAATTGAGTGGGCGCCCGCCGAGACCGCAGGCATCGTAATCGCGCGTGTCGCCGCCCCAGGCGGCATTGCCGGGACCAAGCGTCGTTGCATTCTGATTGCTCCCGGAGAACGTATAGCCGCCTTTTCCGCCGCCGGATGAGTTGGCCAGCGTGAGCGTCGGAATGTAGTTGAGGCCATAGAGCGGGTCGAGGTTCCAGGCTGCGGTGTAGGCCGCGTTGGGATCGGGCACGCCCATTCCTTTCCAGTTCGCAGTAGAGCCGCCGTTCGCGCCGCCGCCGCCGCCGCCGTTGTGCGCGCAGCCGCCGCCGCCCGCATTGCCCGCCGCGCCGCGGCCGTAGCGTCCGCCGATCGGATCGTAATCCGCCTGGTAACCGACGATGCCTTCGCCTTTGTCTGCGCCGAAGGTCGGATCGTTCGAGCCCATGTTGTTGATGCCGAAACCGGTGACGTTGTCGCCTGCGAGGTTGCCGCCGCGGAAACCTCTGCCGGTCGCGTCGATGCTGCCGCCCGCGTTGACGACGGTGTTCTGATCGACCTCTACGGCGAGCACGCCGCCCGTGGTGCCGTTCCAGTCGTCGCAGGTGAGCACGCCGCCGTTGTTGATCGTGAGCGTGGTGTAGCGCGGTACGCGGATGACCTGCGTGCGGTTCGTGCCGCCGGTGCTGTAGTCGAAACGCAGTCCGCAATCGAGCGTGATGCTGGTGCCGTTGGGCACGGCGCGCACTTCGGCGAATTCCCAGTTGCCGCAGTTGTTGTAGGTGGTGATGCGTCCCCAGGAGGTATCGACCGGGTTCGCGATGTAAGTAGTGCCGCTGAGCAGGACGGCGGTGCCGTTGATCGTTGCGCCCTGCACCTGGTAGATCATGATGAGGTCGCCGGGCTGCAGCGCGCCGGTGAAGCGGCCATTGGCGTTGAGGGTCGAGTTGGCGACGGTGATCGTAGTAGCGCCGACGACAGCAGGAGCCGAAAGCGCGGTGTATTCGTTCACGATCGTATTTGCCGCGGTGACTGTGCGGGGGCCGTGCACGCCGCGCTGGGCATGGGCTGCGTTAATGCAAAGGGCTGTCAGGAGGGTCAGCGTAATGCTGAGTCGTCTCATGGGTTGCAGCGTTTAATTAAAATAAAAAAGATGTGTTTCGGCGGGAGAATAAGTGCACAATATAGAGAAGTATGTGCTGAAAATCAAGCGGCGGGCTAATTCGATTCAGATATCCTCACTGCGTAACTGCCGCAGGATGGCGCACCTCAGAAGGCGCTTCGGCTTCTTCCTTGAACGGGTTGCGCTGCACCCACTCCGAAGGCTTGAGGTACTCGATGAAGGGACGGATGATCTGGTTCGAGAGCGCGTTGCGGTGGCGGATGAAGCAGGTCAGATCCTGCGGACGCGCGCCGACGGTGCTTTTGATCTCGGAGGCGGTGCGGCCCAGGTAGACACATGGCACGCGGTTTTCGATGCCTTCGCGGATGTAATCGTAAAGCATCAGCTGGTACAGCGCGTAATCGCGGTTGAGGCTGTAGTCGATGCCGATGAAATGCGCTTCGAGGGAATCGCCGGTAAGGAACGAGGTGCGGAAGCCGGCGGGGCGGCCGTTCAGCTCGTAGAGCACGAAGCGGAATTTTTTTCCGAAGCGCCGCTTCATCTCTGAAAAATATTTTCCGCTGAGGGCGGAGAGGCGGAATTTGGCGCGGTGATGCACGTTGAGGTACAGCTCCATGATCTTCTCTTCCATCGCCTCGATCTGCGCGGCGCCCAGCTCACGCAGCTTCAGCTCCTGCGCTTTTTTCAGCACGGCCTTCGCACGGTTGCGGTATTTTTTGCTCATGGCCGCGGTGTAATCTTCGAAGGTTTTCCAGGAAGGATCACAATCGACGACCATCTGCGGCTCGACGAGGAACTGGTGGTAACGGTAGCGGCGCAGGCGTTGCGCGGCGGGCAGCGTTTCGGGATAATAATCTTTCGCGAGCACGGCGGCGATGCGCCCATTTTCGCGATCGGTGTCGATGATGACGCGCACGGCTTCTGCGAGCAGGTTGAACGCGTCGGCAGGCTTCACGCTTTTGTCCCAAGACAGCCCGTGCTCGCCGCTGACGAAATTGTTGCCCGAGACGAGCACCTGCAGGCTCAGCTCACCGAAACCTTTGCGCATCCATTCGCGCCAGCCGGCCAGGAAGCCGACGTACTTGCGCGATTCGGCCAGCGGCGAGAGAATTTCCATCAGCAGGCCGTTGTGCAGGTGGATGACCTGGAAATACGCGGCGACCAGGGGCTTGTTCTTTTTGTAGATCAGCGCGTAGTGAAAGCGCATGTTCGCGGGAGCGCTGCGCTCGAGGCCGAGCAGGTATTCGCCGTGCAGGAAAAATTTATCCGCGGTCAGGCTTTCCCAGTCGCCGCGGCGGAGCTGGTCGATGCGCGGCTCCAGGTGCAGCACCAGGCCGGAAGATAATTTCCAGCGCGCTTCTTTTCCTCGTATCCTTCGGCAGTGCGTCGTCACATGAATCGGTATGAACCGGTCTTCTTTTAAAACATCCGCGGCAGCGGGCAAGGCATAGGTGACGATCGGGCAGCGAAACGACATGTTGAATGAAGTCCTTTTCCGTGCAGTCGCCCAGGCAAAAAAATTATTGCATGAAGTTACGAAAGCGTTTCGATCATCCGCAGCAGGTCGCTGTCCGGGGCTTCGGTATGCTTGACGGCTTTCTCAAACGGCGTGAAGACAATCTTTCGGTCGACGATGCCGACCATGACCTGCTTTTTGCCCGCGCGCAGGGCCTCCACCGCGGCGTAGCCCATTCTCGCAGCGTTCACGCGCTCCATGCAGGTGGGCGCTCCGCCGCGCTGGATGTGGCCGAGCACGGTCACACGCACGTCGAGCTCGGGGAAACGCCTGCGCAGCTCCTCCCCTACCTTGAAGCCGCCGCCCGCCTCGTCGCCTTCCGCCACGATTACGATGCGCGAGGTTTTTTCCTTGCGGCTGCGCTCGAGCTTCGCGACAAGGCGATCGAGGTCTTTCGTCGTTTCCGGGATGAGGATTTCTTCCGCCCCCGCGCCGATGCCGCTGTACAAAGCGATCAGCCCCGCGTCACGGCCCATGACCTCGACGACGAACACGCGGTTGTGCGATTCGGCCGTGTCGCGGATGCGGTCGACCGCTTCGGTGACGGTGTTGAGCGCGGTGTCGAAGCCGATGGTGAAATCGGTGCCGACGAGATCGTTGTCGATCGTGCCGGGGCAGCCGACGAAGGGGATGTCGCAGCGCCCGCTGAATTCGAGCGCGCCGCGGAACGTGCCGTCGCCGCCGATGGCCACCACGCCTTCCACGCCCCGCTTCTGCAATTGCTCCTGCGCCGTCCGCATGCCTTCGGGTGTCGGGAAACGCTTGCTGCGCGCGGTTTTCAGGATGGTGCCGCCGCGGTGAATGATGTTAGCCACCGAGCGCGCGTTCATCTCCACGAAGTCGCCGTCGATCATGCCTTCGTAGCCGTAGCGGATGCCGAAGACCTTGATGCCGCTGTGCGCGGCGGTGCGAACGACGGCGCGCAGGCAGGCATTCATGCCGGGCGCGTCGCCGCCGGATGTGAAGACAGCGATGGTTTTCATGCAGCAAAGATATTTCGGATTTACGATTTCGAATTTCGGATTTATCGCACGGCCTCGGCACGATTGTGCGGGGAGAGAAGTGCGCACATCCGAAATTCGAAATCGCACATCCGAAATCCGGCATGCGCAAGGGTTTGTG
>Ga0196978_1000372_pt1 | contig 23107 bp, 25 predicted proteins | sample S3v_2013CmetaG_FD_155491 | JGI IMG/M metagenome (GOLD analysis project Ga0196978, IMG submission 155491) | Soil microbial communities from Anza Borrego desert, Southern California, United States - S3+v_20-13C | ecosystem: Environmental > Terrestrial > Soil > Desert | place: USA: California... | reverse complement strand
GCGCCGCCGTCGTCGCTCGATGAGCTCGCGTATCACCTGGCCATTCCGCACGCGTGGGTCCTCGAAGCGCGTGCGATCGAGTTGCCGCTGCTCTCGCAGTCGTACTTTCCGCTCGGGATCGAGTCCGCAGATCTCATCCCGCTCCTGCTTCTGGGCCCCGCGGACGGCGGTGTTGCATCACATTTGCTGCATCTCTTCGCGGCCATCGCGACGACCTTGCTCGTCGCGCGCAGAACACAGTCATGGCTCGCCACCGCGGCGATCGTCACCACGCCCGCGCTCGCTATCACAGCCGGATGGTCGCTCGTCGACTCGCCACTGGCCGGACTCTTCGTTGTGCTCTACATCTCACTCGAAGATGACGACGTCCGCACCGCCTCCGCTGCAACGGCGGCGGGACTGCTCACGAAATATACCTTCGCGCCGTTCGCACTGATCGCGTGGGCGATTCACTGGTGGCGCAAACGCACCCTGCCGCGATGGCAGCTACTCCTCGGCGGCGTGTTCTTCGTGCGCAATCTCATCCTGACCGGCAATCCGTTCGCACCGTTCTTCAGCGCTGACGCGCCGAGCGTTTCCGGCTATCGCGCGCTCGCGCTGGCGGACTACATCTTCGAAGGCACGTTCATCGACGAGGCCCTCGGCGCGTCGCTCATCATCCTGCCGGTCTTCGCGACCGGCGCGCTTGCACTCGCGTCGATCGCTCTCGCGCTCGCGCTGTTTTTCCTCGCGCCGTCATCGCGAATCCTGATCCCCTTCCTGGTTGTGCCGTCGGTGAGCGCCGCGCCGGAACTGCGCCGCCGCGTGTTGTCGGTGATGATCGCCATCGCGGTGGTCGTGCAGACCTTCCTCGTGGTCTGGTTCACCGCGCGCACGAACGCGTTTTCGCTGCTGGCCGCGACGAATACCGAGGAGGAGTATCTGCGCAAACAGCGCCCGTCGTACGCCGCGATCGAATGGCTGAACCTGCAACTGCCAACGGATTCGCGCACGTTGTTGGTCGGTACGAACGAAACGTACTGGTTCACGCGGCGCGTGCGCGGCGCCGGAAACTTCGACGGGCCCCGCGTGTCGCGTTATCTCGACGTGCCCAGTCCCGAAACGTTGCGCGAGAAGTTGCGCAAGGATGGAATCACGCACATCGCGGTGCTCGCGTCGGCCCTACCGACGGTGGATGAGGCGAAGATCGCGGAGCGACAGACCTCGTTGTCGCCCGAAGCTCAACGGATGCTCGCGCAAACACTCGACCGCTACGCGTCGAACATGATCGCGCGCGACACCGCCACGCTCTTCACGTTAAGGTGAGGGCATGCGTGATCCGCGTGCCGATCTGATTCGCGTCCTTCGCAGCGCCTGCTCCGGCGAGCTTGCCGCCGGCTACGCGTATCGCGGACATTGGAAGAGCCTGCGCTCCGATTCGCCGGAACGTGACCGCATCAAAGTCATCGAAGACGAAGAGTGGCATCACCGCGACCTCGTCCTCGGATTGCTGCGCGAGCTCGGTTCAGGCCCCAGCCGCAACCGCGAGATCGTTTTCTACTGCATCGGCAAGACCATCGCGTTCCTCTGTCACATCGGCGGCTGGTTCATCCCGATGTATGGCGCGGGAAAGCTCGAGCGCTCGAACATCAAAGAATACGAAGACGCCGCGGTCCACGCGCACGAAGCAGGGCTCGGCCACATGATCGACTGCCTGCTCGAGATGGCCGAGGTGGAGTGGGAGCACGAGAAATTCTTCCGGGAGCAGATCCAGGGCCACTGGCTGCTGCGCTTCTTTCCGCTCTGGGATCCGCCTCCGGCGAAAGAGGCGATCCGCGGCCTCAGCGCGCGCGATCGCGCAGTTCCTGAATCTGCGTTGCGCGAATCAGCGTCCCGGCCGTAACCGTCGCGAACGCGGGCGTGCTCATGCCGAGTTGCTCACGTGCTTCCGCCGTCTGGAGACCGACGACGTGCATCAGATTCACCGCCTTCGCAGCTCCGAAAAATGCTCGCGCTTCCGCGTTCGTTCCAGCGGTCAATGTGTTCGGCCGGCCTTGTCCGATGTTGAACTCGTAGATTTCGGATTCGCTGGGGGTGGTACTCATCGCCGCGGTACCTCGCCGAAACGGTGCTCGAGCGGCATGATCTGGAGCGATGGGCCGGCGCCGGTGTAGTCGAGATTCACCATCACCCTGCGGACGTAGTTGGTGATCGGCGCTGAGATAGCGGCGGTGAGTCGCGTTCATTGGGTCGAGAAAACACAAAAGGCCGGCTAGGCGCCGGCCTTTCCCTGGACGGAGATGACTGGATTACACGGCGACGGCCGCGTCGATTCCCGCGGCGGCGCGCAGCGCCTCCGCCTTGTCGGTCCGCTCCCACGAGAACTCCGGCTCCGTGCGGCCGAAGTGGCCGTACGCGGCGGTCTTCTTGAAGATCGGACGGCGCAGTTGCAGCGTTTCCATGATGCCGCGCGGAGTCATCTGGAAGTGCTCGCGCACGAGCTCGACCATCTTCGACTGGTCGACCTTGCCAGTTCCGAACGTGTCGACGTACACCGACACCGGCTCGGCCACGCCGATGGCGTACGCGAGCTGCACTTCGCACTCATCGGCGATCCCGGACGCGACGAGGTTCTTGGCAATGTAGCGGGCCATGTAGCACGCCGAGCGATCGACCTTTGTGGGGTCCTTGCCCGAGAACGCGCCACCGCCGTGACGACCACGGCCGCCGTACGTGTCGACGATGATCTTGCGCCCGGTCAGGCCGGTGTCGCCCTGCGGTCCGCCGATGACGAAGCGGCCCGTCGGATTGATGTGGAACACCGTGCGGTCGTCGACCAGCTCGGCCGGGATCACGGGGCGGATGACGTTCTCGATGATCGCGTCGCGCAGGTCGCGGCTGCTGACGTTCGGCGAATGCTGCGTCGAGATGACGATCGCGCTGGCGCGGACGGGGCGCTTCCCTTCGTACTCGATCGTGACCTGCGACTTGCCGTCGGGGCGGAGGAAGTCGAGCTCGTTCGACTTGCGCACTTCGGTCAGGCGACGCACGAGCTTGTGCGCCATCATGATCGGCAGCGGCATCAGCTCCGGCGTCTCGCGCACCGCGAAGCCGAACATGAGGCCCTGGTCGCCGGCGCCGCCCGTGTCGACGCCCTGCGCGATGTCCGGCGACTGCGGATCGATCGAGGAGATGACCGCGCAGGTCTCGCTGTCGAAGCCGTACTTCGCGCGCGTGTAGCCGATCTCGCGAATCGTGTTGCGCACGATCGACGGGAAGTCGACATAGGTTTTCGTGGTGATCTCACCCGAGATCATGGCCAGACCGGTCGTGACCAGCGTTTCGCAGGCGACGCGGCCGACCGGATCCTCCGCCAGAACGGCGTCGAGGATCGCATCGGAAATCTGATCGGCGATCTTGTCGGGATGGCCTTCCGTGACAGACTCCGACGTAAAAAGGGTCCTGTAGTTCGACATGATGGAAGTGCTCCTTGAGGACTGCTAAAGAATCGGCGAATCCTAGCATGACTCCGCCGCCGTTCGAGGCACCCGGCTTCCGGTTTGCACAGTCCGCCAGCCGATGTTGAAGACTCGCAACCTCGGCGCCTATCGCGACCTGCTCCTGCTCTTCACCCGCTACGGCCGCAAGGACTTCAAGCTCACGCTGAACGCAGAGGATTTCCTGCTGCCGGAAGCCGAGACAGTGGAGATCGAGCCGGACGTCAAGGCGCGCGCGGAAGCGTTTGCCAACGCGCTCAAGAGCATGGGGCCGACGTACGTGAAGTTCGGCCAGTTGCTGTCGACGCGGCCGGATGTCGTGCCTCCCGAATACATCGAGGCGCTGGAGTCGCTGCAGGACGCGCTCGAGCCGTTCTCGTTCGCCGAGGTGGAGAAGACGATCGAAGAGGAGCTCGGCGTTCGCATCTCGAAAGCGTTCGAATACTTCGAGGCAGTGCCGATTGCCGCGGCATCACTCGGGCAGGTGCATCGCGCCACTCTTCGCGAAGGACGAGAAGTGGTGGTGAAAGTCCAGCGCCCGAACGTGCGCGAAGAAGTCCCTCGCGATCTCGAAGTCTTCACCGAGATCGCCGTCGAGCTCGAGAAGCACACCGAGATCGGCCGGAAGATGAACCTGGTCGCGGCCATCGAGCAGGCTCGCATGGTGATGATCAGCGAGCTCAATTACCTGCAGGAGGCGCGCAACACCGAGACGCTGCGGAAGAACCTCGAGGGGTTCCCGCAGATCTACATCCCGAGCGTCGTCCATGACTTCACCTCGCCGCGCGTGCTGACCACGGAGCTGGTGCGCGGACAGAAAGTCTCGAAGCTCACGCCGCTCTCCCTGATCGAAGGCGATTACGCCGAGCTGGCCGGCGTGCTGACGCGCGCGTACCTCAAGCAGATCTGCGTCGACGGCATCTGGCACAGCGATCCGCATCCCGGGAACGTCTTCATCCGCGACAACCCGGACGACGGCGCGCCGCAGATCGTGCTGCTCGACTTCGGCATGGTGAGCCGCATCGCCGAGGAGTTCCAGGACGAGGTCGTGAAGCTGCTGCTGGCCATCTCTTCGAACCGCGGCACTGATGTCGCCGAGGCATGCGTGCGCTTGTGCGAAGTGCAGGAGCGCTTCGACATCGTGAAGTTCACGCGCGAGGTCTCGACGCTCGTCGCCGCGGTGCACGACGCCAGTCCGAAGGACATCAACACAGGGCAGTTGATCTTCACGGTGATCGGCGTCGCGAACAACAACGAGCTGCGCGCACCCGCCGAGCTGACCATGCTCGCGAAGACGCTGCTGCACCTCGACGCGATCACGCGTAAGCTCGATCCCGAATACGATCCGCAAAGCGTCATCCGCAACTACGGCGAGCAACTGATCGCGCAGAAGCTCCGTCAGAAGCTGCAAGCGCGCAATTTCTATCCGGCGCTGCTCGACCTCAATCAGCTCGCGCTCGAGCTGCCGCATCGCTCACGCGAGATCCTCGACCAGGCCGCCGGCGGAAAGCTCACCCTCGGCATCAAGCTCGCCCAAGCCGAAGAGTTCCTCGGCGGCATCCACAAGGTCGCGAACCGCATCACCATCGGCATCGTGATCGCGGCGCTGCTCGTGTCGTCATCGATGATGATGCGCGTCCCGTCACGTTTCGCCATCTTCGGCTACCCCGGCCTCGCCGTGACCGGCTACCTGCTGGCGTCCGCGGCCGCGTTCTACCTGATCGTGACGACGATCGTGAAGGACCGCCGCGATCGGGAGAAGGCGAATTGGAAGGGGAAGTAGCGCGGCTCGCGCGCTCAGTCTCAGAGTGACAGAGTCTCAGAGTCTCAGAGGGGTCGTCAGCACGTGCTCTGGTCCAACTGCGAGAGCTTTCCCGACAGGCGCGAACCGAAGCCCATACGCTCTACGACTTTACGACTCTACGACTACTTCAAATCCAGATCGTTGAGCCCCCGCCCCCCGTTATCCGCCAGCAGCCGCGGCGTGCTCTCGAAGATGTGCACCTCGGTGCCCACGCCCGCTTCTTTCCAGAGCAGCGAGAGCATGTCGTTCGGCAGCCGGATGCAGCCGTGCGAGACGCGGCGGCCGATCGACTTCGGATCGTTCGTGCCGTGGATCATGACCCGGTCGCCGAGATCGAGGGCATATTTGCCCATGGTGCCTTTCTCTTTGCGCTTCGGTGAGTCCGGCGGCGGCACGGGCTTGCCTTCCTCGATGAATGCCCAGTCCGGCTTGGTCCACACCGGATTGGCGATCTTGCGCACGACGTGATGGCGGCCGCGCGGCGTGCGGAACCACCACACTCTGCGGCCTTTCCGCAGGACCTTATCCGAGCCGGTTGCCGCGGGTGAGCTGCGGACCAGTTCCCCGTCCTTGAAGAGGTAGGCGCGATTCGTCGACACATCGATCGTGATCACCGTCCCGACGCGCGGCGCCTCGGGCGGAAGTCCTTCTTGTGCAATCACTTGTGTGGCAGCGGCGAGGAGGAGCCCCGCGAGCAGAATCGTTTTCGGTCTCACGCCGAATAACTATTGCGAACGCGAGGCCAGCGGCGAAACGCATCAGCGCACGATCCCGTCCGTCAGCACTGCGAACGCTTTCTCGAGGGACTGCAACGCCTTCCGGCGATTACCCGCACGTCGTTGCATGACCGCGAGTTCGTACCAGAGCCGCCATCGTTCGGGGTGGATGTCGGCGGCGATCTCGAGCATCGCAGCGGCTCGCGCGTAGTCGCCTTTCTCCATCAGGTCGCGCGGAAGATAAAACGAAGTCTGTGTGAACACCGCTTCGAGCATGCGTCGCGCGGTGACGCCTTCCGCGCCGGCACGCGCGGCACGGCGTTTCAGCTCGCCGACGCGCTTCAACAAGCTCGGAGCGTCGCGCATACCCTGCGCTTCGAATGCGTCCCATTTCGCGAGGTCTTTCGCCTCGTGCTGAACGGAAGCGTCCGACTCGAGCCGCTTCACGGCGGCCTTCGCATCATCGATCGTGAGCAGGCCGTCGAACGTGCGCACGATCTCCCGATAGGCGCGCAACGCGTCGACGCCCTTCAGTGCGTTCGCCGATGCGACGTCGCGTTCATAGAGCTTCGTGAGCAACGATGCGTCACGCGCGCGGCGCTGCTCCTTCATCGCCATCACTTCCATCCACGCGATCGCTTCGCGCGCGAGCTCTGGCGAGATCCAGCGATGGCCGGCGCTGAACTGGCGGAAGCGATGGGCCTTCCCTGCCCGTTCCAGCCGTTCATCGATGATCCGCATGTCGCGATTGTTGAAATCGACGTCGCCCGCGAAGCCGAAGTGCGCGAACGAAAACCGCTCCGGCGGAATCTCCTCCACGACGCGACCGCCGACCCCGATCACGCCTGCGAACGCGCCGCCCTTGATGCCCACCGCCCACGACAGGATCGCCGTGCCCGAAAACCCGGCCGCATAAACACGACGTGGGTCGACGGCGTAGCGCTTCATCTCGGGCAACAGCGCGTTCACGGCGCGATTGCTGGCGGCGCCGTCATCGTCGCTGCGCGTTTGATTCGAGCTGATGAGAATCCAGCCGAATTCTTCCGCGGCGTCCTCGAAGATCTTCGCCGCAGCAGTTCCTCGGCCGCGCGGATCGAACACGAACAACAGCGGATGCTGCTTCGCCGCGTCATACGACGACGGCAGCACGAGCGTGTACGTCTGCGTCGCATCAGCGAGCGAGGCAACGTTCTCTACGATCTCGCCGGCGTGCAGCGAAGCCGCGATCGCGAGGATCAACAAGAGTCGACCAGGCATGTGCGCCGCGCGGCGTCTGCCCAGGTCCCTCGCTGCGCTCGGGATGACAATCATGCGGTTGGTAGATTAGCCTCGCGTCGATGAAGTGGCAGCGGATCCTTCTCGCGACTCTCGTCGTCGGCGCGTTGGACATCACCGAGGTGATGGTCTTTTATGGGCTGCAGGGCGTGGCGCCGACGCGCATTCTGCAGAGTGTCGCCCGCGGTGTGCTCGGGCGTGGAGCGTTCGAAGGCGGGATCGCGACCGCGCTCCTCGGCCTGGCTCTGCATTACTTCATCGCGTTCGTGGTCGTGTTGGTCTACGTCATCGCCAGCGGCAAGATCGCGGCATTGCGCGATGCGCCCATCATCGGCGGCGCACTGTATGGCGTTGCTGTTTACCTCGTCATGAATTTCGTGGTGGTGCCGCTGTCGGCCGCGGGGCCACCGCGCTTCACCATGGCCGGCGTATTGAACGGATTATTCGCACACCTGTTCTGCGTCGGGATCCCGACCGCGCTCTTTGCGCGCGCCGCCTACGCTCCGGTTGCTTTGGTTGGTGACCCCGAGAGGACTTGAACCTCCGACCTTGAGTTTAGGAAACTCCTGCTCTATCCAGCTGAGCTACGGGGTCATGCGCCGCGTGACTTTTCAAAGACTAACATACGGTCCGCGGCGGCCACGAGTCGGCGCTGGGTAGGGAAATCGCCGTTTCGATCACTCCCATTTCATCATGGCCACACGTAAGCAGAGCAACTCCTCGAAAAACAACCCGTTCGAACTGGACAAGGCGCCCAAAGCCGCGAAGAAGAAGGATGTCCATGTCTTCGGCAACGGGATCGTCTGCGACACCGACACCGTCGGCAAGGAGACTCCCCGCGGGCAATCCCGGTTCGAGATCGTCGTCGATGCGTCCGAGGGGTTCATTCCACTTTGGGCGAAAGGCCAGACGTTGCGGTGGCGCTTTCAGGAAAGCTCGATGAAAGCTTTCAAGAAGCCGGCGCAGGCGAAAGCGCAGATCAGGAAACTGCTCGGCGAGTCGCTCGTCGAGTGGGGCACCGCCGCACCGATCAAGTTCGCGGAACGGACCGACAACTGGGACTTCGAGATCTCGATGCGCAACGCCGACAAGTGCAGCGCGGCCGGATGCGTCCTCGCGAGCGCGTTCTTCCCCGACGCCGGCCGGCACGAACTGGTCCTCTATCCGGAGATGTTCAAGCAGTCGAAGCAGGAGCAGTTGGAAACGTTCATCCACGAGATCGGCCACATTTTCGGCTTGCGCCATTTCTTTGCGGTCATCCATGAGAGCAAGTGGCCCGCGGAGGTCTTCGGCGTCCACAAGAAGTTCTCGATCATGAACTACGGCGAGGACAGCAAGCTGACGTCCGACGACAAAGCGGATCTGAGGCGCCTGTATCAGAAAGCGTGGGCCGGAGAGCTGACGGAGATCAACGGAACCGACATCAAGCTCGTGAAACCGTTCCACACCATCGGCACGTCGCCCGACGCGATGGCCACCGTCACGCAACTGCCGGGTGTGCATCCGCAGCCGGTGGCTGCATTCACGGTGGAGTAGCGCCTAACGAAGCTGCTCCACAAAAAAGACGTCGTACGTCATGGCCGAACGCGGCCGCCCCGTTGCGTTCAAAATCGTGGCCTTCGATCGGAAGCGAAAAACGTTGCCGTGCGCATCGCTCCTGTTGGCGCGCTGGTAACGCATGTCGAGCGCTACTACGCCCGCCGAGGAAAGACTCGCCAATTCGCCGGGATCCGAGTCGCCGTTGTGATCCCGGTCGGTCCAAACTTGCAAGAACTCCCAAGCTGCGTCGGAACGTGTGAGTATCGCATTACTGTCTCCGCCGAAGGTAACGTCGTCGAGCTCGATCAACGCTTCATATCCGTTGGGAGCTGGAGCGCCTGACGCCAATAACGTGGCATTACCGAAGAGCTCGCGGCCGTCGTCGATGTTCCCGTTCCCGTTACGATCGAAGACGAGGAACGCGTCACCGGCATCACCCGATGTCCATGAAATTTGATTCGGAGTCCCATCGGCATCGATATCGAACATCACAGCGTCGTCGACGCCCGACAGATGGAAACCGTTGCGATCGAGGTCGACCAAAAGCGGTGTGATCGTGGGATGAGGTGTGCCCGTAACGGGCTCCGGCGGGCATACGGCATTTTCGCAAGTCGTCCAGCAAAAACGGTTACAGGTTTCCTGTTGCTCGTACGCCGTAGTCCAAAGGTCGCCAGCCTGAGCGCAGTCATCTGGGAAAATTTGGCGATCGTCGACGAGGCGCTGACCCATGATGTGGCCATAACAAGCTGAAACCTCAGGCGCGTTATCGAGGCCCAGAACATGGCCGATTTCATGTGTCAGCGTATCGATCGCGTTCTGGGCACATGGAAACAACTGGCCCTCTTCCGCTCCTCTGAGGTATTGGCCATACTGATAGATTGTGAGCGTCCCTTCCACTAGCGCGCCACCCGTAGAATAGCCTTGAAAAAGACCGCACGTCTTGTGCTCATTCGTCGAGATGCGCTCCTGATAACGACGTCGATCACCACTGGCGACCCATTGCATCCTCCGACGTTTAGTGACGGGATCGCTTCACCGCCGCCACAACTGTTGTTCCAATGATCGGCGGCCAGCATTACGTGAAGGTCGTCAGGATACGTGCTGGTGAAAAAGCAGATCGACGACTGTGTCGTCTTCGTTCGAGTGGGTAGTTTGACGGAGCAGTCCGTTTGCGCGGAAACGTGTGCCGACGCAACAAGAAGGAACGCAAAAGCGACGCTCATTCTGAACATTCGCGTTCCCTCACCGCTGTTTTTGTTGCTGGACTTCGCGAAGACGCGCTGCGAACAACCGGACGGAGCTCGGTTGTGCTTCCTGCTCGAGCTGCAGGTGTGGCGGAATCACGACACTTGCTTCGTGCTCATAGATAATCAGTGGAGTCGAAAACAGTGTTCCGGTCGAATCAATCGGGTACGACGCGATGAACACCAACTGATCGCCGACTGACGGCAATTCTGAGTACAGTGGATTGACGTTGCAAACACTGAGTCCGTCGAATTGCAGACGGCCTCTCGGGTACATGAGATAAACACGCTTCGGAGATGTGCCCGGCGAGTCCACATCGACCTGCAGAATGGTATATGGAGTGGAGTCGTGGATTCCGATCCGTGACGCCGAGACTCGGCCGGTGATAATGGATCGCGTGGCGCCCATCTCATCCAGGATTTCGAGCGACGTAACCGCTCCGTCGTCCGGTCCGTCGGTGAAACGCTCAGAAAAAGCGATGTCGCACTCGGCGGTTGACTGCGCATCAGGCGCGACGGCCCGTCGCGACCGCTCCTTTTCGTGCCGTGCGATGAGCCGTTGCAAGTGCGCGGTACGACGAATTTCTTTTCGTAACGTCCCCTCAGGGCTGATCGCTTCGGTGGCCGAGATCCAGATTGGATCGCCACCAAACTTGGATACGAATCGCTTCGGGATCGTATCGTCGTTCGCTGATACGACTTTGGTGGTCAGGACAACGGCACAAACGATGACAGCGCCAAGTCTGGATGAGGGCATTTGTTCTCTGGATGAACGCCGGAAGTATAGCAATTGTCCGGCCGTGCTCCTTCTCGCGCCGATACGATGATGCTAACCTCCGCCCGTGGAACTCTGGGCGGCGTTCAAGAACGCAGGGGTGGTGGGGCAGTCCGTCCTCGGCATCCTCCTTCTCTTCTCGATAATCTCCTGGGCCGTGATGATCGCAGTAGGCGCGCGCTTCCGCCGCGCGAATCGCGCCTCGCGCCGTTTCATGCCGATGTTCCGCAAGGCCAAGCGGCTGGCGGACATGCAATCGGCACTCAACGTGCTCACGCACTCCCCTCTGGTCGGACTCTTTCGCGCCGGCTACGCCGAGATCGAGGCGCAGATCGCGCATAACGATCCGGGCGGACGCCAGACCGTGAAGTCGATCGACAGCATCGAGCGCTCGCTCATCCGCGCGTCGCGCATCGAAGCCGCGCGCCTCACCCGCTTCGTCCCCTTTCTCGCGACGACCGCCGCAGCCGGTCCGTTCATCGGGCTCTTCGGCACCGTGTGGGGAATCATGGGCGCGTTCTCGAGCATCGGCGCGACCGGCTCCACGTCGATCACCGCCGTCGCGCCCGGCATCAGCGAGGCGCTGATCAACACCGCGGCCGGCCTGTTCGCCGCAATCCCTGCCCTGCTCGCCTACAACCACTTCGTGCAGAAGCTGCGGCAGTCGCGCGGCGAGATGGAAGACTTCACCCTGGAGTTCCTGAACCTGACGGAGCGCAACTTTACTTAGGCGCGGCGCGTCTAACGGGCTAGCGATGGCTTTTCGATTCGGCGACAGCAGCGACGAACTGGGCGACATGGCGGAGATCAACGTCACGCCGCTCGTTGACGTCATGCTCGTGTTGCTGATCATCTTCATGATCACCGCGCCGATGCTGACGCAGGGCCTCGACGTCGCGTTGCCGCAGGCCGAGGGCAAGAGCTTCGAGCTTGCGACGAACAATCCGGCGAAGATCACGGTGACATCCGCCGGTGCGGTCTATGTCGACGGCACCGCCGTCGGCTCCCACAATCTCGAGCTCTCCCTCGGGCCGATGCTGCGCGCGCGCGGAATCAAGCGCGCGCTCCTCGAAGCCGACGAGGGCGTGCCGTACGGCCGCGTGATCGGCGTGCTGGATGTGATGAATCGCGCGGGCGTGCAGCAACTGGGCATGATCACGCGCCCGCGGGAAGGGGCGGAGGGGAATGCGGGACGGCGTCGCTGATGTGCTGGCGCAACGCGCGACGCTCGACCGCGGAGCGGGCGCCGGTGTCGCGCTGTCGCTGCTCCTGCACGGCGCATTGACCGCGGCTGTCATCTACGCCGCGACGCACGCGACCGCGCCGCAGGTCGCCGGAAGCGTGCAGATCCAGTTCGCGAAAATGCCCGCACCCGCGGCGATCGAAAGCAAACCGACGCCGGCCGAGACTCCGAAGATCGAAGAGCCGAAGCCGAAAATTGACGAGCCGAAGATCACGGAGCCGAAACCCGCAGCGCCGACGCCGCCCACGAAAGTCGCAAAGAACACCGTCCCCTTCTCGCCGTTCGGCCAGTCGACGAAGAAAGGCTCCGAAACGCCGCCCATCGCGAAACCCGCACCTGTGCCTTCAGCGGGAACATCAACAGCCGAGGTGCCGATCGGCGGCTCCGGTGTCACCGGCCTCGAAGGCGGAGACTTTCCGTACACGCTCTACATCCAGAGCATGCAGCGCCGCATCGGCACGAACTGGTTCCGCCCGCAAGTGGCGGCCGGAACCGCCACGGTCGTCTACTTCCGCATCCAGCGCGACGGCAAGATCACCGACGCCAAAGTGCAGACCTCGAGCGGCAACGCGACGTTCGACCGCACCGCGCTCAGCGCCGTGGTCAGCTCCTCGCCGCTCAATCCACTGCCGTTCGCGTACAACGGCACCTATCTGGGAGTTCAACTCACATTCCGATGAAGAACCTCATTGCATCCACACTCGTCGCGCTCACGATCGCCGTGACGGCATCGGCGCAGACGACGATCACCACCACCATGGAAGCGGGCCAGGCGGCGCCCGTCGTGCGCCTGGCTGTCCCTTTCCCCGAGCTCAAACCACCCGCCGCACCTGCCCCCGCGCTCGTCGACACGGAAAAAGTTCGCATCGGTTTCTTCGGCCCGCTCACGCGCGACATCGCCTACTCCGGCGTCTTCGCGATCGCTTCGCTGCCGCCGTCAGTGCCGGTCACGTCCGACCTGCTCAAGCGCATCGAGGCGCAGTTTCATCTGCAGCTCAACGTGTGGACCGAAGGCAGCGAATACGTCGTGGAAGCGCGGCTCGTCGACCAGAGCGGCGCCGCGCAACTGAAGAAACGCTATCGCGGTCCGGAAGGCGCGCTCTCGCGCACGGCGCACATACTCGCCAATGAAATGATGAAGTTGTTCAACAACAAGCCCGGTGTGTTCCTCACACAGATCGCGTTCGCATCGAATCGCACCGGCACGTGGGAAGTCTGGCTGATGGATTGGGACGGCGCGAACCAGCGCCAGATCACGCGCCACGGAGCGATGTCGCTCCTGCCGAGCTGGTCGCCCGATAACGAGCGCATGGTCTACACCTCGTTCGCGCGAGGGACGAGCGACATGTACATCATCAATCGCCGCGGAGGAGGCCGCATGCGCATCAACAGCGGCCTGTCGCTCAATACCTCGGCGACGTTCTCGCCGGTCGGCAACGACATCGCCTTCGTCGGCTCCGTGCGCGGTAATCCCGACATCTATCTGATCAAAGACGACGGCTCGAACGTGCGCCGCCTGACCACTACGACCTCGATCGAGTCGACACCCGAGTGGAGTCCGAACGGGCGTCAGATCGCGTTCACCTCCGGCCGCACCGGCACGCCGCAGATCTACGTCATGGATGCCGAAGGAACGAACGTGCGGCGCATCTCGCACGACGGCAACTGGAACGACGACGCCACGTTCTCGCCCGACGGCGAAAGCGTCGCTTATACGTCGCGCGTCAACGGACGTTTTCAGATTCGCGTCGCGAACCTCATCAACGGTGAGAGCCGCATCATCGCCGGCGAAGGATCGAACGAGCAGCCCACGTGGTCGCCGGATGGACAGTGGATCGCGTTTCAATCGAATCGCAAGGGCGGCAAATGGCAGGTCTACCGGATGCGCGCGGACGGCAGCGAACTGCTGCAGCTCACGTTCGACGGACAAAACAAAGAACCCGACTGGTCCAAAAAACCGGAGTAATCGACTGTTATGATCGTGAAGGGAGTGGAACAGCAATGAAGACGACGAAACTCATCCTGACGAGCCTGGTGCTCGTGCTTCTCATCATCACCCCGGCGTGCAGACAGAAAAAGACGCCGGTGGTGACCCCATCGAACACCACCACGACGATGGCACCGCCGATCGTCGATCCCCCGCCGCCGCTGCCCTCGTCCGATACGGTGGAGCCGCCGCGCGATTTCGTCGACGACCAGCCGACGGAAGAGATCTTCCCGACCGACATCAACGAGGTCACCAGGTACGCGCACAGCAAGGGCTACCTCCGCGACGCGTTCTACAACTATGACGAGGCCACGCTCGATGATGCCGCACAGTCGGCCCTGACCGCGTCCGCGAACTGGCTGAAGAGTGGCCCTGGCGCGTCTTACAACCTGCTCATCGAAGGGCACTGCGACGAGCGCGGCACCGAGCAGTACAACCTCGCACTCGGCGACAAACGCGCGAACTCGGCCAAGGACTTCCTGGTCACGCTCGGCGTCGACGCGGGCCGCATCCGCACCGTCAGCTACGGCGAGGAGCGTCCGTTCGAAGAAGGGCACGACGATTCGTCGTGGTCGCAGAACCGGCGCGCGCATCTCGTGCTCGTGAGATAGGACTCTATGAAAACTCTCCCGTATATCGTGGTGCTGGCCGCGGCGCTCTCCGCGGCCGGCTGCATCTCGACCTCGGACTTCGAGGCCGCGCAGCGCCAGATCCTCGAGCTGCAGGAAGAGCTGGCGAACGTGAAGCGCACCGCGTCGAGCAAAGACGAAGTGCAGAACGTGAACGTGCGCATCGCCGAGCAGACCGAGACGCTGCTGAAGTCGAACGCCACGCTCGTGGCGAAGGTCAACGACATCGAGGACCGCATCCAGAGCACGCAGGGCGGCATCGAGACCACCACGCACCGTATCGATCAGCTCGCGCAGCAGATCAGCAACGCGCAGCGCGATCTCGACGAGCTGAAAGTGCGCGTGACCACGCTGCAGGCAGCGCCGATGCCCGCGCCCGACGCCGGCTCTCCGGCCTCGAGCGAATTGACAGTGCCGGCGCCCTCGATCGATCCGATGCAGACGTACCAGGCCGCGTATCGGGACTACCAGAAAGGCAACTTCGACCTGGCCATCGAAGGCTTCCGCGATTTCCTCGGCGGCAACGCCGAATCCGATCTGGCGGACAACGCCGCGTACTGGATCGGCGAAAGCCTTTTTTCCCAGAAGAAATATCGCGAGGCCATCGAGCAGTTTGATGCCGTGGTCAACCGATACCCGAAGTCCGACAAAGTTCCGGGCGCGTTGCTGAAGAAGGGTTACGCGTACATCGCCGTCGATGAGAGAGCACAGGGAGTTGTGCAGCTCCAGTACGTCGTACACGAGCATCCGCGGTCGCAGGAAGCGTCGCTCGCGCGGCAGAGACTGAGACAGCTCGGGATCGAAACGAAGTAGAATACGCCGCTTTCAAGTCCAGGCCGGACGATGGGTTCGGCCCGATTTCATTCATCAGCAGGAGTCATACATGGCGAATATTGCCTCGGCCGAGAAACAGAGACGGCAGAGCGAAAAGAGAAAAGAGCGGAACCGCGCGGACAAGTCGTCCCTCCGGACCGCCCTGAAGAAGGCTCGTACGTCGATCACCGGCGGCGATGCCGACAAGGACACGCTGGCCGCGGGCTTCTCCGCGATCGACAAGGCTGCGAAGACCGGCCTGATCAAAGAGAACACGGCGAACCGGTACAAGTCCCGCCTCTCGGCCTCGTCCAAGCGCAGCGCCGCGAAGTAACGCGGCGTCGCGGTTTCGACGCAGAACGGCGCACCATTGCGGTGCGCCGTTTTCGTTTCCACCCTTAAAGTGCACAAGCTGTTGAGCACGTCGTTTGCATTTGCGCCCGGCAAGTGACGATACCTCACCGGCGCAACATTCTCGTAGTCGACGACGACCCTTCGATTCGCAACCTCTTGCGGCTCGTCGCCGAGCGTCGCGGCCTCACCGTCGACGTCGCATCGGATGGCGCCGAGGCGTTGCAGCTCCTTGCGGAGACACGGTACGACGTGGCCATCGTCGATCTCATGATGCCGCGGGTGAACGGCTACGAGCTCGTCGGCGGCCTGCGCGACACCCGCGATCGGCCCACGGTCGTCGTCGTCACGGCCATGACGGACTCCCTCATCGGCCAGCTCGACGCGGACGTGGTGCACTCGATCATCCGCAAGCCGTTCGACATCGAGATGATCGGCTCGCTCATGGCAGCGATCGTCGTGCAGAACGATCGTTGTGAGCAGGAGCCGATCGACACGCCCCAGGAGCCGACGCGCTCAGTCGCCGACCACGTCTGCTGAGATGGAGTGCGGCGGCAAGCCGCCGCTTTCAAACGCGGCGGCGTGCCGCCGCACTCCAAACTAGAACCCTTCGAGCAGGTTCGTCACCAAACCTTCCGCGAACCGCACCGCGATCTCCTGGATCGCGCGGGTCTCCTGGTCGAACGCGTCCGTGTTGCCGAGGTTCACCTCGTAGTTCTCGGTGAAGCGGTATTGATCGTTCTTCCACAGCACCTTGTCCTCGTTGCGATGGTCGACGAGCTCGATGCTGGCGGTGATCGAGATCTGGTAGCGCGTCGCGCGGCCCTGATCGAACGCGATCGGAAAGATGTTGAAGCTGTCGATCGAGCCGCGCAGAACGACGTGCGCCTGCCTCGAGTCGTTCACGAGCTGCAGGTTGCCGCGCGAGACCAGCTCCTCGCTGACCGCCTGGGTCACGCGCTGTTCGAGCTCGACGCGCGTGGTGCGGTTGACGAACGACGGCACCTCGATGGTGCGGATCGAAGGATCGAGAAAGTTGCTGCGGCCGACCAGCGCGTAGCCGCAAGCGGTAACCAACAGGAGAGCGATGAGGGGCAGACGATTCATTGGGGGCAATCTAAATTGAAAATTGAAAATTGAAAATTGAAAAATCGAACCGCGGCCTCGCGCGAGGCTCGCCGACTCCCGGCTCCTTTTTTTCCATTTTCAATTTTCAATTTCAATTTGGTCAGCGCCGATACGTAACTCTCACTCCGGCGTCGTCCAGCTTCTTCGCTTTCTCCAGCTTCTCGAACGTCGCGAGGTCGTACTCCCAGACCAGCGTATTGCCTTCGCGGCGAGTCGCGTTGTGCGATACGACCGTGAACGGCGCGGTGATCCGATACGCGACGCGCAGTTTGCTGAACGCGTCTTTCACGAGCTTCTCCGTCGCGGCGTCGAGCTTCGGCGCGTCCGCCGCCTGCTCCTTCACCGCCTCGGTCGGATTCTGCGGCTTGGTGCGGATCGTGAGCGTGTCGCCCTTTTCGGAGAGCTCGAGGCCTTCGAACGGCGAATCGATCACGTTCTTCTTCGTCGGATCGCCCTCGCCCTTCGACGGCAGCTTCACGCCGACGAGCTGGCTGAGCTTCTCGAAGCCGAACCTGAAGTCCGTGTCGACGCCGAAGTCGCGCTCCTTTGCGCCGTAGCTGATCAGCGTCACGCCTTGGGGCAGCGACTTTTTGATGTCCGCTTCCGAAAGCTCGTCTTTCTTCGTCTCTGTCTTCTTCGCCGACTTCTTGAACTCGGCTTTCGCCTTCGCGATCTCGGCCGCGGTCAGCGGACCGCTCTTCCCTTCGAACTCGCGCGCCATCTGCGCCATGACCACGACCATCGGCTCCAGGTCGACGCCGAGGTGGAAGTCGGCGGTGCCAGAGAGATCCTTGTTCAGATTGATCGACTGCTCGACTTCGAAGCAGCCCGCGAGAAAGACGACGGCAAGAAGCGCGACGATTTTTTTCATGGTTTCACCACCAGGTTCACGAGTTTTCCGGGGACGTAAATCCGCTTCACCACTTCCCTGCCGCTGATGTGGCTCTGCACCTTGTCATTCGCGAGCACCGCCTGCATCACGCGCTCTTCGTCGGGCGGCGCGGCCACTTCGACCTGCGCCCGCAGCTTCCCGCTGATCTGCACGGCGATCACGACGGTATCTTCCTCCATGAGCGCGCGATCCGCCACCGGCCAGCGCGACGTCAGGATGAAACCCTCGTTCCCGAACATCGCCCACAACTCCTCGGTCGCATGCGGCGCGAACGGATGCAGGAGCTTGAGCAGCGTTTCGAACGCGGAGCGCAACTCTGCTCCGCCCCCGGCGCTCACCGCTTCGCCGAGGGTGTTCGAGAACTCCATGAGCGCGGAGATGGCGGTGTTGAACTCGAAGCGCTCGATGCGGCTGGTGACGGCGTCGATCGTTTGATGCATCTTGCGGATGACCCGGGGGGCGACGGGCTGAGAGCCCGTCGCTCCAGAAATGTTCACACCCATGTGCCACACGCGGCCGAGGAACCGGTACGCACCGACGACACCTTCGTCGGACCATGCCGCCTCTTTCTCCGGCGGCGCGATGAAGAGCGTGTACACGCGCTCGGTATCGGCGCCGTATTTCGCGATCAGCTCATCAGGAGGCACGACGTTGAGCCGCGACTTCGACATCTTCGTGATCTCAGGCGTGACTTCCTCGTCGCCGCGAAACGCCCTGTTGTCGCGCCAGCGCACTTCGGACGGCGCGACCCACGAGCCGTTCGCGTCCTTGAAGCCTTCCTTCGTGATCACCCCTTGATTGAAGAGCCGCGTGAACGGTTCTTCGAACGAGAGCAGTCCCATGTCGTGCAGCGTGCGCGTGATGAAGCGCGCGTACAGCAGGTGGAGGATGGCGTGCTCGATGCCGCCGATGTATTGATCGACCGGCAGCCAGCGATCGACGAGCTTCGTGTCGAAGATCTTCTGATCGTCGCGCGGCGTGATGAAGCGGACGAAGTACCACGATGAATCGACGAACGTGTCCATCGTGTCCGTCTCGCGCCGCGCGGCTTTCCCGCATTGCGGGCAGGTCACGTTGACGAACGCCTCGTGTTTCGCGAGCGGGTTACCTTCGCGTCCCGTGAACGGCACGTCGAGCGGCAACTGCACCGGCAGTTGTTCTTCGGGCACGGGCTGGAGGCCGCAGGCGTCGCAGTAGATCATCGGGATCGGCGTGCCCCAGTAGCGCTGGCGCGAGATGAGCCAGTCGCGCAGGCGATAGCGCACGGTACCTTTGCCGATGCCGCGCTCTTCGATGATCTCGATGATGCGTTCGATCGCTTTCGGCACCGGGAGTCCGGTGATGGGGCCGGAGTCGATGATGACGCCCGTTTCGTCTTTGATCGTGAAGGCGGCGTCGACGGGCTGAGAGCCCGTCGCTCCAGATGGGCGGATGACGCTGCGGATGGGCAGGCCGTACTGCTTCGCGAACTCGAAGTCGCGTTCATCGTGCGCGGGCACGGCCATCAGCGCACCGGTGCCGTACTGCGGCAGCACGAAGTTGCCGAGCCAGATCGGGATCTCTTCGTTCGTGAACGGATTGATCGCGTACTGGCCGGTGAAGCGGCCTTCCTTGCCTGCTTCCTGGCGCTCGAGCGACGACTGATTGCGCACGCCCGTGATCCACGCCTCGATCTCTTCGCGATCGGCTGCGTCTTCGATGAGACGCGGCACATCGCGATGTTCGGGCGCGAGCACCATGAACGTCGCGCCGAAGATTGTGTCCGGCCGCGTCGTGAAGATGCGGATCGAATGATCGAGCGACGGCACGGGGAACTCGACGTCGGCACCGAGCGAGCGGCCGATCCAGTTCCGCTGCATCAGCTTGACCTTCTCGGGCCAGTGCTCGAGCGTGTCGAGACCGGCGTCGAGGCGATCCGCGTAGTCGGTGATCTTGAGGAACCACTGCGAGAGCTCGCGCTGTTCTACGAGCGCGCCGCAACGTTCGCAGCGGCCGTCGACGACCTGCTCGTTCGCGAGCACGGTCTGGTCCTGCGGGCACCAGTTCACCGGCGCCGTGCCGCGATACGCGAGGCCGCGTTTGTAGAGCTGGAGGAACAGCCACTGGTTCCAGCGGTAGTACTCGGGCTCGCACGAGGCGATCTCTTTGGACCAGTCGTAGAGAATGCCCCAGCGTGCGAACTGGCCTTTCATGCGGGCGATGTTGCCGAGGGTCCACTCGCGCGGGTGCGTTTGCTTCTTGATCGCGGCGTTCTCGGCGGGGAGGCCGAACGCGTCCCATCCCATCGGGTTGAGCGCCGCGCGGCCCTGCATGCGGAAGTAGCGATAGACCGCGTCGCCGAGGATGTAGTTGCGGCCGTGGCCGACATGCAGGTCGCCCGACGGATAGGGGAACATGTTGAGCATGTACAGCTTGTCCCCAGGCGCCGTGACGTCGATCTCCGCGACACGCGCCTCGGCCCATCGCTGCTGCCACTTCGGCTCGATTTCGGTGGGTCGGTATTGCATGAGGTGCGGGAGTATAGCGGCGCCTGCGCGCTTCGCGCGCGGGCGCCGGTTGTCGGTGAGTTCGCGATCTGCCGCCTGACCATCACGGCCAGATGAAGGTCACCGGTCCGTCGTTCTCCAGCGCCACGATCATCATTTCGCGGAAACGGCCTGTCTTGACGTTGATGCCGGTCGATCCGAGGTCGCGCAGGAACAGCTCGAACAGCTCGCGCGCTCGCCCCGGTTCCTCGGCGTTGTCGAAACTCGGACGTCGACCCCTCGCCAGCGAGCCGGCCAGAGTGAACTGCGACACCGCGAGGATCGCACCGCCGGCTTCGGCCACGTCGCGATTCATCTTTCCTGCGTCATCCGAGAAGATGCGCAGCTCGCGAATCTTCTTCGCGGCGTCGGACATGGTCTGTTCGCCGTCCCCTTTTTCGACCGCGGTGAGGACCAGCAGACCCGTGCCGATCTCCGACACGAGCTCGTCGCCGACGGTCACCGATGCTCGCCGCACTCGTTGAATCACGCACTTCATCCGCGGCGGATTCTACCGATTGGAGAAGAGGTTAGAATGCCGCAGTTTTCGACGCAGTCAGGAGAATCCATGATCAACAAAGTCATCCTCGTAGGGCGCCTCGGCAAAGATCCCGAGGTGCGGTCGACGCCTCAGGGAACGCCGGTGACGAAGTTCACGGTGGCCACCGACGAACGCTTCACCGATCGCGCCGGCGAAAAGCAGGAGCGCACGGAGTGGCACAACATCACGGCGTGGGGAAAGCTCGGCGAGATCTGCGGGCAATATCTGAAGAAAGGAAAGCTCGTCTACCTCGAGGGCTCGATCCGCACCGATAGCTGGGACGACAAGGAGTCGGGCCAGAAGAAGTACCGCACCGAAATCGTGGCGAACACGATGAAGATGCTCGACAAGCGCGGCGATGACGAAGGCGGCGGCCGCTCCGGTGGTTACGGCGGTGGCAGCTATCAGTCGCGCGGTCCGAAGTCCGGCCCCGGCCCTGACATGGGACCCGACGACGACGACGTTCCGTTCTAGATCTGGAGACCCTGATGCGCACCGGAAGAAACGAACCCTGCCCCTGCGGCAGTGGACAGAAGTTCAAGAACTGCTGTGAAGGGAAGGCGCGCAGCGCGACGCCGAAAGGCCTCATCGCCGTCTTCGTGGTGCTCGCCGCGGTCGCGGCGTTCGCGTTCCTCCCGCGCGGCGATGACGAGGGCGACAGCACGGCATCACTTCCCGCCGCGGCTCCGCGTCCTGCGGCGAAGCCCGGACCTCAACCTGGCCCCGCGCCTCCCGGAAAAGTGTGGTCGGCCGAACATGGCCACTGGCACGACGTCGGTGCGGCGCCGGCGGTGAATCCGATTCAGGTCGAGCAGCGGTCCAACGTTCCGCTCAGGCCGACCGTCGGCAACACACCGCAACCCGCGGGCCCCGTTCCTCCAGGCAAGGTCTGGTCGACCGAGCACGGGCACTGGCACGACGCTACACCTCAGCCGCCGACGCGATAGCGCTCGCGCAGGACGTTTGTGTGGTGGCGCTCATGCCCCACGATGATCCACGCCAGCGCTGCAACGGTCACGGGATTTTCGCTGGCGACGCCGCGGCGGCTCCAGGCCTCTTCCGGAAAGTTGTGGAAGAGCACGATCGTCGACCGACGCACCAGCGCGTACTGCTCGGCGAGATCGCCGAGCTTCCACGCGTCGAAGCCCGCGTTGCGCACGTACTCGTTCTCATCGAATCCCGGCAGCTCCTGCGTCTCGCCGCGCGCAAACGCGAGCGCGCGATACGACATGACCCGCTCCGCATCGACCATGTGCCCGAGCACTTCCTTCACGCTCCACTTTCCTTCGGCGTAACGCGTCGCGGCCTTCTGCTCGTCGAGCGAAGCGAGGAGCTTCTGCGTTTTTGCCGATTGCGATTCGAGCGCCGAGAGAATGTCGTCCTCCGGCACGAGCTCCACGTAGCCCGCGTACCAGGAACCGTAGTCGGTGGATGCAGGACGAAGCGCGGCGTTCATGCGCCGCGATATATCACGCCACGCGTACGACGACGAACGTGACGTCGTCATTCGGCGGCGCATCGCCATGCCACTTCTTCGCGACGTCGCCGAGCGCCGCGATCACGTCGCTCGCATTTCCCGCTTTTGCGGCAAACGCAAACGCTTCGAGCGCGCCCGTGTAGCCGAGTTGTTGCGACGCGTCGTTCATCAGCTCCGGGAAACCGTCGGTGAGAAACAGCACCGTGTCGCCGCTGTCCACCGTGACGCTCGCCTCCGGATAGTCGCTGCCGAATGTGCCCAGCGGCGTGGCCTGCAACGCGATCTCGTCGACATCGCCCGAGCTCGCGCGATGCACGAGCACAGGCGGCATGCCCGCCGAAGCAATCGTCAGCTTGCCTCGATCGAAGCGGCCCAGCGAGAGCGCCATGGCCATGCGTCCAAGGTCCATGCGCTTGATCTTCTCGGCAGCGTCGGCCAGGAACTCCGCCGGCGATGACGCGCCGCCATAGCCGGCGAACAAGGTCTTGATGACCGTGACCATCGTGCCCGCTTTCGCGCCATGACCTGTCGCATCACCGATCGTGACGGACAACGAATCGCCGCTCACGTGGAAGTCGTAGTAGTCGCCGCCCACTTCCGTCGCCGTGCGCGTGAACACCGCCACGTCATACGCCGGATGATGCGGCACTTCCTTCGGCAACATCGAAAGCTGGAAGCGCCGCGCGTCTTCA
>Ga0196978_1000369_pt1 | contig 23168 bp, 21 predicted proteins | sample S3v_2013CmetaG_FD_155491 | JGI IMG/M metagenome (GOLD analysis project Ga0196978, IMG submission 155491) | Soil microbial communities from Anza Borrego desert, Southern California, United States - S3+v_20-13C | ecosystem: Environmental > Terrestrial > Soil > Desert | place: USA: California... | reverse complement strand
TTGTCCTCCATCGACCCGCTGGGGATCTTGAAGGCCTGAAAGACGAAGATGCGGGCGAAGTTGACGAAGATGATCGCGATCAGCAGCGCTTCGTAATATTCACGGGCCGTCGACTTGGTTTGGGACTCAGCGGCTGCTGCCATTCGTCGGGGGATCCCTCTCGAGCTCGTCGGCGATGTAGCCGGCTGCAAACGATTGTACGACAGCGGGTGCGACCGTCACGAAGGTCCCGTCGTGCGAGTACATGTCCGCCGGTAACGACGATCCTGGAACGATGTAACGCGCTCCCGGCGTCGCTTCGACGCCGAAGAACGGCTCAGGAGAGACGATCCAGGGACGCGACGAATCGATCCATGCGATCTCTCGCGTCGCGCGCCAGAAGGCCTCATCGAGGATGTCCGTCGCAACCACGATGGCCACGCGCGCCCGCGCCAGCAATGCCGCGCGCGCATCACTCCATGAGAAATCGTCGGCCATCCAGACGACGAGCGGCAGTTTCTCGTCATAGCGAATCTCGCGCGGGCGCATCACGATCGCGTTCGCTGCGAACGACGCGACTTCGACGTCCAACTGCCGCGCCGGGGGTATGGCGGTGCGGCGTTTTTCGCCTTTGTAATCGAGCACCTCGACGCGATCGGAACTGTCGGGCGTCGAATACGCGACCGCGAAATGCTCGGCCTGCGGATCCCACGCGAGCGCATGAATCGTCGCGTTCGTAAACGGCACCGCGAACTGAAAGGCCGTCGGGATGTGCAACGTGCGCACGACGTCGCCGCCGTGCGCACGGATGACGTAGCTGATCTTGTTGCCGCGCGGCGCCCACTGCACCGCCAGCTCATCCGCGGGATCGTTGGGCATCCAGTGAATCGCGCCGCCGTCGGTGGAGATGAGCGCGATGTCGAAGTTGTTCTCGCGCTTGGCCGAGAACGCGACTTCGCCGCGTGATTCGGAGAGATCGAGTGATTCGACCGTCACGTTTTCGGCCAGGATCTTGTCGCCGTTCAGCAGCGCCGCGCCCATTACGCGAATCGCTCCGTCGCTCAGCCTGGCCGGCGTCGGCGCCGCACTCGGCGTCACGGTCCCATCCTCGGCCAGCGTCACCGAGCCGATCTGCGCCGCCATCGGCACGCTCATGTATTCGGCCGGGATTTTCCGCGAGCCGGTGGAGCATGCGGCGACCGTCAGGGAAGCGAGCAGGAGCGCGGTCGCGCGACGGAGGTCCGGAGCCATGGCGGCGCATTGTAAACCATTGATTCAAAAGCGCAAATAGTTGGTCGCACGATTGCAAATAACCTTCGATTATGGACTTGAAAGACAACCTCATCGAGTCGAGCAACCACTCGAGAAAACGCGGCGGCTGGAAGGCCTCCGTCACCTCCATGGTCCTCCACGGAATGCTCGTCGCCGGGATCGTCTACGCCGGCCAGAACGTCACCCACAAGGTCGATTCCGAGAAGCCGATTGCGGCTTTCATCAGCGAAGGCGCGGCCCCACCGCCGCCTCCTCCGCCTCCCCCGCCGCCGCCCGCCAAGAGCAGCGGCGCTCCGAAAGTGCAGCCGCGCGTGCAGCAGCGGCCGCAACCGATCCCTGTCACTCCGAATCCGCTTACTCCTCCGGTCGAGATCCCGAAGGAGGTTCCGAAGGTCGAAGTCCCTCTCGTGAAGGACCTGCCGATCGTCGACACGCCGTTGCCCGAAGCGACAGGCGGCATTGACGAAGGCCCTGGTGACGCAGTCGCCGGTGTGGTTGGTGGCGTCGAAGGCGGCGTCGCAGGTGGTGTCGTCGGTGGTGAGATCGGCGGCGTGCAAGGCGGCCAGGTCGGCGGTGTGGTCGGCGGTACCGTCGGCGGCGTCCTCGGCGGCACGGTCGGCGGTACGGGCACCGGCGACGAAGGCACCGGCACCGGCGGCAACGAAGCTCCGCCTGCGCCTGAGCCTCCACCGCCACCACCTCCCGGACCGATGCGCGTCGGCGGCGACGTCAAAGCGCCCGTCATCGTGAATCGCGCGGAGCCGAGCTACACCGAAAGCGCGCGCAAAGCCCGCGTCGCAGGCGTCGTCATCGTCGAAGCCGTCATCGACAAGAGCGGCAACGTCGATGAGGTGCGCGTCGTGCGAGGATTGCCGATGGGACTTTCGGAAGAAGCGGAGCGTGCCGTGCGCAAGTGGAAGTTCAAGCCCGGGACGCACAACGGGAAGGCGGTCGCGACGATCTTCAATCTGACGGTGAACTTCAAGCTGGACTGATGACGACCGCGAGGCCTCCGGCGGTCCGGGGCCACCGGAGGCCTCCCGTCGTCTTCGCCCGGCTAGAACGCTTTCGCTTCTGCCACGGTCTTCGGCTGCGACTTCACTTTGCGCGCGATCGACTTCGCCTGCAGGAACAGGCCGAGATAATCGCGGCCGCCGGCTTTGGAATCGGTTCCGGACATATTGAACCCGCCGAACGGGTGCACGCCCACGAGCGCGCCGGTGCACTTCCGATTCAGATACAGATTGCCGACGAAGAACTCCTCGCGCGCGCGCTCGAGCTTCTCCTCGTTATCGGTGAAGACCGCGCCGGTGAGACCGAACTCCGTGTTGTTCGCGATGCGCAGCGCGTCGTCAAAATCTTTCGCCTTGATCACCGCGAGCACCGGCCCGAAGATCTCTTCCTGCGCGATCGTTGCGTCCGGCGCAACATCGGCGATGACGGTCGGCTCGACGAAAAAGCCGTTCTTCGGATCGGTGGAGCCGCCCGCGACCAGGCGACCGCCTTCCTTCGTCCCCTTGTCGATGTACTCCTTGATCTTCTTCATCGCCTTTTCGTTGACGACCGGGCCAACCGCGTTTTCGAGCGCCGAGGGATCGCCGATGCGCAGCTTCTTCGTCTTCTCCACGATCATCGGCAGCAGTTGATCGTAGACCGCTTCGTCGATGATCGCGCGCGAACATGCGGAGCACTTCTGTCCCTGGAACCCGAACGCTGATGCGACGACCGCGGACGCGGCTTCATCGAGATTGGCGGTCTCGCGATCGACGATGATCGCGTCCTTGCCGCCCATCTCCGCGACCACGCGCTTGATCCAGAGCTGCCCGTCGCGATGCTTGGCCGCTTCCTCGACGATATGCAGGCCGACGCCCTTCGAGCCGGTGAAGGAGATGAATCGGATGCGCGGATGCTGCACGAGCGGCTCGCCCACCTCGGGGCCACCGCCGGTCACGAAGTTCACGATGCCCGCGGGCATGCCCGCTTCCTCGAGCAGCTCGAAGAAGCGATATGCGATCCACGGCGAGTCCGACGACGGCTTGAGCACGACCGTGTTGCCCGTCACGACCGCGGCCGTAGTCATGCCGGCCATGATCGCCAGCGGGAAGTTCCACGGCGGAATCACGGCGCCGACGCCGAGGGGGATGTAGACGAGATCGTTCTGCTCGGATTCGATCTCGGTGATCGGCTGCCTGCCTGCGTAGCGATACGCCTCGCGCGCATAGAACTCCATGAAGTCGATCGCCTCGGCCGTATCCGCATCCGCCTCCGCCCACGTCTTGCCGACTTCGAGGATCATCGCGGCGGAGAACTCGTGTTTGCGCTCGCGCATCAGCTTCGCGGCCGTGAGCAGCAGGCCCGCGCGCGTTTCGACAGACGCGCGCTTCCAGTTCTCGAACGCGTTCCATGCCGCTTCCACGGCGCGCTCGGCGTGTTCCGCGGCGCCTTCCTGAAACGTTCCGACCACCTGCTCCTTCTTCGCGGGATTGAGCGATTCGAATGTTTTCAGACCTGTGATGCGCTCGCCTCCGATGACGATCGGATGCTCGCGCCCAACCTCGGCGCTGACCTTCGCCAGCGCGAGATTGATGGCCGATTGATTCTCAGGCGTGGTGAAATCGGAGAGCGGTTCGTTGCGGAACTCGGGCAGGTTGGACATCGTGATTCCTTTCGGGCGTCGGGATTGCTTTGCGAACGGTGATCCCCCTCACCCAACCCTCTCCCCTCGGGGGAGAGGGCAGGGTGAGGGGGTTGCGAAGGATGCGCATCTTATCGAAAACACACATCACGGCAACCGCGCTCGCGCTGGCGTTGCTGAGCGGCGCGTGTGCACGTGTGCTGCCGTGGCGCGATGATGTCGTGGCACCCGAGGTGAACCTCGCGTTCACGCTGGAGCGGAACCTCGTGGAGCTGCAAACCGTGCGTCTCGACAACCGCGCCGGACGATTCCTTCTCGGCTCCGCGGCGCCGCGGACGGTGGTCGATCCGAGCTTTGCGACATCGGGGCGACACCTGCTGCAACTCACCGAGAAAGAAAGCGTGCGCATCTCTCCTTCGCAGCTCGACCTTGGCGGTGTCGCGGACGCGATCATCGGCATCGAGCCATGGCGCGCGCGCGCGATCACGATCGACTATCGCAGCGGCCTGGTGACGTATCAGAAGGACGGCATCCACACCGGCTACATGAAGATCTTCCGCTACGACGACGCGCCGATGATCAACGTCAACGTCAATGGCCGGGAGGTCGCCGCGATCGTCGACACCACCAGCCCCGACACGATCGTGTTGCCGCGCACGCAAGCGGGACGCGGCACCGCGCACATCGTCGTCGGCGATACGGACTTCGGCACGATCGACGTCGGCTACGCGAACATCGCGCGAGCGCGCGTCGGCAACCGCGTGCTGTCGCGGTTCATGGTCACGATCGATTACGGGAGGAAGGTCGTCGGGTTGTGGCGCGATCCGCGGATACCGCTTTGACGAGTACCTCGGAGTACCTCGGGTACCTCGGGGTACCTCGGAGGGGATGAATCAAAGCGCTTCTCTCTCCCCGAGGTACTCCGAGGAACTCCGAGGTACTCGTTGATAATGCGCACATGGTGCTCGCTGCAATCGTCTTCGCCGGCTACGTCGCGGCGCGCGGCGTCAACGCGACCGGCCCCGAGTCGTGGCTCGAACGCGGTTGGGGGCGGCTGGAGGCCGGCGGCGATCGCGATCATTTCTTCGGCACCGCGCAACTCGGCGTCGACTGGACACCGAACGAACATTTCGATCTGCACATCAGCGGCGTCGGACGTCGCGATGCACTCGGCACGGATGCCGGCATCGTCGAAGCGTATGCGGATGTGCGCACGTCGTTCGCGCTCGATGAAGTGCAACTGCGCGCGGGGCAGTTCTTCCTCCCGACGTCGCGTGAGAACAAGGACGAGCTGTGGACGTCGCCGTACACGATCAGCTTCTCCGCGCTGAACTCGTGGATTGGCGAGGAAGTGCGACCGATCGGTGTCGACCTGCAATATCGCCATACGACGTCGCGCGGTCACGCCATCACCACCGCGGCCACCGCGTTCCGCGGCAACGACTCCATGGGCGCGCTGCTCGCGTGGCGCGGGTGGGCGATCGGCAATCGCCTGTCGACATACAACGAAGTCTTGCCGCTCCCGCCACTGCCAACACTCGATGAGCTCTTTCCGCTTCAGCGCAAGGACGGGACGAAGCCGTTCGGCACCGATCTCGATGGACGCACCGGCTACTCGGCTCGCGTGCGTTACGCGGTGCCGCAGCGCGTGAACGTCCTCTACACATATCTCGACAATCGCGGCGACCGCGAGCTGCATCGCGGTGAATACGCCTGGGCCACGAAGTTCCACCTTTTCGGCATCGAGGCCGGCAATCCCGATCGCCTCGCCGTGGCCGGCGAATACATGCGCGGCTCGACCACGATGGGTCGCGGCGTTGCCTTCGTCGATGCCGACTTCTTCGCGGCATATTTGCTCGTGTCCGGCAAGGGCGGACGCAATCGCCTGACGGCGCGATACGAGCTTTTCAACACGGAAGAGCAGGATTTTTCCGTCGCGGAATTGAACGAAGAGAACGGCCGGTCGTGGACGCTCACCTGGATGTTCGACATCACTCCGCCGCTGCGCATCGGCGCGGAGCTGACGCAGGTGGTCGGCGATCGTGCCGACACGCCGGATCCCGATGCGCGTACGGTAACGCTCGAAGCGCGCTGGCGCTTCTGATCGCGCTGAGGGGAGAAGGCTACACGAGGTCGTAGCCTCTGTAACTCTCGCCCCGCCGTAGCGGGAGAGGGTGGCCGAAGGCCGGGTGAGGGGGATCGCTTTTCCTAGGCGACGTCGTCCGGAACTCGGCCGCGCGCATCGGTGAAGATCGGTGCGTGCGGGATCGGCATCGCCATCGCGGCGGCCGGCGGCAGTTCCGGCGGCGGTCCCTTGACGGCATGTTTGTTCGCGCAGACGCGATGCTCTTTCGCCAGTCGCGTGCGGCCCGCCGCTTCGTATGCGTCCGCCAGGCGGAAGTGCACATCGGCGAGGTACAGGTGCACTTCCGGCGTCGGCTCCACGTCACGCCCTGAGCTCGCGATCCACAACAGCACGCGGGCCCACGCAAGTTGCCAGTGCAGCCGCAGTCGCGAAACCATGAGATGAAGATGGGGCCATCGCGCGCGATGTGCAACCGCGGGCACGACGGACGCATCGCTCCGGCGACATGAAGGCGCTGTTGCTGATCGTTCTGGCTGTACTGGCCTGCACGCCCGACCCGTCATCCGCCCTTCGGGCACCTTCTCCCCGCCCGGCGGGGAGAAGGCTACAGGCGGTGCAGTTCGACATCGTCATCCGCGGAGGCGAAGTCATTGACGGCACCGGCGCCGCGCGCACTCGCGCGGATGTGGGCATTCGCGGGGACACCATCGCAGCGATCGCCGATCTTTCGAATGCCGCCGCTACCACGACGCTCGACGCCACGAACCAGATCGTCGCACCCGGCTTCATCGACCTGCTCGGCAACTCGCAAGCCGCCGTGCTCATCGATCCGAAGCTCGAAGGAAAGATCCGGCAGGGCGTGACGACGGAGGTGACGGGCGAAGGGCATTCGCCCGGGCCGCAGAACGATGTGATGCTCGCGGAGATGGAACGCACGAAGCCGAAGGGCTGGCCGCGCGTCACGTGGCACACGCTCGGTGAGTTCATGAGCGTCGTCGACCAACGCGGCTCGGCCCTGAACTTCGCGTTCTACGTCGGTGCCGCCAACCCGCGCGAAATGGTCCTCGGCCACGCCGACCGCGCGCCGAATGCCGAGGAGCTCGAGCGGATGGAGGCGATCGTGAAGCAGGCGGTCGACGAAGGCGCGGTCGGCTTGTCGAGCGCGTTGATCTATCCGCCCGGCCGCTTCGCACGCACCGAAGAGCTCATCGCCATGGCTCGCATCGCCGGCTCGTACTGGACGCACATGCGCAACGAGGCGACCGTCATCGATGCATCGATCGATGAAGCCGTCCGCATCGGCCGCGAGGCGAAGGTGCCGGTCAACATCTTTCACCTCAAGATCGGCGGGCAGCACAACTGGGGGCGGATGCCGTTCATCGTGAAGATGATCGAGAACGCGCGGAAGAGTGGCGTCGACGTCGCGGCGAACATCTATCCGTTCACGGCGACGTCGACCGAGCTCACGTCCATCGTGCCCGCATGGGCGCTCGAAGGCGGTTATCTGCCGTTCGTGCAGCGCGTGAAAGATCCGGCCACGCGAATGCGCATCGCCGCGGATTTGCGCGCGGGACGACTGCGCGAGGGCGGCGCGTCGTCCATCGTCGTACGCGGCAATCCGAGCAAGCGGCTCGATGCGATCGCGAAGGAGATGAACGTCGACGCCGCGGAGGCGGCGCTGCGGTTGTTCGAGAGCGCGGAGAAGTCGCCGCTGGCGATCTTCTTCTCGCTCAGCGAGGAGGACATGAAAGTGGCGCTCGTGCAGCCTTGGGTGGCGTTCGGATCCGACTCCGGCGCGGTGGTCGGCGAGATGCGCAACAGCGGCGCGCATCCACGCGCGTACGCGACATTCTCGCGGGTGCTCGCAAAGTACGTGCGTAACGAAAAACTGCTCACGCTCGAAGAAGCGATCCGCAAGATGACGTCGCTCGCCGCATCACGCGCCGGACTGCGCGATCGCGGCATCCTGCGCGTCGGGATGAAAGCGGACGTGGTCGTGTTCGATCCGAAGACGGTGCAGGATCGGTCGACGTACGAGGATCCGCATCATTTCTCGGAAGGCGTCGCGCACGTGATCGTGAACGGCAAGGCGGTGCTGCGCGATGCGAAGATGACCGGCGAACTGCCCGGCCGCGTGCTGCGCGCTAATGCCGCGCGGCGCGGCGGCGCGTCATGAACGGACCGCGCAGGTAGGTGTCGAAAAAATCGTCGACCACCTTCTGATACTTCGCCCCGTTGAACGCATCGCCGCCGTGATCGCCGTTCGGAATCAGCACGAGCCAGTCGTGGTCGATCTGTCCGCCCGACTGACCTGCTGCGACTGGAAGCCGACAAGCTGCCGTGTATTCCGCTCAATGGCAACGCGGCGTTCATGCCGATCCGCGCTTCCTGATCATGCACGGTAAGCCGCCGGCGTCGATTCGCGGCTCGCGGGACCGCCGAAGCATTCATAACCATCTGGAACGACGGGCTCCAGAACCGGTCACACCTTGAGCACGATTCTCCTGCGGTACAGCATCCATAGGATCGCGAACCACACGCCGACGAACGCGAGCGCATACAGAAACGACGCGAGCTGCGGCGGAAAGTACGGTTTGAACAGCGTGCGATAGATGAGCGGCTGCAGCGCGACACCATCCACTTTGATGATGCCGAGGAGGCGGGCCACCAGGCCGCTGCCGAGAAATGCGATCAGCGGATTCACGCCGAAGACGACGAACGGCTTCGCCGGCAGTTTCCAGATCCACAACGCCAGCACGACGCACGCGCAACCGGCCGTGAAGATCACGTACGAGCTGGTCCAAAGGTTCTTGTTGATGGGCAGCAGCACGTGCCACGCGAGCCCGATTGCGATGCCCGTGATACCGGCGGTCGTCAACATCTTGACGTTCCGCGCGCGCACCCATGGAGTGACCAGCACGCCGAGCAGCGCCGTCGCGATTGCACCCGACGTCGACAGCGGTCCTTCCGGATCCCACGTCTTCGCCTGCTTCCAAAGATGCGACTCGGCGATCAGCGCGCGGTCGACCTGCGCAGCGATCGTCTCTTCCGGCGGTTGGAGTGGACCGAGCGAAAGCACGGCCCAGTAGCCGAGGAGCAGCGCGATCGTGATCGCAATCATCGTCCGCCGCGACGCCTTGTACGCGATCAGCGCGACCACGATGTACACGATGCCGATCCGCTGCAGTACGCCCATGTAGCGCAGCGTCTCCAAACGAAAGTACGGGAAGGCGTGCAGCAGCACGCCGCAAAAGATGATCAGCGCGCCGCGTCGCACGATGCGCAGCGGTTCTTTGCGCGAGAGCTCCGTGGTGATGCCGACGACGAAGAGAAAGAAAGGAAAGATCAGATCGGTCGGCGTCCAGCCGTGCCACTCCGCGTGCCGCAGTGGCGGCCAGATCGCGCTCCATGTGCCGGGGTTGTTGACGAGGAGCATGGCCGCGACAGTGAAGCCGCGGAACGCATCGAGCGACTCGATGCGTGTTGTCACAACGTCAGGGCCTTATAGACCTTCAGGTGCCGGATGGCGGCCTGCTTGTCGCCGCGCTGTTCGTAGATGCCGGCGAGGTTGTAGTGCGCGTCGGCATTGTCGGGATCGAGCTCGAGCGCGCTCGTGTACGCGCGGATCGCGTCGTTGATGCGGCCGAGGTCTTCGAGTGCGACGCCGAGGTTGAACGCGGCGGTCTCATGTTCCGGATCCGACTCCGCCGCCGCCCGATAATGCTCTTCGGCCGCCGCAGCATTGCCCTGCTCGTGCAGGATGCGGCCGAGATTCACATGCGCGTCGGCGTGCGTGGGATCGAGGGCGATGGCGCGCTCGTACGCATCTTTCGCGGAGTCGGTCGACGACATCTCCAGCTCGCAGGCGAGGTCGAACCACTGCTCGGCGGTGGTGTCCTGATCGCGCGCTTCCTGCGCGGCGCGATGAACCATGGGCGCTGCTTTCGCGGCAAGATCGGCGACGGAGAAATCGAAGAGAGACTGGCCCGACTCCGGATTCCAGACGGTGCCGCCGTCGCGCACGATGACCTGATCGCCATCGGCGGTGATGCGTACCGCCGTCAGCGAACGGCCTGAAGGGAGCTGCTCGCGCAGCCGCTCGAGCACGCGTTGCACCTTGCGTTGCGAGATGTTCGCCGCGGAAAGCTCGCCGGCGGTGCGCAGGAGGACGAGGTCGTGAAATCCGAAACGCAACTCGCCGCGCGGCCCGCGTTCCGGCTCGAGGAAGCCTTTCTCCGCGTACGTGCGGATCTGCGCGGGAGACAAACCGAGCAGCGCCGAGACCTCGCGAACGGAGTACGACATGCTGGCGGGCATTTTATGAGAATGCCCGTCAGCACATCAGCGTGATTTTCGTTCGCGGACAGTCTTCCCGGAGACGCGCGCGGAACGCGGCGCTTTGCGCTCCGTCTCCTTCGCTGCTTTCGCCTGCGCCGATTTCACCTCGCGCAACTTCGTCGGCGCGGACTTCGCCGAAGACTTCGGCGGCTTCGCCGCGGTCGCGCCACCGAGGGAGGCGCGCAGCGCTTCCATGAGATCGATCACCTGCGCCTTCGGCTCTTCGGCCAGAGCGCTCGTGATCTCCTCCCCTTCGATCTTCATCTGGATGAGACCGCGGATGCGCTCCTGCACTTCGTCGCGGTAATTTTCAGGATGGAACTCGTCGCTCGCGCTCATCTCGGCGAGCTGCACGGCCATCCGCAGCTCATTCTCTTTGACGTCGGCATCGCCGATGTCGATGTCATCGATGGAGCGGAGCTCGTTCGGGTAGTAGAGCTGCTGCATGACCAGCCCCTTGCCGAGCGGACGGATCACGACGAGGTAGCCCTTGCCGCGAGCGGCGTACTTCGCGACTGCCCAACGACCGGTTTCTTCGAGCGCGCGCGCGAGCAGCGTGTAGGCGCGCGAGCCATTCTTGTCGGGGCCGAGGTAGTACGGCTTGTTGAAGTAGATCGGGTCGATGAGATCGGACTTCACGAACTCCGTGATGTCGATCTGCTGAGTCGACTTCTCCTCCATCTGCTTCAGCTCCTCGTCAGAGAAGAGGACGTACTGGCCGCGCGAGAACTCGTAGCCTTTGACGACTTCCGTGCGGTCGATCGTGCGCTCGTCCTTGGGGCAGAAGAGCTGCTGCTGGATGCGGCTTCCGCAGTCGCCATGCAGCATGTTGAATGACACGCGCTCCGAAGATTCCGCGGCGGAGTACAGCTTCACCGGGATGGAGACGAGTCCGAAGGCGATCTGTCCGGTGGCAATGGCTCGTGGCATCGTTGACCTCTATCCGTGACTTTGGGGTGCCCTCAAACCTGTGCATCTTACAATGCCCGCGCCGTGAAACGCTACGAGCTGATCTGGTCCATCGTACGGAAGGTGCCCCGCGGACGCGTGGCTACTTATGGACAGATCGCGGGCCTGGCCGGTCTGGAGGGTCACGCCCGGCAGGTTGGCTACGCATTGCATAACCTTCCCGCGAGCAGCAACGTTCCCTGGCATCGCGTGGTGAACGCGAAAGCCGAGATCAGCGCGCGCACGGGCGGCGACTCGCACGAGCTGCAGCGATTGCTGCTCGAAGCGGAGGGAGTGGAGTTCGACGCGAAGGGACGGATGAAGCTCGACCACTATCGGTGGAGTCCGCGACGCCGAGGTAAGATTGTTCTCTCGTGAGCACGCAGGACATCCCTTGGTCGTTCGATACATTTGTCTCGAACTCCAAGACGAGAGCCGTGGTCGCGGCGGCCGTCGAGGTCGCCGATCACTCTGCGGTTGCGCCAAATCCACTCCTGCTGTGCGGCCCGACTGGTTCCGGTAAGTCGCACCTCCTTCACGCGATCGCGCGACGAGCGCGGTCGCGCAAGGTTCTTCGCATGTCCGCCGACGAGTTTGGCCACCTGCTCCTTCACGCAATTCGATGTGATGACATCGACGCGTTTCGCTGCCGGCTCGCAACATTCGACATCGTTTTGTTCGATGATTTCCCGATTTCGGATGGCAAAACCGAAACGCAGAAGGCCATTTCCGCTCATCTACAGCAGGCCAGAGCCACCGGTACCCGGGTCGTCGTCGCATTCCACACATCGTCGATCGAATTGCAGAGGACGAGGCGACGCTTGCGGTACCTGTTCGACTCTCCGGTCTTCGCGACGCTGACTTATCCGGACGTGGCCGGACGACGCGTACTCGTGCGCCGTGCGGCAGCAGACCGGAGCGTCAGCCTGGGATCGTCTGTCATCGAGGACCTCGCCCGACGTCTCGGCACGCCGCGGGAGATTCAGGCGGCGGTCGCGAGACTGGCGATCGAGACATGACCGGCCGCTACGTGCCGTAGCAGCCGCCGCCTCGCGGTCCGGCATTGAAGCATGCCGAGGTAAGATGATTTCGCGATGGATGAAGATGTGAAGGTCCTCCTGGAAGCAATGCGGCAGGAAAACGCCGCGGCGCATGCTGAAACGCGCCAGCACGTCGACGCTACGGCAGCGGAGACTCGCCACCGCGTCGAAATGGCGGCCGAGAACCAGCGCGAGGCGATCCAACAAGTCGCCGAAGGTATCGCGATGCTTGCGGAACGGATGGACCGTCGCGACGCACAGTTCGAACAAGTCACGACCGATCTCGATCGCCGCGTCACTCGACTGGAAGTGGAGTCATCTTCGCGGCGCTGAGACCTCCGCGATTCGATCGATCAGCGGCGCCAGCCATGGCAGTTCGGTCTCCTCGATGTTGCTGAGCACGACGATCGAGAGGTGCTCGTTCGGCAGCCGGAAGTTGAATGCGCGGAACCCTGCGCCGTGGCCATGGTGGAATTGGAGCGGACGTCCGCCAGCGGTCGTGCGGAGAAACCAGCCGTAGCCGAGCGACGCGCCGCGGGGGCCTTCGACGCGCGGCATGAGCATCTCATCGCGGAGTGGCTTTGGGAGAAAACGATCGCCGTCGAAAGCCGCATCGAAGCGCGCGAGATCGTCCACCGTCGAGACGACGTCGCCTGCACCGATGATGTCGATGGTCTCCTGTTCCTTCAGCTTCACTCCGTCGTTGGCGCGGATGTAGCCGCGCGCGCGTCCCGGAACGCGCACGCCGTTTCGTTCCGGCACAGTGTGCGCGAGGCGCAGAGGCCGCAGCACTTCGTCGCGCAGCAATTCGTCGAAGGGCCGCCCTGCCGCTTTCGCCGCGATCATCGTCAGCAGCGTGTAGCCGACGTTCGCGTAGATGTATTTCGTACCGGGCGCCGCGACGAGCGCGTGCGGCTCATATGCAGGCGGCTCCGCCGGCCATTCCGGCCAGTATTCGGGATGATGTTTCACCAGCCAGAAGTACGTCGTGTCGATGTGCAATCCCGACGAGTGCCCGAGCAGGTGGCGAATCTCGACGTCGTCCCATTCAGCGGGCCAGTGATCGAGATGCTTCGACACGCGATCGTCGAGTCGCAGTTTCCCGGCCACCGCAAGCCGCGCGATCAGCGCCGCGGTGAACTGCTTCGATACCGACATGATCATGAACCGTGTCGCGGGCGTGTGCGCGATGTGCTGTTCGCGATCGGCCAGACCGTACGCTTTGCGAAACAGCACACGGTCCCCGCGCGCGACGAGCACCACTCCGGCGAACCGATTCTCCGCGAGCGGTGCGGCAACAGCGCTGTCTACGACGCGTTGGAGTGGCGTTGCGCAGCCACCGAGCGCGACACACAACAGCGCGACAACGATCTTCACGGTGTCTCGGCCACGAGCAATTTCCAGTTCTCCAGCGGCGGCTTCGGCAACCCGTACGTCTGCGTGGTGTCGAAGTTCGTCACGATATAGAAGAGTCGCTGCGTGGCGGGCATATTACCGGCCTGTTCAAAACGCTGGTTCAGGTAGTACGGCGGCACCGATTGGTAATAGAGCTTCGCCGAGATGCGCAGTGAGTCCGTGTCCGTTCCCGCCGGCAAGGCCACCTGATAACGCACGACAGCTTGTCCATTCGCGCCGAGCGGATCGGCGTAATGCGAGTCCGCGCCGACGCCATCGGGGCGCGTTTCCTCGAGCGGCGCGCCGAAGAAGAGCTTCGGATCGGGACCGTCGTGCGTCCAGCCGCGCGGCAGGATGCGGTTGTCTTTGAAATGCACGTCCTGCCGCAGGAAGCTGGTCGTGAACTTTCCGTCCGCGTCCTTGAGCAGTTCCTCGTAGATCTGCACCTGATCGGGACGCGTGATCGGATTGCCGGGCGACCAGTAGTGCGGCTGATACGACATTCCGTTGGGGCCGCGCGAGCCGACATATTCGGATGGCAACGGCCGGTCGTTCATGTCGACGATCACGCCCGCCGCATTCGTGCGGCCCGACGCGAACAGCAACCTGCCGTCGCGATTGCGCACCGTGAACTCGACAAATGCGCGGCGGAAGCTGACACCGCTCGGAAATCGATGTCCTGTGAGATTCGTGACCGCGACATCGGACGTCATGGTGAGCGTTCCGTCCGCGTTCTTGGTGAATGCAGGCGCGCCCGCCGCGATGGTCGCGCTTTCGTTCATCGCCTGTTCGGTGAAGTTCGCCATCGCCGTGGGGATGTTCGAGAACCACGTTTTCTCCGAACAGCCGCTGGCCATGTAGCTGCAGGTCCGCACGCCGAGGAGGTTGCTGAACTGCGAGAAGAATCCGAGGAGGAAGGCGTTGAGGCCCTGGAACTGATGGCGCACGTAACCCGATGTGCGAACCGGCACATCGAGCTCGGCGTTCGGCACGCGATGTTCAGCCGCGGGATAGTTGTTGTCTTCGACCGCGGCGATCTTCGTCTGAATGACTTTGCCGTCAAACGTGCCCTTCATGTGGCAGTCCTGGCAGGTCTGCGCCTGCGGGCCTCCTTTGCCGATCTCGTTCTGGAACGCGCTGTTGAGCCATTCGAGATACGTCCCCTGCTCGAATGAGCAGCGGCCGTCGCCGAGCGGACAGTTGTCGTATGGATCGGGCCCGTGACCGGAGCGCGCGTCGACCGAGTGGTCCCCCTTCGCGTCGAGCACCGGCAGGTTGATCGCGTGGCACGTGCCGCAGATCCGCGAGTTCTTCATGTAGTCGTCGTGGACGGGCGTGATGCCGAGGCTGTTCTTCATCGGCGCGATGGACGGATTTTCGAACGGCCCGCCCAGCTCTTCGGCCGGCGTGTAGAGGAAGTGGCCGGTGATCGTGGTGCGCAGAAAATCGGGCAGCGGAGAATCATCGCGTTTGATGTGATGGCAGACCGCGCAACTGATGCCGTCTCGCGCGAGCGCGCCCAGCTCGAAGGTCTCGCTGTGTTTGTCCGTTTCGTAGACCCATTCGCGCTCGAATAGTTTCTTGCCGCCGCTCTCGAGTGCGAGCGTGCGTTGGCCCATCGCACCGTGGCAACTGAAACAGAGATCGACGACCTGCGCGGTCTTCTTCGGATCGCCGAGCGTATTCAGGAACGCGATCTCGCTGTCGAGCTGCGTGTAGAAGACGGGATCGCGTCCGGCCAGTCCCATCGGCGACCAGCGCCATTCGCCGTACGGTGAGATGTCGGCGGTCACTTTGCCGTTCGCATCGGTGACGAGCATGACGTTGCCGTACGTGTTGCCGGCGTGACAGCTCATGCATTGATCGGAGGTGATGAAGAGCCGCGGTGTTCCATGCGGCGAGACGACGTGATCGTAGTTCTCGCCCGGCAGCGCGCGCGGTTTCGCGTCCGGCGAGGTCGGATGCGTGGTCAGGAAATCGAGCAGCGCTTTCGTCGGCGCGGATGGCTCGACGGAGCGCGCGGCCATCTTCGCGGCTTCCGCGCGCGGATGATTGGCCTCGCCGGGGTCATCGGCATCGTGGTGCGGGGTCGTCTCACCTTGCGGCACGACAGGCGCGTTGGCGACCGGCTTCGGCGCGGACGTTTGCGTCTTGATCGCGGGCGGCCACGCGGGACGCCACGATTGATCGTCACGGAACGTCAGCGGGTCGCCGGGCAATCCCTTGATGTTCGACGCGGCGGTGAACGTCAGCTCTTTCTCGGCCGAGCCGTGACACCGCACGCAATAAAGGCCGAAGCCGGAGTTGAACACGGGGAACGGCGCGTCGTTCGTGCTGAACTGGTAGCCGGTCTGAAAGACCTCGCTCCAGAACCAGCCGTCCGCGGAGCCTTTCGAGTCGCGGACCATCACGGTCCAATCGCCGTTGCCGTTGAAGAACCAGTCGTCGATTTCCTTGTCGCTCTTTCCTTCGAACTGCGACGCGGGCGTATTGCTGAATTGCTCCTTGATGATCATCGCGCGATCGTCGATCGCACCTTTGCGGCCGTTCTGCAGCCAGCGCACCGCGGCCGGCGAGTACCAGATGCGAACGACGGGATGCGTGCCGTAGTAGTGGCCGTCGATGTACGGCCCGGTATCGCGCAGTCCCTTGTCGACGCACCAGCCCAGGTCGCGGTATTTGCGCTTGTTGAGGAACTCGGAGAGCAGGCGCTCGTACGCGGCCGGATCTTTGTCCTTCTCGAGTGTGCTCGGCAGCGGCAGATCGGCCTCTTTGCCGCCGGAGCATGGGAAGGACGGCGCCGGCTTCACACTCTTCTTCGCCGGCTGCGCATCCGCACTGGCGACGACCAACGACGAGGAGACGAGGAACAGGACGAGAAGACGTCGCATCGCACCTCCGGACTTGCGGACCGGGACGATGGTAACGCCGGAACCGGATGTGGTCTATGTCTTCGACTGCACCGCGAGCAGGAAGAGAATGGACACGAAGCCGATCATGCCGAACAGCAACAGCACACGCGCGACGTTCAACGTGGCCACGAAAGCATCCAGCCACGCGCCGAAGCGCGAATACGGCGCAAGCACGAACGCCGCGGCGATGCTCGCGATGACGCCGAGCGGCATCACCGCGGATGCGCCAAGGATCAGCGCCGGCAACGGTCCGCGGAGCGCGAGGAACACGGCCGCCGCGATGCAAATGGCGCCGGTGCAGAGAAAAACCGCGGCGAGCATCAGCCGCTCCGGCCGCGACGCACCGCCCACGCTCAGGTGCAATCCCGCGCTTCGCTTCATAGAGGCGTCATGGAGTGCGGCAGCAAACCGCCGCACTCCATAGCATTAACGATTCACCGTCACGTCCGGCACGACCGGGCGCTTGACCGGATTCCTGGCCAGCTCGTCGAGCAGCACTTTCACCGCTGCTTCGAGCGACGGATCCTGTCCGGCCGCAACGAGGTCGGGACGATCGACGACTTCGATGTCCGGCGTCACTCCCACCCCTTCCACCGCCCACAATCCTTCGGTGTCGAAGAAGCGGAACTGCGGCGCCGAAACCGATCCGCCATCCATCAGGCTCGGATTGCCGGAGATGCCGATCAGGCCTCCCCACGTACGCGTGCCGATGATCGGACCGAGGCCGCGCTTGCGGAAGTAGTACGGCAGCGCGTCGCCGCCGGAGGCGGAGTAGCCGTTGATCAACATCGCCTTCGGACCGACGTGCGCGTATGCCGGCGTTGCCGTCGGCTTCGTGCCGCGCCGCGCCCAGTAGTTGAGCACCGGCCGGTCGAGCAACTCGATCATGCGATCGGGGATGAAGCCGCCACCGTTGTAGCGGTCGTCGATGATCAGCGCTTCCTTGTTCACCTGCGGATAGAAGCTCTTGAAGAGCTCGCGGTTGCCTTCCTGTGCGGTGTTCGGCAGGTGCATGTAGCCGATGCGACCGCCCGAGGCCTTGTCGACATACGCGCGGCGCGACTGCACCCAGTCGAGGTAACGCAGGTTCGTCTCGCGCTTCACCGGCCGTACTTTTTCTTCACGCGCGCCGGCCGCGTTTGCACTGCCGTTCACCAGCAGTGTGACCACGCGATCCGCTTTGTTCTCGAGCAGACGATAGAAGTTGTCGACGCCTTTCGTGGAGACGCCATCGACCGCGAGGATGTAATCGCCCTCACGCACTTTCACGCCCGGTTCGGTCAGCGGCGAGCGGAAGCTCTCGTGCCAGTTCTCGCCGGGGAAAATGTGCCGGATGCGGAAGTAACCTCCGTCCGCGACGATCTCCGCGCCGAGCAGGCCGTTCTCGACGCGCGGCGTGTTGATGTCCGATGGCGAGCCGACGTACGCGTGTCCCGCGTTCATCTCACCGGCCAGTTCGCCGAGGATGTAATCGAGGTCGGCGCGATGCGCGACGTGCGGCACGAGCTGGCCGTACTTTTCGCGGATCGCGTTCCAGTCGAGGCCGTGCATGGCAGGGTCGTAGAACCAGTCGCGGAGAATGCGCCACGCGTCGGTGTACTCCTGCGCCCACTCCGCCTTCGGATCGATGCGCATCTGCATCGAGTCGAGGCGCAACACGGAGTCGGCGGTCTTCTGCGCCGGCTTCGGATTGACGATCGCGTAGTTGTTTCGGCCGAGGCTGACCAGGATCTTCTCGCCGTTGGCGGAGAGGTCGTAGCCGCGGAGTTCTTCGAGGATCGTCTCCTCCTTGCGATCTTCGACGTTGTAGAAGCGGAGCGACTGTGCGTCACCATCGGATTTGATGTACAGCACGCCGTTCGGCAACGCGCTCAGCGTTCCGTAGTTGCCCGGAGGTCCGGGAATCGCGCGCACGCGGCGCTCGAACGTGGCCGGATCGATCTTCACGATCACCGAAGGTTTCTTCGCGGCGTCCGGCTTCTTTTCGTCCGTTGTCGCGGGCTGAGAGCCGGCGGCTCCAGATGGGGGCGCTGCAGCCGCGGCGGCCGCTTTTTCCTCGTCGCTCTGCGGCAGGAACAGGGCCGGACCATCTTCGGCAAGCACGCCGACGTAGACGCGCGTCGGATCGGTGTAGACGTAGTTGAACTCCCACGCGCTGAACGTGAGATTGAAGTCACGGTTCGAGGTGAAGTAGAGGTAGCGGCCCTTCGGATCGAACACCGGATCGGCGTCGTTGGTCATGCCGCTGGTCAGGCGATGCGCCCTGTTGTCGCCGAGGTTGTAGACGTAGATCGAGGAAAATTGCGCTTCGTTGTCTTTGGTGTAGGTGAGCCAGCGCGAGTCGGGCGACCAGCGGTAGTCGGTGATGTCGCCGTAATCGTCCTTGTCGACGGCGGTGAGTTTGCCGCTGGCGATGTCGACGTAGTGCAGCGCGTGGTCCTTGTCGGAGAACGCGAGCAGTTTCGAGTCGGGAGACCAGCGCGGCTCGAAGCGCCAGGCCTTGCCGTTGCTCGTGATGCGGCGCTCCTCGCCGCCACCGTCGGCGGGTCGCACGTAGATCTCGTAATCTCCGCCGCGATCGCTGAGGTATGCGACCCAGCGTCCGTCGGGCGACCAGTTCGCGTCACGCTCGCGGATGCCCGGCGTCTGCGTGAGATTGCGGATCTCCCCTTCTTTCGCCGGGACGGTGAAGATGTCGCCGCGCGCGACGAACACCGCGCGTACTCCCGTGGGCGAGAGCGCGTAGTTTTCGATGTTGTCGCGAACGTTCTTGAAATACGGCAGCGTGTTGCGGAAGTCGCCGTAGACGCGGATCGGAATCATGGTCGAGCGGCCGTTCGCGAAGCGATACAGCGAGCCTCCCGCTTCGTAGACCACTTGCGTGCGATCGGAGCTCGGCCACAGCACGTCGTAGTCGGTGTGGTTCGTGACCTTGCGCGTTTGCTTGGTGCCGATGTCGTACGCGTACAGATTCAGCAGCGCCGCTTCTTTCGCGTTGCCTTCGGGACGGTCCGACGTGAAGTAGATCGTCTCGCCGATCCACACCGGTTGATTGTCGGTGTATGGATTGTTCGTGAGCTGCTCGGCCTTGTTCGCGGCGAGGTCGTAGATCCAGACGTCCTGCGCGCGTCCACCGCGATAGCGCTTCCACGTGCGGAACTCGCGCTCGATCGGCGTGTACACGAGCTTCGCCCCGTCCGGCGAATACGAGCCGCCGCCCCCCTCGGGGATCGCCAGCGGCGACTCCATGCCGCCCGCGGCGGGAACGATGTACGGACGTCCCATGCGCTCGGACCACGGCAGACGGTGCGGGAGGAAGAGGATGTTCTTGCCGTCCGGCGTCCAGTCCATGACGCGGTTGTCGATGCCGCCGCGCGGAGGCATCGCGCCGACGTCGTTGTACCAGGTCAACTGCCGCGGCTGCCCGCCGTCGACGCTGATGACGAACACCTGCCGGCTTCCGCTGTAGTCGCCGGTGAACGCGATCCAGCGGCCGTCGGGCGAGAACTTCGGGAAGTACTCCATGCCGGCGTCGGAGGTGAGACGACGCGCGTCGCCCCCGTTCGCGGAGGCGAGCCAGATGTCGCCGGCGTAGACGAACGCGACGGTGTCGCCGTGGATATCAGGCTGGCGCAAAAGCCGCGTGAGCTTCTCCTGCGCCACGACGCTCACAGAGAAGACGGCGAGCGCAAAAAAGAGGATGAGCTTCTTCATGTCCGCTGCATAACACGTTAAAGGAGACGCTTTCAATGATTCGCCGTGTGTCGTTACTGTTCCTTGTCTCCATGCTCGCGCTCGCATGTGGTTCCTCGAGCAGCGCGCGTCCGGGTGGAATTGCCGCTCCGGAGCTCGAGGCCGATCTGGTCGGGACGGTGTTCTTCGGGTCGGGCAACTCGGCGCCCGCGAACATCGATGTGGTCGCGACCAACCGCGCGACGGTGCCGATCGTGCTGCGGCGAGTGCAGATCGATTCGCCCGGGATGGCGACGTACGCCCTGATCCGCACCAGCCGCAACGTCCGCGAAACGATTCAGCCCGGACAATCGAGACGCGTGACCGTTTTCGCGACCGCCGTGACGAATGTGAGAAATCCCGGCGAGCCGCTGACGATCCGCGTGATCGCCGATTTCGAATCGGGAAAAGATCGGTGGAGAGAGATCGTCATGCGGTGAGGACCAGTGTTCCGTCCTCCTTCATTTCATTCGCGCGTACAACGTGCTCGGACTGATCTTCAGTTGCCTTGCGGCTTTCCGCACGTTGCCGTCGGTGGCGGCAACGGCCGCGGTCACGTAGGTCGAGATCACCTCTTCCAGCGGGCGGATGTCCCATTCGGCGACCGGCGTGAGCGCGGTACCCGAGACCGGCACGCTCGCGGCCGAATCGAGGATCAGGTCTTCGTTGCGGATCTCCGGACCGCGCAGCATGAGCATGGCGCGCTCGAGCACGTTGCGCAGCTCGCGCACATTGCCGGGCCAGCCGTAGCTCTCCAGCTTCTTCATCGCGTGCGCGCTCACCTTCGGCACTGGGCGACTGAGCTCCTTCGACAACGGCCGCAGGATCTCCTCGGTCAGAATCGGCAGATCCTCGGGGCGCTCGCGCAATGGCGGCATGCGCAGCCGCACGACATTCAGTCGATAGTAGAGATCGTTGCGAAACCGGCCGGCCGCGACTTCCGCCTGCAGATCGCGATTCGTCGCCGCAATCAAACGGAAATCCGCGCGCAGATCGCGCAAACCGCCGACACGTCGAAAGCGCTTCTCCTCGAGCGCCTTCAGCAGACGCGCCTGCACCGTGAGCTCCATCTCCCCCATCTCATCGAGGAACAACGTTCCGTCGCCCGCGATCTCGAAGAGGCCCGGCTTCGTGTTCATCGCATTCGTGAACGCGCCGCGCTCGTGGCCGAACAGCTCCGACTCGAGCAGCTCCTTCGACAACCCGGCGCAGTTCAGATCGACGAACGGCGCGCGCGCACGAGCGGAGCGGTTGTGAATCAGCCGCGCCATCACCCCTTTGCCCGTGCCCGACTCTCCTTCGATCAGCACCGGCGACGGCACGCGCGCGACGTTCGCGAGGATCTCGTTGAGATGCGTGATGGCGGGCGAGATCCCCGGCAGCCGCTCCGGATGCGCGGTTTCGTTGCGGCGCAACGCGATCAGCTCGCGCCGCGACACGAGCATGCGCTGGACCTGCTCGAGCACCGCGGTGAGCGTCTCGATGTCGAACGGTTTCTGCAGGAACGTCTCGGCGCCGAGCTTCATCGACTCGATCACGGGATCGAGCTGGCCGCCGCCCGACATCATGATCACCGCCGTCGACTCCGCGTACATCTTGAACTGGTGCAGCAGGTCGATGCCGGTGGTGTCGGGAAGCTGCACGTCGAGCAACACCACGTCCGGCGAGAACTCCCCGAACGCGACCACGGCCGTGCGGCCGTTCGCCGCCGTGCGCACCTCCCAGTCGTCGCTCAGCAGGGCTTCCAGCCCCGCCGAGATCTGCTCGTCGTCGTCCACGATCAGGATCCGATTGCGCAGCGTGTCCGTCATCTGTTCACTTTTCAAACACTCGTACGGTTTGAGGACTAAACCCGTTTTGTGTCCAAACGGTTTAAGTCCAATACTGCACGAAAGTTACTCCCTTTCTGGTATTTGGTACCGCGCTTGGACTAAGGGACGGCCAGGAGAAACAAGCAAATGTTACTTGCCGCAGCCATCCTGACCGCCTCGATGAACATCAATCTCGATCTCACTCCGATCATTCGTCGTGGGCAGGCAAAAGAGCCGAGCGTCACGTGCGGCATTGTAACCGTCGGTTACCGCTTTCGTGGAAAACCTGGACAGGAGTTCCGCTACGCCGGCGACTCGTATCAGATTCCGGACGACGGTGTCGTCGAACTGATCGCCGACAAGCGCCGCACGACATACGCCATCGGCGGCCGTTCCCTTCCTCTCGAAGTCTGGCCGCGCGACCCGTTCGGGTTCCGCGACATTCCCCTCCCCTCGCCCGCGCAGTGATTGAAAAAAAAGGAGCCATGTCATGAGCCGCTTTCTCAACGCAACGATGTCCGATCTCCGCAATGGCCGCGAAACCTGGCGCGTGTTCGTCGCCCTCGGCGGACCCGCCTTCGCCCTCGCCGTCGTGCTGTCCGCGATTCAGTTCGGTTGATCCCATGACCGACCACGAACATCGCATCACGCTCATCGCACGCCAGGCGAACAAGCCCGACGTCGACTGGAACTACGCGCGCTGCCACTGCACGAACGTCGCGTTTCTCGAGTCGATCGCCGCGCTGAAGTTCGCCGTCCGCACCTCCGTCCTCGGCGCAGGCCTCGACATCGAGCGCGTCATCGTCGATCGCGCCGGCACCGCCGACGACTTCCTCGATCTGCTCGCATCCGTCCCGGCCGAGCTCGCCGGCGACGTTCTCCTGATCCGCGATGACGGCGCCGGCTTCCTCAGCGCCACCGGGCGCGGTTGCGACCGCGTGATCTACGCGCTCTCGCAGCACGACGTCCGCTTTTACCTGGAAACGCACGATCTCGTCACCGGCCGCGCCGCGATGTCGA
>Ga0196978_1000367_pt1 | contig 23208 bp, 18 predicted proteins | sample S3v_2013CmetaG_FD_155491 | JGI IMG/M metagenome (GOLD analysis project Ga0196978, IMG submission 155491) | Soil microbial communities from Anza Borrego desert, Southern California, United States - S3+v_20-13C | ecosystem: Environmental > Terrestrial > Soil > Desert | place: USA: California... | reverse complement strand
GCCCTTCTGTTGACGAGTACGCCATTTTCGACAACCGCGAGGTGAAACCCGGCGCGCCGCAGCCCTGGCCCGTCGGGAAAGATTACAACAAGAAATCCATCCCGAAAAAATTCCTCGACGAGATGCGCGCGATCGAGACCGGCGCGTTCATCGTGATCAAGAACGATTCGCTGCGCTGCGAGCAGTACTGGGAAAATTTCAGTGACAGCTCCTTCACGAATTCCTTCTCGATGGCCAAAACGATCGTCAGCGTGCTGACGGGCTGCGCGATCCGCGAGGGCAAGATCAAAAGCGTGGATCAGCCCGTGGGCGATTTTCTTCCCGAATTCAAAACGGGCGAGAATGCGAAGCTCACCATTCGCCACCTGCTCACCATGAGCTCGGGCATCGACTTCGACGAGGATTATGCGAGCCCCTTCGCATACCCCGCGAAAGCCTATTACGGCAGCGACCTGCACGATCTCACCTGCAGCTACAGCGTGTGCGAGGAGCCGGGAAAAACGTTTCGCTACCTCAGCGGCAATACGCAGCTGCTGGGTTTCGTGCTGCAGAAAGCAACCGGGAAAACGCTGAGCGATTACGCCTCCGAGCAATTGTGGCAGCCCATGGGCGCCGAGCATCCCGCCTGGTGGAGCCTCGACAGCGATAACGGGATGGAAAAAGCGTACTGCTGCTTCAACGCCAACGCCCGTGATTTCGCCCGCCTCGGCAAACTGTACCTCGACAGCGGGCGCTGGAACGGGAAGCAGCTCGTGCCCGAAGATTTCGCGCTCAATTCCGTGCGCAGCACGGAACTGCTCGACGTTGACGGGAAACCGAACAAAACCTACGGCTACTCCTGGTGGCTGATCGAGGATTACAAAGGCCACCGCGTTTTTTATGCGCGCGGGATTTTAGGCCAGTATATTCTCGTGGTGCCCGATGAAGAATTGATCGTGGTGCGCCTGGGACGCAAGCGCGTGAAGCAGGCGGGCGACGATCATCCCAGCGATGTGTGGTATTACCTGGATGCGGCGCTGGAAATGTACGGGAAGCCGAATTCGTAAAACCGTTGTGAACGGCAAGTCCCTTCTACGGCGTCTTCTTCACGATATTCTGCTCGAAGAACTGCTTGTACGCGTCCACGTTCTTATCCTTGAAAAGGATGGGAATATTCTCCGTGGAGATGATGAAGGCCTGGTACGTGTTCGCCTGGAGGTCGACGAAGGTTTGCGGCTTTGATTTGAGCAGGTTGTAATAATCGAGCGCGGCCGTTTTGTTCGGGAAGGGTTTGACGAGCACGAGCTGTTTCGTGGGATCGAGCAGCATGCTGTTCACCGAAAGGTTGAGCGAGGCGTAGCCGGTGTTGTTGTAATCCGAGAGCACGGAGCGGAACTTGTTCAGGTTGCCTTTGTTGTTGTCCACCACCAGCATGTACTGGTATTCCGTGTTGTCGTTCACGCGGAAGCTGGCGTTGCCGAAGGAGCCGGTGTCTTTTTTCGTTTCGGTCTTTACGCCTTTGATGCGGTCGAGCAGGTGCTGCGCTTCGTCCTTGATGGCGTCTTTCGGATGCTTGATGATGATCTGCGTGAGGGCTTTGCTCAGCGCGTCCACGCCCTGCGTATGGCCCAGGCTGAGGGCGCGCAGGTAATCGAAGCGCGAGGAAAGGTAATTGCGGCCGAAGGCGGTATCGGCGTAGTCGGCGCGGCTGATCACTTCCTGGTAGCGGCCGGCGGAATAAATTTCGAAGGTCTCGTTGTAATATTTCGTCACCTTTTCCTTGTCGCCGAGCACGTTGCGCTCGTAGTTGGGATTCTTCAGGATCTGCGCGTATTCCGACTCGGGAAAATTTTTCAGGATGTACGCGCTGTGCACCTCGGCGTTCGCCCGGTCTTTTTCCACGAGGTAAAGACGGTAGAGCTGGTAATGCGAGGGCAGGCTGTACTTGTGTTTCGGGAAACGCTCGGTCAGCTTCTCGAATGAGGCGATGGATTTTTTGTTGTTGCGCAGCTGCTCCTTGTAGATCGAGCCGAGGTTATAGTACGCATCGACGATCCTTTCGTTCGACTTACCCATCTGCTCGGCCGTGAGCGGCAAATTCTTCAGGTAGTACGCACGCGTCTTGTTGTCGCCGGGCTTGCCTTTGTCCTGCGTAGCCACCTGCGACGTATCTTCCTTCGCTCCGCCGTCGCCGGTCTCGAGAATGGTTTCTTTGTTCGAGCGCCTCCAGTTGTCTTCCAGCTTGCGGTTGCCCCATTTGCGCTGGAAATCGCCGAGACCGGAAGCGATCGTGGAGATGTTGTACCAGTACCAGGTGCCGCCGGGATTGTTGTTGTTCGTTCCCGTTCCGCCGCCGGTGCCCGGGAATTGCGTGCTGAAGTTCGAGCCGGGATCCTGCGACTGCTGCTGCTCTTTTTTCTTGTCCAGCTCCTTCTGCCGCTCGATCAGCTGGTCGATGTACCCGTACAGCTTCGTGGTGTCGCTGCCGTAGAGGTTGACGACGTTCTGCACGCTGTCCTCGAAGGTGATCAGGTTGAGGTACTTCACCAGGTTGTTCAGGCTCTTGCGCTTGTCGTCGATCGCGTTGTAATCGGGATAATTTTTCGGGAGCACGCGCATGCTGCTGTCGTAGTAAAGCTGCGCGCTGCTGTACTCGGTGCGGCTGAAATAGATGTCGGCCGCGGAGAGGTACGAGATGGCCTTCTGCCGGTCGTTGCCCATGCTGCTGACCGTGGAGAGCTTGTAATATTTCAGGGCGATGTCTTCCCTCCCGGCCCGCTGCTCGATCTCGCCGAGCGTGAAATAGATCTGGTCGTAATATTCTTTGTTCTTCGGGTCTTTCAGCAATTTGTCGAGATCGCGCTTGGCCTCGTCGCGGGCGGCGGGATCGGCACCGCTCATGCGCGCGCGGTTGATCTTCGCGTTGAACAGCATGGTGTACTCGGGGTTCATGTCGATTACCTTGGCGAAGGAAGTCGATGCTTTTTTCGTGTTGCCGGTCTTCTGGTAGAGCTGGCCGAGGACGTAGGTGAAGCGCACGCGCTCTTTTTTCTTTTGCGTCAGCGCGATCGCCTCTTCGAGGTGCTTGATGGCCATGCCGTAATTGCCCGTGCGCATGTAGAGGTCGGCGTACGTGGCTTTGATGTCCGGCTTCATCTCTTCGGGCGCGGCCTTGTCGTTGGCGATCAGGTCGAGCAGGGGCTCGGCCTGCGAGTAGCCGCCCAGCTCCAGGTGCGTTTTGGCCTGCCAGAGATAGCCGTAATAGCGGATAGGATCTTTCGGGTACTTGCGCGAAACGTATTCGAAGGTTTCCAGGGCCGAGAGGAACTCGCTCTTGTAAAAGCGCGCGCGACCGATGAGCAGGTAATTGTCGTCGATCCACTTGTTCGCCCCGGCGATCTCCGTGCCCCCGCGGTCGGTAATGGCGTGGCGCTCGATGACGGTGCTGGATTTTTTAATGGCCTTTTCCATCTCGGGAAAGATGCCTTTGCCCGCGGGCGTGTTGGCCGATTTATAGAGCGGCAGCAGCTGGGAGTAATCGTCCTCGTAGGTCTGGTCGAGCTTCGTGAGGCCTTCCTTCATGCTCTCCTTGGCGTAGAAGTAGCCGTTGAAGCGGGAAGTGAGGTTGTGGTAGTTGCGGGTAACGACGGTATTCTTCTTCTGCGTGCAGCCGAAGGCCATGGACAGAACGGCAAGAAGGGCAATATGAAGACGGGAAATGCTCACGATCGATGCGGGTTTCAACCCTCTTTAAAACGCGGGGAACACAAATTTACTGCATTTCCAGCAATAAAAAGTCGGTGAAAAGCGCCGAAGGTTGCCTGTTTCAGAGAAATTAACTTCCCCGCGCTTTCCTGCGCGCTTATGCGCGTTTGGCGGGCGGGCGGGGAGTTCCGATATTTGGTTTCTCCCATGGCCGAAAAACCCAGCCGCTGGAAACGCTTTACCGCGTGGATGCGCAACCGCTACCGCCTGGTGATCATGAACGACTCGACCTTCGAGGAGAAATGGTCGCTGCGGCTCACGCCCCTGGGCGTGGTCATCCTCGTGAGCTCGATCAGCATCGTCATGACCATCCTGGTGATCAGCCTGGTGGCCTTCACGCCCCTGCGCGAGTACATCCCCGGCTACGCCGACGTGGGCATGCGCCGCGACCTGGAAAAAGTGCGCAGCCGCGTGGATTCGATGCAGCGCAAGATGAAAGCCGACAGCCTGTACCTCGACAACCTGCACAAGGTGCTCAGCGGCAGCCTGCAGCCCGAGAAACCCGCCAACCCGCGCGACACCACGAAAAAATACCAGAAGCTCGACCTCAAGCCTTCGATGGACGATTCCCTGTTCCGCTCCGATTTCGAGTCGCAGGACAACACCTACACGCTCACGCTGGGCAACAGCACGCGGCACACGGGCATCAGCGGATTTTTCTTTTTCCCCCCGCTGAAAGGAACCGTGACGAATTCGTTCAACGCCGCCGACGAGCACTACGGCGTGGACGTGGCCGCGCCCGAGAACGAGCCGATCAAAGCCAGCCTCGACGGCACCGTGATCATGGCGGGCTGGACGACCGACGCGGGCTACGTGATCCAGGTGCAGCACTCGAACAACCTGATCTCCGTGTATAAGCACAATTCCTCCCTGCTGAAAAAGACCGGGCAGTACGTGAAAGCCGGCGAGCCCATCGCCATCATCGGCAACAGCGGCGAATACACCACCGGCCCGCACCTGCACTTCGAGCTCTGGTACAACGGCTCTCCGGTGGACCCGCAGGAATACATGGCGTTTTAAAAAGCGCAGCGTTGCCGTTTGCTTTTTTATCTCTTGACTTCCGCTTCTTCACCACTTAACTTCGTGTTCCCCGTTTTCTAAAAACAGACCCGCATGCGTTTCGCCGTTCTCGCTGCATTCCTCGTTCTCGCGTTTTCCGCGCCCGCCTGCACGCATGCCTGGCAAAGCCGCCTGCTCATTCTCGGCGCAAAGGGCGACAGCGTGGTGGCATTGCGGCTCGACGTGACGCGCGACAGCGATCCCGAACGAAGGCCCTTGTACTGGCGCGGCGACCTGAAGCTTTGCGTATTCGCGAAAAGTATGGAGGCTCGTACGGTCGGCGGGCAAACGATATTGCTTAGCGACCAAGATTACGAGGCTGATCTGAAAGACCCGTATCTCTCCTGGCTGAAGGAAGCGCGCAAGCTCCCCGGCTTCAAAGAAGCTAAAGCAAAACAAGGCCTCTTCGCCGATTACAGCGATACGTGCAGCTTCGGATGGCTGGTGAGCGATACGGCGAAGCTGCAGCTGAGCATTCGCTATCGATCAGGAAAAGAATACCCCGTCGCGCGCGTCGCGCAGCCGGAGATCATCCGCAGCTTCATGCAGAACTACGGCGAAGGAGCCACGCCGCTTTCGAAAGACGATACGCTGTACATGATCCTGGCGCCGACGCTCAGCTCCGTGCGTGTTTACGACGTCGGCGGACGAAAGCTGCTGGCTGCGTTCCTTGGCTCAGGTGATCCGGTCGTGCCCGGCGACGGTATGACGTACCGGCCCGCGGAAACTGTTTTCTCCATCGGCCGGCTCGCACGAATAGAACATCATTTTTTTAAAGAACCCATGCGCCACCACGGCCGCGGCTTCGATTTTTTTGTTTGGCTGGAATAGCTTGAATGATCGTTGATTTTGCTTGTTGCTTTTACTATGTACGCCATCGTCGACTGCAATAATTTCTTCGCTTCCTGCGAGCGCCTCTTCCGCCCCGATCTCGAAGGAAAACCCATCGTCGTGCTCAGCAACAACGACGGCTGCATCATCTCGCGCTCGGCCGAGGCGAAAAAGCTGGGCGTGAAAATGGCCGCGCCGTATTTCGAGGAGCGCGAGAAGATCCAACGGCACGGCATCGAAGTTTTTTCCTCCAATTACATTCTTTACGGCGACATGTCGCAGCGCGTGATGCAGGCGCTGCAGGAGCTGGTGGATGAGGTGGAGCCGTATTCCATCGACGAGGCTTTCCTTCATTTGCCGCAAAACGATCCCGCCGAAGCGGAGGCCTTTGCGCGGGAAGTGAAGCGCACGGTGGAACAATGGACGGGCATGCCGGTCTCCGTGGGCGTGGCGCCTTCGAAAACATTGGCGAAGCTGGCCAACAACGTGGCGAAAAAATACAAAGGCTACAAAGGCGTCTTCTGCCTCGACACGCCCGAACGCACGGAAAAAGTGCTGGCCGCCAAACCCGTCGGGGAGATCTGGGGCGTGGGCGGGCGGCTGGCGCGCAAGCTGAGCGGGTACGGCGTGTACACGGCTTTGCAATTGCGCGACATGAACGACGCGCTCGTGCGCCGCGTGATGGGCGTGACCGGCCTGCGCACCGTGCACGAGCTGCGCGGCATCCCCTGCTATTTCGACGATGCGGTGCCCGACGTGCGCAAGGGCATTCTCAGCTCGCGCTCCTTCGGAAAACCGGTGACGGATATCGTGGAATTGCGCGAGGCGGTTTCCACTTTCGTCGCGCGCGCGGCGGTGAAATTGCGCCGCCAAGGCTCCGCCGCTTCGGTGATCGGCGTATTCATCTACACCGGCAAAAGCCGCGACTCCTGGTCGCGCTATCCTTCCGGGCAGGCCGCCCTTCCCACAGCCAGCGACAGCACCGGGGAGCTGATCCGCCACGCGCTGAAAGTGCTCGAACGTTTGCACGAGCCGGGCACAGAATACAAAAAGGCCGGCGTCATGCTCAGCGGTCTCGTCCCGCGCGACACCGTGCAGCTGAACGTGTTCGATCCCGCGCACGCCGAAAAGCAAGGCCCGCTCATGCAGGCCATGGACGCGATCAACGGCCGCATGGGTCCGGGCACGCTGCTGTACGCGGTGAACGGCATCCGCAAACGCGGCGAGAAAAAAAACTGGCTGATGCGCGCCGAAAAACGCTCGCCCTGCTACACGACGCGCTGGAGCGAATTGCCGGAAGTGAAGTGAAAAGCGCGCATCCACAGCGCCCGTTCTCCCGCTGAAATGTAGAGCGGATTCTACAATCGGACTTTTAAGCAAGCTTCGCAGCTCAGCAATAACGCGGGCTCCGGCACACGGCAGATTTTTTGCGGTTCGCTTGGTAGCTTAGCCGAATTCTCAAAGTCACTCATTTAAAATTTCCTGACATGAAAAAACGCTTACTCCTTGTTACGTCCGTGCTGCTGGCCGGTGCTGCTTTCGCCCAGAACCTGCAACGCGCAACGCAAACGCTTTCCGAAAATCCCGCCCAGCGCCTCAACCAGCATGCGTCTGTTGCAGCGGTAACCTGCGGCAACGACACGGTGCTATACCCGCTCGCCAAAGCCACCGCGGCGCAATTGTTCACGCTCGTGGGCAACGGCGGCGGCGCTTTCGGCGAAGGCTTCAGCCAGTATTACGAAGCGCCGTAGGCCGTGACGATCTACGGGCTGGAATTCTTCGGGCGCGGACTGAACAACACGGTGACGGTGAACGTCGGCGTGTTCACGGTGAATCCCGCCGACTCCACTCCCGCCGTGCAGCTCGGCACCACGACGATCGCGCTGACGCAGACCACGACTTCGCTGTCCGCCATGGCGCGTCATGCCGTTTTCTCTTCGCCGATCACGGTGAACGGGCCGTACGCGGTAGTCGTGCAGGGCGTGACGACGAACACAGACACGTTCCAACTGGTCACGAACGATGACGGCGACGGCCAGGGCGAGCGCCTTTCGCAGGTGCGCGTGCTGAGCACGGTATGGCTGAACGTTGAAGACGGATACGGCGTGGATGCGGATTTTCTCGCGCACCCGATCGTGTCGTACACGCTGGCGGCGAACTTTTCCGTTGCAGGCACGCTCTGCGAAGGCGACCCGGTGAGCTTCACCAGCACGTCCTCGCCCATTCTCAACAACCGCTTTTACAGCCAGGCCGCTTTCTTCGCGCAGACCGACGCTTCGTACACCTGGGATTTCGGCGACGCGTCCACGCCCGTGAACCAGGAGAACCCGGCGCACACGTACGCCAACGCCGGCACCTACTCCGTCACGCTGACGGATACGCTCTTCGGCTGGACGATCACCTGCACGGAGGACACCATGGCTTCGCTCACGATCAACGAGCCGCCGACGGCGAACATGACGCTTTCGTCCACGACGGTGAACATAGGCGATACCGTTTCGCTGACGAACACGAGCATCGGCAGCACCTCCTGCGTGATCGATTTCGGCGACGGCACGCCGGTGATCACGTCCTGCGCGGATACTTCGCACATCTACACCGTAGCCGGCACGTACACGGTGACGATCACCGCCACCAACGCCTGCGGCTCCGACAGCTATACGCAAACGGTCACGGTGAACGCGATCACGGGCATCGGCAGTTCCACGTTGGAAAACAGCCTGAGCATTTTCCCGAATCCCGCGACCGATCGCTTCACGCTGCGCACGCCTTTGCTGGCCGGGCGCCCGCTGGCCGCGCTGTACACGATGAGCGGCGAGCTGGTGATGCAGGTGAATCTTGCAGGCGTAACGTCGACGGAGATCAGCACGAGCGCGCTGGCTGCGGGGGTTTATTTCCTGCGCGTGACGGATGCGAATGGAACGGTGGTGAAGAGAGTGGATGTGGTCAAGTAATTACACGTTCGTAATACTTCCCGGCTTCGCTCGGTTGACGGTGGAAGAAAGACGAAAATGATTTCGAATAAATCAGTATAGAGAGAAGAGAGTAAAAATGAAAAGCGGCTGCTTGTGAGAGTAGCCGCTTTTTTAATCAGTCCCTGCCGCTACTTCCGCCCTGTTTCGAATTTCTCGAAGATCGATTTCGAGATGGAGGAGAATTGGTTGTCGATGATCTTCTGGGGCTTGTTCGTGTCCGAGGCGAAAAGCGATTTGGCCTTGCCGGATGCGACGCGTTTGCCGCTGGCGGTTGCGACGATCGTATAATGCACCGAGGCGCTGCGCTTGTACTGCTGTGTGCCGGAGAGGTTGTAGGGATCGTCGCCGAGCTCGTTTTTCAGGTCGAGCTCATTGACGAAAACGATGTAATCGGCATTGTATTTTTTCTTCAGGTAGCCGAGCAGGTTGGGGCTCATGATGAGCGTGTTCATGAATTTTTCCTGGTCGTCGGTCTGCACCATCACCTGCCCGTTCTTCACGCTGGTGGCGCTCTTCGGCGGGTTTTTCGGATCGCTCTGCTTGGCCTGCGCGTTGGCGGTTTTCGCTGCGCCGTTCACCGGGTCGTACGAAAGCGTGGTCACCTCGTACACGTAGGCGAGATCCTTTTTCATCTTCACCGTATCGTCGAGCAGCGAAACCACGTTGCAGCTTTTCCGGAAAGCCTGCATGAGCGATTTGTTCAGGCCGCTGCGGAAGCCGTCGCGGATCTGGCGGTAGTTGAGGCTGGTCTCGCGGTTGATGGTCATGTCGATCTCCGACATGTACATGCGCGTGTTGAACGGGACGAACAATACTTTCGGCTTGCCGGCGACGACAGGCTGGACGGTATCGTTTTTAGCTTCGCCTTTGGTCGTCGCTGTTTGAGCCGTACCAACGCCGGAGATCAGCAATAGCGCAAGCGCAAGAACTGTTTCGGATTTTCGATTTCGGATTTCGGATTTGCGCACAAATCTTCCCACGCGGTTGAGCGCAGCGCGTGCGACAAATCCGAAATCCGAAATCGAAAATCCGAAATCGAGTGCGCTCATCAGCAAAGGATCTTACGGAAATGGAGTTACTATAAATATTTGCTCAGCACCATGCGGTACAGGTCGTTGCCGTTGGAATACAAGAACAATGCCAGCACGATCCACATCCCCACGGTCAGCGCACGCTTCAGCACTTTGTCGGGCACGGGGCGGCGCGTGACCATTTCCCAGAGGGTGAACAGCATGTAGCCGCCGTCGAATACGGGGATCGGCAGCAGGTTCATGAACGCGAGGATGACCGACAAGGTCGCCGTCAGGTTCCAGAACGCTTCCCAGTCCCATTCGCTGGGAAACAGGCTGCCGATGGCCGCGATGCCGCCGATCTGCTTGGCGCCGGCCTTGGTGAAGACGAGCTTGAACTGCTTGACGTAATTCACCAGGCGGTCGAAGGTCTTGTGGTACGCGCGTCCGAGCGACTGGCCGAAGCTGTAATGGATCGTCTTCGAATTCAGGAACTCGCTGCCCAGGCGCGCGTACACGCCAATGGTTCCCGCTTCGTTGATCCAGGTCGGGACCTCTACGTATTTCCCCTCTCTCATAACGCCTATGCGGGCCGTCTTCTTGCGCAGCTGCGACATTTTTTGGCGGAAATCGGAGAAATACAAGAGCTCTTCTCCGTTCACTTTCACGACCTGGTCGCCCTTGCGGAAACCGGCCATTTTCGCCACGCTGCGCGGAGCGATGCTGTCGATGTAAAAAGGATAACGTTCTGCGAAGAGCATGTTGCCCGTCTCCACCATTTTGTATTCGATGTCATCGGGCAATTGAACGGCCACTTTCTGACCGTCGCGCTCCACTTCGAAGGCTTCGCCGTTATCGAGCAGCACCCAGTTGCGCGCGTCCTGCAGGGTGAGCGGCTGCTTGCCGTTGATGGTAAGGATCTTATCGCCGTCGCGCAGGCCGTGCGCCTCGGCGAGCGAATCGTAAGAGATGCCGTACTTTAGGTTTTCGACCGGGAGCACCGTTTCGCCCCAGACGTTGAGGATCATCACGAAGAGCACGTAGCCGAGCAGGAGGTTGACGATGATGCCGCCGCTGAGAATGATGAGGCGCTGCCAGGGTTTTTTGTTGCGGAACTTTTCTTCTTCAGGAACGCCTTCTTCCGCCGCAATTTCTTCCGGCTCTTCCGGCTTGCCGAACATGCCCACGATGTTCACATAGCCGCCGAAGGGAAACCAGCCGAGACCGAATTCCGTGTGCCCTATTTTTTTCTTCAGCAGGGTGAAGCGGAACTGGTTCACATAAGGAAGGAAAAAAATGCTGTCGAAGAACAGGTAAAAGCGCTCGACGCGGGTGTTGAACCAGCGTGCGGGAAGAAAATGGCCCATCTCGTGCAGGGCCACGAGGATGGATAAGCTCAGGATGAGCTGAAGCGTTTGGGTCAAAGTCTGAAAAGTTTAGGGGCAAAGGTACGGGTTTCGCACCAGCCTCGCGCAGGTGCTCAGATTCACCTGAACCTGAACCCGTCGAAGTACGCATTTTGCACCGTCATGTGCGGGTACGTGTTCGGCCCGACGATGTACAGGATGCACATGCCGGTTTTGTTCGCCCAGCCTTTCAGCGACCACTCGGTGCTGTCGGGGCCGTGCCAGTAGTCGATCACGCCGCGGGCGGAGGCGTCGCCGGGCAGGAGCTGGTCGCGGCCGTAGCCGGAGCCGGATTTTACTTTCCAGGCGGTCTTGAGCGAATCCATGTAGGCGATGACCATGTCCTGCAATTCTTCCGCGTTGTTGAACAGCGGATCGCTGAACTTCACGGCGACCACGCCGAACTTGTAGCCGTTGCCGATGTCTTTCGTGCCGGTGTACACGTCGGAGCTGTCGGGCGATTTGGTCGGCGCGTCCCAGGTGAAGCCGGAGGGCAGCTGCGCGGAGTAGCCGGTTTTGCCGATGGCTTGTTTCGAAAGCTCGGGCTTGGGCGCGTCGATCTGCGCGAGGGCGAGCGTAGCGCTGCAGGCGAGGAGCAAAGTGAGGGTAAGGTTTTTCATAGGGTGAACAAGATAAAAAATTGGAGCGATCCTTCATCCGGAATTAATTTCTCATTAGACTTATGAGCTACGACCTGTATTGCTATCATCCTGTAAAAAATGCGCCCGACGTCGACGACGCCTCCGAAGTGCTTGCGCTCGATGATAATTGCGAGACCGTTCCCGATGGAGCGACGACAGAAAAAATGGAGCGCATCGCGCAGGCTTTACTGGATTTTGATTCCCGTCTCGAACGCTTTAAACCTGATTTGGAAGAGATAGCTCGCATGCAGAACAATTCGATCGCTGAAGTGCCTGAAAAATTTCAGCACATCGAATTGAACACGCCGGAAGGATCACTTGCTGTTCAAATTACTGTTTTCCCCAATAACGTCTCGATCACCATTCCTTATTGGTATCACGGGCAAGAAGCAGAAGCCGTTTTCCGGCAGGTGACGGAATATGCGAAGGTCATTCAGAAAACAGCCGGTTATTTTGTATACGATCCGCAGCTCGATCTCGCTTTCGATCCGTCGACGACGCCGTTTTCCGGGCAAGCAGTATATGAGAAAACAGCAAACCTGCTGCCGCAAGAAAAAAAGTCCTGGTGGAAATTTTGGTGATGTTACAACATCTCTCTCGCAATCTTCCGCGCCTCCGTATCCGTCGCTACATAATCCTCGTAGCCGGGCTTCGCGATGAACGAAGCTTTCTGCATGCTCGCTTCGATCACTTCCGCGATGCGCAGAAAACCGATCTGATCTTTTAAGAAGGCGTCCACCGCCACTTCGTTCGCCGCGTTCATCGCGCAGGCTGCGTTTCCGCCCCGGCGCAAAGCTTCGTACGCTAAGGGCAGGCAGCGGAAGGTTTCCGTGTCGGCGGGCTCGAAGGAGAGCGAAGGATAATCGAGAAAATTGAAGCGCTCGAAATCCGCGCGCAGGCGCTGCGGGTAGGCCAGCGCGTACTGGATGGGCAGGCGCATGTCGGGCAATCCCATCTGCGCTTTCATGCTGCCGTCGCCGAACTGCACGATGCTGTGGATGATGCTTTGCGGATGCACGATCACGTCGATCTGCTCCGGTCGCAAATTGAACAGCCACTTCGCCTCGATCACTTCCAGGCCTTTGTTCATCAGCGTGGCCGAATCGATCGTGATCTTCGCGCCCATGTCCCAGTTGGGATGCTTCAGCGCCTGCTGCTTCGTCGCTTTTTCCAGCTCCGCGCGCTTCTTCCCGCGGAACGGACCGCCCGAAGCGGTGAGGTAAATTTTTTCGACGGGATTGTGAAATTCCCCGGCGAGACATTGGAAGATGGCCGAATGCTCCGAGTCGACAGGATACAGGTTGACGCCTTTCTCTTTCGCCAATTGCGTGACGAGATCACCGGCGACGACGAGCGTTTCTTTATTCGCGAGGGCAATTTGTTTTCCCGCTTTGATCGCCGCTAACGTAGAGCGCAATCCCGCATAGCCGACGATCGCGGCGAGCACCATGTCCACGCTTTCCAATTCCACCGCCTGCGCCAGCGCTTCTTCGCCCGCCCACACTTTGATATCGTGGGGCAGCAGCGCCTCTTTCACCTGCGCATATTTGTTCTTGTCGCCGATGACCACCGCGTTCGGCTTGAACTGCAACGCCTGCCTGATCAGCAGGTCGGCGTTGTTGTTCGCCGCTAAAATTTCCACGGAAAAACGCTCCGGCTGCGCAGCGATCACCTCGAGGGCCTGCGTGCCGATGGAGCCGGTGGAACCGAGAAGGGCGAGACGGGTGGGCTGGGACATGGCGCGGAATTGCTGCGCAAAAGTACGAGTTCCGTGCTTAGCAGGAATACAAAATGCATGATCCCGCCCGGGGGCGGGATCATGCAGGCTAACCGAAAAAAAATAGTTGGCTGGTATTTATATTTTCCGGTAGATCGAAACGGATACGACGTCGTTATCGTTCCTCAGCCAGGTATTGAATGATTTGGAATACTTGGAGTCCTTGTCATCCGTTCCGGGCCACACGTCCCATCCTTCCGTTTTCTCCGGGTAAGGCTTCCCGTATTTCGCTGTGAAATATTTGCTCAGCTTTTCATAGTTCTCCTGCGACAGCTTGGCATCTCCGTAGGAATATATTTTCATGTCAATCGTCTTCAGCGTTTTCTCGGGAGTGAACGTATAGCTCAGCTCCAGCGTGGTGACGCTGTCGGCGAGATCGTAGCTGTAGCTTAAAAGCGTGGCGGTTTCCTCGTAGGGCTGGGCTTTCTCAGCGCTCTTCACCTCCTGCATGGTGGCGTCCAGCTTTATTCCCCGCATCGCGCCCTCATCGTTCTTTACGATCTGCTGCATCTTCTCGCTGTACAGCCCGATGATGCCGGTGCCTGCCGTGCTGCCGGAGCTTCCGGAGCTATCGCCCGTTTCATTTTTGCCGTCTTTATTGCCGCAGCCTGTTACGGCAAGCATGGCGAACAGTGCGGGAATCAAAATGCCTGTGGTTTTCATTCGTTGGATTTTTTTTGAACGGCCAAATATAGAAGCGGCCTCGTCCGAAGGGCAAACCGAATTTTGTTCGATTCATTGGTTTCATATTTACCGGTTGATCGTACATTTCCCTGAAATTTCACGCTGTCAAAAAGAGATGCCCGGTTCTATTCCATTGATCTCATGAAGCCCTCCGACGACCTGTTCCAGCTTGTCAGATCCTTATCGCAAACCGAAAAACGGTACATCCGGATCATGATCGGAAGCTTTTCCGAAAAGCAGAACAACTGCCTCAAGCTGCTCGAAGCCATGGAAAAGCAAGAGGTATATGACGAAGCGAAGATCAAGGCCCGGCTGAAGAATGAAAAGTTCTCGCGGCAGCTGACGTTCACCAAGAACTATCTCTACAAGCTGGTCTTGAAAGGCCTGCGCAGCTATCATTCCGGCGCCAGCCCGGAGATACAGATCGCGGAGGCCCTGGTGGATATCGAGATCCTTTACAACAAAAGCCAGCACAAGCCCTGCATCCGTGCGATAGAAAAAGCAAAATCCCTGTGCTACGCTTATGAAAGGTTCCCTTTTATTCTCGAGCTGGTGAGATGGGAAAGAAAAGCGATGTCCCTCGAATCATACACCGGGAACAAAACCGGGCGGCTTTCGAAAATAGCCGGCGAAGAGGAGAAAGTATCCGCCGCCATCCGCGAGATCAACGACCACCGGGAGCTGCTGTATCGCACCGTCGATATCGTCAAGCGCGCCAATACGGTGAAGAACGACCGCGACATGGCGCTTTTGCAGGAGATCGTAAAGGATCGCGTGCTGACTGCGGAACCGGGTGCCAGCTACACGGCGCTCATCTGCAGGTATAATATCCTGGAGCTTTGCTATTTCGCGCTCGGGGTCTATGAAAAGTGCTATGAAAACTCTACGCGGCAGGTGGCCCTGCTCGAGCAGCACATGCACCTGACCCGCTATGAGCCCGTGCGGTACAGCAATGCGCTCAACAATCATATCCTGATCTGCCAGGCGCTCGGAAAAGCCAAAGAAGCGGGCGATGCCATACAAAAGCTCCGGCACGCCGACCGGCGAATGGGTATCGAGCCTTCCGAAAATCTTAAGCTGCGGATGCTGTCGAGGATCCATCGCACCGAAACCGCGCAGGTGGGTCTTACCGGCGAGTTCACGAAGGGAATGGCGCATGCGGCGGAAGCAAAAAAATTTTTGGAGCGCTGGGGAACGAAAACGGATCCCGAAACGCGGCTTGTCTTGTATTACGGCATCGCTTACATCTGCTTCGGCGCCGGCTCCTACAAGGAAGCCTTGTTATGGATATCCAAAATACTCAACGCTGCCGGTGATGGATTGCGCCAGGATATTTTCTGCAATGCGAGGGTGCTTAATCTTTTCATTCATTTCGAGCTGCACAATCACGAGCTGCTGGAGCATCTTTCCAGGTCAACTTCTAATTATTTAGTGCAGCGGGGCCGCCTGAGCAAAGCCGAAACGCTGGTAGTGAGGTTCATCAAAAATTTGCATAAAGCGATCACGAACAACAAGCTCCCGCAGGAGCTGCTCCTGCTGAAAAAGAAGCTCGAGCAGGCATTCGATGATCCTGCTGAAAAAAGATCGCTGCTTTACTTTGATTTTATCAGCTGGATCGAGAGCAAGCTTCAGCACAGGGATTTTGAAGAAGTGGTAAAAGCAAAAAACAGGTCCCGGCAGCAGCAGGCTCCTGCGAAAATGAAGAAGCGGGAAAGCGTGGCATTGGAAATGTGAATGATCACGCCGGTTTTTACTTTGCGCGCCGGCCCTGCGTTTGTAGACCTCCCTCCCCCGTTTTTCCTTACCTTTGCTTCCCTCTTAAATCGCACGAACATGACACAGATCGCCACCGACCGCTACGGCATTGCTGAAGCTTTAGAGCAGCTCGGCATCCGGCCGCAGAACTACGGCGCCTCCACCGGCCTGAAGCATTTCAGCACCAAAGGCCCCCGCATCGATTCTTATTCGCCCGCCGACGGCCAACTGATCGGCAGCACGAACCAGGCTACGGCCGACGATTACGAGCACGTGATGCGCACGGCCGAAGAAGCGTTCAAAGTGTGGCGCATGGTGCCCGCTCCCCGGCGCGGCGAGATCGTGCGGCAGATGGGCGATCAGTTCCGCGCGTACAAAGAGCCGCTGGGCAAGCTCGTCTCCTACGAAATGGGCAAGAGCCTGCAGGAAGGTCTCGGCGAAGTGCAGGAGATCATCGACATCTGCGATTTCGCGGTCGGCCTTTCGCGTCAGCTCTACGGACTGACGATGCACAGCGAGCGCCCGCTGCACCGCATGTACGAGCAGTGGCATCCGCTCGGCATCGTGGGCATCATTTCCGCGTTCAACTTTCCCGTCGCCGTGTGGAGCTGGAACTCCATGCTGGCCTGGGTGTGCGGCGACGTATGCGTATGGAAGCCTTCTTCCAAAACGCCGATCTGCGCCATCGCCTGCCAGAACATCATCGCCGACGTGCTGAAAAAAAATAATGTTCCCGAAGGGGTGAGCTGCCTGCTGCTCGGCAATCCCGTGGGCGATTTGATGAACAACGACAAGCGCGTGCCGCTGGTTTCGTTCACCGGCTCCACGCGCATCGGCCGCATCGTAGCGACGAGCGTGGCTTCGCGTTTCGGCCGCACGATCCTCGAGCTCGGCGGCAACAACGCGATCATCGTCTCCGAGCACGCCGACCTGAGCATGGTGCTGGTAGGCGCGGTATTCGGCGCGGTGGGCACGGCGGGACAACGCTGCACGACCACGCGCCGCCTCATCGTGCATGAAAGCGTGTACGACAAAACGCTCGACGTGCTGAAGAGCGCTTACAATCAGCTGAGCATCGGCAACCCGCTCGACGCGAAGAACCACGTCGGCCCGCTGATCGATAAAAAAGCAGTGGAAGATTATCTCAATGCCATCGAGCGCGCGAAAAAAGAAGGCGGCAAAATGATCGTCGAAGGCGGAGTCGTTGAAGGCGCCGGCTACGAGAGCGGCTGCTACGTGAAGCCCTGCATCATCGAAGCGAAAAACGATTTCCACATCGTGCAGGAAGAAACCTTCGCGCCCATTCTCTACGTGATGAAATACAAAACCATCGAAGAAGCGATCGATCTGCAGAACGGCGTTCCGCAGGGGCTTTCCTCCTCGATCTTCACGAACAGCATGCGCGAGATGGAAAAATTCCTCTCGGCCGAAGGATCGGATTGCGGCATCGCGAACGTGAACATCGGCACTTCGGGCGCGGAGATCGGCGGCGCGTTCGGCGGCGAGAAGGAAACGGGCGGCGGCCGTGAGTCGGGCTCGGACGCCTGGAAAGCGTACATGCGCCGGCAGACGAACACGATCAACTACGGTACGCAGCTGCCGCTGGCGCAGGGCATCAAATTCCACGTGTAGTCCGCAGCAATTTTTCAATATCGAACATTGAACAAGGAATATCGAATGCTGAAGTTCAACGTTTTCAATAACGCACTTCGTAGTTCGGCGTTCCGTGTTCGATGTTCGATATTTTTTTGCCTTTTCTTCTTTGCGCTCAACGTTTCCGCGCAGCTTCCGCCCGCAGGCATCTGGGACGGCGCGCTGCACCTGAACGACAGCGTGCGCCTGCCCATCGAACTGCGCCTGGAAAGCGGCGACGACGGCTGGCGCTTGTTCATCCCGAACTACGGTGAAACTTTCGAAGCGGAGAATGTGCGCGTGAGCAAAGATTCGCTCAGCTGGCGCATGCCCGTTTTCGATACGGAATTCCGCACGCGCGTGAGCGGCGATTCGCTGAGCGGGGTGTGGATCAATCATTCGCGCAAAGAGAAAAACGTGATCCCGTTCAAAGCTGTTTTCCCGCGCGATGAAATGTCGGAAGTCACGCTTTCGAACTACAAGCCTCCGCTGGTGAAAGGCCGCTGGCGCGTGGTGTTCAGCCCGGGCAAAAAAGACAGCACGGAGACGATCGCGCTTTTCACTTCCGTTCCCGGCGAACCGCTGCGCGGCACCTTCCTCACCGAAACCGGCGACTACCGTTACCTCGGCGGCAAGTTCAACCCGAAAGCGCAAACCTTCGAGCTCTACACGTTCAACGGCGCGCAGGCCTTCGTGTTCAAAGGAAAAGTACGCGGCAGCACGATGACGGGCGAATACTGGTCGGGCGCGCACTGGTACGAAAAATTCACCGGCGCCCGCAACGACACCTTCCAGCTGCGCGATCCCTACAAGCTCACTTTCGCCGTCGACACCGTCAAGCATAAAGTCGATTTCACGTTCAAAGACCTCGAAGGAAAAACCGTCTCCCTGCACGATGCGAAATACAAAGGCAAAGCCGTGATCATCCAGCTCACCGGCACCTGGTGCCCGAACTGCATGGACGAAACGGCGCTGCTGGCCGAACTGCACAAGAAATACCGCGCAAAAGGTTTGGAGATCATCGCGCTCGCCTATGAAAAAACGACAGATGAAGCGAAAGCCCGCGCGAACGTGCTGCGCTTGAAAAACCGCTACGACGCGGAATACGATTTTCTTCTTACGGGAAAAACAGGAAGAGATCAAGCCTCCGCGAGCCTGCCTTTCCTCAACGGCGTAATGGCTTTTCCTACGACGATCTACATCGACCGCAAAGGCCGCATCCGGAAAATCTACACCGGCTTCAACGGCCCGGGCACCGGCGCGCATTACGAGCAGCTGGTGAGCGAGACGGTGAAATTGATCGAGACGTTGCTGGCGGAATAAGCGCCTGCTCGCAGCGCATGCCTTTTTAACAGGTACCTGACCTTGATTTTCCCCTCGTCAATCCCTATCTTGCTTCTCCTTTTCAAAAACGCACGTACTTCTCTTCCTCTTAAACTAAACCGATTCATGAAAAAACTGGTACTCTCGGCTGCGCTCACCGCCTTCTCCCTCTACGCCGGGGCGCAGTGCACCACCGTCAACGCCACCTCCTGCCAATGCCAGACGCAATCGCAGACGAACTGCGACCTGCTGCCGGACATCACCGTTTCCTGGCAGGCGCTGCAAGGCACGGGCACCATCGAGTATTCGCAAACGAGCACCGACCAGACCTACAGCCAGGGCCCGAACGCGGGACGCCTGCGCGTGACCGGCTCCACGCCCAACATCGGCCACGGCCCGCTCACCGTGCGCGGCGTGGATTCGCTGGGCTACCGCTGGTTCATCTGCGGCACCGATACGTTCAACATCTACGATCCGAACTCCACCGCCACCTTCACCTGCCCCAACGGCGATCCCAACCCGCACCAGATCATCTTCCAGCGCGTTTATCACAAGAACGCCAACGCGATGAGCTACTACGAGCGCGAGGCCGGAACGATGACCTACCATCCCACGCACGGCCACAACCACGTGGACGACTGGGGCGTGTTCACGCTGCGTATCGACGACGGCAGCCCCAACCCGCTCAACTGGCCCATCGTGGGACAGGGACAGAAGATGGGCTTCTGCCTGATGGACTACGGCCAGTGCGGCGCCACCGGCTACGTCGGCCACTGCCGCGACGACAACACGGTGTACAACCAGGGCAACACGATGGTCAACGGCGACTTCCCGAACTGGGGACTCGGCGGCGGCAACTACAACTGCTCGCAGATCGAGCAAGGCATTTCCTCGGGCTGGACGGACGTGTACGGCAAGCACCTCGACGGCATGTGGATCAACATTCCGCCCGGCACCTGCAACGGCAATTATTACGTCGTCGTCGACATCGATCCGAACCAGAACTTCCTCGAAGAGGATGAGACGAACAACTTCACCGCGTTCCCCATCACGCTTTCGCAGCAGGTGAGCAGCAATCCGCAGATCATGATCAGCGCCGACCGCACGGCGACGATCTGCCCCGGCGAGAACATCACGCTAACTGCGACGGCAGGCACCGCGTTCTCCTGGAGCACCGGCGCGACCACGCAGAGCATCACCGTGAACCAGCCCGGCACTTACACCTGCAACGTGACGACTTTCTGCGGCAGCGGCAGCGCCACGTTCGAAGTGTATGCTGCGCCTCCTCCTGCTCCGCCCATCGTGCCTTTCGATACGGTGCTCATCTGCTCGCAGACCAGCGCGAACCTGGTGGCGACCGTGAACGGCGGCGGCATCGAATGGTATGACTCGAACAACAACATGGTGGCGAACACGTTTACCTACACCACGCCCGCGCTCACGAGCACCACGACCTATTACGCCGTGAACGTGCTCAGCCACACCGATACCACTTTCGCCGCGCCGAATAACTCGAACATGGGCAGCGGCAGCTTCATCACTTCCACGCAGTACAACATCTTCGACGTGTACACGAGCACGACGATCGTCTCCGCGCTGCTGGAGAACAACGCGACCGGCAACGTCACTGTAGAATTGCAGGACAACAGCGGCGCGATGCTGCAGAACACCACGGTGAACCTGACGAGCACGGGCATCCAGCGCATCCCGCTGAACTTCACCGTCGCTCCCGGAACGAACTATCGCCTCGCAGTGACCACGAATCCCGGCCTGTACCGCAACAACGGCGGCGTATCGTACCCGTACGACGTGCCGGGCGTGCTGCGCTTCACGGGTTCTTCGGCAGGTGCAGCGTATTACTATTACCTGTACGATCTCGAGCTCGCCACCACCAACCAGACCTGCGCGAGCACAGGCACGCCGATCGTCGTAATGGTCGATCCCTGCCTGGGCACGGGTGAGAATGCGGACTTCCGCGCCTCCATCCGCCTCGCACCGAACCCGAACAACGGTTTCTTCAACCTGAGCTTCAACGCGAACAACAAGGCCGACGCGCTGCTGCTCGTCAGCGATCTCGCGGGCCGTACCGTGCACAACGAAAAGCTGGGCCCCGTGTCCGGCCGCGTGGTGCGCGAGATGGATCTGTCCTCGCTCTCGAAAGGCGTCTACCTGGTCAACATCGTTTACGAAGGCAAGCCTTACACGCAGAAGCTGGTGATCCAGTAAGCTTTCATGAAACGGATTTTCATTTGCTGCATGCTCCCGCTGCTCCTCTGCACCGGGAGCATGCTCGCTTTTGGGCAATCCGCATGGACGGTCTACGATACGCTGAATTCGCCTTTGCCGGAAAACAGCGTGCGCTGCCTCGCGATCGATGCGCAGGGGAAAAAATGGATCGGCACGGACAACGGGCTCGCCGTATTCGACGATGTGAGCTGGACGATCTACGACACGCTCAACTCCGGCCTCCCCGACAATTACGTGCGCAGCCTGGCCATCGACGCGCAGGGAAATGTGTGGCTGGGAACGTTCACCGCCGGCCTGGTGAAATTCGACGGGATCACCTGGACGAACTGGAACCAATCGAACTCCGGCCTGCCCAATGATTTTGTCCGCGCGATCGCTTTCGATACGCTGCCCGGCATCACCTGGCTGGGCACGAGCTCGGGCCTTGTGAAGTTCGACGGGACGAGCTGGACGGTGTGGAACGATCAGAATTCCGCGCTGCTGTCGAACAATATATCCGCGGTTACGATCGGCAGGAACAACGTGAAATACATCGCCACGATCAACGGCGGGCTGTACGATTTCAATGACACGACCTTTAGCGTCTACACTGTTTCCACCACGGGCATCCCCGACAATTCCGCCACGCAGATCGCGCTGGATTCCGCCGGCAACCGCTGGTATTCCTCGCCCGCCGCAGGGCTGATGCAGCACCACGAGTCGATCAACCTCTGGAGCTTTTACAACACCGTGAACTCCGACATTGAATCGAACGCGCTGACGGCGGTAATCGTGGATTCGCTCGAGCGCAAATACATGGGCTCGCAGCAATCCGGCTTTTTAAAATTCGTTTTCCCGAACACCTGGCAATACTGGGATACGGCGAACTCACCGATGCCGGATGAGTACGTGCAGTGTTTGCTGAAAGAGAATAACCACGTGCTCTGGATCGGCACGCGCGAGAAAGGCCTGGTGCGCGTAGATGAAAACCTGCTGAACGGCGTGGATGAAAATTGGTTGACGGCGAAAAAGCCGTTGCTGTATCCGAATCCCGCCGCTGAAGGACAAACCGTGCGTTTCAATCTGCCTGAACGCGCAACACGCATCCTTCTCAGCGACATGTCCGGCCGCGTGATCGAAATTTCCGCGCACAATGAAGCGATCCGGCTCGATGGATTAACACCGGGAATTTATCTCGTGAAAGTGGAATTGGAAACCGGGGGCGGGTTCGCTTCGCTGCTCGTGGTGACGGAATAACGTTCCGAATGGGTTAGCCTTCGGCAAGTCGCTTCTTTCAAAAAACAACCACGTCATTTAAACTTCCGGTCCACCGAGTATTTCCCCGGGCCGAAAGCGAAGATCACGAGATACGTCAGCAGGTAAAGCGCAGGCAGCTCCATTTTCCTAAAGCCGTCCGAAATGTGCACCACGAAAATGATCACCAGCATCGTGATGATCAGCGGCACAGTGGCCAGGCGCGTTTTGTACCCGACGATGAGCAGCGCCGAGCAAAGCACTTCCGCAAACACCGCCAGCACCAGCGAAGGGATTTCACCGATGCCGATCGGGTCGGCAAATTTGACCGGCTCGTCCGCGAAAAATTTTCCCAGCTTCGGGATGCCGTGCACGAGCATGAAGCCGCCCGCGACGAGGCGGGCGACCAGGAGAAAAATATCGGTGACGTGTTCGCTGAGCGGCCTGGACATAAAAAACAAAATGAGTTACTTTTTTTTCTTCTGCTTCTTCTTCGCGTCTTCCTTCTGCTTCAGCTCCACCGCCTGCTCCAGCTGCTTGTACCAGCCTTCGCCGAACTTCACGATCAGCGCATCCTTCACGAATTTGTACACGGGCACGTCCAGTTTGTCCCCGCAGGCGCAGGCCGCCTTGCAGATCGCCCAGGTCTCGTAGTTCACCGCGTCGAAGGTTTTGTATTTCGAGATGCGCACGGGGTACAAATGGCAGGAGACCGGCTTGCGGAATTTTACTTTCCCTTCTTTCCAGGCTTTTTCGATCGTGCAATACGCCGTGCCGTTCTGAAAACCGGTGTACGCGCATTCCTTGTCGCCGTTCACCAGGGGCGTTACTTTATCGCCGTCGCTGTCGATCACCCAGGTGCCTTGCTTTTCCACGGCCTTCACGCCCTCG
>Ga0196978_1000364_pt1 | contig 23266 bp, 15 predicted proteins | sample S3v_2013CmetaG_FD_155491 | JGI IMG/M metagenome (GOLD analysis project Ga0196978, IMG submission 155491) | Soil microbial communities from Anza Borrego desert, Southern California, United States - S3+v_20-13C | ecosystem: Environmental > Terrestrial > Soil > Desert | place: USA: California... | reverse complement strand
CCCGCTCGACCACCCTGCGCGCCGTCTCCTCCTCCCGCGCGTCGCCCGCGACGAAGACGGCGTCTGAGCCGAGTTGCCTGGCCTCGGCGGCGAGCTGTTCGAGCCGCTCCTGCCGGCGCGCGGTGAGCGCCAGCCTGACTCCTTCTCGCGCCAGGGCACGCGCGCACGCCTGCCCGATGCCGGCGCTAGCCCCGGTGATTATTGCCACCTTATCCCTCAGTCGTTCCGCCATGATTCATTCCCTCCTTGCCGTCAGTCCCTACACCTATGCTAACCGCAGCCGTGCGAGCGACGCTATGGCTTCACCCCCGTCGATGTCGGGGACGATCTTCAGCTCCAGCGCCGTCACCCCGTCTATTTCGATGGCGTAATCCTCCACCTCCGAAGTGATCTCCGCCCCACACAGCCTGCCCAGGTCCGACCAGTCTGAGCCGTCGCCCTCGGCATTACTGTCCGGTGATTCGTGGCTGATGACGCGCTTACGCATCCTCGCCTCCTTCTTCGCACGTCGGTCGCAACAGGATAACCTTAAACCATGTTCCGCCAAAATGCCGCCTCCCGCAGAAGCACTGGAAATCAACCGTCCCCGAAGCGCGCGGTCACAGTATCGTCCTTCGGGTGAGTTCGGGAAACTATGATTGACGAAACCCGGGCGTTGAAAGAATCCCCATAGCCTGCGACTACGGCGCCGCGCTCGACGGGGAAGACGGAAGTGGGTTGCACCATGTAGTAGTCGTAGAGCGGCTGCCCGGGAGCCCTCGTATCGGGATGGCTGTGTGGTCGTCGGGCCGGAGGTCGTGGGAGGTCTTCCAGCATGGCGGCCATTGTAATGCATGTGGGCGATTAGGGGATAGCTGGTAGGCAGGTTACAAGGGCCTCGGGCCGACAGGGCGCGACACCCTCGCGTGCTTAAATCCGGGTGTCGTAATAGCGTCCGAAACTCAGGCCCGCGAGAGGTCTCCGGGCACCCTCCCCGACTGTAGACTTCAGAAGGGATTGGCTAAATGAAAAGGCTCTCACTCATTCCGATTCTACTTGTTTTCTGTTTTATCCAGCTGACCGCACAGGAAGCCTGTCGCACGCGAACTGCGGTCAACTAAATATCCAATAAGACTCGGCTGATAGAAAAATTTTACGCCGAGCTTCGCGAAGTGGGGTATGATGCGCGCCTGAGGTTGCAGGACTGAAACGTCATATAATCTGTAAAACGCGGGCGGAAAACTCCTCCTCCCGAAAAGTTCGGGTTGCGACATGGAGTCCGGAAGCGGTGAGGCGGATTTTCGTGGACATCGAAACCCTTCCCCCCGATCAGGGCAGTCCCGGGGCCGATGTCCGCCAGTGGGACGGCACGCACCCAAGCGAGGAGTTCCGCAGACTCGCGCTTGACGGCGACTACGGCCGCGTCCTCACGATCGGGGTCATCATCGAACAGAACAATCGAAAGACGCACCGGGGCCTGCTCGGGCGCGAGCGCCAGACCATGATGTTCCACTTGGACGAGGCGAGGACTCTGCGCGGCTTCTGGAAACTCCTCTGCGGCTTCGACATCCGGCGCGATTTGGTGATTGGCCACAACCTCTTCGACTTCGACCTGCCGTTCATCTATAAGCGGAGCATCATCCACCGGGTGCGCCCGGCGGTGGAGCTTCCATTCACGCGCTACCGCTCGCGTCCCATCTTCGACACCATGCACCAGTGGAACAAGTGGTCGCCCAGAAAATTCATCTCGCTCGACCGGCTGGCCAAGGTGCTGGGGCTGGAGAGTTCCAAGGGGCAGGGTATAGACGGCCGTCTCATCTACGACCGCTTCTGCGAGGGCTACCACCAGGAGATCGCGGACTATTGCATGCGCGATGGGGATCTCGTGCGTGCGGTTTATTATCGAATGACATTCGCCCAAGGCGTCGGGCCGACGGCGCCGGAAACGTCCGGGCCCGCGTTGGCAGTTAAAGATGCGGATGAAGCAGGGTGAGGTCGTTACGGACGCAGAGCGTGAGACTCCCCTCAGGAAGATAACAGGCCGAGCAGCGGGCGGTTGGAGTCCCCATCCTCAGTCTTCTTCCGCCCTGAACTCTTTGCCGCTTCCGCCGCCTTGCCGTCCTGCTTATCCGACTTGCCGGAGAGGGCCCCAGTGGCTTGCTGACGCTTCCCGGCTTTGCTGGATTTGTTAGGACTCTTGGCTCGCCCCGAATGTGCGCGCCCGTCCTGTGCCCGGTGGTAGGTGTTGACCTCCACCGTGCCCGCGAACAGGCTGGTGAATTGTGGGTCTAAGCCGTTCCGAATGATCTCGGCCACCTGGCGCGAAAAGGGGAGGTGTAGGAGTTCGGCGTGGGCCGAGAGGACCTTCTGGACAGCACTCCGGAGGCTTGCGTCGGCGCGCCAGTAGGTCGAAGGGCTCACGCGGGCCGCCTCCCAGACCTGCCGGGGCGTGCAGTGGCCCCCGCACTCCTTGAGCGCGCGGGCGAGCACGATCATGTGTGCGAGGCTCGGGCGTGAAGTGGGACTCGGGCTGAAGAGATTGTCCTCGATGGCGTAGGCGCGCGCCTGATCCTCATCCTCGAACCGCCGCAGGACGATGGGCACTCTTCTCATACCGCGCTCGCGCGCGACCGTGTGTCTGCCGACTCCACAGACGATCTCGATAGAGCCTCGCACCCCAGCGGCCGCCCGCACGACGATCGGGTACTCGGGCCTGTAGCCGTGCCGCTCGAAACTGCGCCGCAGGCCGGACAGGTCGCGTGGCAGCGGGTAGAGGTCGGCGTGGAAGGGCGGCACCGTCATCTCCTCCACCCCGACCCACCGCGTCTTCAAAACTCTATCCCGCGCCATCCTCATCCCTCAATCACCCTTTCAAACGCACTCTTTCAAATGACACTCTATCTGCCAGCCGAAATTGGCTCGCGTCCGGCTGACGACCGACGCTTCCTTCGCCCGTACCGGCTCTCTCCCGTCCCCGACGCGGCCCGCACTACTAGACCACTAAGATGCTCAGGTTAGACGCCCGCCTGCCGACTCCAAAGCCATAAAGCGCAAACACGGCCGCTCTCATTTGACACTCCCTTCAAACTTACCCACCCCCTCTTGGCCCTAAAACCTGGCCGCGAAAACGCAGCCGTCATAGCTGGATTAACAGTAACAAAAGTGTTGCACGAAGTTCAACTGAAATTCATACTAGATGTTGGGCGGCAGCTACACACTTATTGTGCCGTCTCATTTTTCAAGTGCTGGTTATCACTTATAGGCGATTAATGGCTGTTAATAAGGGCAGAAAGAGACCGAAGCTGACTGTCAGGCCCACGGGTGAGCAGCTTGAGCGGCTGCACGAACGGGCCGGGTCGCTCGGCTACGACAGCTTGTCGGCTTTCCTGATTGACCGAGGCCTGAGCGAGTGCGGCGTGCTTCCGCGCGAGAGGCGGACACTTGAGTCGCTACTGCTGCACGTGCGTCTCCTGAGCGTTACGGTCGAAGAAGAAAGAAGCAAGAGGGAAAAGGGCGTGCTCAACCCCGTAGCGCCAGAACTACTCGCGGACATCGCCCGGAGGTCCGACGAGTCTTTGCGCCTGATCAATCTAATCCTCAGCAAGGCCGGCAGGGAGGAAGCGACGGAGAGGGAAGCTGCATGAGCTTTTCGTCGCTGGAAGTTGGACACGGGGCGAGCCCCGGCGCCGCCCTCTACCCCTTGCGGACGCTCGCGCGCGATCTCCTGGAGCGGATGGTGCAGACCGAGGTGCGGCTCCGGCTCGAGAGAGCGGAAGATCTCAGTCTTGAGCGGCCGGACGAGGATCACCTCACCGACTGGCTGCGCTCCGACGACTCGCCGCTCCTGCTCCACAACGTCGAGGAGTTCATCCTTAACCCCGAAGCGCACCTGCGCGCCATCGCGGAACGTTTGGAGGGACCTGGCCGCGCTCAGCATTCACCAGGAGAGGAACTGACAGGCGTGGCGGCGCACGCCCGCGCCGAAGAGTTGCGCGCCAGGCTGCGGACGGTCGCCGAACTGGACGCCGAAAGGGTGCTCGCCACGCCCCGCCGGCGGGGCACGCCGAAGGGGGAGACGCGCACGCACTATGTTTGGCTCGTCTCGCCCGACCGCGACATCTCAAACGCTGAGTTCAAGCGCCTGATCTCGGAGGTCACCTGCCGCCGGTGGTCGGGCGCGGTGATCGTCGGCTACATCCACCGCGATACTGACAACACACACCTGCACCTCTGGATGAGCGCCGAGACGCTCTCCGAGAAGAAGATCAGCGTCACGAGGGCGACGCCTTCCGGCGACAGGGCGCTCGACAAGTACCCTGACCTGGACGAGGAGGTGGCGAGGGCCGTCAGCCGCCACTTCGGCGATCCTTCCATCTACGAAGATCACATCGCCAAGAAGCTGGAATTTGTCCACTGGCGCGAGCGGTTCGAGGAGGCTTTGCGAAGGGGCGAGCGCCCGCCTGTCATGCCCCACAGAGCGCGGCACGACTACGACTGGCTCGGGGAGAGGAGAGCTGTCGCGGGACGCGAAAGGGATGAAAGTCGACCACGTTGCGGTGCGACTGAGAAAGCAGGCCCCGTGCCGCGGGCGAAGTCTTTGGGGGGCGCGCTCGAACTGTGCGGCAAGGTCGTCCACCTGCGGACTCGCGTCGGGTACAGGCGGGCGCTGCTCGCCACACACGACCTCTGGGGCGACCAAATAGGCCACCCTGTCGAAGGCGTGAGGGAGTATCTTGGGGGCCAACTGGCTCAGGCAGAGCGCGAGCACGAGCGGCACGAGCGAGCGTTCGAGAAGACGCTTGAGAACCGCGCCCGCAAGGGGTACCCGGAGCGGAAATACCCCTTGTACAACTCGAAGCAGATCGCTGAGATGGCCGAGATCGCGAGGCTGACACGCGACGCCGAACTGTTCCGCCACATTCGCTCCTACACCGAACTCGACAGGCCGACCGGCAGGGAAAGTCAAGTCCGGGAGGTTGGCGAGAGGTGGCGCGACCAGGTCGAAGCGCGGCTCGAAGTGCTAGAGCTTGCCGACGTGCTGGTGAAGGTGGCGGGCCGGCCGAATGCGTCTCCCGCGAGAGCGCCGGCCGGTGCCGAGGCGGGCGCGCCGCGCCCGCCGTTCGACCGGGACCGCGAAATCGTGAACGGGTGGCTACTCGGCGGCTGGACCCTCGACCAGCTGCGGGACTCCCTTCCGTGCTTCGAGGCCGAAAACCTCAGAAGGCACGCCGAGCGTTACCTGAAGGGTCGCGAATATTTCGGGGCGACCTGCGAGGCGTTAGCCGCCGCCAGCGAAGGGATCGCTCGGCTCGCCGCGCGGCCCACGCTCGACGACCAACACCTCGCACGGATCGACCGACTTGTCGGCGGGGAAAGCCGGGTCGTCGACGACCGAGAGCGCACGCTGCTTCGTGACCTCGCCGCGCTATCAGCGACCGAGCGGGAGGCGGGCCCGCGCGAAACGGCGCGCCTGTTAGGGGCGAGTCTTGCCGAGATCGCAATACGCGGGGGCGAAGACGGCCGCGGGAGGGGAGCGCGCGCCGACAGGGAAGCGCCCCGTCCGCACGACGACGAATGGGCGGGCCGGCTCGCCCGTCTGCTTACTCTCAGGGAGACGGAGGCGCTGGCACTAGCCGTGAGCGGAGCCCCGCGGGAAAGATTCGAAGCGGTTCGAGAAGATATCTATGCGGCACGCAGTCTTATGGAGCTAACGCGCGCGGTCCGCGTAGCGTCAGGGATGGCGGTCGAGACGCCAGAGGTGACGATAGGTGCTGCAGAGGATCGCGTCCTCCAAAGACATCGCCAGGCAATCGAGGGCGGGTTGCGCTCTCGCGGCGAGGGGTGGGTGGACTGGCAGGCCGCGGGCGTCCGTGAATTCAGAAACATTCTGCCTGCGCGCGAGCAGTCCCTGGCCGGACGCGTCATCGAAGAGGTAGAGGCCCGCTTGGAAGTTGAGAGGAGAGAGGAGTCGCTGGCCCGCCTGGAGCCGCAGCTCGACTCGGCAGCACAGTTCTACCTGCGCGCCGCGTACCGCGACGAGGGACTCGATGTAATGCGCAGTCCGCGCCGCCGGAACGACCATGTCCGGGGACTGGCGGACCGGCTTTCGGAAGTGGCAAGAGATGCAGGCCACGACCCGGCGCGGCTCGGCCTGGGTCGGCGGGAGCTTGAGGCGCGAGCCGGCCGCGCCCTCTCTGACGCCGTCGAGCGCTACGGGCGCGAGGAGCGCGACGCCTACGAACTCGGTCGACTCGAAGCCAGGATGATCCTGGCCTGCGCCGTGAGGGACGAGGCCGCGGCGCGCGCGCAGCGCTTTACCGATCACGCCAATTTCCACGATTGGCACTTCCAGACGCTCGAAGGGCGGGGGCGCACTTCGATTTGCGAGATCTGGCTCACTTACAATGAAGCGACGGACCCCGCGGCGGTGCTCGTCGCGCAGGACGCCGAGCAGTATATCGTGCGCTCAATCATCGTAATTCAAGAGCGACTGGCCGCGGCCGAGACGATCTCCGCCCAAGCAGCCGAAGCCGCGAGGCGGGCGTATGAGGCGCGGACGGAAGAACTCTCGCGGCAGGGCGTCACGACGGGCGGGCCTCTCTTCGAGCCGGGTGAGTTGGCGCGCCTGGAAGAGGCCGCGTTCATCACGCGCGACCACGAGCTGATCGGACTCGTCGCCAAGGGGGAGGAGCAAACGTACGGGCCGGAGTACGCCGCTGCCAGGGCTCAGGGTCGTGAGCTTCGCGCGGCGGCCCTGGTTCACGCCGAGCACGGGCTGCCCGAACGGCACGAGCACCCGGTCGCAGCGCGCCGACTCGAGAGGCTGCCGGAGCAGGTTCGCGAGTCACTGTCCTCCTTAATAGACCAGCACCGGGCCGCGCGGGAGTCGGAGCGCGCGGCGGCGCTCGCCTTCCGCGGGGGACTCGAAAGCCAGGCGAGGGAACGCGCCGATGAAGCGCCGCGCGCGCCGCGGGGGGCTGTCAGGCCGCTCCTGACGGAAGTCGAGGCAGGGGAGATTTACGCGAGGATGCTGACGACGGGCTCGCACGAGCGGAGGTCATGGGAGCAACGGACGATGTACGCGGAGGTCATTAAGGGGGACGGGCAGCGAGAGGGCCGACAGCCGTCACTGCACGAGTGGGCGAGGCAGAACATGGCGGCGTTCAGCCGCGGGGGTGAATACGTAAGGGCCGTCGGTGACGAGACGGTAATGAGCCAAAGCGAGGCACAGGCCATCATCCGACAGCAGGAAAGAGAACTCGGACTGAATCGCCCAACGCCGTCGCGGGGGCGATAGAGTTCTATCGCCCCCGCGTCAGGTTCTAGTGCCCGTTAATGTTGAATAAGCACCTAGCGACTCGTATAGTCATTTGAAAAAGAACTGTTGGAAGAAAGAAGCATTATCAAGTGCTGTTCGATCAGACCGGAAGCATTGGATTAAAGGAGTCGTTCCCCGTAGGCCACCTGTGCACGCAGATAAAATTATTGTTGATTACGTATCATCCGCGCGTGATAATTACCAAGGCTGTCTTCTTATTCAGAGGTGGTGATTAGAATTTCTGGAGACTAAGTATTCAAAATGGCTGATTACAATTTAAAGAGCCTTTCCACCCGTTCTTTCGAACAACTCATTCAATCTTTAGCAATAAAGGTCATTGGGCCAGGCGTCAACATATTCGGTGACGGGCCTGACGGTGGCCGGGAAGCTACTTTCGAAGGCACTGTGCCATATCCTTCTCTGACCGAGCCCTGGAATGGGTACGGTGTAATACAGGCGAAGTTTTTGCAGCGCCCGCGGGATACCCGGAGAGACGGGGAGTGGGCGCTTCAGCAGCTTCGTTCCGAGTTGAAGAAGTTTGCCGATCCAAAAAAAACAAGGAGAAAGCCGGACTACTACATCTTCGCGACGAACGTAGTTCTGACTCCCGCGCAGGGCAAAGGCTCCAAAGATAAAGCGGCCGCCCTCTTCAAGGAATTCGAAAAGCGGGTGCCGCTGAAAGGATTCGACATTTGGGACTACGATAAGATTTGTGCCTTTCTTGACGCGCATGAGGATGTGAGAAAAGTAAACTCTTTTATTACACCTGGAGACGTTCTTGCCGAAGTCATTGAATTGCTCACGGCGCGCACGAACGGTTTCGGGCAGGCAACAGCCGGCGGCGACAAGCCTGCTAAGATCACGCGCCCTGAAGATTCCTATGAGCGCGTCCGAAGGTCACACAGTAAAGGGCCTGCCAGTACACCCGGCTTATCCAAATGTTCAACGTCGCTCGGGAGGGTGAAAGGGGCGGGCGCATTTATCGAAGGTCGCCGTCGCATGGTAGTAATCAGCCTCTGCGCATTATTGACTCTAGGAGCTGTCCTCATATCTCAGTGGCGGTATTCTCCTCGCACGTCAGATAGAGGTATTCGTAACATCGATTATCTACCCTTTAAAGAAGGCGACCCCGGCGTCCCGGGCGACGGATTACTTATTAGCGCAGTTGGGAGAGAGACCCTAAGAGAAGGTAAGAAAATCCCGTCTTACGAATTTTCACTGAAACAGCCCTTCCCCTTAAGCGGGATTCGGGGTGGGATCGACGCTTCAATCTTTCTCCCACCTGGAATGAAGAACATCGGCGAGTTTGATAATTTACAAGTAAATTTCAGCAATTTAAAAACGTCGGGACCCTGTAAACTTGAGACGGGCGGGACCGCGACCTGGCGAATGGAGCAAATATCTCTCAATAATGCGAATGGCCTCGCTTTTAGTATCCCGCAATCTTTCTTAGAGGGAATAATCAGGGACGCAACCGGGCCGAACTCGGAATGCGGATTCAAAACGGACGATCTCAATATCGTAAGCCTCTCGCTCTCTTCAAGCAGACTAGGGCGATACGTGGCAACTCTGGATGCGGTAAAATTTTCACCTGGAAAAGATCAGCGCCAGCAGATAAGTTCCGATCTAACATCCCAGCAGCCTTATCTAGCAACCGTAATAGACAGATGAAAGTTATTGTTCACAAAGGTTCTTCATGTCCGATAATACGATTTATGTCGTAAAGTAGTTTATTCTTAAAAGCCAATTCCCAAAACATGATCCGCCAGCCGGCAAGACAAAATCAAAATGTGGCGTCTTTCTCCTTAGCATCCATAGGTCCTTTTACGACTATCATCTCAGCAGTTTACCCGAACTATTACCTCCCTAAAGCAATCCGCAGCCTCGTATGCTCGCTAATGAGCCCCTCTTCCTCTTCACCCGTAAGTTGTTTCAGTTGTAAGTAACGCCTCTCATTAAAGGTCAAAGCAAATCCATCGTCTCCGTCAATTCTTCTGATTTGATGCCCCTCACCCATCAACTTGAAATCCGGATTGGTGATGCTCTTATGGAACAGGTAGGTGAAGTCTAGCGAGTGGACTTTCAACCCATCGGGACGCTCGATACCAGGCAGAAAGTATTCGGACGGGAGCGTGTGGTCGGTGTGATAACGGCCCCGGTACTCGCAAAAGTTCTTGTCCAACATAGCGTCCGAAAGTTTAACCGGGCACTCCGGGATTGGCAGTTCACTATGGTCATCGGGCAGCGGCAGGAGCTCAGTGGCCTTGCCCGAGACCGCCACCGATGCCTTGTCAATAGTCCGCATCGCCAGATCTAACGCCTTGGCCAGGGAGTCGATTTTAGCCTCAGGGTAGTCTTCATTCGGCGCGCCCGTCAGCCCGTCCAGTTCATTCATGGCCTTGGCGATCATGCCCGACTTGACGAGATGCCCGACGGAGTTGACTGAGAAGGCCATCCCGCCGGGGATGCGGTGGTCCTGCCACCATCTCTTGTCCCCCTGCGCGCAGAAGTAATTAACCCCGGCGAACCACTTCCACGTGGTCATGCGCGCGCCCGGCTTTTGCAGATAGATCTGTTCAAGGTGGGCGTAGTCCGTCTCGATGTCTTCTTCCAGGTAGAGGTGACAGAGCCTGCGGGCCAGTTCGCGCATCGTGGGGCCCGGCAGGGCGTTGCCGATCCGCGGGGAGACGGCGAGGATGATGAGCGCACTCTTCTTGCCGTCGAAGCCGTCACGGGTCCACGCGAGGCGCGCCGCCTGAATCTTATCCTTTATGAATTCGTCGGGCCGCTCAAGGTCGGCTTCCCTTAGGATGCAATAACTGATCCCGTCGAGCTTGGCGGCTATGCGGCCGAAGAGACACGGCTGATGTTTCTGAAGCCACGTGCCGAGCGCCTGCTCGGCCTCGGCGTCAGTTATGCCGGGCGCATACAGCCTCCGATTTGCCTCTTCGACCTCGGGGCTGAAGCCTACTCTTTCCCGCCACCCGTCGGGCTCCAGTTGCGAGTAAAGATGTAAGATGGAGTCTGCCATGTGTTGAAGCCAATATTCCGAACAGCTACGTCTTCAATGTCCGCCACAACTCCTCCGCCGCCGGCTTTTCCCAAGCCGGATAGTTGAGAGGGTCGTTCAGAAAATTCTTCCAGGCCTCGTTGAGCAGATCGCCGACAGTCCCCGACCCCGGCTGGAATGTGGGGACGACGCCCGAAGTGCTGGCCTCGACGTCTTCCATCACGGCGATGAACAGGTCGTCCGCGTGAAAGTCGTCATAGTTGGGAGGCTTTTGCGGCCGGATCGTTTGGACATACTGCTCCCAGCGCCTCTCCATATCGGCCGCCTCTTGCGCCCACCCGCAGCGCCTGAGGACGCGGAAGATGTGACGAGTTCTCGCCGCGTCGGCCGGGTGTTTGGTCATGGAGTAAACCTTCGGATGGCGGATACAGAGGTGAAGGTTACACCAGCCGTAGGCGGGGCCGGCGAGGCGGGCGGCCAGCGTGTCGCAGGCCACCTCCTCGGCCCAGTACGTCGACCAGGTGAAATAGATGTCGTTCGTCAGGTGTGGCGGGAGAGGGCGCGAGAACCTGCGGGCTTGCTGCTCTAGTTCATTAATGTAGTCGATGACGGCGCGAGAAAAGCGGGGCTTGTCCGCCAGCAGGCTCGAGTTCTCGTGCAGCAGGTGGACAGACTCGTGGTACATGTCGGGCAGAATCAGCAGTTTCTGAACGTCATTGGGCGGGGCGAAGACGATCCCGAGCGAGGCCAGGGTGCAGAAGTACCCGCTAGTGCTCGCGATGGCCACGGGGGCTATTCCCGGTAAACTACTCTCCCGCCAAATGGCCGACGCGGTGAGCGTGAGGAACTCGTCGGACTTGCTGAACCTGGTGACGTGCCCGGCGAAGAACTCCTCGATAGCGTCGATCTTCCGCCGGAGGTCGTGATAGCCCTTGAGGTAACCCTTGACGAAGGGCTCGGCCATCGACAGGGACAGACGCCCTCCCGCGACGGCGTCCCTCAGGGTTTGAAGATTCGCTTGGTGCTCTTCGATCTCACGAAGATGTCCTTTCGTCTTCCTGACCACACGCCTGCAGTGCTCCGTCACCGACGGCGGGACCCCGGTGACCTTCTCGAGCTTTTCGACTATCTCGTTGCCCCGCGCGGCCAGAACGGCCAAGGCCCCCGCCAAGAAATCAATCATCTCTGTATCCGCCGGAAAAGAACCTCGGACGCGGAGTCCAGCGCGTCGGTGATCGTGTCGATGGTCTCCAGGTCATCCGTAGTCAGGGCCGTCAGGCCGCCTTTGATGCGCTCGCGTATCGCGCTGACGTCGCCGGGCGAAATGTCTCGGCTGATGCTCGGGACCTCCCGCAAGACGTCTGCCAGGGTCACCGTTGCCGGCACGCGCGCGGCCGCGGACGACTCCTCGGCCGGGCTTAACCTCTCCAGCGCCTCGTCGAGCTGATCGCGGACGGCGCGCTGTTCCTCGGGGGATGGTGGGTCGAGCCCGACCATGACGCGCCTCGCGAGCAGTGAAGCGTGGTTCAACTGACGGAACAGTTTGGACAGGCGCTCGTACTCGCTGTATGCGGAACTTAATTCACTCACGTCTATTGAAACCTCCTTTCCGAGGTAGTGAAGGCCAGGGAAGGGGCCGCCGCCGCCGAAGCGCTTTCCTTCCTCTCCTCGTCCCACAACGCCTCGTCTTTCCCGGGCGTGGTCTCCCGCAGAACGTGGTCGGCGAGCGCGATAGTGAAGGGCAGGCGCAGACAACTGCCCGGCGCCGTGAAGGCGAGGTGGGAGAGCGCGTAGATGTCGTGCGCGGCTTCTACGACGTCCACGTCCCCGTCCGCGACCTCCACGTAGAGCGGGTGAGCCGTGCCTCGCCGCAGCATGGGTTCGCCCGTGGTCAGGACGGCCGCTTCGTACCGCCCCAACTGAACACACGTGCCCATGCGCGGGTTCGCAAACTCCCCCCGCTGGCGGCGGTAGACGCGCGGCCTGGTCGAACTGCGCTTGTGGATTTCGACGATGCCGACCCGCACGCCCGCCGGCAGGACGTTCATCTGGGGGCTCTGCAGGTAACTGACTGCCCGGTTGATGCCGCGAATCTCGGAGTCGAAGATCAGCCCGTCCCGGTGGAAGACTATGGACTTCGGCGAGATGCCCAGTTGGGCTAAATCGGCGCCGAGGTTTTCGATGAGCACATCCGCCACTTGATCGGCCGACAGCTTCTCAGCCCTGGTCGCCTTGCTGACACGGAAAGTGATCAGGTCGGCGTCGCCGTAGATGAACGTGAAGACCGCCACGCCCTTGTAGACGTCGATGCCGACGTGTACGTCGTGCTTCAGCGTCCCCTCAGCCAATTTCCACAGCCACTTGCGGTTGACTATCAAATAACCCAGGGCCAGTAGCTGCAGGTAAGAGCGGTATTTGCCCTCCCTGCCCTGGCGCACGAACCACTTCGTCTCCCCGCCTTTGCGAACCTCCTGGTAGAAGCCGAGGATCCTGCTGGCCGACGCGCACTGCGTCTGCACGGTCTGCCACAGCCTCCGCTTGAGGGAGTCGTGAAGTTTGGTCTGCTGGTGCGGGTCCCTGCCCGGCGGGAGGACCAGCAGGGCGTAGCCGTTGTACGGCCTGAGCTTCTTCTCGATGGCGTGGGCCTGCTCCCGTAGCTTACCCCTGTCGTCGAACCTGAGGGTCTCGGGCGCGTAAGCCTGGCCGTAGAGGTCATGCACCTGCGCGCAGAACCGCCGCTTGAAATCCGCCGCCACGCCCTGGGGCAGCGAGTCGGGCATCACGATCAACTGCTGGTCGAGAAAAGGCGTGCCGACGGCAGGCCCGAGGTTCCGCAGGGCGTCCATCCTCTCCGGCCCCGCGTTCTCCAGAGAGATGCCCACCTCCTGATCGCCGGCGAAGCGAAAACGCGGCGTCGCGAAGGTGTGGACGACCTCGGAGGGGAGTTCACGCAGTTGCCGGCTCGGGCGCATCCGCTGGCCGAAGAGCCGGAGCTCGGAGCTAATGGTGGCGATGATCTCCTCCGTGCGCCCGCCGCGGACGGCTGGCGCCAGTATCGATTCTTCGTGGGAAACGACTTCCCCCTCCTCCTCGTCGCCCTCGATGCCCGGCAGGCCATACAACAGGTCCGAAAGGGCGCGGCGGCTCTCCAGTCCGACGGTCTTGTAGGCTACGGTGGGCGCTTCGGGGACGAGGCTTTCGATGGCCGGGAACCCCCGGCCGCCCCACCTCTTGATGGCCCTCTCGTAAATGCTGATGGGCTGCTGGGTGTCGGGGTCGACCATCATCTCCTTGTCGGCCGGCCCCGCCACGCCCGCGGCGTCGATCTTGTACCACTCGTTGCCGTAGCAGTGGAGGTATCTCCTCCCCTTGATCCGGGCGGGGATATCCTTCCCGTATTTCTGGAAGAGGCTGAGGCGCTCGACGTAACAGACCGACGGGTCCACCGCGAGTTCCAACGAGCCTCCCTTCCCGGGGATGATCCCGAAGTAGAAGGCCGGGTGAACTGAGATGTCCTGAGTCGACGCCGTCTCGTCTGGGGCGCGACTGACGAAACGTCCCCCGTACCGCCACCACGCCGAAGTCGACGAGGCCAAGGCCCTCTCGATCGCCCAAAGGACGGCCTTCCGCGCGAGTTTTGTGGCCAACCCGTTCCCAGACTCGAACCGCAGCGGGTGCATATCCGGGTCGAGCCCGAGGAACGCTACCTCCGGGTTGAGAGGCATCCGGTCGGGGAGTTGTAGCTCGCGTAGCGTCTCGCGGGAGGCTGTGACCGCCAGCAGGCGAGAGTCCCCGTCGCGGAAAGGTTCGACCGGCAGGCGCAGCTTGCTGGACAGGAGGTTAGCCAGGAGGCGGACCTTCTTCTCGTAGTCGTCGTCGTCCGCCAGCAGGCCCGTGAACGTGATGATGCGGTAACCCGCGTCGAGGTTATGCAATCCGTCTAATCGAAAAGAGTTCAGGCGAAACGGGCTCGACGGCCTTCTGCCTTGGGATGAAAGTGCCATTACATGCCTCCAGTACTGAACAATGTTGACACGCGCCCGGACCATCGGCGGGCGCGAAATCGTCGGGCGAAGAGTCCTTCGCGGGTTTCTCATAAACCGGGATCAGTTGATCCACGCCGGTGAAAATGCGGTCGTCGACGTCTTCAAAATCGTCTTCGGTAACTTCGTAGCGGGCCTGCTCACCCGAGATCAGGTTGGCCTCGATGAGTTCCAGATTCTGGGGCCGGAGTTCCGGCCACCAGCCGCACCTGCAGGCGGCGAAGGCGTAGGCGAAGAGCTGCTCCCGCGCCGTCCCGCCCGTGTTGTCCCAGAGCTTCCAGTCGACGATGACCCCCCTCTTATTCGAGTCGTAGAAGATGAAGTCGGGTATCGCCTCGACGTATATCTCCTCGTCGAGTTTGAACCTGATCTCTTTCTCGCTCTCTGCCCAACGCGCGTGCCTCACACGGCCCAGCAGGTCTACGTGATGATCCTCAAGGACCTCCAGGGCGGCGATGACGCCCTGGAGGGTTTCCTCCAACTGCTCGGCGGACAGGCCCTCTCCGAGCAGGTCAGCGCGCAAGACGCAGTAATTAAGTTTGGCCGAGTTCTTCGAGACTTCGAGGTATTTCCCGGTCCGCGAAAACTCGGCCTGGCTGCTCACCAAAGCCACCGCCTGCTCCTGAACCCATTCGAAGTCGGGCCACGTCTTCTTCTTCAGGGCGGGGATGACCCACTCGTCAATGGCGGCATGAACGACACGCCCGCGCCACGCCGGCGGCTCGAGCGCCTGCGCGAGCAGGAATGCCCTGTGCCGGGGCGAGCCTTTCCTGGCCGTGGGCGAAGCGAAGCGTGATCTTAAAAAGGCGCGCCGCGCGCAGGTGCGCACCATCACGTCTAAAGAGTGGCTCCATTTATTCATACCTTAATCCTAACGTCTTTCGCGGCGCTCCAGCCGGTGCCGCAGCACCTGTGTCAGGTCCTCCCAGTCATCACTTTCAAGCCTGCGCTCTCGCACCAACTCAAAGAACTCCCGCGCCGACGGAGACCCCACGACCGATTGCAGCTCGTCGGGGGTCTTCTGCGCGAGGGCGAGGAGTTCGAGCGGGTCCGCCTTCAGGACCTGAGCCAACAGTCTCAGAGTTTCCTCGGAGGGCGTGTATGGAAGCCGCCCCGTCTCGATCTTGCTGATGTACGACTCGTCCACGCCGATAGCTTCCGCGAGTCGCGCCTGGGTGAGCCCGTTTTCCTTCCTTAACCGCCGGATGGTCTCACCCAACTTCTTGGAGCCACTGTGCTTTTCGTTGACCATGCCGCCACTTTACTCCTGACTTGACTTCAAGTCAAGTTCTATTTTCCGACAAGTCAGCAAAGCTCTTTTCTCTCTTGGGCTTGTGTGCGGGTGTCCAGCCGCGTCCTATAACTATCCTCAAACCAGCGGTCACCCGCAGATTTGGTGCTCTCAGGGCGGTTCTCGCCGAGTTGATCCCGCACCTCCATCAAGCTGCCCGCAGCACGCGCGCCCGCAGCAGGTCGAGATTACGCGGGTGACCCCTAATTCACCTCCCCCTTATTGCAAGTTTGGTTAGATAAGATTATTTTCACCTCGGATAACTCATGGCGAAGAGATTTCCCGTTTCCAGAAAGGCGTTGCGCGCGCTACCGCTCGATCAGCTGGCGGAGCTGAACGCCTTCGTCCGCCAGTTGATTCGGGAGTCCGAGAAGACTAAGAGGAAGAAAGTCGCCAGAAGTAAATCGTCAGGCCGGCGCGAAGTAGTAGAGGAGAGGGTTCGAGACAATAAGACTTACAGGCTGGTGCTAGTCCGGTGCGGTAAGGAGAACTGCAAGTGCGCTAAAGGACCCAAGGGCCACGGGCCTTACTGGTACGCCTTCTGGTCCGAGAGAGGCACTACGAGATGTGAGTACGTAGGCAAGAAGCTGCCACGGGGATTGAAGCGGGATGGCTCAAAGGAGTGAACGGTGGCGATGAGATGTTCTTAAGCAGATCCTGTTTGCCTAATGTCTAATGGTTGAAATATTGTACTACCAATAAGACGTAAGTTAGATTATCGGACTCTGACCATGAACGGTGACTATTAAGGTATCCGGCTAATCATAACAAGCAAAGTACATAGAACCTCTATCCCCTGACCACGTTTTTCACCTATCAATCGCCTCCGTTGTCATACTTCTTTGCTTCAGAACTCTTCATGCTGATGGACCGCGACTACATCTTTACTCTTTATTCGATGGGCGTCGGGGCCGTCTTCCGCTACCTCCAGCAGATCGAGGATAGAGTTGAAGACGCCGAGGCACGCCGCCGGCTTGTATGGCTCGTAGGTCGTTCGACTATCAAAAGAGCTAACTCTGATGAAACACGCGCTAGATAGCAAGTCGCGACAGCTAATTGAAGAGTGCCGGCGCAACCTCCAGTTCCGGCGTCGCATCTGCGAACTCGAGCGCGGCACTGCGAATATCGGGTAGGTCGCGGCCGAGACCTACTCGGCCACCTTAGCCGGGGTGGCACGCTTCCGGGACGTAAAGCAAGTGCGTTCTTATCTCGACTTAGTGCTTTATGAACAGCACCCCGAAGAGGCAGCGCCGGGGCGCATTAGGAGGGCCGGTAAAATCGGAGCCGTTAATAACCATCTGGTTGTTCTATTTCTTCCGATTTACCGTTTCGGATGACGAACCATACGAACCCGCCATTTGCCCCTGTGTTCGGCCCCCCCGCCTCGTAGACTTTGCCCTCGACTAAGGCCGGCGGATTACCTTGAGCAGGTTCTTTCTGAGTGAATCCTGGTGGGACTTCCCCGTATTTTATCGAAGGCAAATTCCTAATTCTTAGATTCTCATAACTCGTTTCGGTCGGTCTGATGTTCCAGATTACCCGATCTTTACTGGAATCCCTCTGGCCCGGGGCCAACTTCTGATTCTCCGGGGAAATCTCGGAGACGATGAAGAACACAAGGTAACCGCTGCCCTGCATCGTAAACGTCGGCGGCACTTTGCCGTCAACCGAAACTTGCATATCAACTTCACAGCCGGCAAATGTTGACATGCCGACAGTAGCGAGCAGCAAGGTAACTGCCAGAGATGTGGCGGGCAGACGTACTTTCAAACGACTGGTCACATTATGAAAGGCCAGACTCATATCTCTCCTCCTCGAATATGCGTGCATAACGGCGGCTTAGTTTCACGCCTGTCGTGCTTTGGAGTGGACTATGCCTATCCCTGTATGTGGTCACGGCAGTAGAAACCAGAGAATCTTGTCTAGCATCCAAGCCTTAGCGTGCGCCCCCGAGTTAGGTCTTTGCGGCTCACAATGGGCCGTGACATTGGGGGGCGGTATACTCGGGTCAAACATATTAGTCTTCGGAGCATTTTGTAGTTTCATTGGACGCTTTACGTTGACATGGTACCAGCGCCCGTTAAGTTTCCCTTGGTAGTCTGTATACCCCCAGTGGGGCGGGTTGATGTTGGTGCGGAAATTCTCAAAGCCTGCGCCGTTCAGCTTTTCCACTACTGTGCTGTAAGAATTCGGCCCCAAGTCGAACTTCCACCTGTCGCCCAATTTGGCACCGATCGTTTCAGCGATGCTGATCATATCTCTTTTTATCTCATCGTGATACTTGGACGTATTACAAGACTCGCCGATGTCCGGGTCTTGTTGTGACTGCCCGCCCCCGCTCAAAAACCTGCCTATGTAGCCCATGAATGAATCGTTGAAACCGAAAAATACTGGAAAACGATTCACTACATTACCCTCGCCGTCGAGTGCTTCAACCGTGTAACAGACAGTACCCGGGGGACACGCCTCCCACTCGGGTGAATCGTATGCTCTTCTATGGGGGCGGTTCATTAAATTGCCCGCCCCCCAGAATCCGTTCATAACAGCGCCCCACCCGTTATCGGCGCCATAGTTGAATGTGTAATTTATTTCCAACCCCATCGGGTCGGTGAAGTTCACCGGGTCGTTCTGTGTGTACGAGTAGCGGTTGAGACTCTGCGGGTCAGCCAAGTCGTAGCTACCGTCATACGGGTCGGGCTGAGAGAACTTCGACCAACTGCTTTCGTACCTGCGGAACATGGCCTCGTCGCCGCCGTTGGCGTCCCTCAGGTAACTCGTGTATCGCTGCGGCTGCGTGCCCAGGTTGGTGCTCTTCGCCGTCTCCCCTCCCCACGGGTCGAGGTCGACCGTGGTGACTACCGCGCCCGTGTTGTTGGTCAGTCTTTGGCTCTTGGTCACCGGGTCCTGGTGCACCCAGAGCACGCGGTCGGGCTTGGCCGCGTCCTCGCGCCCCTCCTGCACGGCCAGGAGCTGGCCGCCGAGGTACACGTACCCCCTCGTCATCTTCCCACTGTACGGCCCGTCGCTGCCGCCAATCTCCGCGACGACTTTACCGCTCAGGACGCTGCTCCTCAGGTAGTAGGTCGTCACCCCGCCCTCCGTCTTCCTGACCCTCAGACCGTTGCCGTCGTAGCCCTGCATCAGCAGCTCCACGCCCACGGCACTAGCCTTCACCTGCTGCCCCGTCGCGTCGTAGGTGAAGCCTTGCTCCCCGTCGCTCGTCAGGTTACCCGCAGCGTCGTAAGTCATCGGGACCGCGGTCGCGGTCGCGGGGTTGACCGTCATCTGGTTCTTAGAGTTGAACTGCGGGTTGCGCAAGTACTGCGGGTCGGTCGCGCGCGACCCGTTCCTCCCCGTCATGTTACCCCACTGGTCGTAGGTGTAGTTCTGCCCGTAAGCGGCGTTCGACGTGCCCTGCGCGGGCCAGGCCGTGTAGCCGGCGTGGCCGCCGGCGTCGTTGCCCGAGTGCGAGGCTTGCAGCCTCCCGACCTCGTTGTAGGCGTAGGAGCGGTCGAGCGTGGCGTCGCCGGTGTTGGCAGCGAACACCACCCTCCCTGTATTCTCCGGGAGATTCGGGGCCCAGTACCTGTACTCCCACCCGAGAACTTTGTCGCCCGCGCCGTCACTCACTTCCCAATTCGTCGGCAGTAGGCGGGCGTTGTACCCCAGGGCCAGCGAGGTGCCGTTATTGTAGTTGATCTGCTTCGGCGCACCCCAGGCCCGGTACTTGATGCCGGTCACGTAGCTCGACACGCCGGCGTAGCCCGACCCGGTGACGGCCGTCGGCCTGCCGGTCTTATCGTAGTTGTAAACGACCGAGACATTGCCGCCGAACGCGGACGGCCCGACGGCGGTCACACTCGTCACGGATCCCGCGCGGTTGTAGCCGTAGCCAAGCCTGTAGGCCCCAGTCAGCCCGGGGAAGGTCCGCTCCTCCGACTCCAGCCGCGACATCGAGTTGTACTCGTAGGTCACCGTGCCCAACCCGTCCGTCATCGAGGTGCGGTTGCCGGCCGCGTCGTAGCCGAAGGTGACGTTCGGCGTCGCCTCCACGGCCTGCTCCGTCGCGGGCACCTGCGACAGGTCGTAGGTGATGCCGGTCGGCTGCCGGCGGCTGTTGTAGGTGAAGGTCGCTTTCACCTTGCGGGCGTCCGTGATCGTGGCGACCGCGTCGTCCTTGTAGTAGGTGTATTCGGTCAGCCCCTGCTCCGGCGTCGTGCGGGACTTGAGGCGCCCGTACCCGTCGTAGGCGAACGTCCGCTCCTGCGCCCCCTGGGCGATCTTCGTCATGCGGTCCGCCGCGTCGTAAGTGTATTCGGCCGTCGTGAGGGCGGTGCTGCCGAAGCCCAGCTCCTCGGCTTTGACGAGACGGCCGAACACGTCGTGGTTCAGCCGCTTCTTGCGGCCGCGCTCATCGGCGGCGGTCACCACCTCGCCGCCGGCGCACCCGCAGCCTACGTAGCTGTTCGTCCGGGTCGTGCCGTCGGCGTTGGTGGTCACGGTCGGCTGGCCCCTCCAGTCGTACTCCTGCTTGGAATATATCCAGGCGGCCGTCTGCGGGGCTTCGACCACGGGCGCCCACCCCGTGGTGGTCGAGTTCGGCACGCCCCCGGTCGTCATCTCCGTCGGGTTAGACTGCTCCGTGAGCCTGCCCATCTTGTCGTAGACGAACAGCTGGCCGATGTAGGGTCCGCTGTAGGTGATGCCGGTGGCGCCGGGGTTGTCCGCGGCCGCCGCCCTCACGCGCCCCGCCCCGTCCAACACCTGGGCCGAGTACGACTCGGTCGCGTTGTGGACGGTCTGGTACTGCTGGACGAGCGTGTTGTTGGCGGCGTAGACCCAGCGCGTGTAGGCGCCGTTGCCTACGTTCGTGACCTTAGAGGGCCTGCCGACCGTGTCGTAAAGGTACGTCACCTCCAGGTCGACGGCCGGGTCGCCGCTCGGGCTGGTAGTCTTCGTCACCTGTCCGGTGTCGTAGTTGTACTGGGTGGTCGAGGCGTAGTCGGACGCGGTCTCATCGGCCGCCGTCGGCGGGGTGACCGTCGTCGGGTAGGCGCGCGTGACGGCATTGACGGTCGTGGAGAAGGAGTCCGCGTAGTCGATCTTGCTCTCGCGCCCGAGAGGGTCGCGCGTCAGGACGACGGAGCCGGCGTTGTCGTATCCGATGTTGGTCTCGATGGCCTTGGTGGCGTCGGCGTAATACTGGGGCACGTCCCAGCGCCTGACGCTCGTCACGTTGCCGCGCTCGGCGTACTTGTCCTGGCCGTCAAAGGCCGTGTCGTGGTTCGTCATCGCACCCGCGTTCGCGAACCAGGTGCCACCCTCGTCATACTGGTAATCGACTTTCGAAACGATGTCGGCAGTTGTACCCGGCACTGTGCTGTAGACGATTGTCGAGCTGACGAGCCCGATGATGCGCTTGTTCCTGTAGACCGTCGCAAGGTTGTAGTTGGTGTGGGTGCGGCGCTTCGGCGTCTCCGTCCCATTCTTAACCTCGAACTCGTCCACGTCCGTCGGCAGGCTGAAATCGGCCAGACCGAGGTAAGTAAACTTCAGCCGCCGCCCATTGCCCGCCGAGTCGGTGATGGTGGTCGCGGTAGGGCGCGGGTTCTTCTTGTAAGTGAGCGCCGTGTCGTCCTGCGTCCAAGTGGTGGAGGTCGTCTTGACGGCCGTCCCGCCGACTTTGACTTCCGTCCCCGTGGTCAGCCCCTTCTTCCAGGTGGCAGACGTGTCGAAGGTCTCCCTGTAAACCGTGCCGTCCGGAGTAGTCACCTCGGTCCACGCCGGCTGCTCGCCCGCGGCGCTGTTGGGGTCCACGCTGTAGGTGGTCACCACCTCCTCGGCCGTGTCGGGGGGCGTGGGAGGCTTACCATCCGTGTCCCCGTTCCAGTACTCAGCCCAGTCGCGCTGCTCCGTGAAGCGCGGGCAGTCCGTCTGAGCCGAAGCCGCCATCCACTGCGAGCCCGGGAGGTTGTAGCCCGTGTAGGAGAGCAGGTGCCCGTCCTGGGCGTGGTGTTTGATCTTCCAGACCTGCCCCCAACCGTTATACTCGAAGTTGTAGCGCGTCCCGTCGTCGAGCCCGATCTGCGTGAGCACGGGGATCGAGCCGGTCGGCCCGCTGCGGGTCACGCCCGTGAAGGTGCCGGACATGGGGATGTAGCTGTAGCCGAACGTGGCCCAGGTGTGCGTAACGTTCCCGGCCCGGACTTGCTTGATCGCGCTGACCCGGCCGTCCAAGTAGTCGAAGACGACTTCGCGCCCGAGCGTGTCGACCATCTTGCTCATCTTTCCGTCGGCATACTCGATGGAGATGAAGTTGCCGTTGCGGTCCGTGATCCTTGTACAACTCCTGACGGAGACCCCGGGGGCGTAGTTGAACCTGTACTGCGTGCCGTCTGGGGTGCGGACAGTGAAATCAATGCCGATCTGGCTGGTGTCTTCCGCCTGTATGTATGAGCCGTCTTGCGCCTCGTATTTGAAAGTTGTGCCGACGCGTCTGAGTTGGACGCGCCGCCCCGAGGGCAGTATCAGCAGGACCGAGCTGGCAAGATTTTCCTCGTCAACGTACCCGCCCCCCTCAAGGGCGGGCAGCCCGAGCCGGAATCCGGGCGTCGGCGTGCCGCGGTCGGCGTTGAACATGATGGAATTGCCCTGCTTCGTCCAGACCAGCGAGTTATAGCTGATGCCGATGTTGAGGTCCATGCCGGCGCGGCCCGGCAGGCTCACGAGCGTCATGCCCCAGTTGAAGTTGCGCGAGCCGAGGTCAATGCCCTGCTGGCCGGTCTCGTTCTGCGGCCGGGTGCGCGCCGTCGCGAAGTAAGGGTCGTTGGAGCCGGTGACAGGAGTGGGGTCGCCCCCGTCCGGGTCGCAGCCAGATGGGTCCGGGCAGGCGTCGGCGCGGATCGGCGCGGGGGCCACCGGCTCCTCCGGCACGCGGTCACGTTCGGCGTCCAAGTCAGGCAAGCCCTGGCTTGTGTCAGTCCCTGAAGTCCCGCCTCCTCCGGGGGTGGGCGTCGGGGTTGGGTCAGGTTCAGGCCCCGGATCCTGCATGGCCGCCAGTGCGCCGCCGGCGCTGACTACTCCGCCCGAAGAGACTTTGCCCGTCAGCTCGGCCACCGGGCGCGCGCCGTCGACGATAGCTTCACGCGTGCCGGCGGCGGTGAGCCACCACTGCCTGGCCTTAACGAGTCCCGCCACGCCCGTCACTAAAGCAGTCGAAGCCGACGTGCCCGTGACGCTCGTGTAGCCGCTGCCCATCTTCGTCGTCAGGATGTCCACGCCGGGCGCGGCTATGGTGACGTGAGTCGCGCCGTAGTTCGACCACGAGGCGAGGCGGTCGAAGCTGTCCGTCGCGGCGACGCTAATCTGGTTCGGGAGGTCGAAGGAGGAGGGGTAGTACGGCGCGCTCTCGATGTCCCTGCCGTCGTTACCGGCCGAGGAAACGACAACCACGCCATAGGTTCCGGCCCGCTGGATGGCGTCTCTAAGGGCGATGGATTCCTGGTCCGTGCCCCACGAGCAGTTAATGACCCGCGCCTCATGCTCAGTGGCGTAGTCGATGGCCTCGACGGCGTCAGCCATGTTCCCGGTGCCGGTGGTATTCAACACTCTGAGGCTCATGAGGG
>Ga0196978_1000362_pt1 | contig 23273 bp, 12 predicted proteins | sample S3v_2013CmetaG_FD_155491 | JGI IMG/M metagenome (GOLD analysis project Ga0196978, IMG submission 155491) | Soil microbial communities from Anza Borrego desert, Southern California, United States - S3+v_20-13C | ecosystem: Environmental > Terrestrial > Soil > Desert | place: USA: California... | reverse complement strand
TACTACAAACCCCTGCTGCTGGAATTCATCAGCAGGCTCTTCCGTGCGGAGCACCACGTGACGGTCGTGGAAGTATTGACAAAAACGAAACGCATCGTCCAGAGCTACCTCACCGGGCTCTTTTTCGAAGTAGTGATCATCGCCGTGCTGAATTCGGCCGGGCTGCTGCTGCTGGGGATCGACTACGCCGTTATTCTCGGGATCACCGGGGCCATTCTCAACATCATTCCGTACATCGGCGGCATCATCGCCATCGCCCTGCCGATGATGATCGCTTTCGTGACGAAGGATTCTGCCGTCTACCCCGTGCTGGTGCTGCTGGTCTACCTCTTCATCCAATTCATCGACAACAATTACATCGTCCCGAAGATCGTGGCCGCGCGCGTCAAAATAAATGCGCTCGTCTCCGTCATCGTCGTGCTCATCGGCGGCGCGCTCTGGGGCGTTCCCGGCATGTTCCTTTCGATCCCGCTGACCGCTATTCTCAAAGTCGTGTTCGATCACATCGAAGCCTTGAAGCCCTGGGGATTTCTCCTGGGAAACATCGTCCCTGCGGTATCGCGGTTCAAATTTCCCCGCCTCAAAAGAACAGCCGTCTCGCCGGGGGAAAAATAAAAAGCGCCCTCCCGCTAGGACGAGGGCGCTTTCCGTTCATGCCGTTTCAGCCCTACCTGGACAGCACAAACTTGGAATAAAGAACGTCTTCTCCGACGGTCACGCGGAGCAAATAGATGCCGTCCTGCAATTGCGCATCCAGCCGCACCGGGGTTTGAATCGCTGAGCCTTTCGCCGGGATCGATGCGTCGAGGTGCACCACTTGTCCCAGCGCATTCAGCACTTCGATCCGCATGGGCATGCCGTTGTCGGGCAGTCCGCTGAGCGAAACGGTGAACTCGCCCGGCGTGGGGTTCGGTGAGATAGAGAGGGCGCGCTGCGAAACGTTTTCCATTTCAGCCGGCGTTTCGCCGTTCTCCGCCGTCCTGCACCCGATCACCACCACTTCGATGCCGGAGGACCAGAGGTGGTTGCCGCTCTTCGTCACGCGCACCTGGTACCAGCCCGACTGCGTAGCATCGTAGAAATCCGACGTGGCGCCCGAGATCGGCTGGTAGACGCCGTTACCGTCTTTTTTCTGCCACTGGTACGTGTGGCCGGTGCACGTATTCGCATGCAGGCGCACAAATCCGCCCGAGCAGAAGGTCGTGGGGCCGCCGGGCGTGATCCTGGCGACGTGCGTATTCGTCTCGTCCACCTCCGTCGGCGCCGACCATGCCGAGCAGCCGTCCGAGGGACGCGTGATCTTCACCTGGTAATCGCCGGAAGACGTAGCCGTATACGAGTCGCTCGTAGCGCCCGAAATGTTGCTGCCGTCCTTGATCCACTGGTACGTGTAGCCGGTTCCGTCGGAAGCGTACAAGGTCACGCTGCTTTCGGGGCAGAAAGTCGTGGAACTGCCCGCGCCGATGGAAGCGAAAGCGGGAATAACAACCGTGGTCGTGCCCGCCGCGCTCGTGCAGCCGCTCACGGTCACGGTGACGGAATACGTTCCCGCCATGCTCGTGGTGGCGCCGGTGCGCGAAGGGTCTTCCGAAGAGGACGTGTAGCCGTTGGGCCCTGTCCAGCTGTACGTCGCGCCGCTGACCGTGTTGCAGGTGAGGTTGATCGTGGCGCTCTGGCAAACGGGGCTGTTGCTGCCCGCCGTGGGCGTGGAGGGCGTGCTGTTCACCGTTACCGTCACCGTTCCCGCGGAGCTCGTGCAGCCGCTGACCGTTGCGGTCACCGAATACGTTCCCGCTGCGGCGGTGGTTACGCCGGAGATGCTGGGGTCTTCCGAGCTCGAGGTGAAACCGTTCGGGCCCGTCCAGCTGTACGTCGCGCCGCTGATCGTGTTGGCGGTGAGGTTGAGCGTCGAGCCTGCGCACACGGGGCTGTTGCTGCCCGCGGTGGGAGCGGAGGGAGGCGTGCAGCCGCCGAAATCGTCGCAGTCATACACGAGCGCGCCGGTGCCGTAGAGCTTGTAAACGCATTGCTTCACCAGCGTGCCCGAGGTGTTGTACTCGTACACCCAGGTGCCTTCGTTCTCGATGTTGCTGATCGTCTTTTCGGTGAACGAAAGGCTGGGCACCGTGGCCGTCGTGCGGAACTTGTACGTGCCGCCGCCGGTGGGCGCGTTGTTGTCGAAACGAATGCTGATCGACGTGTTCGACGCGGAGCTTTGCGTGCTGTTCGTTTTCTGGTTCAGCACGAGCACCTTCACGTTGCCGCCCTTGGTGCACACGTATGCTTTCACGTGATTGTCCGCGTTGCCGCTCTCGGGCGTGACGGGATACAGCGTGCCGCCTGCGAAATGCTCCGCGAGCAGCGTGTAATGCCAGTAGCTCGGTCGCTTCTCGTCTTCCCAGGCGCTGCAGCTGTTGATGTAGCCGAAGCCGTCGTCGCAATCGCCTTCCTTGATCGACCAGGGGTTCATGAATTTCATCCAGGGCGTATTGCCGGAGTGGAAGCCCATGCTCACGAGGAACACTTCGGTCATCCATTGTCCGGCGAGGAAGCTGCGGTTGTCGTGGCCGCGCAGCACGTTGGTGTGGTTCGTGCTCGTGGTCTCGTCGGTCTGCCCGCTGAGGTGCTCGAGGTTGAATTCCGTGCAGGCGATCTTCAGGTTCGAAGCGTTGCGGTTGGTGGAGTTGCCTTCGATCATCTCGATGATGCCGCGCCACTGGTTGGTCGACGAGCCGTCATTGAGCAGTTTCGCGGCATAGCCGGTATTCGCCAGCAGCGGCTGGTTGATCACCGTCGTGCGGTTGGTGGGGCTGGGGTAGGTGTGGAACGAGATCACGTCCACGTAATATTCTCCCGTGCCGTTGCCCGTGGCGATCGTACCCATGATGGAGTTCGCATTTGCCGGCGCGCTGATCAGGTCGTTCATGATCTTGTTCACGTCGTAGAACTTATCCGGTCCGAACGTCGCCAGCTCGGGCCCGATGATCTGGATGTCCGGGTCGGCGTTCTTCATCTTCGTCGAATATTCCTTGATCATGTTGGCGATGTTCGTCGTGTGGAAGTTCGGCGAGTCGTAATCGTTCCAGCCGAAGCCGCCGCCGGGACAGTTCGTTCCCAGGTCGGGCTCGTTGGCGATGATCCAGTACTCGATCGGGTCGCTCGGGTAAACGGTGTTGTTCAGGTAGCCCACGAGATTGCCCGCGATCAGCGCCTGGTTCGCCAGCGAAACGCCGTACATGTCCCGGGTGCTGCAGTTGGGGTTGTGGCCCACCTGGATGATCGGCTCCATGCCGTGCGAGCGGATCTCGTCGATCAGCCCTGTGAGCTTCGACGCATCCGTGATCGCATACGTAGACGAGTTCCAGCTCCACAGCACGTTGTAGTTGGCTTCGATGCCGCCGATGCGGACGTACTTCACGCCGCTGGCCGCCACGTCGTCGAACAGCGCGTCGAGCTGGTCGGGATACGGCGAATCGTCGTTGTTGATCCACCACGCGTTCTGCCCGAAGAGATCGGCGGAGATGGGGATCTGCGCCCTGGAAATGCGCGCGGTGGAAAAGATCAGGAGGATCAGCAGCATATATTTCAATGCGAGCAGCGCAGGCCCGGCATGCTGATGGGAATGGCGGGACGTACGGTCGGCCCGGCGCGATTGGTAATGAGGTCCTGTAAATAACATGGCAGAAGTGTTTAACTGTTTCATAAAAAAATAAATTGGTCTGTAGCGGATATGAACGATCATAGACCGCGCGGCGCATAAGGATACCGACAGGCCGCGGGCGACATGCAGATAAAGAGATTGAATAAGTTTTTACTGAATTCTAAGAACCGCCTGGTTCGTATAGTAGGGATACGCTGCGTAGCTGTTAGGGAAGCTACTCTGGGGACGCTGCTGATAAACTGGTTTCAACTAAAAATTCTTCCTACGTCTCATTTCTTCGCTGTTTACATCGTAAATCAAAACGTATCGTGAAAATCTCGGGATACAAAACGGCAAATTCTGTTCCGCTGGCACACGCCGGTTTTGCTGGCGCATAGCTCAGCAGTAAAAGCGCCTGCCGGATTTCTTCATTCCGCATACGGATGAGCTTGCGCAAATGCGTGGGCGGCAATTGTTTGAACTGCGCCGGTTTTTTTTCGCCGGTCCGAAAAACGTGCCGCCGGCAAACGCCTGAAAAATTCTGGTTTCCTATTTTAACAGTACAGCAGATTCCTCATTTAACAACCGCATTTTGTCCGTTTTATTCCCCACTGCCGCGTTTTTGATGCCGTTTCTTTCACCCGGAAAGAACTTTTATGAAAAATTTAATGTCGGTTCGGTTTCGCCGCCCGCCGGGAAAAAGCCCGCTTCGCCTGGAAGCCTTGCTGCGATTGCCTCTCAGCCGTTCCGATTCAAAAAACGGGAGCTCTGCAATTGCAGGGGGCCGCGCCGCCATCCGCTCAAAAACATCAGCCATCCGCTCAACAGGGCGCGCCATCCGCACAATCCTTCCCGCATTTTACGCAGCCGGACCTGCCGTTTACGCAGTGCGCCTCGCCCCGCGTTTGCCGCGCGCTATTTTGGAACGAACAAACTTTTCCGACCGATGAAAAAAATTCTCCTCTTCACCTGCCTGGTCCTCGCGCTGAACGCCGCCGCGCAGGTCCGCTACCAGCGCAAAACCTACATCTCCGGCTCCTCCAGCATCCTCTTTCCCGTCGTCGACGTCACGCTCGACAGCTACGCCAGCACGCATTACCTCGCCGCGCTCAACGACGTGTGGAACGGCAGCAGCTACGTCACCCGCCTGCTGCGCTACGATGCCGGCGCAGGAACGCCGGTAGCCGTCACCGAGTATTCCGTCTCCGGCCTCGACATGCGCCCCGTGCGCGTGCTCACCGTGCAGGGCTTCACCTACGTAGCCGGCTACACGAACACGATCAACGGCGAGCGTTTTTTCCTGCTGAAGGTGAATTCCGCGACGAACGCCGTCGTCTTCTGCAACGTCTACAACTCCACTGTCGGCGGCACTTTCAACCAGCACGTGACGGACATGGCGTACGATGGCACCGGCACGTTCTTCATTACCGGCAGCTTCCAGTATAGCGGAAATTCAGCCGTGTTCCTCGCGCAGGTAAATACCTCGGGCAGCCTGCTCGACTACCGCACGATGTACCTGGCCGGCTACTCGGAAGAAGTGTGCAGCATCCAATGGTACGCCCCGAACGCCATCTACATCGCAGGCGTCGCGACCGTATTCGGGTTCCCGAACAGCACGTACGGTTTTCTCCTGACCTACGACGCGACCGCCGCCACCGGCACGGCGAACGTGTACCAGTATTACGCGATCTCCGCGAGCGAGCGCCTGCGGAAATTCAACCTGATGCGCATCGCCAAACGCATGTACGCCGTGGGTGAAACGTATCATCCTTTCATCGGGAATCCGCAAACGCTGATCGTCAGCCAGCTGAATTCGGGCACGCAGCTCCCGGCGGTGACCACGAACTACAGCGCGGGCAATTACCGCTGGACGAGCCGCATCAATTACACCGGCGGCGGGCTGCTCGCCTTGTCCGGCTACGTGGACATGATGGACGCGAGCGCATACGGCGTGGCGAACGTGTTCTTCAACAACACCACGACGTATTCCACCGGCTCGCGTTATTTCCTGAACACTTCGTACACGAGCGTTGAATCCATACTCGACAACGCCGGCTTCATCCACACCTGCGCGACCAGGGGAGGCGATACGCTGTTCCGCATCAAAGCGCTTTCGAGCAACGGGCAAACCACCTGCGACCATGCGTTCACGTTCCCGCCGACCACGCAGTTCACGCCCGTCGTCACTTCGGCCACCTGCAGCGTGATCAGCGACGGCTATACGTTCCCCAGCATCGGCACCGTCATTCCCACCGCGCTGACGCCGGGCAACAGCACGCCCTGCTTCTTCGACCCGATGGCGCAGCGCCTCGCCGGCCCTTCAGAAAACGCAGCGCCCGGCGCCTGGCCGAACCCCGCGGGCGATCAGCTGCACATCTCGCTTCCCGGGAATCTATCCGGAACGATCCGCGCCGAATTCCTCGACCTCAGCGGCCGCCTCATCCGCTCGGAAATGCTGCGCAACGAAAGCAGCCAGGAATTACCCGTAGCGGATCTGCTGGAAGGCATGTACCTGCTGCGCATCAGCGATGGAAACGGGTTTTCGGAAACGCTGCGATTCGTGAAAAGGCAGTAGAAAAAATAAAGTGCGTCCGGGCACAAAGGCATTCGTCATTGGAAGGCAAGTAACCTAACCTTTTTAATGCTTTAATGACGAATGCCTTTGTGCCTTCTTTTTATAGATTTGCAGGGCATCCTCAGTGACGTTGATCTTGTGCGGGGAAGCTACTGCGCCATGAGAACTTTGCGAACCTCCAGCCGCCTGCTCTTGTTCCTGTGCCTGCCGCTTTCCGGCTTTTCCCAGAACAAGCGAAAGATCGACAGCCTCGAAAAAACGTTGCTGGCCGTCGAGGCGGAAAAAAAGGCGCTGGGCGATGTGCCCTTGCTTTACGATACGCTGCGCGTCAACATCTACCACGCGCTCTCGCAGGAATACCTGAACAGCTCGCCTGAAAAAGCGATCGGCTACGCGCAGGCGCAGCTCGATCTCTCCCGCACGATCGGGTTTAAAAAAGGCATCGCCGTCGCCGGCACCAACCTCGGCATCGCCTGGAAGAACGGCGGCGACTACCCGCGCGCGCTGGAATATTTCCAGGATGCGCTGACGATCACCGAGGACATCGGCTACAAAAAAGGGCAGGCCGTCTGCCACATCAACATCGGCAACATCTACGACAAGCAGGGCCGCTACGCCGAAGCGCTGCGCGAAGATTCCATCGCGCTGCGCCTGAACATGGAGATCGGGGACCAGAACGGCATCGCCAGCTGCTACAACAACATCGGCATCATCTTCAAGAACCGCGGCGATTACGAAGAAGCGCTGAAGAATTACGAGCTGTGCCGGCAGATCCGCGAAAGAACGAACAACCGCTCCGGCCTCGCGATGGTGTACAACAACATAGGCGGCGTGTACGTGAAGCAGAAAAAATACAAGGAAGCGCTGGAGAATTATTCCGCCTCGCTGAAGATCAAGCAGGAGGCCGGCGACGTGATGGGCATGGGCGTTTCCTACAACAACATCGGCATGGCGTATTTCCTGCAGGGCGATTACCCGAAGGCGCTGGAATACGAGACGAAAGGCCTCGAGCTCTCGAAAAAAGTGAAGGCGATGGATCGCATCAAGGACGCGTACGAGATCCTGTACATGACCGATTCCGCCATGGGCAATTACAAAGGCGCGTTCGAGCATCACCGCCTTTACCTGCAGGCGAAGGACTCGCTGTTCAACATCGATAAAGAGCGCAAGCTCACGCAGCTGAGCATGCAGTACGATTTCGACAAGCGGCAGCAGGCGGACAACCTGCAGCGCCTGGGCGAGCAGCAGGTGTACAACGTGCAATTGAAGAACCAGGAAAACCTCACCTACATCGGCTTCGCCGGCCTCGCGCTCGTGGCCTTCGCGCTGTTCTTCGTTTACCGCAGCTACCAGAAGCAGCGCTCCGCCTACGCGCTCCTGAAAGAAACGCAGGCGCAGCTCGTGCAGCAGGAAAAGCTGGCCTCGCTCGGGCAGCTCGCCACCGGCCTCGCGCACGAGATCCGCAACCCGCTCAACTTCATCAACAACTTCGCGCAGCTCTCGTCGGAGATCACCGGCGAGCTGGAGGAGGCGAAGGACGAGCAGGAGCGGCGCGAGCTCACGGAAGCGCTGAAGCAGAACCTCGGCAAGATCAGCCACCACGGCCTGCGCGTGGAAGGCATCGTGCGATCGATCCTCGAGCACAGCAGCGCCAGCTCGGCGGAGAAGGAGCCTGTCGACATCAACCGCGCCTGCGAGGAAGCGGTGCGGCAGGCGCAGCACAACAGCAGCGCAATGCTGCCGGGATTTCAATACAAAGTAAAAACCGAGTTCGCACCAGGGCTGCCGCCGCTCAGGCTCATGCCGCAAAGCATCAATCAAATGCTGCAGAGCATGCTCGTCAATGCGCTCCATTCCGTGCACGAGCGCGCGGAAAAAGAAGATCGGCCGTACAAGCCGCAGGTCACGGTCAGCACCATGCGCGCGGGGCAAAACATCCTGATCAGGATCCGCGACAACGGCACCGGCATTTCGCCCGAGCACCTCGACAAAATTTTCATCCCGTTCTTCACCACGCGCCCCACCGGCAAAGGCGCCGGCCTCGGGCTTTCGCTGTGCATGGACATCGCCAAAGCGCACGGAGGAAAAATTACCGTGGATTCCGTCAGGGGAGAGTATGCTGAATTTACGGTGACGTTGCCGGTAGTATAAAAGTCATCAGGCATTAATTCCCTTGAATGACTTTATGTGCCGTTACTTCTTCTTGTTTTTTTCTTCTTTTTCCCGCGCCTTTTCCGCTTTCCGCTCTTCTTTCTTCTCTTCTTTTTTCTCTTTCTCCTGCTCCTTTTCCTTGTCCTTGAAATAACGTCGCGTCAGGAAATTGTGCTGCAGCGCTTCCATCGTTTCCCCGAGGCTCCCGAGGCCGCGCCGCAGGCTTTGAGCTGCGGCTGTATCCTGCAGCACGCTCCACAGCACGCTGCTGTCGAGCTTGTTCGTCATATTCTTGAGATTGTCGGTGATCTCTTTCACGTTCTGGTTCGTCATGCTGAGCGTGCGCGTGGTCTCGTCCATGTTCACCGGTTCGATCGTGCGCAGCACGTCGCCGTCGCTCACCTCCCCGCCGGCCGGGCCCGCGCCCGCGCTGATGTTCACCAGCTTGTTGCCCATCATCCCTTCGGTGCCGATAAAGGCCACCGCGTTCTTCTTGATGTGCGGCTGCACATCCTGCTCCACGATCATCGTCACCGTCACCGCCGTGTCGCCCGTGATCTCGATGCCTTTGATCGTGCCCACGTCGATGCCGGAAAAGCGAACGTTATTGCCTTCCTTCAGGCCGTTCACATCTTTAAAAACCGCTTTGAGCGTGAACGTGTCGCCGAACAAATTTTTATTGCTGCCGATCAGGTACAGCGCGATGATGAGCAGGGCCACGCCGGCCGCCGTCATCAGTCCCGTTTTGATGTTTCTTCCGGTCTCTTTCATGGCTCTGTGCTGTCGAAAAATTGGTTGATGTTCTTGTCGTCCGAGCGGCTGAGCTCCTCGAACGTTCCCGTCGCGTGGCAGGCGCCGTCGATGAGCACCGCGATGCGGTCGGAGGTGATGCGCACGCAGTTCAGGTCGTGCGAGATGATGATCGAGGAGGTGCGGTATTTTTCCTGCACCTCCACCATCAGCTCGCTGATCTCGCGGCCGGTCACCGAATCCAGCCCGGTGGTCGGCTCGTCGTACAAAATAATTTCCGGTTTCAGGATGAGCATGCGCGCGATGGCGATGCGTTTCTTCTGTCCGCCCGAAAGCTCCGCCGGCACCTGCTCCCGCGTCTTTTCCAGTCCCACGCTCTGCAGCGCCTCCGTCACCAGCTCCTCCATCTCTTCCTTCGTTTTTTCCTGGCCGTGGCGGCGCAGCGGGAACTCGAGGTTTTCCTGCACCGTCATCGAATCGTACAGCGCGTTCGTCTGGAAAAGGAATCCCACTTTCGTCCGCAGCTGGTCGCGCTCTTCATCGCTCATCTTCAATACGTCCTTGCCGAACACCTCGATGCTGCCCGCATCCGGCCTGATCAGCCCGATGATGCATTTGATCAGCACCGATTTTCCCGAACCGGATTTGCCGAGCACCACGAGGTTCTCGCCTTTGAACAGGTCGAGGCTGAAGTTTTTCAGCACTTCGTTTTCGCCGAAAGCCTTGCACAGCTCCCGCACCCTTATCACAGGCTCTTTCTTTTGCGCCGCTTCCTGCTCTTCCGCCATCTCAGTTCAGGTTTAAAAGATCCGTGATCTGCACCGCCAGCAGGTCGAGAATAAATACCAGCAGCGAAGCGATCACCACCGCCGAGTTCGCCGACAGGCCTACGCCCTCGGTGCCTTTCGAGGAATTGTACCCTTTGTAGCAGCCGATGATGCCGATGGCGAAGCCGAAGAAAAAAGTTTTGATCACCGCGGGGAGCAGGTCGCTGTAATCCACGATGTCGAATACCTGCGTCCAGTACAGCATCCAGCTGATCCCGCCGTTCGAGCTCGCGCCCAGGTAGCCGCCGTACAGCGAAACCGCGTCCGCGATGACCGCCAGCAGCGGGATCATGATCGTGGTGGCGAACACGCGCGTGACGACGAGGTACTTGAACGGGTTCGTGCCCGACACTTCCATCGCGTCGATCTGGTCCGTCACCTTCATCGAGCCCAGCTCCGCGCCGATGCCCGAGCCGACCTTGCCCGCGCAGATCAACGCCGTGATCACCGGCGCGATCTCCCGCACCAGCGACACCGACACCATGCCCGGCAGCCAGGCCTCCGCACCGAACTCGATCAGCACCGGCCGCGACTGCATCGTGATCACCAGTCCCATGATGAACGCCGTGGTGCACACCAGCCCGAGCGAACGGTAGCCGATGTAATAGCATTGCCGCAAAAATTCACGGAACTCGTAGCGCGGCGTAAATCCCTCCCGGAAAAAACGTCCTGCGAACCGCGTGATCTCACCGGCCTGGATTAAAAATGATTTCCACCCTGGATGGTCCATCGTGCAAAGGAGAAGGGATGTGTCTTCGCAGGAAAATTTTCTAAAACCATGCCGCAAGCCCCGTGCATTGTGAAGTGCGGAGCTCTGCCGTTGGAAAAAGCAGGCGAGTGGGGAACGGTTTCTACAAAAAGCAATGCTAACCAGTCATCGCTGCGCTCCACTCCGTTGCGCTCGCGATGACTGTTCACGTACAGTACAAGCATGCTACTATGATCCTTGTACTTTTTGCTGCTTTCATGGCAAATAATCCCTCGCCCCCGAAGTTCTTGTCTGATTTTCGACCTATGAAGGGATATTTTTTATCTTTGCTAGGAAACACATCCGTTAACGCATGAAGAAATTCCTACTCGCCCTGAGCGGTGCGTTTTGCCTGTCGGCAGCCACCGCCCAAACCGTCATTTTCCACGAGACCTTCGACCCGGCAGACAGCGTAACCGCCACCGGCAACCCGGCCTGGACGCCTGACGCGACCTTGCAGACCAGCGGACTGCTGAGCTACAAGAACGCCGTTGCGACGAGCGATACCTCCTGGCTGACCACGAACGCCTTTAACACTACAGGCAACTTCTTCGTCACGCTCAACTTCAACCACATCTGCAAGATCGATTTCTTCGATGCCGCGCAGGTGCAGGTCTCCAACGACAACGGCGTCACCTGGACGACGCTCGGCTCGGCGGATTACCAGGGAACCGCGGTGCTGGCCAACGGCACCAACTTCAACTCCGCTTCGTATCCCGCCGACTGGCAGCCCGGCAACAACAGCGCGCTGCCCACCAACGCCTGGTGGAAGAACGAGACCTTCGACGTGTCCTCGTACCTCTCCAACGCCGCGCAGTGCCTCGTGCGTTTCCGCCTCTACGACGCCAACGGCAACGGCGCTTTCTTCAACTACGGCTGGGTGATCGACGACGTGCTCGTCACCATGGCGCTCTCCGAGCTCAACCCGCCCAGCATCACCCTGCTGCCGCCCATCTACACGAACACGATCTACAGCCTCGGCCCCTACAACGTCAACGCCACCATCATCGATGCTTCCGGCATCGACACCGCCTACGTGGTGTACACCGTGAACGGCGGCCCGCAGCAAACCGCCGGCATGACGCTGGTCATGGGCAACGACTACATGGGCACCATTCCCGCGATGGCCGACTCCGACACCGTTTGCTACCACGTGGTAGCCGTCGACGCTTCGCCCAACGCCAACCAGGCGCAGGCGCCCAGCAGCGGCTGCCAGCAGTTTATCGTCAGCGCAGGCGTCACCTTCCCGTACTTCGACGATTTCGAAGGCGACACGCTCTGGACGGTCGTCACGCAGAATCCCGGCAACCCGCCCACTTTCTGGGAGCTCGGCCTGCCCAACTACGGCACCACCAACAGCACGCATTCCGGCAACAACGCCTGGGACATTAACCTGACCAGCGCTTACGGCGACGGCGTACGCACCGCGCTTTACAGCCCCGTGTTCGATTTCTCCAATGCCGTGAACGCGAAGATGCGCTTCTGGCACAACTACAACACGGAATTCGGCTGGGACGGCACACGCCTCGATTACACGACGGACGGCGTCACCTGGAACGTGCTCGGTGTTGTGAACGATCCGCTCGGCGTGAACTGGTACAACGGCACGATCAACGCCACCAGCGGGCAGCCCGCCTGGAACGGCAACGGCGGCGGCTGGGTGCAGTCGGAATACGAGCTCAGCGTGCTGAACAACGTTGTCGGCCCCGTGCAGTTCCGTTTCCTCTTCGCCTCCGATCCCTCGGTGCCCCTCGACGGCTACACGATCGACGACTTCTCCATCTCGCTGCCTTCTCCGCAGGACGCCGGCGTGATCACCATCGTGTCGCCCGATCTCAGCAGCTGCCTCCCGCAGGGAAGCGTGCCGCTGAGCATCAACCTGAAGAACTACGGCACGATGAACATCAACGGCCCCATGCCGATCACCTACGTGCTCGACGCGAACCCGCCCGTCACGGAGATGTACAACGACACGCTGGTGCCCGCCGCCATCGACACGTTCACCTTTGCCACGCCGCTCAACAACACGCCCGGCACGCACACGCTGACGATCTACACCGGCCTCACCGGCGACGGCTTCACGTTCAACGACACGATCGTGGTCACGTACACCACCTCGCCCGGCGTGAACGTGCCTTACTTCAACGGCTTTGAGAACGGCCCCGGCAGCCTCACCGACTTCTGCATCAACACCGGCGCTTACGGCCATACCGACGTCATCGCGCAGGCGGCGAACACGGGCGCGGGCGGCATGCTGATGGATGCGACATCTTCCCTCGGCTGGACCACTTTCTCCGATACGATCACTACCTCGCCGTTCTACATCTGGAACCCGACGGTGAACGCCGACAACCGCGCCAACGCACGCCTGATCGTGAACACGGCAGGTTATAACGATCTTGTGTTGGAAGTGGACGCGAAATTGCTCTACCAGTACGCGCCCGAATACACCAACTTCCGCATCAAGGTGAACGGCACGATGATCACCCCGCACATGATGCCGGTGAACTACGTGAGCACGCCCTACAACAGCCTGCGCTACATGCTCTCGTCCTTCCTGCCCGCGCCCTTCCTCATCATCGATTTCGAATCGAAGACGGCGTACGATTACATCACGGGCAACGGCATCTATCTCGACAACCTGTACATCTACGAACCGGACAGCATCGACGCGGGCGTGATCAGCATCACGCAGCCCGGCGCGATGGCCATGTCGGGCAGCAGCAACGCGGTCGTTGTGACGGTGCGCAACTTCGGCATGGACACGATCACCACGATGCCCATCGGCTACCAGGTGAACGCCAACCCGCCGGTGGTGGAAACGTGGACAGGCACCTTGCTGCCGAACGCCACGATGAGCTACACCTTCACCACGACCTTCACCGCGATCACCGGCCCGAACTCGATCTGCTCCTGGACGCAGGCCGCCGGCGACCTGAACCTGCCGAACGACAGCACCTGCAAAAGCGTGATGGGCCTGCCCGTGATGGTGGCGCCCTTCCTCGAAGACTTCGAAGGCACGAGCTATTTCGCACCGGAGAATACCTATTCGCCCTCCTGGCAGCTCGGCACGCCTGCAGCGCCGGACATCACCGGCACGCACAGCGGCGTCAACGCCTGGGAGGTGAACCTGAACGGTCCGTACCAGCTCGGCGGCAACGAAATTCTCTACTCGCCCTTCATCGATTTCTCGCAGGTGCAGCAGGCTGAATTGCGCTTCTGGCACTGGTACCACATGGACATGTACTACGACGGCGGCCACGTGGAATACTCCACCGACGGCGGCTCCACCTGGACGGTGCTCGGCACGACGCCCGATCCGCTGGGCTACAACTGGTACAACTACGCCTGGGTCTTCGCCAACAACCTGCCCGGCTTCACCGGCCTCGGCAATGCTTACGTGCAGGCCCGCTACCAGCTGAGCATGTTCAACAATTACCCGACGCCCGTGCAGTTCCGCTTCATCTGCGCATCGAGCACCTTCAGCCTCCCGCGCGACGGCTGGGCGATCGACGATTTCGAGATCTGGGTGCCGCTCAACGCCGCGACCAACGACATCACGATGGGCTCCACCTCGCAGCTCATCATGCCGGGCAACAACACGGTCAAAACAGTCGTGCGCAACGCCGGCCTCATCGCGCTCGACAGCGTGAAAGTGACGCTGAACATCGACGGCAACAACATCGTCACCGACGACATCGTCTTCAACCCGACGCTGAACGTCGGCGGCAGCATCCAGCATACCTTCTCGCAGCAATGGCTCAACGCCTCGCCCGGCCCGCACACGATCATGGTCTGGACCTCGCTGCCGAACGGCATGACGGACACCAACCTGCCCGACGACACCACGATCTGGAACATCACCGTGTTCGACACCGTTTCGCAGTACCCGTATTGCAACGACTTCGAGACGAACAACGGCCACCCGGTCTGGGCTGCGATGAACGCGATGCGCTACAACCAGCCCGATCAGAACAGCTTCGAGCTCGGCTCGCCGGTGAAGAACGTGATCACCAGCGCGCACAGCGGCGCCAACTGCTGGGTGACCGAGCGCATGGGCAACTATCTCGCTAACGACAGCTCCGGCCTTTTCTCGCCGGTGTTCGACGTGCAGACGGGCGCCTGCTACAACTTCTCGTTCTGGCACAACTACCAGACCCCGCAAGGCCCTGACGGCGGCACGATCGAATTCTCGACCGACCTCGGCCAGAGCTGGCAACCTTTCGGCAACATGTTCGATCCGAACTGGTTCAACGTGACCAGCGTCAGCGGCCTCGGCACGGGCACCGACGGCTTCTCCGGCAACTCGAACTACTGGGTACAGACCGGCCACCTCTTCTCGCCGACGCAGAACGGCACCGTGGTCTTCCGCTTCCGCTTCGGCTCCGACTTCAGCATCCAGAGCGAAGGCTGGGCGATCGACGACTTCTGCTTCGAAGAATGGCTCTCGCCCTGCGCGACAGGCATCAGCGAGCAGGCGCAGAACAGCCTGCAGCTCGGGGACAACGTTCCGAACCCGGCTTCTGAGCTCACGATGATCAGCTACTTCCTGCCGGAAGCCGGCGACGTGAAGATCCAGCTGCGCGACATGCTCGGCCGCGAGCTGCGCACATACAGCGCGGAAGAGGGCAGGGGCGAGCACCAGCTGAACATTAGCGTAGCGGAATTGCCGAGCGGTGTTTATTTCTACACGCTCACGTTCAAAGGCACGACGCTGGTGAAGAAGATGACGGTGAATCGCTAGTAAAACTTTAGTCCATACTTGCGAAAACGCCCGGCTTGCCGGGCGTTTTCTTTTTGGCTCGTGCAGAAAAAAAGATAAGAGGTAAAATACCCGCGCGCACCGCAAGCGAGTTTATCAGGGAAAGAAGAATGAAATGCGCGGACCTCTCCGCTTGTTTCCTTTTTTCTGTAACCTGCCCTGTGTTCGCGCAGGCTGTATCTTTTTTCAGCGCAGTGATTATACGGGTAAAATGATCCGGCTATGATCACATTGCTCATCTTCACGGTGCGTCCCGTGGAAATCTCCTGAACCGGCGAGAACCTCATTTCCAAAAAGGTTCTGGAAGGAGCGTCAATTCAGGCAAAACGCGGAGGAAGACCGGTCACAGTTTCAGGAGGAATCTGTATCTTTTTCAGCGTTTTGCATTATAGGCACAGAACAACCGAAATGCAGAACATGCGGTCACTTACCTTAAATACCCCCACAATGGAGGTTGTTTCGAAATACCACGCCACCCGTGAGGAAATGGAACGGGAGTTTGAGCTGGTGGCGGCGGCCAAGGCGGATCCGGCCCGTTTCCGGCCCTTGTACGACAAGTATTACGAACGCATTTTCCTCTTCGTCTACCAGCGCCTCGACGATAAAGAGCTGGCGTACGACACGGTTTCGCAGGTCTTCCTGAAAGCCCTCTCCAATTTGCCGCGCTACGAGTTCAAAGGCGTGCCCTTCGCCTCCTGGCTGTACCGCATCGCGAAAAGCGAAGTGTACCAGCTCTTCCGGAAGCAGCAGGCGCAGCGCACGGTGAACATCGAAAAGACGCAGCTCGGCGAGATGGCCGAGGAGATGGAGGAAGACAAATACGCGGGCTTCACCGAGATCCTCGGGGATGCGATCGCGGAGCTGGACGAAGACGACATGCAGCTCATCGAGATGCGGTATTTCGAAAAACGTCCGTTCAAAGAGATCGCCGAGATCTTAGAGATCACGGAGAACAATGCCAAGGTCAAAGTGTACCGGATCCTTGAGCGGCTCAAGAAGATCCTCATCGAGAAAAAGAAAAAAGCTTAATCCCATACGGGTTAATTCACACGAAAATGAAAAAGTTCAAGATCAATTACGACCGCCCCCGGCCTTCGAGCGAAGAGATCGCTTCGCGGAAGGACTTTGACGGCCTGCTCAACCAGCTCGGTGCGGCAGGCCAGGGCCCGGCCCTCCAGAAACCGTTCTGGAAGACCGGCTGGTTTGCGGGCGCGCTGACGGTGACCGCGGCTGCGGCCGTGATCGTGAGCGCGACGGTCTTCTTCAATAAGGGAGATGTCGATCCTGCAGGCGGAACCAACACCCCGCAGATCACCAATAACGGCCCAACCACCCGCGAGCCCGAGCTGCAGAATTCGGTTCAGGCGCCCAAAGCCTGCATCGCGCCGCCCCTGCCCGGGCTCGATATCCCGTACAGCAATTACAAAGTGAGCTCGAGCAAAGGCGCGAACATCACGTACTCCACCGGTTCGAAAATCGCCATCCCCGCCGGCGCTTTCGTCGACGAGAAAGGCAATACCGTGAAAGGAGAAGTAGATGTGAAATACCGCGAGCTGCACGATCCCGTGGATTTCTTCCTCAGCGGCATCCCGATGAGCTACGACTCCGCAGGCGAGCGCTACCATTTCGAATCCGCAGGCATGATCGACATCGCGGCGTTCAAAGATGGAAAAGTGGTGTACCTGAAGCCCGACAAGAAAGTGGAAGTGCAGCTGGCCTCGAGCAATCCTTCGACGGCGTTCAACCTCTACCAGCTCGACACCACGGCGCACAACTGGACCTACCTCGGCAAGGACAAAGTGAAAACCGAAACCGTCGCCGATCCCAAAGCCGCCACGGAAGCGCGCCTCGCCGCGAAGAATGAAGAAGTGAAAAGCGTGATCAGCCAGCTCGAAGAGAAGCGCGACCAGGAAATCGCGCAGGTGGCGAAAGCGATGCCCGTTCCCGATCAGCCCGCGCAGCCGAAGAAAGCGGACAAGAAGAAAAACCGTTTCGGTGTGCAGGAATTAGTTGCCGGACAATTTCCCGAGCTCGAAGCATACAAAGGAGTGAACTGGGAAGTGATCGAGTCGCCGGGTGAAAAATTTGATAAAGGTCTCTACGACATCGATTGGGAAGACATCTCGGTCACGAAAGGCGAGCGTAAAGATGCTTACGTGATCACGCTGAAGAAAGGTATTCGCATAGTGAAGATCAACGTATACCCGGTGTTTGACGGCGACAACTACGCGAAAGCGATGGAAGTGTACGAGAAGAAATTCGCAGAATACAACACGGCGCTCACCAACCGCAAGAACGAAGAGGAACGCCTGCGCCAGGAATATGAAAAGCAGATGGCCGATCAGCGCCTGGCTTACCAGCGTTACGAGGAGCAGCTCCGGCGCGAGGAAGCGGCGATGGAAAAGAACAAGCAGGTCATGCGCGTGTTCCAGATCAGCGGCTTCGGCGTGTTCAACTGCGATTCGCCGCATCGCTACCCGAACGGCGCCAACATTTTCGCGGTGTTCATGGGTGAGACGAACAAGCAGCTCTTCACGAAGACGAACATTTTCCTCGTAGATAAAGCGATGAACGGTATCTTCACGTATTACGCCAACCCGACGAAAGAATTCCGCTACAACCCGTCCTCCCAGAACGTGCTCTGGACGGTGGCCGACGGCAAGCTCTACACGCTGATGCCCGAGGATTTCAGGAAGCTGAGCGCTGACAACCGGCAGGACGTGAAGCTGAAAGCGGTGGAGAAAGAATTCAAGGATGCCGCCGACATGAAAGCGTATTTTGGAATAGGAATTTAAGCCGGATTCAGGCGGTCAATCCTGGTTTGGTAGAATGCTACGTATTGGAGGAATATTAGCCATTGTTTTCGCCGCAGCCGGCTTGCAGCTCTGCGCGCAGGATACTTCGGACGTCGTGTCCGGGACCATCCGCGTGCAGCGTACGCCGGCTGCGCCGTATTATAAAGTGGAATACTACATGCGCCGCGTGGCCGATCCCGCGAAGGTGCAGCGCAGGCGCGCGAAAGATCCTGTCATCGATTCCGCAAGCGCCGACGTTTCCGCGTTCGCTGCGAGCGGCGATCGCGTAAAGAGCAAAGATCCCGGCCGCGACACGCTGAGCCTGGAAAAAGGCGCCACGCTCGTGCATCCGTCCACCACGACGCTTTTCTCGAAACATTTCGCCGACGAGGTCGCCTATTACTACAGCATAGCCGACACGCCCCGCGTCGATACCATGCGCATCGGTTTCTGGATCAGCACTTCGGGCGCGGTCAAAGGCGTGTACATCCGCGAGAACGAAAATGAAAAAATACCCGCATCTATTTACGACCAGGTGATCGGCGCTTCGCTGAAGCTGCGCAAATGGGGCACGCCGGGCGGCTACTGGAAACGCAAGCGCTTTTTGCGCAAGCAGGAATTCGTCAGGGATAACTACTACTGCGACATGTACGTGATCATCGCCTCCTTCCCGATGAGCGTGGAGCAGAAAAAAAGCAAAGTGCGCTACGCGGGCAAAGACGTATGCCTCAACCCGCCGAAGCTGCCGCAGAACAGGAAACAGGCGGAGCGCGTGCTGGCCGAGAGCAAGCCGAAAGAAAAACGGTAGCCGGCCGGGAGTTTCAGATCCTTTGCAAAAGAGCGCCCTTCCTGGCTCTTGGGTATTCGTTAAGAGTTATTCGCGAACACCGGATAACTGACGGCGAATGCCAATAGCATTACGGAATTTTCTATTTTTCCGTGTGCTTACCTTCCGCATTCATCTCTTCTTGCTATTCATCTTTTTCCCTGCAGCTCTCGCCGCGCAGCCGTCGCCTTCCCCGCAGCTCAGCCCCCGGCAGCAGAAAAAAGCGGATTCGCTGCGGCAATTGCTGGGAACCTTGCCGCAGGATACCGCGCGCGTCAACGCGCTGCTCGAGCTGGGCCGCGTGTTCCGCGACAAGGACATCGACGGGGCGATGAATTATTTGCTGCAGGCGAAACGGCTGGCGGCCAGCCTTTCCTGGCCGAAAGGCCTGGGCCGTTCCGAAAATTACCTGGCCTACATCTGGCAGAAAAAATCGATGGAGGATACTGCGCTCGCGTATTATCGTCTCGCCCTGAAGCACGGCCGGGAAGCCGGCGACACGCATACCGAAACGGCCGCGGGCGCCAACATGGGCAACTTTTTTTATGAACGCTCGCGCCCTGATTCCTCGCTGAAATACTACGAAGCCGCCTACGCGCTTGCCGACCGCACGAAGAACAAATTCCAGGTCTACAACACGCTCAACGGCATCGCCGGCGTCTACTCGCTCATCGACAACGAGGAAAAAGCGATGGAGTACATGAACAAGCTGTTCGAAAAATCACGCGCGGCCGGCGACATGCACATTGCAGCGAACACGATCAACAACATCGGCACCATCGCGGATGAAAGAGGCCGCCACCTCGAAGCCATCGGCCATTACCGGCAGGCCATCGGCATCTTCGGGCAGGTCGGTGAAACGCGCCTCTCGTACATCTATGTGAACATCTCGCGCGCGTACATTCGCCTGCTGCAGCACGACAGCACGCTGTTCTACGGCAAGCTGGCCGCGCGCATGGCCCGCGAAGAGAACGACGAGCGGCAGCTGGCCAAAGCGTATTTCAGCATGGGCATGGCCGAGTCGGCGCTGGGGCTGGCGGACAGCGCGCTGGTGCATGCGCGGCATGCGGCCGATCTCGGGAGGAAAGGCGGGCTCGGCACCATCGTGCAGGACGCGCTCGGCCTGCTGTCGCAGGTGTACAAGCAAAAAGGCGATTACAAGACTGCGCTCGATTACAGCGAACGCATGTCGCTGCTGAAAGATTCACTGGACAAGGAAGAGAACCGCAGAGAGATCCACAAGGTGCAGGCGCTGTTCGACACCGACCGGAAGGACAAGGAGATCGCGCTGCTCAGCAAGCAGAAGGAGCTGGACGAGGAGCGCAGCCGCCGCGACAGCATGATGCTCTATGCCGCAGGCGGCGGGCTCGTGCTGGTGATGCTTTTGCTCGTCATGCTGTTCAGCCGCTACCGCGACAAGCAGCGCAGCAACCGCCTGCTCGCCGGTCAGAACGCCGAGATCACGCGGCAGCGCGACGAGATCGGCGTGAAGAACAAAGAAATTACCGACAGCATCAACTACGCGCAGCGCATCCAGTCGGCCGTGCTGCCCGACGGAAAAATCCTGCAGCAGCTCACGCGCGAAAGTTTCCTGCTCTACCGCCCGCGCGACATCGTGAGCGGCGACTTCTACTGGTTCGCGCGAAAAGGTCCGCGCTTTTACATCGCTGTCGCCGACTGCACGGGCCACGGCGTGCCGGGTGCCCTGGTGTCGGTGATCGGGATCAACATCCTCAACCAGATCATCGAGCGCTCCGCGCAGCCGGGGACGGACGAGATACTCGCGCAGCTGCACCGCCTCATCATCCAGGCCTTGAACAAAGACGTGCAAGCGCGGGAAACGAACGACGGGATGGACATCGCCCTGCTCTGCATCGACACGGAAAAACGCGAAGCGGAATTCTCCGGCGCCGCACGGCCGCTTTTCGTCGCGGGACCGGACGGCCTGCAGCTGATCCGCGGCGACCGTTTCTCCATCGGCGGCGTGAAAGACATTAATGATACCGTTCAGTTCGCCGTCACGCGAATTCCGCTCGATCGCCCGCTCTCCTTCTACATGACCACCGACGGCTACGCCGACCAGTTCGGGGAAGAAAGCGGGAAAAAATTTCTCTCGCGCCGTTTCCAGGCGCTGCTCGGAACGCTCGGCGACCTCCCGATGGAGCAGCAATCAGCCGCGCTGGACAAAGCCTTCCTCGATTGGAAAGGAAAGCTGGAGCAGGTGGATGATGTTTTAGTGCTCGGTCTGAAAACAGACGGACGTATCAGCGCTTAGAACTTAGCACTTAGCACTTAGCGCTTAGAACTTAGTTTTCAGACACACGATCACGACGCACACATTAGCTGTTGGCGAGGCTTGTGCGGCAGCACTAAGTTCTAAGAGCTAAGCGCTTAGTTTTGAGATTTGTGCGGCAGCGCTAAGCTCTAAGCGCTAAGTTCTAAGCGCTATTTTCAGAATCCGTTGATAACTTTTTCAAGGCGTAAGAATGCTTTCGCGCGCGTATAAATGGCGCGCTTTTTTTGCACTCGCTCTTCTGTATCGCCTGCCTGCATTGCCTTTCAGGCTCTCCAAACTTTTTCGTCGGGCGATGTTGTCCTAATAAACAGCGCTGCGCTTCGCCCGTGTTCCCCGTTTCTTTCAGAATAAAATAATGCGGTTCGTATTCAAATAATTTAATATTGGGCATAACCTTTATCACTTTCTATATGAAAACGAACGTCAAGCAATTAAAAGCGGTGTGGCAGAAATCCCGCGCCGTGCTGCTGCGCTATCCGAACGTGATCGGCGTGGCGTACGGCCTGCTGGAAACAGGCGGCAAGCTCACCGGCGAACTGGGCCTCATCGCGCTCGTTCGCAAGAAAGTGCCTGTTTCGGAGCTGTCGAAAGAGCAGATCATTCCGAAAGCGATCGGCAAGTACAAAGTGAATGTGCGCGAGCCGCGGCTGACGGAAGAGGCTTATCAAAAATACCTCAAGCTGAACGGCATCGAAGTGCGCGAGGTGGACTGCCTGATGGATCATTTCTTCCTCGACGACGGCAAGATCCACGAGATGAACCTGAAGCGGAGAAAAGCCGAAGGCGCCGAGCCGGGCGACATTTCCACCGCGATCAGGGGCGACATTTTCGTCATCGAGGACGACGGCACGCTGGTGGTCGACGGCGTGGTGGATCACGTGGCGGCATACAACGTGTTCCGCGGCGAATTCGGCGATCATTACGATTTCGTCTTTTTTCATTACGATACCGACTCGGGCGTTCCGGGCCAGGGCAATTCGAGCCCCACGATCTTCAACGACATCACCGGCATCAACCAGTACAAAGGCGATGCGTACGACGACCGCGCCACCTGGGGCAGCACGAAAATTCAATCGTACCAGAAGATCACCGGCCTGACGCAGGTGCGCCGCATGCTGCACGAGACCGCGCACCGCTGGTGCGCTTACGTCAATCACCAGGAAGGCGGCGTGTTCAGCGATAACCTGCACGAGGAGTTCGACGATCCCGCGCAGAAAATTTATCACTGGGGCAGCTGGTTCGACGACGATCACTCGTGCATGGATTACGATTACTACGATTGGGTCGACTCCGCCACGGCGGGCGAATTCTCGCAGGATGAGCTGAACTACGGCGAGCCGGGAACGGACGAGTTCAACTACCACGCGCTCGACCTGTACCTGATGGGCTTTCTCGACAAGAGCGAGGTCGGCGATTTCCGCTACATCCAGGATCCTACAGACGATGACGGCGACGGCAGCTTCGAAGGGACAGAGGTCACGCTGAGCATCGACGACATCATCGATGAAGAAGGCGAGCGCTCGCCGGCGTACCCCGATACGCAGCGCGTTTTTCACCAGGCCTTCGTGCTGATCACGAACGATCTTGCGGGCATCGGCGAGCTGGACGATGACGCCACCACGCTGGGCAACATGGAACGCTACCGCGCAGCGTTCATCTCCGCGTTCAGGCAATTCACTAACTCGAGAGGCATGATCGACTCCTCGCTGCTGTACGACAACTATTCTTCCGTGTACGTGCGCGACAACACCGCCGACGCCGGCGGCGACAGCTCCACCGGCGCATTCTGGGACAGCCCCGACATTTGGGTGAGGAACAACGACGACGGCGACACGACGCACCAGGATACCGACAGCACGAAAGACAATTACATCCACGTGCGCGTGTGGAATTCCAGCGGCGA
>Ga0196978_1000361_pt1 | contig 23279 bp, 17 predicted proteins | sample S3v_2013CmetaG_FD_155491 | JGI IMG/M metagenome (GOLD analysis project Ga0196978, IMG submission 155491) | Soil microbial communities from Anza Borrego desert, Southern California, United States - S3+v_20-13C | ecosystem: Environmental > Terrestrial > Soil > Desert | place: USA: California... | reverse complement strand
GACCCGCGGCCCGCAACCGCCGACCCGCTTTCCCGCCTAGACCGTGACCAGCTCTTCTTGGAACTGCTCGGCGTCGGAGCGGACGACGACCTCGCCGTTCTCCACGTCGGCGACGAAGTTGTCGGCCGTCTTCCACATCGCCGTGATGGGCAGCTTCACCTTCTCGTCGATGTGGCGCTTGAGGAAGCGCGCGCCGTAGGCCGGGCTGTAGCCCTTCTCGGTCAGGAGGTCGAGCGCCTCCGTCGTGATCGTGCAGGACTTGCCCTGCGCGCTCATCTGGCGGCAGAGCTTGCCCGTGTAGAGCTTGGCGATCTCGCGCACCTCGTCCATCGTCAGCGGCGAGAAGACCACGATCTCGTCGATGCGGTTGCGGAACTCGGGCGTGAACCTCGTCTCGGCCGCCTTCAGCACGTCGTTCTTGATCGCCTTCACGTCGCCCAGCGTCTTCGTGCCGAACCCGAACGGCTTCTCGTACTTCTTGAAGTTCTCCGAGCCGAGGTTCGAGGTCATGATCACGATGGCGTCGGAGAGGTAAACCTTCTTGCCGCGCCCGTCCGTGAGCCAGCCCTCGTCGAAGGCCTGCAGGAAGAGGTTCATCAGGGTCGGCGAGGCCTTCTCCACCTCGTCGAGCAGCAGAACCGTGTACGGGTTCTCCCGCAGCTGCTCCGTGAGTATCCCGCCGCGCTCGCTCCCGACGATGCCGCGCGGCATGCCGATCAGCTTCTCGATGCCGATGGTGCCGTCCTGATACTCCGACATGTCGATGCGGATCATCTTCTCCTCGTCGCCGAACATGAACTCGGCGACGGCCTTCGCCAGCTCGGTCTTCCCGACGCCCGTGGGGCCGAGGAAGAGGAGCACGCCGTCGGGCTTGTAGTGGTTCTCCTTGAGCGGCCCCTTGTTCAGGCGGAGGCGCTGGGCGACGGCGCGGATGGCGTCCTTCTGCCCGATGACGCGGCGGCCCAACTCCTCCTCCATCGTCACGAAGCGGTCGTTCGTGTCGCGGTAGATCATGTCGCGCGGGATGCGCGACTCCTGCGAGATCACGTCGATGATGTGCTCGGGGCGCACCACCAGCGTGTCCGGCTCGTTGATCTCGACCTTGACGGCCGCCGTGTCGAGCCAGCCGATGGCCTTGTCGGGCAGGTGGAGGTTGCGTATGTACTTCGGGGCCATCTCCAGCGCCGTGTTGATGGCGTCGTCGGAGATGGTCACGGAGTAGTTGCGCTCAAGGCGCGGCCGCAGGCCGAAGAGAATCTCGCGCGTCTCGGCGATGGACGGCTCGGAGACCTTGACGAGGCGGAAGCGGCGCGCGAGCGCCTCGTCCTCGCCGATGTACTCCTTGTACTCCGTGATGGTCGTCGCGCCGACGATGCGCATCTCGCCGCGGGCGAGGGCGGTCTTGAACATGTTGGCGGCGTCGGACGAGGTGCCGAGCGCGGCGCCCGCGCCGATGATGGTGTGGGCCTCGTCGATGAAGAGGATCAGGTTGTCGCGCTCCTTGACCTCGTCGATGATGCCCTTGATGCGCTCCTCGAACATGCCGCGCAGCATCGTCCCCGCCACGAGCCCGCCCATCTGCAACTGCACGACGTGCGTGCCGCGCAGGCGCGACGGAACCTTCTCGGGTTCGAGCTCGATCAGGCGCGCCAGCCCCTCGACGACGGCGGTCTTGCCGACGCCCGGCTCGCCGACGAGCATCGGCGAGTTGGCGCGCTCGCGGTGGCAGAGGATTTCGATCATCTGCTGGATTTCCTGCTCGCGCCCGATGGTCGGCGGCAGCTTGTCGGCCCGCGCCAGACGGTTGAGCGACACGCCGAAGTGCTTGAGGTACGGAGGCAGCTCGAACTTCTTCTTGTACTCCTCCTCCTGCTGCTCGCGCGTGCGCACGCGCGCCCGCACCTGCTCGACCACGGTCTCGGGGTTGGCCCCGAGGTTGCGCAGCACGCCCATCAGCGCGCTCGTCTCGTCCTGCGAGAGCGCCATGAAGAGGTCTGTGGCCTCGATGGTCTTGCGCCCCTGCGCGCGGGCGCGCTCCATCGCCTTCTTGAACAGCTCGATCGTCTCGGGGGCGATGCGGATGCCCTTGTTGACGTTCTGGTAGCGCGAGTTCTCCAGCCGCTTCTCGATAAGCACTTTGACCGAGCGCGGGTCGAGCGAGAGGTCGCGCATGGTCGAGTTGAAGAGGTCGGCCTCCTCGGTCGCCAGCCCGTTGAGGATGTGTTCCACCGCGATGTAGTTTTGGTCACGGCGGCGCGACTCCTGCACCGCGTGTTCGAGCACACGCTGACCGCTCTCGGCGAAACGATCTTTGTAAGTTCCCAGATCAATCATTGCGTCTTCCTTTTGCACCGCCGGGCCGCCTTCGGAAACGGCTCGCCCGGCTCGTTCACATCAGCCAATAACGCTCAAACGCGGGCGGCGCAATCGCCCTTCGATAACTCCGCGACAGGTTCGCCACAATGCCCTGCGTTCGGCCTCTGTTTAGATGCAATGCGCGCTGCGAGGTGTGCCCGTTCGTCCGTCAACGTCCCGTCGCGCTTCCGGACATCCCGACTATAACACAACTGGCGCGCAGCAAATTTAAAGCCACCAGAAAGGCGTAAATCGTAAATCGTGGGCCGCCGGTCGAAACTGCTCCGGCCGGCCGGCGGCCCACGATTTACGATTTACGAGTTTACGCCTTTTTATTTTCAGAAGTCGTAGTCTTCGCCGCCCGGCATCGGGGGCGCGGCGGCCCGCTTCGGCTCGGGCGCGTCCGTGACGGCTGCATCAGTTGTGAGCAGCAGGCCGGCGATGGATGCAGCGTTTTGCAACGCCGTCCGCACCACCTTCGTCGGGTCGATGATGCCGGCCGCGAAGAGGTCTTCGAACTCGCCCGTGGCCGCGTTGTAGCCGACCGAACCCTTCGACTCCTCGACCTTGCCGATGACGACGGCCCCCTCCACGCCCGCGTTCTCGGCGATGCGCCGCAGGGGCTCTTCGAGCGCGCGCCTGAGCAGGCGGACGCCCGTGCGCACGTCGCCGGCCTCGTCGTCCTCGACTTCGAGCTTATCGAGCGCCTTGGCGGCGCGCACCAGAGCGACGCCCCCGCCCACCACGATGCCCTCCTGCGAGGCGGCGCGCGTGGCGTTGACGGCGTCGTCGACGCGCATCTTCTTCTCCTTCATCTCGGTCTCGGTGGCCGCGCCGACGCGGATCACGGCGACGCCCCCGGCCAGCTTGGCGAGGCGCTCCTGCAACTTCTCGCGGTCGTAGTCCGAGGTGGTCTCCTCGATCTGGCGGCGGATGGTCGCCACGCGCCCCTCGATGTCCTTGCGCCGGCCCGCGCCCTCGACGATGGTCGTGTTGTCCTTGTCCACGATGACGCGCTTGGCGCGGCCGAGGTCTTCGAGCGTCACCGATTCGAGCTTGATGCCGATGTCCTCGGTGATGACGCGCCCGCCCGTGAGGGTGGCGATGTCTTCGAGGATGGCCTTGCGGCGGTCGCCGAAGGCCGGGGCCTTCACCGCGCAGACCTTGACCGTGCCGCGCAGGCGGTTGACGACGAGCGTGGCGAGCGCGTCGCCCTCCACGTCCTCGGCGATGATGAGGAGCTGGCGGCCCTGCTGCGCCACCTGTTCGAGGAGCGGCAGCATGTCGCGCATGGCCGAAATCTTCTTCTCGTGGAGCAGGATCAGGGGCTCTTCGAGCGCGGCCTCCATGCGGTCGGGGTTGGTGACGAAGTAGGGCGACAGGTAGCCGCGGTCGAACTGCATGCCCTCGACGAGGTCGAGCTCGGTCTGGAGGGTCTTCGACTCCTCGACGGTGACGACGCCGTCGCGGCCGACCCGGTCCATCGCCTCGGCGATCAGCTCGCCCAGCTCGCGGTCGTTGTTGGCCGAGACGGCGGCGACGTTCGTCAGGTCGTCCTTGCTCTTGACGTTCTTCGAGAGGCGTTCGAGTTCGGCGACGGCCGCTTGGACGCCGAGCTGGAGGCCGAGCTGGAGCCGCATCGGGTTCGCGCCGGCCGTGACGTTCTTGACGCCCTCGCGGAAGATGGCCTGCGCGAGCACGGTGGCGGTCGTCGTCCCGTCGCCGGCGATGTCGTTGGTCTTGGTGGCGACCTCCTTGACCATCTGCGCGCCCATGTTCTCGTACTTGTCCTTGAGCTCGATCTCCTTCGCCACCGTGACGCCGTCCTTCGTGATGACGGGCGAGCCGAACTTCTTGCCGAGGACGACGTTCCTGCCCCGCGGCCCGAGCGTCACGCGCACCGCGTTCGCCAGCACGTTCACGCCCTGCAACATCGCGCGCCGCGCGTCCTCACGAAACTTCAAATCCTTCGCTGCCACTTTGGTCTCCTTAAAAAATAGTCAGTAGACGGTAGCCGGTAGCAGAACTTTCGTTAACGCGTCGTTCGCGTCAGCGTCAGCGCTCCCGATGCGGAGCCCGCTGACTGCTGTCTGCCGGCCACTTCGATTTATTCCCCCGCGCCCTTCTTCTCGCTCTTCGCGCGGCCGACTTGGACGCGGGCGGGGCGGAGGAGTTGGTTGCCGATGCGGTAGCCGCGGCTGTAGACGGCGGTCACTTGGCCCTCGCGCTCGGGTTCGACTTCAGCGGTGTCCACGGCCTCGTGAAGCTCGGGGTCGAAGGTCTGGCCGGCGGCCTCAATCGCTTCGGCCCCGGACTGCGCGAGCGCGTTCTCGAAGCCGCTGATGGTGCCGCGCAGCCCGTCGAGCAGAGATTCCGGCGTGCCGCCGGCCTCGGCCGCTTCGAGCGCGCGGCTGAGGTTGTCCACGACGGGCAGGAGCGAGGCGAGGAAGGCCGCCTTCTCGCGCGCGGCGCGCTCGTCGGCCGTGCGCGCGAGGCGCTGCCTGACCTCGTCGGTCTCGCGGCGGAGTTCGGCGCGCACCTGCTCGAAGCGCGCCTGCACGTCCAAGACCTTCTGCTCGGCGGCGCGGGCGCGCGCCTCAAGCTCTTCGACGTAGCTCGGCTTCAGGCTCGGCCCCGCGCCCTCGCCTCCGGCCGGCTCGTCGGCCAGCCCCTCGACGTTGATGCGCCGGCGGTCGTTGACGCGAACCCGCTCGCCCTCGTCAGACTCCGCGCCCTCCCAGCGAGACTTCCCGTTGGCCTTCCTCTCGTCCATCTCTTCCTTCTTCTTCCCCCTGCGGAAAGATACCATACGCATTAAGTCCGGAGTCCGGGGGCCGAAGCCCGGAGCCGAAGGCGAGTCTTCGGCTCCGGGCTTCGGCCCCCGGACTCATTTGATGTCAATCCTGAGGCGTCGCTCCTTCGGCTCGGCGCGCTTGGGCAGGCGGAGCGTGAGAACGCCGTCCTTATAATCGGCCGTGATGGCTTGGCGGTCAACCGCGTCGGGGAGGCTGAAGGTGCGGACGAAGCGGCCGTGCGGGCGCTCGCCGCGGCGCACGTCGCCGCCTTCGCGCGGGGCGCGCTCGCCCCGGATCGTCAGCCGCCCGTCGTCGAGGCTCACGTCGAGCCCGTCGCGGCGGATGCCGGGCAGGTCGAGCGCGACGGTGTACGCGCCCGCGTCCTCGTAAACGTCGGCGGCCGGCAGCCAGTCGGCGCGCTCGATCTCGGCCTCGTCGCCCGCGGGCTCGCCGGGGCGCGCGCGCCGGTCGGCCGCCTCCTCGAACAGACGGTTCATGCGATCCTGCAACGTGAACAAATCCCGCACCGGGTCCCACCTGTGTCTCATGTCAACCTCCGGAAGATGGGTGTCAGGTGCCGGGGGAGACAGGCCGCTCCGGCCCGGCACCCGGCGCCCTTCTTTACGCCCTCGCCGCCTCGGCGGTCGTTTCGGTCGTGAACCGCAGCCCGTCGCCCCCGGCCGAGACGCGGACGGTCTGGCCGGGGATGATTTCGCCGCGCAGCAGGCGCGACGCGAGCGGGTTCTGGATGAGCGTCTGGATGGCCCGCTTCAGCGGCCGCGCGCCGTAGAGCGGGTCGTAGCCTTCGCGCGCCAGAAGCTGTTTCGCCGAGTCGTCGAGCGCCAACTCGACCTGCCGGTCAGCGAGCATGCGGCGCAGGCGTTCGAGCTGAATCTCGATGATGCCGCCGATCTGCTCGCGCGAGAGCTGGTGGAAGATGACGATGTCGTCGACGCGGTTGAGGAACTCCGGCTTGAAGTGGCCGCGCAAGACCTGCAAGACCTCCTCGCGCACCTCGCGCTCGTCCTCCTCGCGCTCGAACGCCTCCTGTATCTCGCGGCTGCCGAGGTTCGAGGTCATAATCAGCACCGTGTTCTTGAAGTCCACGGTGCGACCCTTCGAGTCGGTCAGCCGGCCGTCGTCGAGGATTTGCAGCAGGACGTTGAAAACGTCCGGGTGCGCCTTCTCGATCTCGTCGAAGAGGACGACCGAGTAGGGCCGCCGCCTCACGGCCTCGGTCAACTGCCCGCCCTCCTCGTAGCCGACGTAGCCCGGCGGCGCGCCGATCATGCGCGCGACGGCGTGCTTCTCCATGTACTCGCTCATGTCGAGGCGGATCATGGCGCGCTCGTCGTCGAACATGAACTCGGCGAGCGCGCGCGCCGTCTCGGTCTTGCCGACGCCCGTGGGGCCGAGGAAGATGAACGAGCCGATGGGCCGGTTCGGGTCTTGGAGCCCCGCGCGCGCGCGGCGCACGGCGTTGGCGACCGCCGTCAGGGCCTCCTCCTGCCCGATGACGCGCGCGGAGAGGCGGTCTTCCATCGTGACGAGCTTCTGCATCTCGCCTTCGAGCATCTTCGAGACGGGCACGCCCGTCCACTTGGCGACGACCTGCGCCACGTCCTCCTCGTCAACCTCCTCCTTGAGGTAGACGCCCTCGCTCTGCGCCTCGGCGAGCTTCGCCTGATCGGCCTCGAGCTGCTGCTGGAGGCCGACGATCTGGCCGTAGCGGATTTCGGCGACGCGGCCGAGGTCGCCCGCGCGCTCGTACTGCTCGGCCTGAATCTTGAGCTGCTCGACCTCCTCCTTGGCCCTGCGGATGCGCTCGATGATCTCCTTCTCCGACTGCCACTTCGCCTTCATCCCGGCCGAGCGCTCGCGCAAATCGGCGATGCGCTGCTCGATCTCGGAGCGGCGCGCTTTCGAGCGCTCGTCCTCCTCGCGCTGCAAAGCCTGCCGCTCGATTTCGAGCTGCGTGATCTCGCGCTCGATCTGGTCGATCTCGACGGGCAGGCTGTCGATCTCGATGCGGAGGCGCGAGGCCGCCTCGTCGATGAGGTCGATGGCCTTGTCGGGCAGGAAGCGGTCCGTGATGTAGCGGTTCGAAAGGGTCGCCGCGGCGACGATGGCCGAGTCCTTGATGCGGACGCCGTGGTGCACCTCGTAGCGCTCCTTGAGGCCGCGCAGGATGGCGATGGTGTCCTCGACTGTCGGCTCGCCGACGACGACGGGCTGGAAGCGGCGCTCAAGGGCCGCGTCCTTCTCGATGTGCTTCTTGTACTCGTTGAGCGTCGTCGCGCCGACGCAGCGCAGCTCGCCGCGGGCCAGCGCCGGCTTCAACATGTTCGAGGCGTCAATGGCGCCTTCGGCCGCGCCCGCGCCGACCAGCGTGTGCAGCTCGTCGATGAAGAGGACGATCTGGCCCTGCGAGTTCTCGATCTCTTTCAGGACCGCCTTCAGGCGATCCTCGAACTCGCCGCGGTACTTCGCCCCGGCCAGCATCGAGCCGAGGTCGAGCCCGACGAGCCGCTTGTTGCGGAGCGTCTCGGGCACGTCGCCGGAGACGATGCGCTGCGCCAAGCCCTCGACGATGGCGGTCTTGCCGACGCCCGGCTCGCCGATCAGCACGGGGTTGTTTTTGGTGCGGCGCGAGAGGACTTGGATGGTGCGGCGGATTTCGTCGTCGCGGCCGATGACGGGGTCGAGCTTGCCCTGCCGGGCCAGCTCCGTCAGGTCTTTCGCGTACTTCGAGAGCGCCTGATAGTTGGCCTCGGCGTTCTGGTCGGTGACGCGCGCGCCGCCGCGCATCTGCTCGACGACCTTCGAGAGGTCGCCGCGGTTGACGCCGTGCTGGCGCAGGACGCGGCCCGCCGCGCCGTCCTTCTCGTCGGCGACGGCCAGCAGAAGGTGCTCGGTCGAGACGTACTCGTCCTGCATCTTCTCCGCCTCTTTCTGCGCCGCCTGAAAGACCTGCGTGATGCGCGGGCTGAAATACTGCTGGCCGCCCTGCACCTTCGGGAAGCGGCCGACGGCCGCCTCCACGTCGTTGACGACGACCTGCACGTTCGCGCCGAGCTTGCCGAGGATCGGGCGCACCACGCCTTCGGGCTGTTCGAGCATGGCGAGCAGAAGGTGCTCGGGCTCGACCTGCTGGTGCTGGTTCCGCTCGGCCGCCTCGATGGCCGACTGGATGGCCTCCTGCCCGCGCAGTGTGAAACGGTCTAAACGCATACTTCACTAAAACCTTTACTGACGGAAACCCTTGTCCCCTCCGGCGGAGGTGAACATTCTCCGCCGCGGCTCTCGGGCGGGGCAAGCGGCGGGCAGCCCCGTGCCGCTCGGACGGCGCGAAAGCTGCCCGCCGCCGGCGCGCGCCGACGGGCCGGCGACCGGCCCCGTCGTTTAGCTGTTCGCGGCCTTCGACTTCGACGCGCCCGAAGGCTCGGGCTTGGCCTCGATGGCCTTCTGCGTCCGGCCCTCGGCCTCGCCGGCGATCTCGATGCGGCGCGCCTTGACCTCCTCGCGCTTCTTCAGCACGACGCGCAGGACGCCGTTCTTGTACTCGGCCGAGGCGGCCTCGGGCGTGACGGTCTGCGGCAGCGTGAAGGAGCGCGTGAAGGTGCCGTAGGAGCGCTCGACGCGGTGGTAGTTGTCCGCCTCGTCCCTCTTCTCGAAGCGCCGCTCGCCGCGCAGCGTCAGCACGTTGTTCTCAATCGTCAGCTCGAAGTCCTCGCGCTTCATGCCCGGCAACTCGGCTTCGAGCACGATCTCGTCCTTGTTCTCATAGATGTCCACGCCCGGAGTCCAAGCGCCGCGGGCGATGCCGTCGTCGCCGAACGAGCGGGAAAAGCTCGACGAGAACAGGCGGTTCACTTCGTCCTGAAGCGTCCTCAGGTCGCGGAACGGGTCGTAACGGGTAATGCTCATGGTCAGCCTCCAAATAATTCTCTGAATTTTTGGCTCCGAACAGCCGGGCGACGCCTGACGGGCGGTCGCGGCGGGCTGTGAGCACGACGCAATAATAAAGATTGAGTCCCTTCTTGTCAAGTCTCGCGAAAGGGGTTCGCTGTCCCGAAAACGGTCGGTGGGCCTCGGGTAGTTTTAGGTAGGTAAAATTGAACAAACCGGGCGCTCTGTCGTATATAATTACGCTCTTCGTGAAAGATTCCGAATATAGTTCGGATTAGGATGTAAGCGACGGGAGCGATAATCCGGACTTGAAAAGCTTATCGGGAGGGGGAGAGCGACGATGATTGACGAAAAGGACGCGCGAATTCTGGAGGTTTTGCAGCGGGACGGGCGCGTGACCAACGTCGAGCTGGCGCGGGCCGTCGAGCTGACGCCGTCGGCCACGCTGGAGCGCGTGCGGAAGCTGGAGGAGCGCGGCCTCGTCAAAGGCTACGCGGCCCTGCTCGCCCCCGAAGCGCTCGGGCTCGGACTTTTGGCCTTCATCTTCCTGCGCGTGGACGATAAAGAGGACTTGGTGGGGCGCGCCGAGGGCACGGCGGAGGCGCTGGCGGCATTGCCGTCGGTGCTGGAGCTGCACCACTTGGCGGGCGAGGATTGTTTTCTGGTCAAGGTGCGGGCGCGGGACACGGACGATCTGTACCGCATCCTGCGCGACGAGCTGGGGCCTTTCAAGAGCATCAAGAGCACGCGGACGACCATCGTGCTGAAGACGGTCAAGGAGACGGTGCGCTTCCCTCTGAAGCGAGAAGGGGCGGGTGACTGATGACGGGCAGGGAGAAGCTGGGGGCCTACGGGGCTTGGGCGGCGGTCTGTTTCTTCTGGGGCACGACGTATCTGGCGATCCGCGTCGGGCTGGAGTCGTTCACGCCGATGCTTCTGGCAGGGTTGCGCTTCCTCGCCGCGGGCGGCGTGCTCTTCTTCGTGATGGCCCGGCAGCAGAACGTGCGCCTGCCGAAGGGGCGCGAGTGGTTAGACCTCAGCGTGGTCGGGCTGCTTTTGCTGGGCGTCGGCAACGGCGCGGTGGTGTGGGCCGAACTGTGGGTGCCGAGCGGGATGGCGGCGCTTTTGGTGGCGACTTCGCCTTTCTGGGTCGTCGGCATCGAGCGCCTGCGGAGGGACGGCGAGCGCGTCGGGGCGCGCGGTCTGGTCGGGATGCTCGTGGGGTTCGCGGGGCTGGGGTTGCTCGTCGGGCCGCAGCTCTTCGGGGCCGAGCTGGGCGGCTACTTCCTTCTGGGGGCGATCCTGATTCAGATCGGGTGTTTCACTTGGTCGGCCGGGTCGATCTACGCCAAGCACCGGCCGACGGGCGTGACGCCGCTGATGGCGGCGGCCGCGCAGATGCTCATCGCGGGCGTCGTCCTGACGCTGCTCGGCACCGCGATGGGCGAGTGGGGCGAGATGCGCTTCAGCGCGCGCAGCGCCGGGGCGCTCGCTTACCTCGTGGTGTTCGGCTCCATCGTGGCCTACAGCGCCTACACCTACGCGGTGCAGAAGCTGCCGCTCTCGCTGGTGACGACCTACTCGTACATCAACCCGGTCATCGCCCTCCTGCTCGGGTGGCTTCTGCTGGACGAGTCGCTCGGCTGGCGCGAGGCCGTGGGCGGCTTCATCATCCTCACCGGCGTGGCGCTGGTGAAGACCTCGCCGAAGGAGCTGGGGCGGCTCGCCGGGTACGTGCGGGGAAAGCTTAACGGCGGCGGCCACGTCGAGTCGTACGTCTCGCGCCCCGAGCCGCCGCGCGGAGAGTTCCGAGCGCTGCTGAGTTAACGAACAACCGGGGGCCGAGAAGGCGAGAGGCGGGGAAGTGGGACGAGGGCCACGGTGGCCCTCGTCCCACTTCCCCGCCTCTCGATTTTTTGCCTCCCGCCTCTCGCCTTCCGTGACCCTGCGCGCCCCGGCGGGCGGCCCCCGGTCGCTTCAGGTGAGGCGGAAGAAGCGTTTGATCTTGTCGAGGAGGCTGGCGGGCGTCTCGTCGTGGCCGTCGGCGGCGGCGGCGTTGGCGGCGAGGCCGGCGCGGCGCTCGTTGATGGTGTGGCTGAGGGACTCGACGAGGTCGGGGTTGTTCTCGAAGAGGTTGCGCATCGCCTCGTGGTCGATCTCCAGCACCTCCGTCTCCTCGACGGCGACGATGTTGGCCGTGCGCGGCTCGCCGGTGAAGAGGCCCATCTCGCCGAAGAAGTCGCCCTCGCCGAGCCGCTTGAGCGTGCGCGTCTGGCCGTTGTTGTCCACGCGCACGTCGACGCTGCCGCGGTGGACGACGAACATCGAGGAGCCGCGGTCGCCGGCGCGGATGATCGTCTCGCCCGGCGCGAAGACGCGCCCGCTCGAACTGGCGGCCAGCGCGCCCAACTCGTCCGACGAGAGCGGCGAGAAGATGTCCACGGCCGAGAGGCGCTCGGCGAGGCTGTCGCGCCCGTCGCCGTCTTCGGCCGCGGCCGGCTGGACGTGGACGGTGCGGGTGGGGAACGGGAAGGTCAGGCCGGCGCGGCGGAAGGCGTACCAGATGCGCTGGCGGACGAGCGCGTCCGTGTCGTTGTAGCGCGCGTAGTCGGAGAGCCAGTACTTGACCTCGTAGTCTATGCCGCTGTCGCCGTAGCCGCGGATGCGCACCACCGGGGTCATGTAGCGCAGCACGTTCTCGCACTCGCGGATGGCCTCGCGCACGGTGTGGATGACGCGGACGGGCGAGTCGTAGTAGGCGGCGCTGAAGAAGACGATGCGCGCGTTGGCGTTGTCGCGCGGGCAGACCGTGAAGTTCTCCTTGGCGATGGTCGCGTTGCTGACGAGGACGGTGTGGTTCTGGAAGGTCTTGATCTTGACGGCCCGCCACGTGATGGACTCGACGACGCCGGTGAAGGGGCCGACGGCGAGCACGTCCCCGACCTGAAAGGGCTTGTCGGCGTGCAGCGAGATGCCCGCGAAGAGGTTGCCGAGCGTGTCCTGAAGGGCGAGGCCGAGGATGATGCCCAAGAGGGCCGAGCCGGAGAGCAGCGCGCCGAACGAGAGGTCTGTGAAGTGGAACTTGAGGATGACGGCGAGCGAGGTGACGTAGGCGACCAGCGAGAAGAGGTCGCGCATCAGGCTCGGGGCCTCGTAGCCCTTGCGCTTGCGGAAGATGAGGAAGACCAGCTCGTTTAGGGCGCGGACGGCGACGAAGGAGAGGCTCACCCAGAAGAGGATGCTCACCAGCCGCATCGCCCACTCGATGCCGTCGCGCGGCTCGGTCATGAAGCCGGCCGAGAACGGGCCGCCGCCCACGCTCGAGAGCACGTAGAGGGCCAGCGCGCACACGGCGGCGGCCACGACCGGGACGGCGATCTGGTTTCTGAGACGAGGGCGAGACACGGGCTTAAAGTCTGGAGTTTGTAAGTCCGGAGTCCGGACTCCGGGCTGTTTTTAACCGAAGAGCGTCGTCGCCACCAGCGTCGCCGAGAGCGCGGAGACGAGGGCGACGATGAGCCACGCGGCGGCATTATAGAGCGGCCCGTTGGCGTATGCACCCATTAATTCGCGGCTCCCGGCGAGGCGCAGCACGGCGACGAGGATGACGGGCAGGAGCAGCCCGTTGATGAACTGCGTGGTCAGCAGCACGTCGATCACGGGCAGCCCCGGGATCATCGCGACGAAGGCGCCGGCCGCGATCAGGAAGGTGAAGATGCCGACGAAGATCGGGGCCTCGCGGAAACTGCGCGAGACGCCCTTCTCGAAGCCGAGCGCCTCGCTGATCGAGTAGGCCGTCGCCAGCGGCAGCACGCCGACGGCGAGCATCGCCGCGCCCAGAAGGCCCACGGCGAAGAGGGCCTGCGCGTAAGCGCCGGCGACGGGCGCGAGCGCGCGGGCCGCGTCGGCCGCCGACTCCAGCTCGGTCGGCCCGCGCGTCTCGTGCAGCGTCGCCGCCGTCGAGACGACGATGAAGAAGGCGATGGCGACGGAGAAGACCGTGCCGACCCACACGTCCGCCCGCGTCAGCGCGTAGTCCTCGACGGTCGCCCCCTTGTCCACCACCGACGACTGGACGAAGACCTGCATGAAGGGCGTGATGGTCGTGCCGATCAGCGCGACCAGCATGAAGAGGTATTCGCGCTCGAAGCTGAAGGAGGGGCGCGCCAGCTCGCGGCCGACCGCGCCCCAGTCGGGCCGCGCCATGAAGGCCGAGGCGATGTAGCCGAGGAAGACGAGCGACATCACGAGGAAGACGCGCTCGACCCTCTGGTAAGAGCCCTTGACGACGACCCACCAGATGCCGAAGGCGGCGAGCGGCACCGACAGGTAGCGCGAGACGCCGAAGAGCTCCGTGGCCGCCGCGATGCCGACGAACTCCGAGACGATGACGCCGCCGTTGGCGACGAGCAGGGCGAGCATGACGAGCGCCGTCCACCGCACCCCGAACCGCTCGCGGATGAGGTCGGCCAGCCCCTTGCCCGTCACCACGCCCATGCGCGCGCACATCTCCTGCACGAGGCCGAGGCTGAGGAGGATGGGGGCGAGCGTCCAGAGGAGGGTGTAGCCGTAGCGCGCGCCGACCGAGGAGTAGGTGGCGATGCCGGAGGCGTCGTTACCGGAGTTGGCGGCGATGATGCCGGGGCCGAGCACGGCGAGGTAGGCCGCGAGGCCGCGCCGCGCGCCGCGCACGCGCCGCACGCCGCGCCACAGGCGACGCCCCGCCCTCTTCACGGCTGCGCGCGTCTCGACCACTCGGAGGTTCCCCGTCTTTCATAAAGTAAGTCGGCCTCGCGTCTCCGGCGCCAGTCTAACCGAAAAGTCTCGGCAGCCTCTGCCGCCAGCCCTTGGGGAGTAAGTATTCCATGGCGTCGTCGACGGTGACGATGCCGGCGATGTCGCCCTCGTCGTCCACGACGGGGAGGGCGAGGAGGTTGTACTCGGCCATCGTCTCGGCGACCTCGCGGGCCGGGTCGTCCGGGTGCGCGCGCTGGAACTCGGTGCGCATGACCTCGGAGAGCGGCGCGTCGGGGTCGGCGAGGATGAGGCTGCGCAGGGCGATGAGGCCGAGGAGCCGCCACGAGCCCTCCCGCTCGACGACGTAGAGGTAGTAGATCATATTCGGCGTCTCGGCCATCTCGCGCAGGCGGGCGATGGCCTCGCCGACCGTCAGGTTCTTGGGGAGCACGACGAACTCGGTGGTCATCAGGCCGCCGGCCGTGTCGTCCTCGTAGGGGAGCAGTTCGGCCACGTCGGCCTTCTCCTCGCCCTCCATGCGTTCGAGCAGGTCTTCGGCCTTCTCCTCGGGCAGGTCGCCGAGCACGTCGGCGGCCTCGTCGGGCGACATCCATTCGAGGATGTCGGCGGCGCGCTCCTCCTCCATCTCGCCGATGATGCGGGCCTGATCCTCGTCGGCCATCTCTTCGAGCGTCTCGGCGGCCGTCTCGTCGTCGAGGGCCTCGATGATCTCCGCGCCCTGATGGTAGGAGAGCGCCTCGGCGAGCCGCGCGATCTCGACGGGGTGGAGGCGCGCCAGCTTGTCGCGCGAGGACTTGAGGCGGACGGTGGCGGCGTCGGTGGCGAGGTAGCCCACGTCGGCCCAGTCGATGACCTCGACGGGGCGGTTCGTGCCGACGAAGTTGTGCGGCGTGAGCCTGCGCCAGAGGCCGGCGAGCGACACGTCCGCGCCCGTCACGCGCAGCTCGCCGGCGGCCTCGATGAGCTGCACGTCGTTGACCCGCACGACCCGCTTGCCGTCCACGTCTATGAGCTGCTTGTCGAGCACGTCTTTGGCGAGCAAGACCTCGCCGTCGCGCCGGGCGAAGGGGCGCAGGTCGAGGATGTCGGAGTTGAGTCGGACGCCCTGCTCGTCGAGCGAGCGGATGCGCGCGCGCGGCAGGAAGAAGTCGCGCCGGCGCAGGCGGGCCACCACGCCGATGACGGGCGGGTGGTCTTCGCCGAGGCGGACGATCACGTCTTTGAGCGCGGCGACCCGCTCGCCCTCCATGTCGCGGATCGGGCGGCCGAGCGCCTGCGAGAGATACAGCATTGTGAAATTAACGCCCCCGAGGAGTCGCCCGCATCATAGCAAGAGAATTAAGAATTAAGAATTAAGAATTGAAGTGGTCGGGAACACGGACGGCGTCGCGCCGCCACACCATTCTTAATTTTTAATTCTTAATTCTTAATTCTTAATTCCCCTTCGGCAGGTGTTCGACGAGCCATTCGTTGAAGCTCTCGTCGGGGTTGACGCGGAAGGGCAGGCGCGTGATGACGGGGGGGCGGTGGTTCTCCTCGGCGCCGCCCCCGCGGTCGGTTTCGGCGCGGGGGCCGCGGCGCGTGTAGCCGTCGTAGGGCAGCGTGAGGCGCTCGCCCGGCTGCATGATGACGGGCGAGGTCAGGTAGCTGTTGCCGGCGTGCGAGGAGAAGCGGCCGACGAACTCGCTGACGGACTCGTGCGCGGCGAGCCAAGTGACGGGCGTGCCGCGCTCGACGATGATGACGGGGACGCCGGCCGCGCCGCCGTCCGCGCCGGGCGGGCCGGCGCCGAGCAGGAGGTTGAAGCGGCCGGGCCTGACCGCCTCGAACGTGGCGTGGTACTCGGCCGTGTAGCCGGGGGCGCGGTGGAGCCTGACCTCGGCCGTGCTGCCGAGGTATTTGAGGTGCTCGGCCAGAGGGTTGACGACCTCGTCGCGGCGCAGCTTCGCGTCCTGCTGCCTCAGAAGCGTCAGCTCCCAAGCCTCCGGGCCGGCCGGCGCGTCGCGCGCGGCGGCGGGGCGGGCCGCGAACTCGAAGGTGTGGCCGGCGTAGACGCGCCGGTAGGCGTCGAGGGCGAAGGGCAGGATGACGGTGTCGCCGAGGCACGGCTCGAAGCGCGAAGTCATGTGCGCCGGCCGACGCCAGCAGCCGCGCGGGCCGACGTTGATGTGGAAACTGTGCTCGGCCCGCGTCGCGCTCGTCTCGCCTTTGGTGAAGGGGTCTTCGTAGCCGTAGGCGTACTTGAGGGTGAAGCTGCCGGGGCGCTTCGGCCGGACGTGCGCGAGCCAGTAAGCGCCGCCGCCGTGATAGGCCGAGCGGCGCGTCAACTCGTCGCGCACGATCTCGAACTCCCCGCCGACGGCCCCGGCCAGCGCGCGGCGCAGCGCCGCCGCGTCGCGCCTCACCGGCGGCCGCCGCTCCTGAGCCGCCGACGCGCGTGGGGCCACGAACGGCGGCGCGCACAGCGAGAGCGCAAGGAAGGCCGCTTTAACTTTCACCGAACCGCGCGTGTCGCGCCTCATCGCTCGCACCTCGACACAACCAAGAATCACCGAAGGCAGTTCTTAATTCCTATTTCGTCTCGACGGTGTAGGTCACGACGCTTTGACCCCCGGCCGGAACCTGAACCTTGAACTGGAGGCTGTTGGCCCCGAGGCGTTCGTGCGGGGCCGAAGACGTGGTGACCGTCCACTGGTTGTCGGCGAACTGCTCGACGCCTTCGCGGACGAACGCCTCGGCGGCGCGCGTCCCGCGGTTCGAGAGCGTGACCTCGACGCTCGTAATCAGCCGGTAGCGCGTGTTGCCCTCCTGACTGCGGTACTCGACCTGCCGGCGTTCGAGGACGCGGCGCGCGCCGAAGAGCGTCGAGGAGCGGCCCTGCGTGACGCTGAACTCGCCGCCCGGCGGCGTCAGGGGCACGCGATCCTGACCGACGATCTGCGCCACCGGCCCCTGCCGCGCGTAGATCGTCACCTGCCCGGCCGGCATCGAAGCCTCGGTCGGGTTCTTCGACACCAGACGCACCTCAAGCCCGCGCGGCAGCAGCACGAAGCCGCCGCGCGCGAACGTCTGCGCGCCGTACTCGTTCTCGAAGACGTTGCGCTGCACGACGGCGAGGCGCGCGCGCTGGAAGAGCGGGTGGCGGCTGACGGGCGCGTTCGAGTTGAGGCTCAGGTCGCGGCCGAGCGTGAAGCGCGTGAAGGCGCTCAGCGGCGCGGCCCCGGCCGCGTCGGCGCCGGCCGAGCCGTCGGCCATCTCGCTCCGGGTCTGCTGGTAGACGTTGGCCGCCGCGTCGTCCTCGTCGCGCAGCACGACGCCCTGAACCGGCAGCAGCGCGATCTCGCCGGCCACGAGGTCTACGGCCCCGGCGCGCACGTCCGCGCCCGTCTGGTTGTAGAGCGAGACCCACGCGTCGAGCGCGGCGGCCGTGGGCGGCACGGCCTCGGCCGTCGGGTCGAGGGCGAGCGAGTAGTCGGCGCGCCAGCTCAGGTCGGGCGCGAGGTAGTCGACCTGCACGCGGCGCGGGCCGGCCGGGCCGCGGTTGCGCAGCACAAGGCGGAGGACGGGCGTGCGCTGGCCGCCGACCTGCGCGCCGTCGTAGGTCACGTCCTGCCGGACGACCTCGGCCTCCTCGGCCGTGACGCGCAGGGTGCGGACGACCGCCTTCGGCATCAGGCTGCGCCATTCGAGCTGGTTGATGCCGGGCTGAAGCTCGACGGTGCGCTCTTCGAGGAACTCGGCGAGGCCGGCGTCGTAAACGGTCAGGTGCGCGGCCTGCCCCTGCGCGCGGGCGGGCGGGGCGCAGACGAGGGCGAGGAGGGCGGCGGCGAGGCTCAGGCGGATGGGCATTGGAAGTCTCCTCCGGGCGGAAAGTTTTCGCAGAGGTAGAACGAGCCCGCGGCGCGGGCCTTGCGGAGTTTATCAGCGATTGCTGATTCTTCGATGGCGGATTGCGGATCGGCGGCGCGCGCGGGTTGGAGGTGAGGCGCGGCGGGTAAAACACACAGGGCGCGGAGCAAGCGCGGGGGCACGGAGAAAACCTTCTTCTCCGTGCCCCCGTGAGAACGCTGTGTTCTCCGTGTCGGGACGAACTGTCGTCGGACTCGAACCGCGCCGGGGCGCGAATCCGCAAACGCCCTAGCGCCGATCCCGCGGGTCGCGGTCGTCGCGCGGCTCGTTGACGACGACGGGGACGCGGCGGCGCGGCATCAGGCCGAGCAGGCCGGCGAGGCCGAGCAGCCCCACCCAGCCCCAGTCACGGTCGTCGTCGTCGCGGCGGCGGTCGTCTCTGCGGTCGTCGCGGTCTACGGTCGCGGTGTTGTTGGCCGAGCCGTTGTTGTTGTTCGTCTGCGCGTGCAGGCCCGCGGCCGACGCGACCAGAATGCCGAGGCCGAGCGCCCCGGCGCGGAAAAATCTGAGCAGGTTACCGTCCATCTTCATCAAGCGTTCCCCCTGTCCCCTGTGAGATTTGAAACTTGGGCGGCCGTCTCTCAAGCCTCCTCGCGCGGGCCGCGTTCGTCGCCCGCGGCCGCGGCCCCGCGCGCCCGGTGAGGCTCCAGCGGCTCGACCTCCACGTCCGTGCGGCGCACCGTCTCGCGCACCGTCTCGGTGTGCTCCTGCACGTCCTTGCCGATGACGACCTCCTCGACGACGCGCGCCTTCTTGTTGAGGATCAGCTCCTCGTAAGCCTCTTTGATCTCGACGACCGACTCCTGAAAGGCTTCGACCTCGGAGCCGTGGAAGGTGTAGTCGGCCGGGCGGCGCTCGACGTTGACGCGCTCCTCGCGCAGCGTCACCTCCTCCTCGACGGGCGTCTCCGTGACGCGCTTCTGGACGCGCACGCCGCCGCGCTCGACCTCGCGCTTGCCGACCTGTAGCTCCTCTTCGACGATGGGGATGGCGACCTCCGGCGGCGGCAGCGTGAACTCGTCCTCGGCGGCGGCCGACGGCGTTTGCGTCAGGCCCCGAGCGCCCGCGGGGATGCGCTCGTGCTCGGCCGTGATCTCGTTAACGTCGCGTTCGGCGACCGGGGCCGCGCGGCGCGCGCTCGCGCGGCCGTGCTTCCTGTCGTCGTCGTCGTCGTCCGGCCCGGCGTGCGGGCGGACGGTCTCGGTGCGGAGGCCGGCCCAGCCCTCCTCGCGCCACTGCGCCGCGCGCTTGTCGATCTCGACGGCGCCGAGCCGCTTCATCACCGAGACGGCGCGGTCGGCCTTGTGGTCGGGCGAGTGGACGGTGACGAGCGTGCCGCCGCGCCGCAGCCCCTCGGCGTAGGAGTCGGCCTCGTCCTCGTTAACGCCCAAGCGCGTGAGGCCGCTGACCAGCCCGCCGGCGGCCGCGCCGACGCCCGCGCCCGCGATGAGCGCCGCGATGGGGCCGGCGGCGAGCACCGGCCCGATGCCGGGGATGGCGAGCGCCGTCAGCGACAGAAGGAGCGCGGCCGTGCCGCCGATGGCCGCGCCCGCGCCCGCGCCCTTCGCCATGTCCTCGACCTGCTCCTGCCCGTCCTCCTCGACGTACTCGACCGCCCCCTTGTTAATGTCGGTGCCCTCGGGCTGCTTCTGCATGACGCCGATCTGGTCGCGCGCGAAACCCTCGGCGATCAACTCCCGCACCACGTCGTGCGCGACGCCGCGGTCGTCGAACAACCCCACCACAGTCTTCGCCATCGCTCATTCTCCTTGTAAAAGCAGCAGTCAGTGGACAGTAGAAAAAGTCTTCGTTAACGAATCGCTCCGGGGCCGGCGTCGGCGTCAATCACGCGGGGCGCTACCGGCCACCGGCTACTCTTCTTCCCCTTCGCCGACGCGCTCGACGACGGCCTCCTCCGTGCGCAGCACGACGCGCTGCGGCCGGTAGGTCTCGACCTGCTCTTTGGTGATGTGCAGCTCTTCCTTGAGCATCAGGCGCTTCTCGACGACGAGCACCTCTTCGAGCAGCGAGATGATGATCGTGTCGCCGACGTGGCGCACGGGCACGGGGCCTTCGACGACGCGGCCGACGGGTACGCGCCTGACCTGCACCTCCTCGCGCAGGAGCGGCTCGTCCACCACCTCCTCGCGCTCGCTGACCGTCTTGCGGACGCGGACGCCGCCGGCCTCGACCTTGCGCTTCTGCACTTCGAGCTGTTCGGCGATGACGGGGACGACCACCGTCGCCTCCTCGTCGCGCCCGCGCTCGTCGCGGGCGACGCCGCGCGCGGCCGCGCCCGCGGCCTGCGTCACCTCCATGAAGCTGAAGGGCACCGAGAAGCCGCCGCCCTCTTCGACGCGCAACTCCTCGGTCGGCACCAGAAGCTGCCGGCCGTCGGCGAGGCGGATGAGCACCTGCCCGTCCTGCCGGTCGAGGTCTTGCTGCGTGACGGTGGCGCGCAGCCCGTCAACGTCCGTCACAACCAACGCCCTCGCTCCCTGTCGCTCCATCGCTCATCCTTTCTCAAGTTTCGAGTTGCGGGTTTCGAGTTCAAAAGACTAGTCGCCGCAGGCGCATCCCTGTCTTCTAACTCGAAACTCGAAACCCGCGACCCGAAACCTTTTTCACCGCTTGCGCGACGTGCGCTTCGTCTCCGTCGTGCCTTCGACCTCTTCGACGTTCACGTCGGTGCGGCGGACGGTGTCGCGTACAGTTTCGGTGCGCTCGCCGACCTCCTTGTTGATGACCACCTCTTCGACGACGCGCGCCTCCTTCGCCACGACCGGCACCTCGGCCCGCTCCGTCACCTCGACGCTGCCCTCTTTGAAGAGCCCCTCGGCGTCGCCGACCGGCCGGTCGACGGGGCGGCGCTCGACGCGCACGTGCTCCTCCTGCAAGTGGACTTCCTTCTCGACGGGCCGCTCCTCGACGCGGCTCTCGACGCGCACGCCGCCGCGCTCGACCTCGCGCTTGCCGACCTGCAGCTCCTCCTCGACGACGGGGATGCGCGCCTCGCCGCGGTAGACGCCCTCGGCGCGGTTCGTGTTCCAGTCGGTCTCGAAGTGCGCGGCGTCACGCTCGTCGCGGGCGTTGAAGCCGAGGACGATGCCCCCCTCCTTGACGCCCTGCTCGTACTCCTTCGCGCGGTCTTCGGGGATGCCCGAGCCGACGAGGCCGCCGATGATGCCGCCGGTCGCGCCGCCCGCGCCCGCGCCGACGAGCGCGCCCGCGATGGGGCCGGCGACGACGAGGCCGAGGCCCGGCACCGCGATACTCGTCCCGATGGCCGCAATCGCGCCGATGATCGCGCCGGCCGTGCCGCCGATGCCCGCGCCCGCGCCGACGCCTTCGAGCGCCTTGCTGTCAAAATCCGAATCGGCCGAGTCCTTGCCTTCCGGGTAATATTTCTGACGGGCTTCGTCAGACATGATGACGTTAATGTCTTCGTGCGAGTAGCCGCGCTCGGCGAGCGAGTTGTAGGCGCGCTCGGCGCTCTCCTTGTCCCTGAAAAGGCCGGTGACCATCTGCGAACGTTCCCTTGATTCCCTTGCTGAAGTTCCCATCCCTTGTACTCTCCTTCGTTGAATCGAGCCGTATTAAACAGACCACGACCCCGTGAGTGTCAGAAGGCCGCAGACTGTGTCGTATCGTTTCGCGTCAGAAACGAGTTCGGGTAGGCAGGAGGGCAAGCGCCGTGCCGCGCCCCGGCGGGCGGGCGTGAGGATTAGGCGCGAGGGCGCGGCGCGGAACTTTACCTGTCGAGGCCGAGCCAGCGCTCTTCGAGCTTCGCCAGCAGGGTGCTCGCTTCGTCGTTGCCCACGCGCGGCAGCTTGCCGTCGGGCCAGAGGCTGTTGGGCTGCACCTTCACGCTCTGCAACGAGCGGACGAACTTCAGCCGCCAGTGCTCGGTCTTGAAGCCGTGGAAGAACTCTGCGATCTGCCCCCGCGTCATCTCGACATCGGGCCGGAAGCGGCGCAGCCTCCGGTGCTCGTCCCAGAAGAACTTGAAGAAATTGAAGAGGCCGACCAGCAGGGCCGCCGCGATGGCGAGCAGGACGAACGCGCCGAAGGCCACCTGCAACGGCTCGGGGACGCTCATCTCCGGCAGCTCGATTCTCGACAGCACGTAGGTTTTGACCAGCCAAATGACGCCGCTCAGGATGGAGCCCGCCACCCCGAACGCCACCCCCAACGCGAGGAACCCGAGCGCCGCGCCCACAATCTCGCCCACGAGGTCGATGAGCTTGCCCGCGACGGCTTCGGCGAAAGACCGGGTTGCGCCGGGGGCAGCCTCGGTCGCCGCCCCGGCTTCCGCCCGCTTCCTCTGCCGCCGGGCCCGGAAGAGTTGGCGCACGTAGTGCCTGACCTCGTACCACGGGACGAGCAGGCACGCGACGACGAGCAGCAGGGTGGAAGCCTCCGCGTCGCCGAGGTCGAAGAGGGAGAACGTGAACAGCGAGTAGAGGTAGTGGGGGCGGACGTGAAGGTTTAAGAATTCGCGCGCCTCCGGGGGCAACTGCGCCGTCAGGCTCTGGGAGCGGGCGGCCTCGGCCGCGAGGGCGGGGAGCAGGAGGCAGGCCGCGAACGCGACCCGGCCCTTGAAGATAGACCAGAGGGTTCGCGTCCGCTCCGACGTGGCGCTGAGTTTGCCCGCGACCAGCCGGGCGAAGCTCAGCGCGGCGAGCAGGGTCAGCGTCAGCCACGTCAGCATGGGCGAGCGCGCCAGCAGCACGAGCACGGCGGCGGCCGCGCAGCCGACGTAGACCAGCCGCCAGAGGCAGAACGAGCGCAGGTCGGCGAAGACGTTCGAGAGCTTGAGCGAGAACATCAGCTCGCGCGCGCGCCGGACGAAGGAGGCCGTGTCGGTCTTGTCTATGAAGAGCGCCAGCGCGTCGTTCAGCTCGCGGCTGGTGCGCGGCAGGTAGTGGCACGACTTGAGGGCCGTCTCGTCGATCCACGGGTTGCCGACGCCGAGCGCCTGCGTGAGCGCCTCGTCGATGTCCTCCGGGTCGAGGAGGCCGACGGCCTCGACGGCGAACTTCTGCGTGAGCAGGTTGTCGCCCGCCTCGATGCGGGAGCGGATGAAGGCGGCCAGCTCGTCGCGGAACGACTCGACGCACCGCGTGCGCGCGCGGAAGGCTTCCTTGAGGAAGCGGAGGCAGTGGACGGAGCGGAGGTACTGCGGGGCGCGCATGTCCAGCTTCTCGTCGTCCATCCGGGCGACCTCCGACCAGCAGAACCGGGCGATGTCGGTCGCCCGCTCCTCCTCGGCCACCTCGCAGTAGAGGACGAGCGCGTCGCGCCAGCGCGAGTCGGTCGGGATGGAGTCGGTCTGGACGAGGGCGCGGCGCTGCCTGAGCCGCCGGACGGCGAAGTACTCGTTGAAGCGGCGGTGGACGAAGCTGAAGCGCCGCCGGTGGCCGCGGCCGAGGCGCGCGAGCTGGGCGAAGATGAGGAGGTCGATGACCTGCTCGACGCGGCGGCGCGGGAGGCGCGCGGCCAGCTCGGCGACCGGGGCTTCGAGGCCGAACTTCTCGGTGGTGAACATCACGT